>WPCJ01194973.1_pt1 | contig 11295 bp, 11 predicted proteins | sample 5399831 | NCBI WGS metagenome assembly WPCJ01 (sample SAMN12869470, study PRJNA574797) | sludge metagenome | isolation source: wastewater treatment of pH10 | place: China:Beijing | collected 2019-05-20 | reverse complement strand
TAGTTCATTGTTTATTTGTTGAATCAGAGTTGAAGTATACATAAGACTTCCTACCAATATATCAACATCAATATCGTGGGAAGTCATTCCGAAATTTAGCTTAAAATCACTTGCTTTCATATTATCAGGAAGGTACATTTTCATAGTTTAGTTTATTATTCAAATTTAATTATTTTAAATAATGTAAAATAATATATTTTGAAATAAAACTTTTTACGGAAAACCGTAATTCACTTTGAAAAATTTATTCTACTTTTAACGAAATTTATATCAATGAAAAAATTATTATTTATTGCTTTGGTTTTTGCTTCTGTGTTTGGAATTGCTCAAATAAAAGACATTACTGATTCATCCATTAAATGTGAAACGGTTGGTAAATTTTCACCTATGGGAATGTTATCTGCTGAAATGGAAAAATGCAGTGATGATAGTTACAGATTTAGTTATAAAGATTATAAATACACTCATTTAACAAATATCAAATCTTTTACTTTTAAAAATGAAGATAACTCTTTTGAAAAGTTATATGATAAAATTGTAAGTGGTTTAGAAAGTGCTCCTAAGGAAGAAACTGTTCTAAAACTTCCAAATGATATTTTGAATTTAAAATTTCAAAAGGCATTAGGTATTACTACAGTAACTATTTGTCACACTGATCTTGCCGGAAACATTGGAGTTAGCCAATCGTTTACGAGAAAACAAATTGATAAAATATTTGGAAAGGGTAAATCATAATAATTTACCCATCAAACATATCGCTTTCTCAACAGAGGAAACAGAAATTTTAAACCGTGTTGCAACGGTTTTTTTTCTTTCTAATTCGCTTTTTATGTGGCACTGCTTTTTATAATCGTCGTAGATAGTAGCATAATCTATTGCCGTTGCAATGTTTTTTACACCTATCTTATCGAGTTTATAAAACAACTCTAAATTATTATCTATCGCTTCTTTAACTTTCATTTCCAGTATTCACATTTTTTTATTGACTGACGGATTTTGTAACTCAACACGCAACCACACAAACCACATTGCTTACCGCTCAAATCCGGTATAATTGAATCCTTCACCCTCATTTCTTCAATCGGTTCTTTAATGTTAAACTCACAAGTCCTGCAATGATTTTCAAATCTTTCACGTGCAAGATTTGTTTTTAATCCGAAATAGAAATTTGACATTCCGGAAACGACTGCTTTCAGATCTTTTTTGATATCCGGATCGTTTTCTTCTTGCATGTTTTTTTGTAATCTTTTTATTCCTTCTAAAATCATAACTTAAAAATTTGCTCCGTTAGCTATTTTCCTATTTTCTGATAAATCTCCTATACCTGATTGGCTTCCTGAATATGTTGCTCCAGCTATTTGAGCAACTGCTGCATCATCTAAAACTATGGTAGGCTGATTTGTTCTAATTGTGCTTTGAACTGTCGAAAGGCTACTTGCCGGAGCTCCTACAACACCACCCGTAGCAAAACCAGGTATACCTAACATTTTAAAAACAGAAGCACCTCCTAATGCCTTTTGTTGATCTTCATTTAAAATTACCTCTCCATCTTTTGCAGTAATAAGTCTATTATCACCGTTTGATCTTGATATTTCAACACCACCAGTTATCAATCCTCCCTTTGCATATCCTTTGGGTTGAACACTAGCTATCTTTTTTAAATTAGCAAGACCAGATGCAACCGCAAGCCCTGCTAATACGGGACCCATTATTGCTCCTAAAGGTCCACCAAGTGATGCTCCGGCAGCGTATGCGGCTGTTGCTGCTTTATAAGTATTAATCGTTGTTTCAGCAATAGCAGCGGCTTTTCCAACTGCTGTTCCTTCTCCAACTAATGTTTTTATTGAACCAAAAACGGTTGAATAAGCTGATAGTTTAGCATCTTGAACAGATTGTTCTATTTGCTTCCTCTTATTTGCTGATTCTTGTTCAATATTGTTTAAGTCATTTAATTTATTTTGCAGTCTAATTTTCTCATTAGCATCATCTTCTAAAGCAATTTGATTTTCTAATTCCTTTCGTGCATTTTGAATTTCCTGTTTTGATATATAATCATTTTCATCTAAGTCTAATTTTATTTTATTTCTTTCCGCCCAATCTGCCAACTCCTGCTGGAATCTTTCTTCTTCCTTAAGTTTTTCAATCTCAATTTCTTTGTTTTTTTGAGATTCCAAATCAAGTAGTTGTTGCTGGAACTGTAATGCTTGACGAAGCTTTTTTTGTTCGGTAACTTGTAGATCATATTCTTTTTGAATATCCTTTTTCTTTTCCTCCGTATCCTTGGTAAGTTCAATCTCTTTGACATAATATTCCTTTGAAATATTTTGTTTTTCAAGATTCAGATTTTTAATTTCATTCAGATCATTAGCGTTAAGGTTTTTCTTTGCTTCAAGCTCCTGGATCTTTTGGTCGATTGCGAACTGCTTAGCTGCTTCTTCCGCATTATTCGCCTGAGTCTGCAATCTTTTTACTTCATCATAGTATGCTAACTGATCTTGCAATTTTTTCTGATGGAGTGTTTTATCGTTTTTGTATTTTTCAGCATTAATTGCGATATATTCTGCCAGTTCTGATTTAGCAATTTCAGACTGTTGGTTTGCAGCTTCTCTGGCAATATCTAATTGTCGTTTAGCTTCTTCTTTCAAAGCTTTCTCAGCTTCATCTGCCGCTTTTTTAGCGTCGGCAATTCGTTTGTTTTCTGCTTTCTTCGCTTCGGCTTCGGCTTTTTTAGCTGCATCTGCGGCAGCTTTTGCTTCTGCGTCTTTTTCTGCCTGAGTTTTCCCGTTTGTTAAATTTTTTTGTGGGGATATTTTCTCAGCACTTGAAGTTTCTTGTTTATTTAAGGCTGCAATACGTTCCGCTTCTTTTCTTGCTGCGGCAAATTCTTTTGATATGTTTATGTTTTTCAGCTTATTCAAACCTCCCTCAAAATCTAAATCGATAAATGATTTTGCGGCTGAAACAATTTGTGAAAAAATACTTTTTACAGTTAGGGCAAAGGCTGTAATGTTTACTTTGCTATCACTAATGAATTTAGAAAAACTTTGTATAATGCCTGTTAATAAAATAAATGCAGATTTTATTAAATTTATTGGGTTTATCGCATTGAATATTGATTTAGTAAAAGATTTGGTTTCATCATTATTCAACCCAAGCGCATTGAATAGTGAACTGAAAACATCAACTAAATTTTCAACCATTTTCCAAAGTGATGAAGCATAGTCAACAACTACATCCCAAGTCTGACCTAAAGTTTCGGATATTCCGGTAATTTCATCAAACCATGTTGCAGCATCACGAAGCCAACCAATAATTTTATAAAAGACAGTTTCTACCTTAATTTGTAATATTTCAAAGTCACTAATTAAATTCAGTACTGTATCAGATTTTAATGCTTCATCTTTAGCTTTGGCTAATTGATAGTTAGCATCGCTTAATGCTAAAGTTTTTTTCTGCAACTCTGTAAGTGGTTCTTCTGCTTTTTGTAATCCAGCATAAAGATTTTCAAACATTTTTTGAGCACCTCCAGCATCTTCTCCGGCTCCTTTGAAAACATCGGCGGTGATAATTCCGAACTCTTGAACTGATAGTCCTCTTTTCTTCGCTTCATTGCCAATTAAGAGCAAAGCATCTTTTACTGACAAAGCGCCCGAGTTAACGCCCTTGTTGATTTTATCAGAGAAGCCTTGTCCGAAAGCAGAGGTGAGAGCATCTGCCTGTGCCTTTGTAAATTCTTCCAACGACAATCCAGCTTCTTTTAAAGAATCTTCGAATTTATCATTAAAAATTCCTTGCTGTTGCGCTTGGACTTGTAAACCTATAATCTCGTTAATATCAAAACCATACTTTGAAAGTAGTGGTCCGTACTCTTTAAGTCTTTCAAGGAAATCACCATTTGCATTAGCACCCCTCACATAACCATTTTCTATTTGCTTAAATGCTTCATCATAAGATATGCCTAATTGTTTTGCAAGTACATTAGCAGTCTTAACAACATCATTAAATTCATCACCGAAAGTTTTAGCCAATCCAGACGCCCTATTTCTAATTTCGTCTGCCGCTTTTCCGGTTACTCCTGTAAGGTTTTCTACAAGATTAATGTTTTCTTTGATTGATTCATTGTATTTAAATATTTCTTTAACTGCTAAACCAATACCGGTTACAACAGCTGCAATTCCAACGAACAAAGCAGTAATAGGATTTGCTAAAAGATAAGCATAAGCTTCCATGGCTGCACTTTTTATTCCATCAAAACCTTTTTTTATGCTATCTAAACCACCAATAATATCACCTGATATTATTTTTTTTAATCCAATAGTTAGCTCACTAAATGCATCAGTAATAGCTTCTTTATATGCGCCTACACTTCGCTGATTATCACCGACTGCTGAATCTATTTTTTTAAAAGAATCATTTAATTTTTCAGCTTCTTGTGATACTTCACTAAATCTAGCAGCTAAAGCTTTATATTCATCAGAATCTTTTTTTCCAGCCATTTCAAGAACTACCATTTGAGCTCCTAAATTTTTCGCTTCGGTCTTTAACGCATTCAGTTCTTTATTTAAATTACGATAAGCTCCTTCGTTGTCATTGAGTTCAGACCTTCCGGCTGCTAACAATTTATTTAGCTCATTATTTTCAAGTCCTAATTCTTTAGTCGATTGTTGTAACTTATTCTGGACAATTACAGCATCAGCTTGAGCTTTTGATGCTTGGATTTGTTCATCAATTAATTGATCAATATTTGCGTTGGATTTTTCAATCTCCTGATTATATTTTTCTTGAGATATTGTTCCTTCATCTAAATATTTATTTAAACGTTCTTGAGCTTTTCTTTCAGATTCTATTTTCTTTTCTAAATCAGCAATGTTCTTACTTTGGTCTTTAACCTGTTCCTTTGCTGATTTTATCATTGCAGCGAATTTTCCCATTTCCAATGTATTGGCGGCAATTTTATCTTCGATTTTATTGGAATCAAACTGGAAAGTTCCTATGTCGATATTTCTATTCATACTATTTAATTTATAGCTTCGTAATGTTTTAGTACATCGGTAGTAGCAATATTATCATGATAATCATTATTAAATCCAAATGCTACACCTCCTGAAATATCAGTTGGCTGATTTGTGTCATCCTGTGTTCCAGAAGCTGTTAATTCACATGAATATATTCCAATTGGAAATAAAACATTTAATGATTGATATTTATCTTCACCATCAGGATAATTATTAGCGATTGTAAGTCTAGAAGTATAAATATTTCCACACATGACATCTATAAAAACAGCTCTAGCATTGCTCTTATTACCTACTAAATTTAGATAACCGTCAAAAGGTTCATTGTCTACATGTAAATTAAATTGTGTAACTCCATTTACTGAATCACTCACTACATCGGTTATGTAAATATTTGGTGCAACTTTTTGATACTGCAGTACATTACTATAATATATACTACCATTTGCATTTGATTTATATCTTATCTGATATGTGCCTACTGTTGGAAAGTTTATAGTTTTTGGACTCGTACCACTTCCTGAATCAACAAATCCGGATCCTGAATCAACCTGCCACACATAATCAGTTGGTGGATTATTAGCCGGGGGAGTAATTGATATTAGTTTCACAACCTCTGATGATGAGTGACCGGTTTTAGACTCTACTGTATCATCTTCCCAAGAGATGCGAATAAAATATGTTAATGAATTGCTTAGTTCTTTTTTTACCCTTACAAATTCACCTGATGATTTATCACTATTCGTTGAATAGTTTAGCTTATTCACTATATAATATTGTTGTTCCTGAGCAAAATATACGAGACAAAATAGATCGAACATAAGAATGTCAGTTGGGTATAAATAAAGATCTATATCGTGAATTCTTGCATCATTGATTATTCTACCAAGATCTAAGTAATAATCTTGAATAAGTGTGTCCCAATCCAGACGATCAAAATTAGCGATTGGTAAACTTGAAACTGTTTCGCTGTTTCCATACTTATTACTTCCGATTTTTACAGAAGTAGAAACTGTTTCCGCTCTTACAAAATGAAACCTTTTATCAAGACCTTTATATGTTATTTCAACGACTCCATTATTATCTTTAACTTCTTTATCATAAATCCTAAACACTTCTGAAAAATATGAACCTGCCGTACCTATGTAAAAAGTTGTTCTATCTCTTTCTGGCGAATATGTTTTTGATGAAAACAAATCTTTTTCAGAACTAAGATTTAAGTTGTTTATTAATATGCTGCCATTATTGTGCGTTGCGTTTTGGTCAGCGTATTGATAGCGGAATGTATTCTTTTGAGCGTAGCTTGTATTTACATAAGATTCACCGGTTCTGCCAATGTACTTATCTGTCCAATCTAAAACAGGTGATTCTAAAACCCTTTCTTTGATTGTCCTGTATCTTATTATATCTGAATGTTCATCTGTATAAGGTGTTAAACCAAATTGATTTACTATTTCTTTTACAAAATCAGTGGCAGACATTGAATCAAGTGTGTTGGCAAAGTCTCCTGTCCCAGGTATCAAAGCCGCAATTTTAGTTTCAAGAACCGCTGTCCAGCTGAACTGTTGATCTGTGTTACAATATGTAAAAAATGACAACTCATCGCTTTGATTTAGATCAACAATGAATTCTATATTTATTTCTCCAGACTCAAGTACACCTGACGAAGGATTACTCCAATTCTTACCAAGCACGTTCCTATAATATTCAATTGTATTTGTTCTTTGATCGATTGGCATACTTTCTTGATTTATTGAATAATAGAAAATACCATCCACCCAAGAAAAAGTGTTATCAAATCCGGCTTTAATTATTGCCATTCCTAATTTAATTTTCACACTATACTTTGCTTTTTTAGGTGCTCTAAAAAAAGTTTGTGCAATCATTCCCGTTCCTGAATTGAAACTCACTTTATCATAAGGTGATCTGGAAGTTCCATTATGGCCAATCAAAAAAGTATTAATTGTTCCTGTTGAATCGACTATTGCAGGTTCTAATTGTCCGATATCTATAGACTTTGGGTATGTCAGCCAAAGATTTGAAAATGCTTCAGTTAAAAATATGCTCCCATCAAAATCTTTTTGAGCAAAGTCGTGGATCTTGTTCCATAAATATAAAATACGAGCTGACGGAACAAGGTAATCGATATTAATAATCGTTTCACCAGCGTCGACATAATGTGTTTGCCCATTATAATCGGCGATTAAATACCTATAATTATCATTTGTAAATGAAGCAATAACATTTTCAACATTCTTTTCGTGATCCAACTCAGTTCCAACAATATTTCCAAGACTTTTATTCTCTATTGCCTTAAAAAAATCGATGATTCCGGAATAAATGTAAACTTTATAATCTTCATTGGTTTCAGTAATATTTATCCATCCTTTTATTATCAAATCAAATCCGTCAAGTTTTACCTTGCACGATGGTTTTGAATAAGGAGATAGGGAAGTATCTGATGGAATACCCAAACCTTGAAATATTTGAACATTCCTTGGCGTCATTGGAATATTAAACGAGTTTGTAAACGATGCCTGACGGTCTTTCACCTCTGCAATATCATTAACTTGCAGTGTGTATTTAATGTTTGTATCAGAATACAAATCAAGTCTTTTTTCGTCAATCCAAATATCCGTTATCATAATTCAATAGTGCGTGTCTGAGCGAATGAATATTTCAAAGTGTTTTCATAAACACGATCATAAGAGTTTTCGATAGAATCATTGCTTTCCAATTGCAGCCTTTGCCATTTTGCATTTTCATCAAAACCTTCGGGATTATAAAGGAAAACTTCAAAGGCTCCTACAAGATCAGATATTACTGATTGAACTTCAAAAGGTGTTTTTGTGCTGAGTTCAATTGTTTTTTCTTTTTCAATTCCAATGTTTATGAAGTTATCGTTTCGAAGCCTGTAAGCAATTGTGGGAATAGTTTTTCCAGCTTTCGATTTGATTTTAATTTCGTGAGATTCAAAGATATAATACTGATAACCTCCCAATGAGTTTAAGAATTTAATCGCAGTGTAATTGCAATTATTCCGAAGGCTGATCTTAAACTGATTATTTGGAATGTAATCTACTATTTCGTCACCTTGAATTCTTTTTGCGTAAGTAGGTAAAGGGATTCCCCAATCAATCCAACGTCCAACTACTAATTCTTCCGAAGGCTGTAGAAACCATTCATCGTTACCGTTTTTATCTCTACCCCCACGTACAAAGTATTTTATTAAAACATCTTCATCGTCCGGCAATTCTGTATTAACGTATTTTGCTTTGAATTCAATCTGGAAACTTTGCAGCGAGTTTATTGCGAGATGATTCGGTTCCGGCATTAAAGCACGCACAAGTTGGCAGATATTGAACTGAAAATCATTACTTGGAGATGCCGATAATTTCAACGGTGGAAGAATTAACTCAGATGTTAAATTAGTTGCTTTAACCTCCAAAATGGAAACGGCTTCTGGAAATCCATCCACTCTAATCCAGATATCATTCTGGGTTAAATAATAATTATTTTCTAATCCTGATATTGTCATTTAACTAAAAATTTCTTGTGCGTTTCTTAATAATGTATCTGCAATTCTAACTTGTGCAATTGCTCCCAGTTCTTCCTGTATAAACTGAATTGTTCTAGGCTCGGAGAGAACTTCTATTAAATCCGAACCTCCCTTTTTATACCAGCTTGTACCTTCTTTCTCGATTTTCTTTGCAATTGCAAATGCCATTGATTTTGCTTCCGGTCCGGATATTCCTAATTTCAAGTTAACCCAGCGTTCAAGTTGTCTTATGGGAGGGATTGATCCAGGCTTGCGACCTTTCGCTAATTGTTCAGAGTATTGCCTTCCTCTTATTTTTCCTTCATCATTCCCAATTGCTATTTCTAAGCTATTCAACCATTCACCAGAAGCATTCATTTTAAGTTCATGGAAACGAGGAATAAGAAAGTTGTCAATCACTTTCTGAAGAACATTATCTATTTCGTGTTTCTCAAACCACATTTTACTTCCAGATTAAATATCCAATACCAATACCTATTGCGATAAATGGTGAACCTAACATTGTCACAATAATTGTGATGATAATCCCCGCTAAAATCTTTGATGACAGTTTTGTCTTTTTATTTTCCATATAAAGCTTTTAGAATTCTTCTTTCCATTTTTCTATTAATTTTCTTTCTTAAATAGTGTATAGTATTTTCAAACCCTATTATTTGAAGTTTTTTCTTTAATCTGCGTTTTGAAATGTTATTTTTCATAATTAAAAGTATTGTCTAAATGTTCCGTTTATTTTCCAACCTGTGTAATTTGAATCTTCATATTTTTTAACTACTTCCATATCCCATTTCGTTATTTCAAATTCATATCCTAGTTCACACAAATCAATCTCATTTCCATTTCCTAAGCAATTTTGTAAAGGCTCAATTATCGTTTTCCATAAACTTTGATCGATCGGATGATAGGGTTGTTCATTGTAAACATTTAAACTAATATCTGAATGTTTCACCGCGAACAACGTAAAGATGTGATCGGTCCATTCTCTGTTAACCAGTCCAGTCTGCCCATTCTTGCTGTAACCTGAAGATGTTTTATAGTAAGTAACAAATAGATGAACACAGCATTGAGTTTCTATTGTTGACTGTGAAGCATTCATTTCTCCTTCACCAAGTGGCGCTCCGAATGTCCAACATTCATTGCATTTGGATTCTGATTGCCATCGTGTCGATAAGTCTTCAAAGAATTTTATTGCATTCATCTTCTACGTTTTGATTTTTCTTCCATTATCTTTTGATAATTCTTGTTTATTTCGCTTTGAATTTTATCCATCTTCATTTTCTCATATATTTTAAAATATGGTGTTTGTTCGACTTGTTCTGGAGTATAATTCCAATCCTTGGCAATTTTCTCAACCGTGGTTGCAATTCCGAATTCATTTAATCTATGGATTCCAGCTGCCAACATTTCCGGTTCAGGATCCGATTGTAAATTATTTTCTTCAACTGTTTTTATAAATTCAATTTGTTCCTTAATCCATAAAAGAAAACTTACAATTTCGTTTCCTGAAGCTTTATTTATATCAAAGTCATCAAATTGAGCTTTCATTATTAATTCAATTGATTCCTCTAACAATTCCTGCTTATGATAATTTGGAAGATCTTTTCTTACTAATCCATAAGGTAATTCAATAAATTTTTTGCTAACGTATTTCCCGATTTTATTATTAGCCTTTCCGTATTTCAACATCAAATTCAAATCACTTGCTGAAGATTCAGAAATAACTGAATTATCATTTTCGTAATTATTAGATTCTTTTTTTTTCTTTTTAAAATGTTTTCCCGTGATTTTAGAGACGACACTTTTTATTTTAGCAAATAATGGCTTAATTAATTGTGATTTCATCATTAACCCATTTTATAAGTAACCTTCTTTTTCATTAGCAATCTATTTATAGACTGAACTAAAGCATCATTTAAATCATTGTTTTCCCCATTTGGAAACATTAATATTCCTTGCTTTGAATCGTTGTATAGTTTATTCAATACTGATTCCCTACAATATACCCGACCAGCTTCTGCATAAGGGGTTGCTAACTTGGTTCTGCTGATTTTGTCGCCTGATTCCATTTTCACTTCAATCGCATTTATTCCCAAGCTTTTCAAAGTTTGCTTTGCTGATTTACCAGATGCTTTTGCTTCAATATTATGTGGTTCAGGTTCGGATTTCATCCACTTGATTAATTCCGGAAATTCTAGCCATCTAAAATCGATATTATCGATATACATATCATTACCGAGCAAACCTGAAGTAACACAAGCTGAAGCTGAATTCTTATCATCTTTGGTATAAGCTAAATCCCAATCTGTCCCGTATTGTTGTAAGTTGCTAGGAAAATCTTTATCAGCTATTGGAATAATCCACTTTTGCCATATTCCACCACCTTCTGGAGTTGGAGTCTGCATCATCTGTCCTGCATATCCATAACTACCTAAATCGGTTTTTGCATCTTTCAAAACTTCTGTATCCATTCTTATTGGATCAAGGAGTCCATCCGTGTAGTTTGTAACAAGTTCTGAAGGCTTAATATCCTTTGACACTTCAGCAGGAAGGCAAATGTGTTTAATAGCTTTACCTTTTTTATTCAGCCAATTTCCCGTGGGATCCAACTCGTGAAGTCTTTGCATTACCAATATCGTAATAGTTACGGCTTTGTTTACTTTACGGGTGGAAAGCGTGACATCCATAAAATCATTGGCTGTTGTTCGCTCTGCTTCTGATGCTGCT
>WPCJ01232464.1_pt1 | contig 11302 bp, 11 predicted proteins | sample 5399831 | NCBI WGS metagenome assembly WPCJ01 (sample SAMN12869470, study PRJNA574797) | sludge metagenome | isolation source: wastewater treatment of pH10 | place: China:Beijing | collected 2019-05-20 | reverse complement strand
CCACGTGCGGCGAGCATGGTCGCGCCTCCGGCTGCGATTGCCGCACCACCAACGGCGAGCCCCGTGCCGACGGCGGCGCCTGCGCTAAGCTGCGGGCCGCCGGAGACAAGGCCGGTGGCGATGCCGGGACCGAAGATGCCGAGGCCGAGAAGGGAGAGCGCGGCGAGCACAATCGCCATGGCGTCATCGATCGTCGGCGTCGCGCCACCGAATCCTGCGGTGAACTGCCCGAACAGCGTTGAACCGATGCCGATGATGACGGCGAGGACCAGCACCTTGATGCCGCTGGAGATCACATTGCCCAGCACCCGCTCGGCCATGAAAGCGGTCTTGCCGAACAGGCCGAAGGGGATCAGCACGAAACCGGCCAGCGTCGTCAGCTTGAACTCGATCAGCGTGACGAAAAGCTGGATCGCTAGGATGAAAAAGGCCAGCACCACCAGCGCCCAGGCGAACAGCAGGCATGCGATCTGGATGAAGTTCTCAAAGAAGGCGATCCAGCCCATCAGGTCGGAAATGGATTCGAGCAGCGGGCGGCCGGCGTCCAGCCCCGTCTGGGCAACGCGGCCAGGACGCAGAAGGTCGGCAACCGAGAAGCCAGTGCCCGAGGCCATGAGCCCGAGCCCGGCGAAGCTTTCGAAAACGATCCGGGCGAGATTGTTCCAATTGCCGATGAGATAGGCGAGGACGCCCACGAACAGCGTCTTTTTCACCAGCCGCGCGATGATGTCGTCGGCGGCGCCCCAGGCCCAGAACAGCGCGGCGAGCGTCACGTCGATGACGATCAGCGTCGTGGCGATGAAGGCGACCTCGCCGCCGAGCAGGCCGAAGCCGGAATCGATATAGCTGGTGAAGATGCCGAGAAAATTGTCGATGACCCCCGTTCCGCCCATGTGCTCACGGCCTCCCGTTCCGTGCAGGTGTCGCTGGCGCGGGTGTCTTGCCGAGGAAGCGGTCGCGGGTCTCGGCCCAGATCGCGAGGCAATCCGTGTCATTGGCCGCAGCCTCGCCCACCTGCTGGCAGCGGCGCTGCCCCTCACGCAAGGGATCGGCCGAAGGCTGGAGCGAGGGAGCGGTGCTGACCGGCGCGGGATCATCCTCGCGGGACATCTCGATAAAGGTCGCCGTGATGGCCACGGCGACAAACACGATGGCCGCGATCCGTGCCAGCACCTTCCCATCCATGGTTTCCCCTCCCGGCCTCAGTTGAACATTCGCGCGTTGCCGGGCTGGTAGCCTGAGCCCGGCGTGAGGAAGCGCTCGCGCTGGATGCGTCCCTGTTCGGCAGCGGTCGCGCGCTCGGCCTCGGTCAAGGCATCCGCCCGGCCATTGGCCGAGATGACCGCGATCAGATCGGAAAGCTGCTGCGCCTGGAGGGCGAGAAGCTGATTGCCAGCCTGGGTTGCCTGAAGCGCGCCGGTCGCCCCCTGGCTTTGGCCAACAAGCTCCGACATTTGCGTGCGATTGCTGTCGATATTGCCGACGACGCCGGCCTGGACGCGCATCGCGTCCTGCAGGCCGCCGACGGTGTTTTCCCAGCGCGAGCGCGCATCGGCGATCATCTGCGCGTCAGTGGCGTTCAGGGACAGGTTGCCGTAGTCCTGCTGGAACATCTGGTCGATGTTCTGCACGTCGAAGGCGATGTTCTGGGCCTGTCCGAGAAGCTGCTGGGTGCGCTGGACATTCTGCTGGATCTGCTGGAGCGACGAATGGGGCAGGCTCGCGAGATTGCGGGCCTGGTTGATCAGCATCTGCGCCTCGTTCTGAAGCGAGGTGATCTGGTTGTTGATCTGCTCCAGCGCGCGGGCGGCGGTTAGCAGGTTTTCCGCATGATTGGTCGGGTCATAGACGATCCGGCCGAACCCGCCGAAGAAGGCATGGGTCGGGGTGGTGAAGACCGGCGCGAGTGCCAGCGGTGCGGCGAGCGCAAGGGCGAGCGCCGAAGCGCTGGCCATGCGGGAAATCCGGGTCTTTGTGCGTGTCATGGGGTAATCTCCTCTTCTTCCAGGGTGAATTCGAAGTCGTCGTCATCGAAGACGACGGGCGACAGGTCCTCACTTTCGGTCGCGAGATTGGTGAGGTCCGGGATGAGATCGGCGGCCCATTCGACGCCGCGCGCCTTGAGCCAGGCGGCGAGAAAACCATCTCGGCCGTACTCGGCGAGGATCTCGGCGATCATCGCCTGATCGGATTTCGAGGATGCAGCGCAGAGTGCGAGGCCGACTTGCGCCAGGCCCAGTTCGAACAGGCGATTGCCGCGCCGCGACTGGCAGTAGTAGTCCCGCTTGGGCGTGGCCCGCGCCAGAATCTCGATCTGCCGGTCATTGAGGCCGAAGCGGCGATATATCGCGGTGATCTGCGGTTCGATGGCACGCTCGTTCGGCAGGAGAAGCCGCGTCGGGCAGCTTTCGATGATCGCCGGGGCGATGTTGCTGCCGTCAATGTCGGACAGCGACTGCGTGGCGAAGATGACGCTGGCGTTCTTCTTGCGCAGGGTTTTGAGCCATTCGCGGAGCTGTTCGGCGAAGGCTTCATCATCCAGCGCAAGCCAGCCCTCGTCGATGATCAGCAGCGTCGGGCGTCCGTCCAACCTGTCGCCGATGCGATGAAATAGATAGGATAGCACTGCAGGCGCTGCGCCGGTCCCGACCAGTCCCTCGATCTCGAACGCCTGCACCTGCGAACTGCCGAGATGTTCGCTCTCGGCATCAAGCAGCCGCCCATAGGGACCACCGACACAATAGGCGCGCAGCGCCTGTTTCAGATCGTTGGACTGCAGCAGCACGGCGAGGCCGGTGATGGTGCGTTCGCCGACCGGCGCGGAAGCGAGCGAGGTCAGCGCCGTCCAGATGTGTTCCTTCACCTCCGGGGTGATCTGGATGTTCTCGCGCGTCAGGATCGCGACGATCCAGTCCGCGGCCCAGGCGCGTTCGGCCGTCTCGTGGATACGTGCCAGCGGTTGCAGCGAAACGGAAGTCTCGGAAGCGTCGGTCAACTCGCCGCCGAGATCGTGCCAGTCGCCGCCCATGGCGAGTGCTGCCGCGCGGATCGAACCGCCGAAGTCGAAGGCAAAGACCTGTGAGCGCGCGTAGCGCCGGAACTGCAAGGCCATCAGCGCCAGCAGCACCGATTTGCCGGCGCCGGTAGGACCGACCACGAGCGTATGGCCGACATCGCCGACATGGAGGGAAAACCGGAACGGGGTCGATCCTTCGGTCCTGCCGTAGAGCAGCGGGGGCGCGCCGAAGTGATCGTCCCGTTCCGGCCCCGCCCACACGGCGGACGAAGGGACCATGTGGGCAAGGTTGAGCGTCGAGACCGGAGGCTGGCGGACATTGGCATAGGCATGTCCGGGCAAGCTGCCGAGCCAGGCGTCGACGGCATTGACCGTCTCGACCATGACGCTGAAATCGCGGGACTGGATGATCTTCTCCACGAGCCGCAGCTTCTCGTCGGCGCGGCGGGCGTCGTCGTCCCAGACGGTGACGGTCGCGGTGACGTAGGCCATGCCTGCCATGTCGGCGCCGAGTTCCTGCAAGGCCATGTCGGCATCGAGCGCCTTGTTGGCGGCATCGGTATCGACGAGCGCGGATTGCTCGTTGGTCATCACCTCTTTCAGGATGGCGGCGATGGACTTGCGCTTGGCGAACCACTGGCGCCTGATCTTGGTCAGCAGCCGGGTCGCATCGGTCTTGTCCATGAGGATCGCGCGGGTGGACCAGCGATAGGGAAAGGCCAGCCGGTTCATCTCGTCGAGAAGACCCGGGGTGGTCGTGCCGGGAAAGCCGGTGATGGTCAGCACCCGAAGGTGTTGATTGCCAAGGCGCGGCTCGAGCCCACCGGTCAGCGGCTGATCGGCCAGAAGCGCATCGAGATAGACCGGGGTTTCCGGTACGCAGACACGATGCTGGTTGGTCGAAATCGTCGAATGCAGGTAAGTCAGCGTCTCGGCATCATCGAGCCAGCGGCACTCCGGCATGAAGCCGTCGAGCAGCGCCAGCACGCGGTCGGTGCGGTCGGCAAAGCCGCGCACCAGTTCCCAAGGGTTCACGCCCGACGTTTCGCGCCCCTCGTAAAGCCAGGATTCGGAGCGGGCAGCGTCTTCGGCAGGCGGAAGCCAGAGGAAGGTCAGGAAGTAGCCCGAGACGAAATGGCTGCCTTCCTCCTCGAAATCGGCCTTGCGCTCGGCATCGACCAGCGCCGAAGCCGGATCGGGGAAGCGGCTGGCGGGATAGGTTGCGGCTTCCGAGCGTTGCGCTTCGACGAAGATGGCCCAGCCGGAGCCGAGGCGACGGAAGGCATTGTTAAGGCGGCCGGCCACAGCGACCAGCTCGGCCGCGACGGCGGAATCGAGATCCGGCCCGCGAAACTTGGCAGTCCTTTGGAACGAGCCGTCCTTGTTGAGCACGACGCCTTCGCCGACCAGCGCCACCCAGGGCAGGTAATCGGCGAGGCGCGATGCGGTGCGGCGGTATTCTGAAAGATTCATCATGGCTCGTGCCTCACACGGAAAGATGACCGGGAATGCGCAGATGGCGGCGCGCGACCTCGACGAAGAGCGGGTCGCGCTTGGCGGCCCAGACGGCGGCGATGTGACCAACCGCCCAGATCAGGATGCCGGCCAGCCAGAGCTGGAGGCCGAGGCCGACGGCCCCGGCCAGCGTGCCGTTGAGGATCGCGACGGAGCGTGGCGCGCCGCCGAGCAGGATCGGCTCGGTCAGGGCGCGGTGGACCGGCACGCTGAATCCCGGCACCGCGTCGAGAGCCTCGAAGCTCACCGCCATCAGACCAGCGCCCCGCCGCCGAAGCTGAAGAACGAGAGGAAGAAGCTCGATGCCGCGAAGGCGATGGAGATGCCGAAGACGATCTGGATCAGGCGACGGAAGCCGCCGCCGGTATCGCCGAAGGCCAGCGTAAGGCCGGTGACGATGATGATGATCACGGCCACGATCTTAGCCACCGGACCCTCGACGGATTCGAGGATGGATTGCAGCGGCGCTTCCCAAGGCATGGAGGAGCCGGAGGCCCAAGCAGAGCCAGTCATCAGGCTCGCCCAGGCGAAGGCGGCGGCGGTCGCCAGATGATGACGAATACGGAAGGCGCAACGGATCATGCAGGTTCTCCAAGAATGTGAGGGATCGAGGTGTCGGGAAAAGCGAGGGAAATCCGGTAGTCGCCGTCGGGGCCGAGACCTTCGACGCGGGCGAGTTCGGCAAGCCGGCGCGCGGAACCGCGACCGGCAAGGACGGCCACGAGGTCGATGGTCTCCGCGATCATCGCGCGCGGCACCGTGACGACGGCTTCCTGGATGAGTTGTTCGAGACGGCGCAACGCACCGATGCCGGAACCGGCATGGATCGTGCCGATTCCTCCGGGGTGGCCGGTGCCCCAGGCTTTGAGCAGGTCCAGCGCCTCGGCGCCGCGCACCTCGCCGATGGGGATACGGTCGGGACGCAGGCGCAGCGACGACCGCACCAGTTCCGACAAGGTGGCGACGCCATCCTTGGTTCGCATGGCGACGAGGTTGGGCGCCGCACATTGCAGTTCGCGGGTGTCTTCGATGATGACCACGCGATCCTGCGTCTTCGCCACCTCGGCGAGCAGTGCATTGGTCAGCGTCGTTTTACCGGTGGAGGTACCGCCTGCGACGAGGATGTTGGCGCGAGCGGCAACGGCCGCGCGAAGCGTTGCGGCCTGATCTGCGGACATGATCTCGGCCGCCACATAGTCGTCCAACGTGAAGACCGCGACGGCGGGTTTGCGGATGGCGAAGGCCGGTGCAGTGACCGCTGGCGGCAGCAGTCCCTCGAACCGCTCACCCGTTTCCGGCAGTTCGGCCGAGACGCGGGGGCTGCGGGCATGGACCTCGACGCCAACATGGTGGGCGACCAGCCGGACGATGCGCTCGCCATCCGCGGCGGACAGCATGTCGCCGGTATCGGCCAACCCCTCGGACAGCCGGTCCACCCAGATCCGACCGTCGGGGTTCAGCATGACCTCGACGACGGACGGATCTTGCAGCAGGGTTGAGATGGCAGGCCCGAGCGCCGTCCGGAGCATGCGTGCGCCGCGATCCACTGTTGCCTGTTTGTGGTTGATGCCTGCCATCTCGTCCCCGTTCCACCGGGGAGGCGAGAGACGATCCCCGGATGGGGATCACTAAAAGAGACCCCAAACGGGCCAATTCAACAAGTTTCGGTCGTCGTAGTAGTGTGGGATAAAATTACAGGAGAACGGCGGTGTGCCTGACCGGTCGGATGATCCGCAGGCACACCGGCATGCTCTCGACTGATTCGACCGGCCCGTGGCGTCAGGTCGCTTTGCCGGAACCGAGTCGCCGTTCGCCCAGATGGTCTTCCGCCGCAAGTAGCCTGATTTTTGCGTCAGTACCGGCAGCATTGAATTTTCAGGGAGAAATCTGTCGCAATGGTCCTGTGCGAAATTCAAAACTTATGCGTCTTACTTTTGCGACAGGTCGTGGCCCGGAATCCGGGCCGCAATGGATTACCGCTTTTCCCGCTGCTGTGGCGCTGGACCGACAATAGCAGGTTCTTCTTCGATGATGCGGACTGGCACGCCCAAATCAGCCGAAAGGGATGCTTCGCTGTCACCGGCAAGCTCTGTTCCTGGGATGACCGTCAGAACAACATATCCGGTGCGCTCATCGACATATCCGCCGTAGCCATCGGGCAGAACGTGCGTAATCACCTGGCGCTCGTCCAACGCGGCGATTAGTTGATCTCTGGTATGGGATGCGCCTGTCACGACTTCGACACGAACCCGGTCTTCGCCCAACTGGTATTGAAGCGTGCCCGCATTTCGGTCGCCAGTCAGTCTCACGACGACATGGAAATCGGGCTCGCGCTCAATGTAGATGCCGGCGATCCGGTCACGGAAGCGCTCCTGTAAGGCAGCCGAAAGCGAGCCGGTGTCAGGCTCCATCTCATGTGACGGGATTTCAGGAACATAGTTTTCGGGCAACCCAGCCGGTCTTGCTGACGTGGGCGCCTCCGCGCCTGCCATGGATGCTGTCGCGGCAAACACCGTTGCAGCAACAGCCCCTGCCCATAGCCTATTCACTTGGAGTTCTGCCGCGCGCTTCAAACAGCGCAGCCTTGTCTTCCTCGGGGCTGACGAAGCCATCGCCATCGGTGTCGATCTGGTCGAAGACTTCATCGGTCATGTTCGGATTTCCGGCTTTTGCCTCTTCCCGACTCAGCTTGCCGTCGCCATCTGTGTCGCCGGCATCAAATTCTGCTTGCCATGCGGCTTCGTCGAAATCTGCGGGAGGTTCTGTCTGGGCGAACGCGGGGACGGCGAGACTGATGGCGAACAGGCTGGCAATAGCAAGTCTCAAGGCTTTTCCTCCCAAGTCGAATATACAGCCATCATCCTAGGAAATAGTAGGGCCATTTTCGGGCGAGAGCGGTTCGAGGTCCGGGCGCCCTCACCAGTTCATGCCCGGCAGCGTTTAGGACGATATATCCGAAAGCCGCGACAGCCTGCTTTGCCGCGCCGTCCATCGAAACATGTCTACTATAGCCACCAGAGCGCAGAGGCCCAATGACCGCTCAGGCCTCAATGTGCCCCCGCACCTTGATCTGATCCGTCGACATCCTCAGAAATCTCCTGCCGGAGCTTCGGTCCCTGTGCGAGACGCCGGCCGAGTGCCGTGATGAATGCCTCATAGCGCTCATTGGCTTTGGCCCGTGCCGCCTGTGCTGCGGGCTCGGGCAATGCCGGTGTCGTGTTGATCCAGAAGCGGATGAACACCGCCAGGCTTTCGATGGCGATACCGACGTCACGCTCCATGCGGGTCATGCGGCGGTCGATCTGGTCGAGTCGTTTGGCAACGATTGCCTCGCGGCGCTCGGCGTCGTCCGGGGACAAAAAGGATGCGATGGCTGCCTCGCCGATCATCGACTGCGACTGATCCCGCCGCGCGGCAAACTCTGTCAGGGCTTTTTCGACATCGGGGTCCAGATAGACGGAGAGTTTTTTCTTCTTCCGGCGATTGGCCATGGCGCTACAACTCCATGCCGTCGTTCGGGTCCATGGCAACCTGCCGGGCAATGCCCTGCACCTGGCGGACCATGCGCCGGTTCTGGGCGGCGTCTTCCTCAACTTCGTCGGGTAGCGCGATCTCGAACTCGTTCTCGATCGGCTTTTTCATATCCACAGGCTTCACGCGGCTGAGTTCAGGTTGCAACCGGCGCTCGGATTCGGTCGGATCTTCGCCATCGGTTGTCTGGTCATCGTGGTCCGCAGCGGCTTCCGGTCGCGCCGGGATCGGAAGCGTGGTCCAGTCGTCAGGCCGCGTTTCTTCGGGACCTTTCAATTCAGGCGGTGACAGAACACGCTCCCGAAACCGGACATCCTCGTAATAGCGCGCCTTCGTCGCCCGGATCGGCGGGATGCCCGCTACCATGACGATCTCCTCATGTGGGGGAAGCTGCATGATTTCGCCCGGCGTCAGCAACTGGCGTGCGGTTTCCGAGCGCGAGACCATGAGGTGCCCGAGCCAGGGCGACAGCCGGTGCCCGGCATAATTTTTCATCGCCTTCATCTCGGTGGCGGTCCCGAGCGCGTCCGACACCCGTTTCGCGGTGCGCTCGTCATTGGTGGCGAAGCTGACACGAACATGGCAATTGTCGAGGATCGAGTTGTTCGGCCCGTAGGCCTTCTCGATCTGGTTCAGCGACTGCGCGATCAGGAAGGATTTCAAGCCGTACCCGGCCATGAAGGCCAGCGCGGTCTCGAAGAAATCGAGCCTGCCCAACGCAGGAAACTCGTCAAGCATTAGCAACAGCCGATGCCGGCCGGCATTCGCCTGTAGATCCTCGGTCAGGCGGCGACCGATCTGATTGAGCAGCAATCGCATCAGCGGCTTGGTGCGGTTGATGTCGGAGGGCGGCACGACGAGGTAAAGTGTGGTCGGCTGATCGCCGCCCACAATATCGCTGATGCGCCAGTCGGAGCGGCGTGTGACCTCGGCCACGACCGGATCGCGATATAGGCCTAGGAACGACATGGCCGTCGACAACACGCCGGAACGCTCGTTCTCGGATTTGTTGCGCAACTCCCGCGCGGCGCTGGCCACGACCGGATGCGGCCCTGCTTCACCCAGATGAGGGGTCTTCATCATGGCACGCAGAGTGGATTCCACCGGACGCTTGGGGTCCGACAGGAATTTGGCGACGCCGGCCAGCGTCTTGTCGGGTTCGGCGTAAAGCACATGCAGGATCGCGCCGACGAGGAGCGAATGGCTCGTTTTCTCCCAGTGATTGCGTTTATCGAGGCTGCCTTCGGGATCGACGAGGATGTCGGCGATGTTCTGGACGTCGCGCACCTCCCATTCGCCGCGGCGGACCTCGAGCAGCGGATTGTAGGCCGAGGATTTCGGGTTGGTCGGGTCGAAGAGCAGCACCCGGCCATGACGTGATCGGAACCCCGAGGTGAGTTGCCAGTTCTCCCCCTTGATGTCATGGACGATGGCCGAGCCCGGCCAAGTCAGGAGCGAGGGGACGACCAGGCCGACGCCCTTGCCGGATCGTGTCGGTGCGAAGCACAGCACATGTTCCGGCCCGTCGTGGCGCAGATATTCCTTCTCGTAGCGGCCGAGGACGACCCCATCGGGATCGAGCAGGCCCGCCGCCTTGATCTCTCCTTTCCCGGCCCATCGCGCCGAGCCATAGGTGGCGACGTTCTTGGCCTCGCGCGCCCGCCAGACCGACATGCCGATGGCGACCGCAATGGCGATGAAGCCGCCCGAGGCCGCGATGATCCCGCCCTTGGCAAAGATCGGCGGCGCATAGGCTTCATAGAAATACCACCACCAGAAGATCGCAGGCGGATAATAGACCGGCATCCCGAACAGTTCGAACCAGGGCGGCCCGAGTTGCGCCTGATAGCCGAGGCTCCAGGCGACATACTGTGTCGCGCCCCAGGTGGTTGAGAGAATGATGAGGAAGACCACTGTGATCTGTCCCCAGAGGATCTTGGCCGCGGACATGGAGTAGTTCCTTTCCGATTGAGGCTAGAGACCGAGGCCGCGCTTGCGCCCGAAGTCCCAATCGACGCCACCATCGTCGCGGGCGACGCCGGAGACGTGGCGGCCGATCTGCTTTTCAAGGGAGGGCGACCAGGGCACGAGCTGGAAGCCCAGGCCGTCGTCGATCATGGCGAAGCGGCCGGAGGCGAGCGCGAAACGCTGGCGATAGGAGCCGGCGACATATTCGCCGCTGGCGGCGCGCTCGAAGGACATGCCGGTCTCGATCGCAAGCTTTTCACCGAGACTGTCGAGTTCGCGTTGGCGCAACGTGCTGAGCAGCCGGCGCGCGAAGACGAGACGTCCGCCCTGCCGCTCGGCCAGACCTTCTCCAACGAGATGCTCCGCGCGTTCGTCCAGGGCCTGACGAACCTCGGCGCCGAAACCGCTATCCGAGAGCGCAATCGGATCGCGGGCAATGGCCTGCCGGTCGAGCCAGGTCGCGCCGGTGGCGCCGACCTGCGCACCAAGATCGAGATCGGAGCGGACGGCGAGCGCGACGCGGCGCTGCCCTTGCAGGTCCTCCCAGGATCGCAGTTCAACGATGGAACCGGGCGGGCTGTCACCGGCGGCGTCGAGATGCGGCAGCTTGATGTGGTGGGTGCGCCCGTCAACACCGTCGACCACGGCATAGGCCGTACCCTTCAACTCGTCGTCGAGACCGCGTTCAACCAGGCGGCCGATGACGGGAACGTCGAGGCTTTCGCCGGCGAGGACATAGCTGGCCGAGCCGCGTTCGATGCCGCGTTCGGTCAGGGCACGGTGCATGCGCTTGATGATGTCGCCACGCTCGCCCAGTTCACGCAGGACCGCTTCGGCTTCGGGCTTGATGAACCATTGCGAGAGGCCGATCTCTTCGGCCAGTCCACGGATTTCGAGGGTTCGCAGCCGCCCCACCTTCAGCGCATGAAACTCTTCCGGCTGGCGGTCGGCGAGCGGAGCAAGGTCGATGATGCCGGATTTGCCGGCGTCGCGCACAAGCTGCCGGTCGAGCTGCGTCCAGCGTTCCGCCTCGACCTGCCGCTCCAGGTTGCGGTGGATCTCCAGATCGGTGCGGGGCCCGAGTTCCTGCGTGACCAGATCCTGCGCACGGGCGCGCATGCCCTCCTTGAGGTAGTCGCGGGAAATCACCAGGTCCTGGCCATCGTCGGTGCGGCCGCGCAGGATGATATGGATATGGGGATTGTCGGTGTTCCAGTGATCGACGGCGACCCAATCGAGGCGCGTGCCGAGATCCTTCTCCATCTGCCCCAT
>WPCJ01104210.1_pt1 | contig 11305 bp, 7 predicted proteins | sample 5399831 | NCBI WGS metagenome assembly WPCJ01 (sample SAMN12869470, study PRJNA574797) | sludge metagenome | isolation source: wastewater treatment of pH10 | place: China:Beijing | collected 2019-05-20 | reverse complement strand
GATCAGGTTGAAGCTCGACATGGTAGAACGATTTGTAGAAGGAACGCACGGTTGCCGCCATATCGCCCGACGATTTGCCGGGATAAAGAACCGAGACCAGCCACGGCACGCCGACAAGCCGGTTGATGCCGGGCGGTGAATCGAACCAGCCGAACGGAACCGTCGGCGTGTGGTAGACACGCCCCTTCTGGACCGCTCCTATGCCTGCCCAGGACGGATCCTTCACAACGGCCGCCCGGGCGTTCGCGTCGAGTGTCAGGATCACATCGGGGTTCCAGGCAAGGACCTGTTCCAGGGATACATTGGCCAGGCTGCCCTTGCCGGCCGCGTCGGCGACATTCCGGGCGCCGACCGCGCCGAGGATCTCGGTGGTGATCGACCCGGCCAGTCCGGTCTCCAGGCCTTTCGGGCCGCGCCCGTAATAGACTTTCGGACGCTCGTTCGCCGGGATGGTCGCCAGCAGCGCATCGAGGTCCTTCAGCGTGGTTTCGGCGTAGGCAGCGAGTTCCTCACCGCGCTGCGATACGCCCAGCAGCTCGGCTGTCTTGCGCAGCGTTTCCGGCGACTTGGCGAACGAGCCGTCGATCAGGACGTAGGGAATCCCGGTCTGCTCCTGCACCCGGTCAGCCAGCGACGCGTATGTCGCGTCGACCGTGCCCACATCGATGATGATGTCCGGTTTCAGCGACAGCACAAGTTCCAGATTGGCCGTATTGCCCTTGCCGGTCAGCCGGCCATGGGCGGGCAGATCCCTGTAGGGCGACGCCAGGAATTCCTTTTCCACCGCGCTCGGCTCGCGCACCCAGCCGACCATCTTGTCGGGAGCCAGCACATATAACAACACGGAGGCCGGCGGTCCCGCAGCCAGCACGCGCTCGACACGCTCCGGCAGCGTGACGGAACGCCCAGCGGAATCGACGATCGTGCGGCCCGCAGCCTGCGCCGACGCGGCTGCCGCAAGGCCGAGGCACAGAAGCAGAAGTGCCTGCGCGAGCCGTACCAGAAATCCCCGTCGATTCATTGCTGTCCCCCTCTTCGAAATCAGCACGATTGTTATGTCTGTTCTGACATACCGGTCAAGGAAGAGGATTGCAGGCCTACTGCAATAAACTGCTTAACGCAGAGCGTTGCCTTGACGGGATGCGCGTTCTTTGTATTTGTCCGTATATTACGCTTGCAAATTGGGAGGACGACCTGTCGTCACGTTGGCGGCAGGCCCGTCCGGTCGGGGCCTTGAGGGGGATTTTCATGAAGCGACTTTCGTCGACGACTTTGCTCGTCCTTTTGACAACCACTGCCACACTGCCTGTTGCCCATGCACAGCAACAGGGCGGAGCCGTCGAACAGAAAAAGGACGATGCACCGGCAACCCCTGCCCGCGTGGCAACATCGCCGGTCTTCGAGCTGGGCGAGATCGTCGTCTATGGCGCCGCCGCCGGTACCTCCTCCGACATCGGTGGCCAGTCGGTGTCGCGCAGCGTCGTGACGGCAACGGACATCCACAAGAGCAACCGCAACACGCTGGACGATGCGCTGGCAGCCACACCAGGTGTCGAGGTCTCCAACACCGGCGGCAGCCGCAATGAAAGGCTGATCTACGTCCGGGGCTTCGACCGTTTCCAGGTACCGCTTTATATCGACGGCATCCGTGTCTACCTGCCGGCCGACAACCGTCTCGACTACGGACGCTTCCTGACGCCGGACCTGTCAGAGATCCAGGTGCAGAAGGGCTATGTCTCGGTGCTGAGCGGGCCCGGCGGCATGGGCGGCGCCATCAACCTCGTCACCAGGAAGCCGACCAAGGAATTCGAGGGCGAACTGCGCACCGGCATCGACATCGGCAACACCGGCAACCTTGCCGCGTTCACGACGTCCGGCTGGGTCGGAACCAAGCAGGAGAAATTCTACCTGCAGGCCAGCGGTTCATTCCGCAACAGCGACGGCTGGTTTCTGCCGCAGGGCTTCAATCCGGTTCCGGTCGGCATTGGTGGGCCGGTCGAGGATGGCGGTCGCCGGAACTTCTCCAACGTTCGTGACTGGCGCGCCAACTTCAAGCTCGGCTACACGCCGAACGAGACCGACGAATACGTCATCAGCTACACCAAGCAGCAGGGTGAGAAGGCAGCCCCCTACAGCATCTACGAACCGGTGCGTGGCATCACGCGCACGCCACTGCCGGCGGGCGCCGCCTACCAGCGCGACTGGGAATGGCCGCGCTGGGACATCGACTCGCTGGCCTTCTATTCGCACACGCAACTCGGTGATGAGTCCTATGTGAAGACCAAGGCCTACTACAACACCTTCTACAACCTGCTTTCGGCCTATGACGACTCGACCTTCACCAGCCAGAAGCAGGCGCGCGCCTTCAACAGCTACTATGACGACAGCGCCTATGGCGTCAGCGTCGAGGCCGGAACCGAACTCATCCCGATGAACACGCTGAAAGGCGCTGTTCACTACCGCCGCGACGACCATACCAACTGGGATCACAACCAGCCGGGCGCTTCCGCTTTCGTCGACCCGAAGCAGACTAAGCTGGAGGACACCTGGTCGGTGGCGGTCGAAGACACCTTCCACGCAACCGAGAGCTTGGATTTCGTCGGCGGCCTCAGCTACGACAGGAACAAGCTGGTCAAGGCCCAGAAATACGACTCGGCCAGCAAGAAGATGTCCGAATACCCGCATGGCGGCAGCTCGGCATTCAACTGGCAGGGAGCGGCGATCTATCGCTACAGCGATGCGTCGGAATTCCACGCCAGCATTTCCTCGCGCACCCGTTTCCCGACGCTGTTCGACCGGTTCAGCACCCGCTTCGGCGACGCGCTGCCGAACCCGGATCTCAGCCCCGAGCGCGCCGTGAACTACGAGCTCGGCTGGGCCGGCAAACCGACCGAAACGCTGAAGATCGGTGGCTCGGTGTTCTACAGCGACGTCTCCGACGTGATCCAGTCGGTGAGCGTTGGTGGCGGAAAGGTCCAGAGCCAGAACATCGGCGACGGCCGTTACTATGGCGCCGAAGTCTACGGCGAATGGGATGTGCTTTCCAACCTGACCGTGGGCGCGAGCTACACCTATCTGAAGCGCAACATCTCCGACCCGGTCAGGCCGGGCCTAAAGCCCATCGGCACGCCGGAACACAGCGCCTACATCTACGCCGACTGGGTGCCGTACGAGAATTTCACCGTGTCGCCCAACGTCGCCATCTACAGCGCGCGCTGGTCGACGGACCGGCTGGAGACCACGTTCTTTGAAACCAAGGGCTTTGCGCTGGTCAATCTCAACATGAACTACAAGTTGAACGACAGTTTCGAGTTCGACTTCGGCGTCAGGAACATCTTCGACAAGAACTACCAGCTCGCCTACGGCTTCCCGGAACAGGGCCGCACCTTCTACCTGAACTCGGCCCTGCGGTTCTAGGCATGGCCAGGCCGGCGAGATCGCGCGCGCGGAAGTCCGCGCGCAGCGCCGGCCCTGCTTCGCCCGTCCCTGCGACCGACGACAGGACGGTGCCGGAAATTCCGGCGCCGCGGCCCGATGCCGACGACGCCCTCCCGACCACTGCAGCGCCGAAACCAGAGCCTGGCGAAGACCCGGCAAGCAACCGCAGCGCTGCGCAACGCTGGCTGCTGGGTGGCGTGGTCTCCATCGTGGCTCATGTCGGCGCCGGGCTCTATCTCGCCGCGATAACCCTGCCTCCCGTCGCTGATCCAGGTATCGTCGACGCCATCTCCGTGGAATGGGTGCCTCCGGATGTATCCGAGGCTGCTCCCAAGACCGAGCAGCCCGCGGATGCGGCCGGCGAACCGGCAGGCTCCCTTCGTCAGCCCGATATCGAAAAAGCGCCTGAAATACCTTCGCAAGACGAACCGGCACAGGCCGATCCACTCCCCGAACAGCACGAGCCTCGGACGACCGAACCCGCGCCGCAGCCGCAACAGGAAACAGCGGAAACCAGGACCGAAGCACCTGAACCGAAGCAGGAAGTCACTCCGGGCCTGGAAGTTCTCCGCTCCGCGCAGGAAAACGCGCCAGCGGTGCCGGCCATCAAGAAGGCACCGGAAAGCAAACTCGCCCGCCCGGTCGAGAAGCCCGACGCCGCACGACAGCAAACTCGAAAGGCCGAGAATAAAAGCCGCGCTCGCAAACCCGCACCAGCCGCGCCCGCCAGGCCGGTTCGCCAGCAACGCCAAAGCGCGCCGAAGAAGGCCGTGGCAACCGAGACATCCGGCCCATCTGAAAAGACCGACCGACCGGCGGCGGCTTCACCGAAGCAGACGGCGTCAATGGGATCCGCGAAGCCAGCCGGACGCAGCGCGGTATCACCGGCGCAATGGCAGGCCGAGGTCATCGCCCATATTCGCCGATTCAGGCAATATCCTCCAGGCGCCAGCGGCTCTGCATCGGTTCGCGTGCAGTTGCGCATCAATGCCGAGGGCGTCGTCAGATCGGCTTTGGTCGCAGGCTCCTCCGGTAGCGCGGCCCTCGATCGCGCGGCGATCGAGACCGTAAAGCGGGCCTCTCCGGTGCCTGCTCCACCGACTGAAATAGCCCGCTCCTCGATGACGCTGGCGATCACGATCAGCTTCAAGCGGTGAGCCGCTGAAAATGCGTTGTCGGCAAATTCGCCATCACCCACACCAGTCGTTGACATCGAGTCGGCGTTCTATACTAGATATCGAAGTCGAGGTTCTCCCGAGTCGTCTGGCTTGGGAGCTAAGAGGGAAGCCGGTGCAAAGCCGGTGCTGCCCCCGCAACTGTAAGCAGTGAGCCCGCGTCGAAGAATGCCACTGGTGCCGTAACGCACCGGGAAGGCCGACAAGGGCGACGACCTGCAAGCCAGGAGACCTGCCACGACGAACGAGAACGAACCTCGGGCGGGGTGTCCCGGCGGTGCGCGTGGCCGGGCGTCGCTGCGTCCCGAATGGCCAATGCGTTCCCCCAGAATCCCCGCCCTCAACGCCACGGGGATGATATGGCAACGACTGCAGCACTCACCACGAACGGGGCTCCCAAAGCTCCCTTTATCGCCGAAAGCCACACCTCAACTCAGGCCGAGCCAAGCTACAAGGTGATACGCCGCAACGGCTCGGTGACACCGTTCGACGCAACGAAGATCGTGGTGGCGCTGACCAAGGCGTTCCTCGCCGTCGAAGGCTCGACCGCGGCAGGCTCGAGGCGCGTGCATGACGTTGTCGAGGATCTGGCCGGACAGGTGGTTACCGCCCTCACGCGCCGCTTCGAGGCCGGGCGCACTTTCCACATCGAAGAGATCCAGGATCAGGTCGAGCTGGCGCTGATGCGCGGCGAACATCATAAGGTGGCACGCGCCTATGTGCTTTATCGCGCGGAGCGGGCACGTGAGCGCCTGGCCGACAAGGCAGATGTGGTCGTGCCGGGCGGTTCGCTCAATGTGAAGGGCGAAGAAGGCACGCTCGCACCGCTTGACGAGGCCCGCTTCGCGCGCGTGGTCGAGGAGGCCTGTGCCGGGCTCGACGCGGTTTCACCCGACGCCATCCTCACCGAAGCACGCCGCAATCTTTATGACGGCATCACGCTGGATGAACTGTCGCTCGCGCCAATCCTGGCCGCGCGCACCCTTGTCGAGACCGAACCGAACTATGCCTTCGTTTCGGCCCGCCTGCTGCTCGACCGCCTGCGCCGCGAAGCGCTCAGCTTTGTCACCGGCCGCCCCGAACAGGCAACGCAGGCCGAGATGACGGGCCGCTATGCTTCCTATTTCCCCGAATTCATAACAACCGGCATCGAGGCCGAGCTGATCGATCCGGAACTCGGCCGCTTCGACCTCGCCCAGCTTGGCGCCGCACTGAAGCCGGAGCGCGACCTGCAGTTCCAGTATCTCGGCCTGCAGACCCTTTACGATCGCTATTTCCTGCACACCAGGGGCAAGCGTTTCGAGTTGCCACAGTCCTTCTTCATGCGTGTCGCCATGGGACTGGCGGTGCGCGAGATCGACCGCGAGGCACGGGCCGTCGAGTTCTACGACCTCCTGTCCTCCTTCGATTTCATGGCCTCGACGCCGACGCTGTTCAATTCCGGCACGCTGCGGCCGCAGCTGTCATCGTGCTTCCTGACCACCGTCGCCGACGATCTCGACGGCATCTTCAAGGCGGTCAAGGACAATGCGCTGCTCGCCAAATATTCCGGCGGCCTCGGCAATGACTGGACGCCGGTTCGCGGCCTCGGTGCTCATATCAAGGGTACCAATGGCGAGAGCCAGGGTGTGGTGCCGTTCCTGAAGGTGGCGAACGACACCGCGATCGCCGTCAATCAGGGCGGCAAGCGCAAGGGCGCCGTGTGCGCCTATCTGGAAACCTGGCATGTCGACATCGAGGAATTCCTCGACCTGCGCAAGAACACCGGCGACGACCGCCGCCGAACGCATGACATGAACACCGCCAACTGGGTGCCGGACCTGTTCATGGAACGGGTCGAGGGCAACGGTGAATGGACGCTGTTCTCTCCCGACGAGACGACGGACCTGCATGACCTTTACGGCTCCGCCTTCCGGCAAGCCTACGAGGCCTATGAAGCGAAGGCCGCCGCCGGCGGGCTCAAGGTGTTCCGCAAGGTCCGCGCCGTCGACCTCTGGCGCAAGATGCTGACGATGCTGTTTGAGACGGGACATCCCTGGATCACCTTCAAGGACCCCTGCAACATCCGCTCACCGCAAGGGCATGTCGGCGTCGTGCATTCGTCCAACCTGTGCACCGAAATCACGCTGAACACGTCGAAGGACGAGGTCGCCGTCTGCAATCTCGGCTCCATCAACCTGGTCAACCACGTTGCGGAAAAGGGGCTGGACCTCGATCACCTCGCAAGGACCGTCAGCGTCGCCATGCGCATGCTCGACAACGTCGTCGACATCAATTTCTACACCATCCCCGAGGCGCGCCGTTCCAACCTGCGCCACCGGCCGGTGGGGCTGGGGCTGATGGGTTTCCAGGATGCGCTGCAGCTTCTGCACATCCCCTATGCTTCGGATGAGGCGGTCGCTTTCGCCGACGCCAGCATGGAGGCGATCAGCTACCATGCCATCTCCGCCTCGGTCGATCTTGCCGCCGAACGCGGCCGTTATCCGAGCTACGATGGATCGCTGTGGTCGAAGGGCATCCTGCCGATCGATTCCATTGCCCTTTTGGAAAAGGCACGGCCCGGCGTTGAGATGGATGCGTCTTCGACGCTCGACTGGGACGCGCTGCGCAAGCGGGTCAGGAAATCCGGCATACGCAACTCGAACTGCATGGCGATCGCGCCGACCGCCACCATCTCCAACATCTGCGGCGTGTCGCAGTCGATCGAACCGGGCTACCAGAACCTCTTCGTCAAATCGAACATGTCCGGCGACTTCACCGTGGTGAACGCGCAGCTCGTGCATGATCTCAAGGCGCGCGGCCTGTGGGACGAAGTGATGATTTCCGACCTCAAATATTTCGACGGCTCGCTTGGCCAGATCGACCGGGTCCCGGACGACATCAAGGCGCTCTATGCGACCGCTTTCGAGATCGATTCTTCCTGGCTGATCGACGCCGCCTCCCGCCGCCAGAAATGGATCGATCAGGCGCAGTCGCTCAACCTCTACATCGCCAATCCATCGGGCAAGAAGCTCGACGAACTCTATCGCCTGGCCTGGCGCAAGGGTCTGAAGACGACCTACTACCTGCGCTCGCGCTCGGCGACGCATGTCGAGAAGTCGACGCTGAAGGGCACCGACGGCAAGCTCAATGCCGTCTCCGCGGTGGTGGCCGCGGCACCGGCCGCGCAAGCCATCGTCATCCATGCCGATGCGGCGTGGGGCAAGGCCTGTGCCATCGATGATCCCGAATGCGAAGCCTGCCAGTAAGCAGCAGAGAAAAAGAAGGAGACAACAAGATGCTCGACTGGTCAGAACCGAAAGCCCAGCCCAAAGCCATCATAGATCTCGCGGCGGATATGCCACCCGTTGCCGCCGCCACCGGCCTCGGCGAGATCGATCGCAGCGGTGCCCGCGTTTCCGTCGACGAAAAACGCATGATCAATGCGCGTGCTGACGTGAACCAGCTGCTGCCGCTGAAATACCGCTGGGCGTGGGAGAAATATCTCTCCGGCTGCAACAACCACTGGATGCCGACCGAAGTGTCGATGCAGGCCGACATCGCGCTGTGGAAGTCGAAAGACGGCCTCACCGACGATGAAAGGCGCATGATCAAGCGCAATCTCGGCTTCTTCGCCGCATCGGAATCGCTTGTCGCCAACAACATCGTGCTTGCCATCTACCGGCATCTCACCAATCCGGAATGCCGGCAGTATCTGCTGCGCCAGGCCTTCGAGGAGGCTATCCACACCCATACCTTCCAGTACATCGTCGAAAGCCTGTCGCTGGACGAAGGCGAGCTGTTCAACATGTATCGCGAGGTGCCGTCGATCACCGACAAGGCGGCGTGGGCGCTGCAGCACACGCAGCATCTCGACGATCCGGACTTCCGCACGGGCACGCTGGAAGCGGACCAGGCCTTCCTGCGCGACCTCGTCGCCTTCTATGTCATCTTTGAAGGCATGTGGTTTTACACCGGCTTCGCACAGATCCTGTCGCTCGGCCGGCGCAACAAGATGGTCGGCATTGCCGAGCAGTACCAGTACATCCTGCGCGACGAGTCCATCCATCTCAATTTCGGCATCGACGTCATCAACCAGATCAAGATCGAAAACCCGCATCTGTGGACGAAGGCATTCCAGGAAGAGGTGCGCGGCATGATCGCGGATGCCGCGGAACTGGAGGCCTCGTACGGCCGCGATACCATGCCGAGAGGATTCCTCGGGCTCAACGCGGCGCTGTGCGAGCAGTACATGCATTTCATCGCCAACCGGCGCTGCGCCCAGCTCGGTCTTCACCCCGTGTTTGCGGAAGCCGACAACCCGTTTCCATGGATGTCGGAAGCGATGGATCTGAAGAAGGAAAAGAACTTCTTCGAGACCCGCGTCATCGAGTACCAGAACGGCGGAGCGCTGGCATGGGACTGAACGTCGAGCCACGGCAAATCGCCGGACAGTCGGCAGCGCTGCAGCAGCCGGAAGACGTGTTCCTGTCGTGGCTGCTTGCGCAACCCGTCGGCGCGGACCTTGCTGCGGCGGCGAACATCGAGATCGCCAGACTGCAGCGATACCAGGGAGACCATCCCGGACCGCGCCGGCTCGTCGAGCTTTTCGAGGCCCTGCAGGGGTCGATCGCCCCAGGATCCGCGATCCGACAATGAGGCGCAAGGTCCTCATCGTCGGGATCGGTGCCGGCAATCCGGATTTCGTGACGGTGCAGGCGGTCAATGTCCGCGGCCACGTGACCCTGTTCTTCATTCCTTATCACGGGCCTGGTGAAGGCCCTGACAAGGGCGCCGGCAAGGACCTCGCCAGACGCATGAAGGACCCTGCCCGCCTTCGTGCGGAGATCATCGAACTCTATGTGCGGAACCGGCCGTTCCGCACCACTTCCTACAAGGAACCGCAGCACAGGGACGGCGGCGTGGAACCTGCTGACGACCTTCGGCATGCCGGTCTCTCCTTCGAGGAACTGGATGCTTCCGAGTGCGGGGCATTCCTGGTCAGGAGCGGGTTTTCGCTGATCGAAACGCTGGCACGTATCCTGCAGCGACTGCGATCGAGCGGAGATTTCGAGCTGGACTATGAGGTGATCCCCGGCAACAGCGGCATCCAGGTGCTGACGACGGCGCACAAGGTGGCGTTGTGCAATGTCGGCCGATCGATTCTGACGGCGACCGGGCGTTCGCTTGCTGGCGGTTTCCCAAACAACGCCGACACCATCGTGTTCATGCAGCCTGCCGCCCCGGCGGCGGACACCGTCGGCGGCCACAACGACGTGCATTGGACCCTCTATGCCGGCATGCCGGACGACATGCTCGTCTCCGGCAGGCTGCGGGAGATCGTCGGAGGGCTCGAACAGGTTCGCAACGAAGCGCTCGACGGCAAGGGCTGGATTGTCGAAGCCCTGCTCCGGAAGAAAGGCGCGCACGGCAGCTAGGAGAAGACCCGGCTTCAGCCCGCTTCCTGCAGATTCTTATTGCAAACAATTCTCATTTGCATCAAAGGTCGAATGCAAATGAGAATTAGTCGCAACTAGGAGGCATTCATGCATGATGGGATGAGACGGTCGATCCTGGCCGCAGCGATGGGAATGGCCGTCAGTGCCGTCCTGGCGATCGCACCGGCGGCCGCGCAGGAGAAATTCAAGGCCGTTACCACCTTCACGGTCATCGCCGACATGGCGAAGAATGTCGCCGGCGATGCCGCCATCGTGGAATCGATCACCAGACCAGGCGCCGAGATCCACAATTATGCGCCGACGCCGGGCGACATCCAGCGCGCGCAGGGCGCGAAGCTGATCCTTTGGAACGGCCTCAATCTCGAATTGTGGTTCGAGAAGTTCTTCCAGAACCTGCATGACGTGCCGAGCGCTGTCGTTTCTCAAGGTGTCGAGCCGATGGGCATCACTGAAGGGCCCTACACCGGCAAGCCCAATCCGCACGCCTGGATGTCGCCCAAGAACGCGCTGATCTACGTCGACAACATCCGCGACGCCTTCATCAAGAACGATCCGGCCAATGCCGATACCTATCGGGCCAATGCCGAGGCCTACAAGCAGAAGATCGAGGCGACGATTGCGCCGATCCGCCAGAAGCTCGAGGAGATCCCGCAGGACAAGCGCTGGCTGGTGTCGAGCGAGGGCGCCTTCAGCTACCTGGCCCGCGACTTCGGCATGCAGGAGCTTTATCTGTGGCCGATCAATGCCGACCAGCAGGGAACGCCGCAGCAGGTCCGCAAGGTGATCGATGCCGTCAAGGCGAACGGGATCGTCGCGGTCTTTTCCGAGAGTACTGTTTCCGACAAGCCCGCACGGCAGGTGGCCCGCGAGACCGGCGCGCATTATGGCGGCGTGCTCTATGTCGATTCGCTCAGCGAAGCGGACGGTCCGGTGCCGACCTATATCGACCTGCTGCGCGTCACCTCAGACACCTTGCGGCAGGGTCTGGCCGAAGGCCTCTCGCAATGACGGCTGCCTTCAAGATCATCGCCCAGCCGGCCTCGCCGGCTGGCATCTCCGTCAAGGACGCGACCGTCACCTATCGCAACGGCCAGACCGCGATGCGTGATGCCAGCTTCGAGGTCCCGACCGGCACGATCACGGCGCTGGTCGGCGTCAACGGCTCGGGCAAGTCGACCCTGTTCAAGGCGATCATGGGCTTCGTGCGGCTGGCCAAAGGCAGCATCCAGGTGCTCGGCATGCCCGTCGCCGAGG
>WPCJ01192426.1_pt1 | contig 11306 bp, 10 predicted proteins | sample 5399831 | NCBI WGS metagenome assembly WPCJ01 (sample SAMN12869470, study PRJNA574797) | sludge metagenome | isolation source: wastewater treatment of pH10 | place: China:Beijing | collected 2019-05-20 | reverse complement strand
GGGCCTGCCCGCCGCGGGCGGCGCCGTGCCCGAGAGCTTCAGCTTCTACGACCAGGTGCTCGATGCGACCCTCGCCGTCGGCGCCGTGCCCGGCCGGTTCGCCGATGTGGCTTCACGCGAGGGCGCGAGCGACCTCGACCTCTACTTCGCGCTCGCCCGCGGCGACCGAGATCACCAGCCGCTCGAGATGACCAAGTGGTTCGACACCAACTACCACTACAGCGTGCCGGAGATCGACGAGCGCACTGCCTTCGCCGCGAACGCCGCCGCCCTCGTCGAGCAGTTCGACGAGGCGAAGCGGCAGGGCGTCGAGTCGCGTCCCGTGCTCGTCGGCCCGGTCACCTATCTGCTGCTCGCCAAGGCGAGCGACGCGGCGGGCGAGGGTTTCTCTCCCATCGACCGTCTCGACGAGCTCGTCGCCGTCTACGCCGAACTGCTCGGCTCCCTCGCCGCAGCGGGCGCCGGCTGGGTGCAGCTCGACGAGCCCGCCCTCGTGAGCGACTCGCTGCCCACGGGTCGCGAGCAGACCCTTGCACTCGTGGAACGCGCCTACCGGGTGCTCGGCGCGGCCGAGGCGCGTCCGCAGATCCTGCTCACCGCGCCGTACGGCGACTCCTCGAGGTCGCTGAAGCGCCTCGCGCAGCTTCCGGTCGAGGCGGTGCACGCCGACCTCGTGCGCGGCACGCTGCCCTCGGGCTCCTTCGAGTCGCTCGAACTCGCCGCCGCCTTCCAGGACACCCAGCTCGTCGCCGGCCTCGTCGACGGCCGCAACATCTGGCGCACCGATCTGCGCGTCGCCTCCAAGGTCTCGCAGGATCTCAAGCTGGCAGGCATCGACACCGTCATCGGCACCTCGAACAACCTGCAGCACGTGCCCCACGACGTGAACGACGAGAGCCGGCTCGACGCTCGGCTCAAGTCGTGGCTCGCCTTCGCGGATCAGAAGGTCGAGCAGGTGGCGATCCTCGCTCGCGGCCTCGATCAGGGCGCGGAGTCCATCGAGGCTGAGCTCGCCGAGACCGAGGCGGCGCTCGCCGACCGCGCAGCCGCCCCCGGCGTGCGCGTCGATTCGATCCGCGCACGCGTCGAGGCCGTCGGCGAGACCGACCGCCGCCGCGCCGACGAGCAGGCCCGCCGCGACGCCCAGCAGGCCCTCGGCATCCCGAAGTTCGCCACCACCACCATCGGCTCGTTCCCCCAGACCACCGAGATCCGCAAGGCGCGCGCCGCGTTCACCCGCGGTGAGATCGACCAGGCGGCCTACGACGGCTTCCTGCGCGCCGAGATCGAGCGCGTCATCCGCCTGCAGGAGGAGATCGGGCTCGACGTGCTCGTGCACGGCGAGGCCGAGCGCAACGACATGGTGCAGTACTTCGCCGAGCACCTCGACGGCTTCGCCGTGACGGAGAACGGCTGGGTGCAGAGCTACGGCACGCGCGCGACCCGCCCCTCGATCCTCTGGGGCGACGTCTCCCGGCCCGCGCCCATCACCGTCGAGTGGAGCGCCTTCGCCCAGTCGCTCACCGATCGCCTCGTGAAGGGCATGCTCACCGGCCCCGTCACGATCCTGGCCTGGTCGTTCGTGCGCGACGACCAGCCCCTCGGCGACACCGCGGCTCAGGTCGCGCTCGCGCTGCGCGACGAGATCGACGACCTCGTCGAGGCCGGCATCAGGGTCGTGCAGGTGGACGAGCCCGCGCTGCGCGAGCTGCTTCCGCTCGACGAGGATCGCCAGGCCGCCTACCTCGACTGGTCGGTCGGGGCCTTCCGCCTCGCGACCTCCGGCGCCGCGCCCGAAGTGCAGATCCATACGCACCTCTGCTACTCGGAGTTCGGCGAGATCATCGAAGCCGTCGACGGCCTCGACGCCGACGTCACCTCGATCGAGGCCGCGCGCAGCCGCATGGACGTCGTCGAGCCGCTCGGTGATCACGGCTACTCGCGCGGCATCGGCCCGGGCGTCTACGACATCCACTCGCCCCGGATCCCGAGCCCCGAGGAGCAGGCGGAGCTGATCCGCATCGCCGCCGCCCGCATCCCGGGCGAGCAGCTCTGGGTCAACCCCGATTGCGGTCTCAAGACCCGCGGCTACGAAGAGACCGTGGCGAGTCTCAAGGGGCTCGTGCAGGCGGCTCAGACGGTTCGCGCCGAGCTGGCATGAGCGATCCCTGTCCGAGCGACCCCTGGTCGGCCGGCGAACTGCCGACGGAGCCGGTGGGGTCGTTGCCCCGCCCCTCCGTGCTGCAGCAGGCGGTGCTCGACGCCGAGATCGGGCTGCTCTCGCCCGAGCGGCTCGAGGAGGCGCAGCAGCACGCCGTCCGCGACACCCTGCTGCGCATGGCCGAGACCGGTTCTCCCATTCTGAGCGATGGCGAGCAGCGCCGGCAGAGCTTCGCGAGCTACCCCCTCGGCACCTCGCTCGAGGAGCAGGGGATCGAGGCCGGGCCGGTCTTCGCCGTCTTCGCCGACGGGCACCACCGCGTCATCCCGAGCCTCGCCCGGGCGCCGTTCCGGTTCCGCGGCTGGGCCTCGGACGACGTGAGAAGCGCTCGCGAGCTCACCGAGCTGCCGCTCAAACAGGCGGTCGTCTCGCCATCGATGCTCTCCCTCATGGTGCCGGAGAGCGGGCTCGGGGACTACTCCCGCGAGGAGTTCCTCGGCGACGTCGTCGCGGGCTGCGCGGAGGACATCGTGCGCTGCTTCGACGCCGGGGCGGCGCGGGTCTCGATCGACTTCACCGAGGGGCGTCTCGCACTGCGCAAGGATCTGCGCGCCCCCTGGGCCGGCCCGCACGCACTCAGAGGATTCATCGAGCTCATCAATCGGGTGCTCGACCGTCTACCGGCCCGCTTGCGGACGGCAGTGGGCGTGCACACCTGTCCGGGCAACGACAACGACTCGGCGCACAGCGCCGACGTCGACTACGCCGAGCTGCTCCCAGAGCTCTTCCAGATCGAGGCCGGGTACTTCCTCGTGCAGGCCGCGGGGGAGCCCGATCCCGACCGTGTGGCCAGGCTGGTGGGCGCCCAACTGCGTCGCCGACCGGATTCGGCCAGCCCCGGCCCCCGCGTGCTCCTCGGCGTCACCAACCCGACCAACCCGAGGCTTGAAACCGCGGAGCAGGTGCGAGATCAGTTGGTGAAGGCCGCGCGGTTCATCCCGTCGGAACAGCTCGGGTCGACCGACGACTGCGGCTTCTCTCCCTACCTGATCGACGAGAAGCCCCGCCACGGCTCGCCCGACTTCGCTCGGGACGTGGCCTTCGCGAAGATCGCCGCACGTGTTCGGGGCACCCGTCTCGCGGGCGAGGAGCTCGCCGGAGCGGCCTCGTGAGCGCGCTGCTGCTCACCGGCAGCGCTCCGACGCGCGCGCGGTTCTCCTTCGAGGTGTTCCCCGCTCGCACGGGCGCCGCGGCGCTCGCGCTCGGCAACTCGGTGCAGCACCTCGCCGCTGTGAACCCCGACTTCATCTCGGTCACCTACGGGGCGAACGGTTCCAATCGCGACGCCTCGCTCGACCTGCTCCGATACCTGCGCGAGCACAGCGACGCGCTGCCGCTCGCGCACCTGACCACGGTGGGGGAGAGTCGAGAGGCGGTGCGGAACGCGATCCACGGCATCATGGATGCCGGCGTGCACGACTTTCTCGCCCTGCGCGGCGATCCGCCCCGTGGCAGCTCCGAGCGCGACGCCGCGGTCGCGGACTCGCTCTCGTCGCTCGACCTGGTTCGGCTCATCGCCGAAGTGCGAGAGGAGCGGCCGCCGCTCACGAGCGTCGGGCGCACCGCCGTTGCGGCCTACCCCAACGGGCATCCGCTCTCCCGCTCACGCGAGGCCGACATCGACTGGCTCATCGCCAAGCAGGAGGCGGGCGCCCAGCTCGCCATCACCCAGCTGTTCTTCCGCGCCGAGGAATACCTCTCCTTCGTCGCCGATTCTCGGGATCGCGGGCTCACCATCCCCGTGCTCCCCGGGCTCATGCCGGTCGCCACGAGCGCCCAGCTGCGCAAGGTCGCCTCGCTCGCAGGCAGGCCGGCGCCCGCGGAACTCGAGCGGGCGATGGACGAGGCCGGCGGATTCGCGCCCGAGCTCGGCGTCGAGCATGCGATCGAGCTGAGCCGCGAGCTGCTGGCCGGAGGGGCGCCGTCTATCCATCTCTACACCTTCAACCGCCACGAGCAGGTGCTCGCAGTGCTGCGCGAGATCGATCTGCTCGCGACGGTCTGAGCTGCACCGGGCGGAAGAGCTACACCGAGCGGAAGACCGCGACCACCTTGCCGAGCACCTCGGCGTGATCTCCGAGGATCGGCTCGAAGGCGCTGTTGCGGGGGAGCAGCCACGTGTGCCCGTCTCTGCGGCGGAACACCTTGACGGTGGCCTCGCCGTCGAGCATCGCGGCCACGATGTCGCCGTTCTCGGCGTCGCGCTGCTGGCGCACCACGACGAAGTCGCCATCGCAGATGGCCGCATCGATCATCGAGTCGCCGTACACCTTGAGCATGAAGAGCTGCCCGTCGCCGACCAGCTGGCGGGGAAGGGGCACGAGCTCTTCGACCTGCTGCTCGGCGGTGATGGGCACGCCGGCAGCGATGCGGCCGACGAGCGGCACGTAGGCGGTCTCCTCGGGCTGCACCTGCGGCGAGTCGGCGATCGCCTGACTCGTGCTCGCGAGTTCGGTCAGCACCTCGAGCGCCCGGGGGCGGTTCGGATCGCGGCGCAGGAAGCCGGCGAGCTCGAGGCGGCTCAGCTGGTGCGTGACGCTCGAGAGCGAGGAGAGCCCGACCGCGTCGCCGATCTCGCGCATGCTCGGGGGGTAACCGCGGGTCTCGACGGAGCGCGAGATGAACTCGAGGATGGCCTGCTGCTTCTCGGTCAACGGCTTGGGCGGGCGGCCCGTGGCGTTTGCGCTCATCTCGTCCTCATTCTGCTCTGCGACGGCGGCGTGCGTCGCGTCTCGGGCTCGCGGTGCGAACGTGGGTCTGGCTTCGAGACGTAAATGTCAGTGGTGGCTGGTTCAGTGTCTCTTAACTCGAAACCCTAGCCCCAGTGTTCGAATCAGAGCAAAGATGTGTTCGAGTGTCGCGAGAAAAATTCGCGCAAATATTCGAACATCAGGGTTGCGGGTTTCGAAAATCGAAGATACATTCGAAACAGATGTTCTACCCGCTTGGCGGGTGGGCGCGTAATCAAGGAGAACCCGATCATGACCGCATCGATCATCGACACCGCATCGTTCGCAGGCGCGCACCCGGTCGCCGGCTCGACGTCGAGCGGCAAGCTGCGGCTCACCAAGCGGGGTCGCGCCGTCTTCGGCGCTCTCGCGACGCTGCTCGTCGTGGGCGTGCTCGCCGTGGCGGCCATGTTCGGCGGTTCGCAGGCCGTCGCCACCGGCGAAGCCGGCAGCGCGGAGTTCGGGTATGTCGTGGTGCAGCCTGGCGCGTCGCTGTGGGAGCTCGCGGTCGAGATCGACCCCGAGGCCGATCCCCGCGACCTGGTCGCCGAGATCGTGCGCCTGAACCAGCTCGACGGCTCGGGGGTGCAGGCGGGGCAGCCCATCGCGGTGCCGCTGCGCTACGCCGAGGCGCCGGGCGTCGTGACCGCCGCCGACCTCGGCATGTGACGACCGCGCTGGTTCACGTCTCTCTGCCCAATACACTGGTCGGGTGACTAGCCTCAGCGACCTTCCTCTGCGCTCCAACCTCGTCGGCAAGGAGCCCTACGGTGCTCCACAGGATCCGGTGCCCGTGAGCCTCAACGTCAATGAGAACACCCACCCTCTCCCTGAGAGCGTGCTCGAAGACATCGTCGCCTCGCTCGCCGAAGCCGTCCGCGGAGTGAACCGATACCCGGATCGCGAGTTCATGGAGCTGCGCGAGTCACTTGCGAGCTACCTCGGTCACGGTCTCGACGCGAGCCGCGTGTGGGCCGCCAATGGCTCCAACGAGGTGCTGCAGCAGGTGCTACAGGCCTTCGGCGGGCCGGGCCGCAGCCTGCTGAGCTTCACCCCGACCTATTCGATGTACCCGTTGCTCGCCGACGGCACCGACACGGAGTGGATCGCCGTACCCCGCCCGGACGACTACGCCCTCACGCCCGAGCTCGTCTCGGCGGCGCTCGGCGAGCATCGCCCGAGCGTCGCGATCCTCTGCGGCCCCAACAATCCCACGGGCACTTCGCTCGACCTCGAGGTCGTCGAGGCCGCCTACGAGGCCTTCGACGGAATGCTCGTCGTCGACGAGGCTTACCACGAGTTCGACGATGCGCACCCCAGCGCCCTGCGACTGCTGGCAGGTCGCCCCCGGCTCATGGTGTCGCGCACGATGAGCAAGGCCTTCGCCTTCGCGGGCGTGCGCCTCGGCTATCTCGCCGCTGACGCGGCCGTCGTCGACGCGCTGCGCCTCGTGCGACTCCCGTACCACCTCTCCGCCCTCACCCAGGCCGCCGCGACCGCCGCGCTGCGACACTCGGACGAGATGCTCGCCACCGTGGCGGACATCCGCGGGCAGAGGGACCGCCTCTCCGAGGCGCTGGCGGCGCTCGGCTATCGCGTGCACCCTTCCGGCGCGAACTTCCTGCTCGTGGGAGGCTTCGACGACCCGGCCGCGACCTTCGAGGCGCTGCGCGCGCAGGGCATCCTGATCCGCAACCTCGGCATCGGGGGCCACCTGCGGCTCACTGCAGGCACCGTGGACGAGACGACCGCGCTCATCGAGGCGATTGCTGCGCTCGGCCCCGGCGGTGCCCGCCGCTGAGGAGTGTCTCCGCCTCGCTGGAGCATTCGTACAGGTGTCTCGTATACCCTGGAGGGTATGACTACGCCTCTCGAAGCCATGCCCCGTCACGAGCTCGAGCGCAAGCTCCGCCGCTCTCGCACGCTCAACCTGCTGCTCGGAGCGCTGGCGATCGCCGCCCTCGTGTTCGGCGGCGTGCAGTGGGCAGGGGCCGGAGGCCCGGAGGCCGGGGAAGGTGCCTCGGCACAGGCGCCCGGCGAGAACGGCGCGGGAGGCGGCGGATCCGAGGTCGGCGACCCAACGGCCGACGGCACGAACGCGGACGGGGCCGTGCAACTCGAGCGTCGCATCGAGGGAGACCCGATGGCGATCGGCGCGATCGACGCCCCCGTCGTGCTGAACGAGTGGATCGATTTCCGCTGCCCCTTCTGCGCGGTGTTCTCGCGGGACACCTTCCCGCAGCTCGTCGAGGAGTACGTGGACTCGGGCGAAGTGCGCATCGAGATGCACGACGTGGCCTACTTCGGCGACGAGTCGCTTCGCGCGGCCGCGGCGGCGCGCGCCGCCGGGGAGCAGGGCAGGTACTTCGAGTTCGTGGGCGCGGTCTACGAGGCGGCCCCCGAGAGCGGGCACCCCGAACTGCCGGTCGAGCAGCTGCTCATGCTCGCCGAGCAGGCGGGCGTGCCCGACCTCGAGCGCTTCGAGGCGGACATGCAGCGCGACGATCTCGTGGCCGCGGTGCAGGAGAGCACGAGCCGTGCTCAGCAGCTCGGCGTGAGCGGTGTGCCCTTCTTCGCGGTCGGCGAGCAGGCATTCAGCGGGGCGCAGCCCATCGAGAGCTTCCGCCAGTTCCTCGACGAGCAGCTCGACGGAGCCTGATGATGGACGCGCGCCGGCGCTCCTCCTCGTTCGCGACGATCGGCATCCTCACCACCCCTATCACGAAACGATCATGAACCTCAGCCTGCTCGGAGCCTTCCTCGGCGGCGTGCTCACGCTGCTGAGCTCGTGCTCGGTGATGCTGCTGCCGGCGTTCTTCGCCTACGCCTTCACGAGCCCGGCCGCGCTGCTCGCCCGCACCGGCGTCTTCTTCGCCGGCCTCGCCACGGCGCTCGTGCCCCTCGGAATGCTCGCGGGCACGCTCGGGGCATGGGTGAACCGCTTCCGCTTCGAGCTCGTGACCATCGCGTCGATCCTCGTGATCGTGCTCGGCCTCGCCCTGATGCTCGGCGTCCGAATCCCCGGAGCGATCCGGCAGCGGAGCGCCCGGAGCGCTTCGATCGCCTCGGTGTTCGCCCTCGGCACCGTGTACGGTCTGGCGGGGGTGTGCGCCGGGCCGCTCCTCGGCGCGGCCCTCACCTTCGCCGCATTCGGGGGAGACCCGCTGTTCGGCGGGCTCGTGCTGCTCGTCTTCGCCGCCGGCATGGTGCTGCCGCTCCTGCTGCTCGCCCTGCTCTGGAACCGGTTGCCCGCCGTGCAGCGCCTGGTCCGCCCCCGTGAACTAGTGATCGGCCGCTGGCGCAACGCCTGGACGAACGTCGTGGGAGGCGCGCTGACCGCGCTGATCGGCGTGCTGCTGCTCGCGACGCAGGGAACGACCTCGCTGGGCGGCGTGCTCGGCGCGACCGATCAGGCCAGGCTCGAATCGGGCGTCATGCTCGCCACCGCCTCGGTGCCCGACTGGCTCGTGCTGCTCGTGTTCGCGGTGCTCGCAGGCGCCTGGGTCGCGGTCGCCGCCGGTCGTCGCGCCTCGGCCCGTCGCATCCCCGCCGGGGAGGAGAGCGCGCAACGGCCCGCCGAATAACCGAATAGGATTGTTCCTATGTCGAACGCCCCCCGCACCGCCTCGCTCGAACGCGTCACGAGCGAGTCCCAGATCAGCCTCAGCGTCGATCTCGACGGCACCGGCGAAGCCGAAGTCTCGACGGGCGTGCCGTTCTTCGACCACATGCTCACGGCGCTCGCGCGGCACTCGCTGACCGACCTCACCATCCGGGCCGAGGGCGATACTCACATCGACGTGCACCACACGGTGGAGGACACGGGCATCCTGCTCGGCCAGGCCCTGCTCGAGGCTCTCGGCGACAAACGGGGCATCGCTCGTTACGGCGACGCTCTCGTGCCGCTCGACGAGGCGCTCGCACAGGCCGTCGTCGACATCTCCGGCCGCCCGTACCTCGTGCACGGCGGCGAGCCCTCCGGCTACGAGTTCCACCTCATCGGCGGGCACTTCACCGGCAGCATGGTGCGCCACTTCTTCGAGGCGCTCACCCTCAACGCGCGTCTCACGGTGCACCTGAAGCTCGTCGAGGGACGCGACCCGCACCACATCGCCGAAGCCGAGTTCAAGGCCTTCGCCCGCGCCTTCCGCCAGGCCAAGGCGCTCGACCCCCTCGTGAACGGCATCCCGAGCACCAAGGGCAAGCTGTGAGCGAAGGCAAACCCTCAGCAGGGGCCGCCGAGGGCGCGGCTTCTCGTGAGGCCGTCGTGGGCAGCGTCGAGGGCGCGGCTCCTCGCAAGCTCGTCGCCGTGCTCGACTACGGTTCGGGCAATGTGCACTCGGTCGTGAAGGCCCTCGAAGCCGCGGGCGCCGAGGTCGTGCTGACCGCCGACCCCGCCACGGTGATGCGCGCCGACGGCCTGCTCGTACCGGGCGTCGGGGCGTTCGACGCCGTGATGCGACAGTTGCGCCTCGTGCGCGGCGACGAGCTGATCGATCGGAGGCTCGCCGGCGGACGACCCGTGCTCGGCATCTGCGTGGGCGAGCAGGTCATGTTCGAGCGAGGCATCGAGCACGGCATCGAGAGCGAGGGGCTCGGCCAGTGGCCCGGCACCGTGCATCGCCTGGAGGCCGATCGCCTTCCCCATATGGGGTGGAACACGGTCGACGTGCCCGAAGGCACCGTGCTCTTCGCCGGCATCGAGCAGGAGCGCTTCTACTTCGTTCACAGCTACGCTGCGACCGACTGGTCGATCGATGGACGCAGTACCGCCACGAAGCCGAAGGTCACCTGGGCGGAGCACGGCGAGCGCTTCATCGCCGCCGTCGAGAACGGCCCCCTCACCGCCACCCAGTTCCACCCCGAGAAGTCGGGGGAGGCGGGCATTCGCCTGCTGCGCAACTGGGTCGAGTCGCTCTAGCCCCGGCGATCCTCGTCGCACGCTCCACAGACATCCGCATCGCAGCCACGAAAGACGAAAGAAGCAGAACCCGATGACCGTACTCAGCATGCAGCCGAAGCTCGAACTGCTGCCCGCCGTAGACGTCGCCGACGGCAAGGCCGTCCGTCTCACCCAGGGTGAGGCCGGCACCGAGACCAGCTACGGCAGCCCCGTCGACGCGGCGCTCGACTGGATTGAGCAGGGCGCGGAGTGGATCCACCTCGTCGACCTCGACGCGGCCTTCGGACGCGGCAGCAACGCGGCGCTGCTGCGCAAGGTCGTGAAGCAGTCCAAGCGCGTCAAGGTCGAGCTCTCGGGCGGCATCCGGGACGATGCGAGCCTCGAGGCAGCCCTCGAACTCGGCGCGACCCGTGTCAACCTCGGCACTGCGGCGCTCGAGAACCCCGAGTGGACGCGCGCCGTCATCGCCCGCTACGGCGAGCAGATCGCGGTGGGCCTCGATGTGCGCGGCGAGACTCTCGCCGCCCGCGGCTGGACGCAGGAGGGGGGCAACCTCTGGGAGGTGCTCGAGCGGCTCGAGGATGCGAACTGCCCTCGCTACGTCGTGACCGACGTCACCAAGGACGGCACGCTCCGCGGCCCCAACGTCGAACTGCTGAAGCAGGTCTGCGCCCGTACCGACCGCCCCGTCGTCGCATCTGGCGGCGTGTCGAGCCTCGACGACATCGTCGCGCTGCGCGAACTCGTCTCCCTCGGCGTCGAGGGCGCGATCGTCGGCAAGGCGCTCTATGCGGGTGCCTTCACGCTGCCCGCCGCGCTCGACGTCGCCGGCAGGTAGCTCCCGGGCGCAGGCGAGCATGGCGATCAGGAAGCTGCCCTCGACGGGCGATGCCCCCCGCTCGACGGGCGTGCCGGCCTCCCTCGTGCCCGGAGGCGCCGCGGACTCCGCCGGCTTCCCCTGGGAGGGCCGCAGCTTCGACCATCACGAGACCGCCTTCGCCGACGACGATGGCAGCGCCCCCGAGCCGCTCGTGGCGGCGGTGCGGGCGCTGCGCATCGCCGCCGAGGGGTATCGACGAGGATCCGGCTCCGCCGATGCCATCGACGCCCTGGCCGAGGCGCACTCCGAGGCGCTCCTCGCACTCTCGGACAGTCGCGTGCTCATCCCGCTGCTCGCGGAGGCCGGAGACCTCGGCGTGACCCCCGAGGGGCGCACGGTCGAGAAGACCCAGGAGCTGTCGATCGTGACCGTGGCGAGCCCGGACGGGCGCCGGGCGATGCCCGTCTTCAGCTCCGTCGACGCGATGCGGGCCTGGAACCCTGAGGCGCGACCGATTCCGGTGCCGATGCCGCAGGCGGCGCTCGCGGCTGCGCAGGAGCAGACCGACCTCGTCATCGTCGATGCAGGCACGCCCGAGCGCGAGCTCGGGGTTCGGCGCACCCAGCTCGAGGC
>WPCJ01139498.1_pt1 | contig 11313 bp, 12 predicted proteins | sample 5399831 | NCBI WGS metagenome assembly WPCJ01 (sample SAMN12869470, study PRJNA574797) | sludge metagenome | isolation source: wastewater treatment of pH10 | place: China:Beijing | collected 2019-05-20 | reverse complement strand
AGCGGGTTCTCGTTCATGCGCGCGCGAGCGTCGGCGAAGCGGCCCGCGTCGCGTTCGCGGTGGGCTACGAGAGCGCGTCGCAGTTCAGCCGGGAGTACGCGCGCCAGTTCGGGCTGCCCCCGGCGCGCGATGCCGCGCGGCTGCGGTGCGATCCGGAACTGGAGGACGCATGAGCAGACGACCTGTTTCCCGTAGGCGACGCGGCGCGGTCATGGATCGGCGGACCCGCGACCGTGTCGGGTTGGAGGTGGTATCCACGGAGGCACGCTTGCGCCTGACGCGGCTGCTTCGCGAGTCCGTGAAGGTGGAGATCGGCGGTGACGAGCCGGCCAAATCGAACTCATCAAGACCAACCGCATCGTGAATTTCGCGAACACGGTGCTTGGCCGGCCGATCTATACCTTGGAACTCAGCGACTGGGACTATCTTTCGGCGGAGTACGCGTGGCATTTCGGAGAATTGGAACTCGCCATGCGCCGTCCGGATACCGCGCAGCTCTTCGAAGTTTTCGTCGACCTAGTGAATGATGCCGGCCTGTCCATGGCCGATGTGAACGCCGTGCTCGAGGACGACGGCGTTGGCGTGCGGCTGGTCGACGAGGACGGGCGCGCTGCGGTCGAGTTGCAGGACGTCACCGACGCGCCCGAGGTGGAACTGGAGCCCGGCGAGCACGTCAACGTGCGTGGCCTCGTCGAGCGGATGGACCGGGCGCTTCAGGACAAGGACTGGTCCCTGGTCGTCCACGCCGGGGCGTCGGTGTTCGAGACGGTCGCCAAGCAGGTCGTGCCGCTTCCAAGCGTCCAGAACCAAAGCCTCGGGTCGTGGTTCGCGGCCTACCGCAAGTACTCGAAGCTGTCAGCGCCGCTGCTGGATGCGGCGGAAGAAATCTTCAGCGGCGGAATGTCGAGCCGCTTGCCGGGCACGGTTCGGTTGCCGTCCCTGGAGTGACCGAGGCGGAGGCCATTCAAATCCGGGAACTGAGCGTTGCGTTCGTTCGGATGGAGCGTCTTCTCGCGAGGATCGCGCCCGTGGCGAGTCAGGTTGGAAAGGGAACCAAGGGCTCGGCATCCGCGAAGAAGGGTCGGTCGAGCGCTTCGCCCGCGGCGCCGGCCAAGAAGTCGCGCAAGGCGCCCACGGCGAAGACGTAATCAGGCCGGCTGCGCCGCAAGTAACCCGCGCCGTGATCGCATGCATTGCGGCCGGACACCTGTGCATTCAAGCGAAGGATCGATCTGCTTCGGCCACAATATTCTTCTCCCCGACGCGACAGTAGTATTCCGGCTGACAGTCAGCGAATAAATCCGTAGAGCGCGCATGTATAACCTATTCGTTTCCTCGAATTCCGACGCCTGGATGGCGAGCCGTGGCAGATAGAGCGCGGCCGATGCGTTCGCGAGTACACGAGCGACGAAGTCCAGGCCGCGTACGGTGCCTTGGGTGCTGCGGAGATTGAGCAGCTTCGGCGGTTTCCCTGCATTTTCGCGTACGAGACGTACAACCAACTCGATCCGCACTTCGGGCTCATCAAGGACGTCACCGTGCGAAGGGATGCGGTTGGTGCTCTCGAACAAGACGACGGTGAAGGCAACCAGCGAGAAGGAGATGACGATGGCCGTCAGGATAAGCGCCTGCGGCAGCGGATTGGCGCCACCGACCAGCACTGTCTCGCCCGCTCCGACCAGCGGCGGCGTCCTCTCGCCGATCCGGCCGGCGAGGAAGATCGACAGGTTCGCCGCCAGACCGAGCACGGTGATCTCGCCCAGCGTGTCGAGCGCGCGGAAATCGACGATGATGACGTTGACGAGGTTGTGCCCGTGCGCTTCCGGCACGCTGGTCTGGCGGAAATAATCCGAGAGGCGCTGGTCGAAGGGCTGCGACAGCACGCTGAGGAAGACCAGCGACGACGCCGCGCCTATCCCCGCCGCCACGCCATGTCGCGCAGACGCTCTGGCCGGGTTCGATAGTCCTCCTCGCGGAACGGTAGACGGCCGACGATGGCGAGGAAGATGATGATCGCCAGCGCCTCGACCGAGAACTGGGTGAAGGCGAGGTCGGGCGCGCCCTGGAACAGATAGACCAGCGCGACGATGAAGCCGACCATGCCTGCCGCGACGATGCCAGTGACGAAGTTGCGGGCACGGGCCACCGCCAGCACCGAGACCACGAGCAGGACGACGAGCGCGAGATCGGGAGCGAAGCTTCCGGCGAAGGACGGCATCGCGAAGCCGCCGCGCAGGAGGAGCGTCGCCCCGGCCGCGAACGCTATCACGGCGAGCAGGCGGCCGACATAGACACGCATGCTGCCCGGCTGGATCAAGCCCGTCTGCCACAGCGCCAGACGCTGGAGGCCGTCCATGACATGGTCGTAGCCGCGATCAGGCCCCCAAAGGTCGATCTGCCTTATGCCCGACAGGGTGGAACGAAGCCCGTCCCAGCGCAGATAGGCGAAGACGCCAAGCGCCAGCGTCAGCACGCTCAGGCCAAGCATCGGCGTGAAGCCGTGCCAGAGCGACAGGGTGTAGGTAATCGGCTGTCCGGCGATGGCGCTTGCGGCCGGCACGATCAGGCCATCGCCGACCAGCCATGGCGCGAGGCCGAACAGAAGGCCGAGAGCCGCCAGCACGACCGGCCCGGCCAGCATGACGAAGCCGGGATCGTGCGGCGTTTTCGGGGTCGCGGTCAGGTCACCCGAGAAGCATCGCACGGCAACGACCCCCGCCACCACGACCATCGCCGCGTTTGCGACAAGCGTGGCCACCACCAGCGCCCATCCAGCGGACGCCGCCAAGCCGGTCTCATAGAGGAGTTCCTTGGCAGCGAAGCCGATGAAAGGCGGCAGGCCCGCCATCGACAATCCACCCAGAACCGCGACCGCCGCCGTGATCGGCATGAAGTGGCGCATGCCGCCGAGCGCGGACGAGTCCCGCGTGCCCGTTTCATGGTCAATGATGCCCGCGACCAGGAACAGGCACGCCTTGTAGAGCGCATGCACGATCAAGGAAGGCGACGGCGGCGACCGCCGCCAGCTCACCCGGAATACCGATCAGCATGGTCAGCGTGCCGAGTGAGACGATGGTGGAATACGCCAGCACGCGCTTCAGATCGGTCTCACGCATGGCCAGAACCGAGCCCGTCAGCATGGTCGCGGCTCCGAATCCGGTCAGCAACGCGATCCATAGCGCATGGTCCGAGAAGACCGGATCGAGGCGGGCGAGCAGGTAGATACCGAGCTTCACCATCGTCGCCGAGTGGAGATAGGCCGAGACCGGCGTCGGCGCGACCATGGCGTTGGCCAGCCACGAATGCAGCGGCGCCTGCGCGGACTTCGCGAACGCGCCGGCCGCGATCAGCACGATGATCGCCGGTGCGAAGGGATGCGCGGCGATCATCTCGCCCCGGTCGAGAATCCCCGTGATGGAAAACGTGCCAGCCACGGAACCGAGCAGGATGACGCCGGCCAGCATCGCAAGGCCGCCCGCGACCGTGACGAGAAATCCCTGCTGGGCCGAGCGTCGCGACACCGCCTCTTCCGGCGAATAGCCGATCAGCAGGAATGAGGTGAGGCTGGTCAGTTCCCAGAATACGACCAAGAACACGAGATCATCCGCCAGCACGGCGCCAAGCATCGAGGCCATGAACAGCGTCAGCGCCGTGTAGAACCGCGCGAGGCGCGGCGCTCCCCGCAGATAGGAAGAGGCGTAGAGAAACACCGCGCCGCCGATGCCGGAGATCAGCAGCGCGAAGGTGAGCGAAAGCCCGTCAAGCCGGAACGCGGCCTCGATGCCAAGGCTCGGTATCCAACGATGCGCCTCCAGGACGATCCCGCCCGCTGCGATCTGCGGCAGCAGCACGCAGAAGCCAACGAAGAGCAGCAGCGGGATCGCCGCCACGAAAGGCGAGGATCGACCGCCTGCCCACCCGATGAGCGGTGCGGACACGAAGGCGAATGCGACAAGAGCGAGAAGGATCATCGTATGAGATTTCCGTTTCGGATATCTCATAGAAAGTTTCGTGCCAGATCGGCGCTTAGGTGGAAGCGGGGGACAACATACTGATACGGCTTATATTACCGTCGTGGCTGATTGTTCAGGCGTTGACGAGAAGTTCAGAAGCGTGAACGCCCGCCGCTGGAATGTCGCTTGTCGTGAACATCGCTTCTGTCGATGCCCTCTGTCCCGCGCCGGGATAATTTTTCTCTCTTGCGTGCGGTGAACAAGCCAATATGCTCCGGTCGCGCTCCCCGGTCATGAATCGGGATGGAAGATTACGTACCATCAGGGAGACTTTGATGGTTCTCAGAAGCGTTTCAGGGCTGCTCAACAGCGACCAGCCCTCTCCTTGGAAGATTGCCTTCCGTGTCGTTCTGCTGATGGTCACGCTCCTGGCAGCCGTCTGGCTGGTCAAGGACAATCCGCTGGTTGCGGACCAGGACACTCAGGTCGAGAACAAGGGCAAGGAAGCTTCAAGCGAGCGACCGTCGTGACCGGGAGAGATACCCCATCCCGTTCCTGATCCTTTTCCGCCGGGCTCAATTACGTCGATCGGCCCCCGTCGGCCTATGAACCCGGCGGGAGATAGCCTTTCAGGCCAAACAGCATCAGCACAATCGAAAGCGCGAAGAGACCGACCGCCGTGCCGAGTGCAATCCACGCATAGAATACGTAGACCTCGCGCATCACCGTGCGGAACACCTTCTGCGCCGGAGCATCGATCGGACGCGCCTTCTCGTCGAGATACAGCCAGACCTCGGTGCGTCTGGGGTTCTTGGTGCTGGCGGTCAGCGCCTTCCACATCAGCACCGCAGCCATTATCAGCGCCAGGAAGGCACCCGAACGGAACGCGGATACAGGGTTGAAGGAAAACCCGATCATGACGCATCCGATCGCGAGCGAGCCGAACATGACCGCTCGTCCGACGCACTGCAATGCGATCCGCCTGATCTGGTCCATCTGTCGCCTCGGCCGTAAGCCGCAGTCCAAGAATGGCCGAAGCTATGGCCGGCTTCAAATCACAATAGGGCGACTGCGCCGCGTGATTCCGACCTTGTCGCTGCGTTCCGGCCTGCTCTATGTTGCCGATGGACGGGTTTTCGGCGTTCTCAAGGGGGCGGAAATGAAGTCTGCGACCGGCGCGACACCACTGATCGCAATCGCGGGGGTCGCTGTCGACACGGAGACGACCGGGCTGGACGCCGCCAGGGCCCGCATCTTGCAGATCGGCGCAATCGGCATCCTGGGGGGCAAGCTTGAACCGGAGCGCCGGTTCGATGTTCTGGTCGATCCCGGCGAGGCCGTTCCTCCGGCGGCCTCCCGTATCCATGGCATAACCGACGACCGGCTTGCCGGCCAGCCGGATTTCACCGTGGCGTGGATCCGGTTCCGGGACTTCGCAGGCACGCGCATCCTGGTTGGCCACTCCATCGGCTTCGACCTTGCGGTGATGGAGCGCGAATGCCGTGCAGCAAACTTGCCGTGGATCAAGCCCCGCGCGCTGTGCACCCGGCTTCTTGCGACCGTCGCAAATCCCAACCTGGCGGACCATTCGCTGGAGATGGTCGCCGCCTGGCTCGGGGTGGAGATCGCCGACCGTCACACGGCCCTTGGCGATGCGGTGGCGGCAGGCGAGGTGTTCGTCGCGTTGCTTCCGGAACTGCGCAAGCGCGACGTGCGCACGCTGGGCGAAGCCGAACTGGCTTGCCTCGCCCTGTCGCGCGATCTCGAAGCCGGCCATCGCGCGGGCTGGGTCGAGCCGGTGTCGCGCCCCCGACCTCCCGCCTTCCAGTCGGTCGACCCTTATGCATATCGTCATCGCGTCGGCAGCCTCATGAGCCATCCGCCGGTGGTGGTGAAGGAAGAAGAACCCTTGCGGCTCGTCATCGACCTGATGACGAGCCGCAAGATCAGCTCGGTGCTCGTATCCGAACTCGGCAAACCGGGCCATCCGATCACGAACTACGGCATCGTCACGGAGCGTGACGTGATGAGGCAGATATCCGGCGGCGGCAAGGACGCATTGGACGTGCCGATCGGCACCGTCGCCTTCCGGCCGCTCGTCAGCGTCCGCGCCGACGCCTTCGCCTACCGCGCCATCGGCCGAATGGACCGTCTGAAGATCCGTCATCTCGCCGTGCGCGACGATGCCGGAATGCTGGTCGGCGTTTTGTCCGCGCGCGATCTTCTGAAGCTGCGCGCCGCCGCCGCGATCGATCTCGAAGACAAGATCGAGCACGCCACGGATGCCGCCGGACTCGCGAGCGCCTGGGCGACGCTGCCGGGCGTCGCACGCGCATTGCTCGTCGAGGAGATCGACCCCCTTATCGTTGCCGAGATCATCAGCGAGGAATTGCGCGCGCTGACGCGCCGGGCTGCCGTCCTTGCGGAGCAGGCGATGCAGGCGGATGGGCGCGGCGCGGCTCCCTGCCCCTACGCCGTGCTGGTCCTCGGGTCGGGCGGACGCGGGGAAAGCCTGCTTGCTCCAGATCAGGACAACGCGATCGTCTACGCCCACGATGAGCCGGGCGGCGCCGAAGACCAATGGTTCGCGGCCCTTGGCGCCGGGCTTGCCGATATTCTCGAGGCCGCCGGCGTGCCCTACTGCAAGGGCGGGGTCATGGCCAGGAACGCCGGCTTTCGCGGCAGTCTCCAAACGTGGCTGGAGCGCATAGACGGATGGATCCGGCGGCTGCGGCCGGAAGACCTGCTCAATGTCGATATCTTCTATGACCTGAAACCCGTCTATGGCGCCGTTGCGCTGAGCGAGGCGCTTTTCGATCACGCCTATGCGCGGGGCCATGAGGAGCCGGCTTTTGCGAAGCTTCTGGGCGAGCAGATCGTGACCGGCAATCCCTTCACGTTCCTGGGCGGGCTGCACCTCGATGATGGCCGGCTCGACGTCAAGATGCACGGCCTGTTTCCGATCGTCGCGGCGGCGCGCGCTCTGGCGATCCGCCATGGCATACGGGCGGTGAGCACGCACGCCCGTCTCGAAGGGCTGTTGGCTCTCGACATCGGCGGCAACGAAGACATGAAGGCGATGCTGGCCGGCCACTCGTTCCTGATCGGGCTGCTGCTCGACCAGCAGATCCGCGACATCTATGCGGGCGTCCCCGTCTCCAACCGCGTCGAGCTCGCCGCGATCCGGCGTGAAGGACAAGCCGAGCTGAAGGCGCTGATCCGGCGTCTCCAGTCGACGCCGCAACTGGTGCGGGATCTGATGTTTCGTTGAGTGGAAGCACCGTTTCGGCGCATGATCCTTCAGATCTCGTTGGAACCGAGGAGATCGCCCACCAGTGCCGGAGCATCGACCGCGTCCAGGAAATCGGAATGAAAGCGCAGCAGGTTCATGCGCAGATTGTTGAAGATGTAGTCGTAGTCGTTGGTCACGATGCTCTCGTGGATCGGCAACGCCTGAAACACCAGCTTTGCCAGCGGGTCGGGAATGGCGCGCACAGGACGCGGCGAGGATAGCTGCGTCGCCTGAAGCCGCTCGTCGACAAGGGCGGCCGCCGCCTCCCAGAAATTCACCGGAAAACCGTCCGGCACGGGATGGCGCGAGAAAACCGTCCGGCACGTCGCGCCCAGCGCTTGGGGCAGCGCGCGTTGGTGCAACCCTGCAGGCTCGCGCAAGACGCCTTCCACCATTTCCCCGAGCATGCCGACGGCGGAAGGAAACGCTTTCCAGTTCGCCTTGCCGAGCTGGTCGATGAATTCTTCCTCGCTGAACAGCTTCTGCCAGTAGACGCCGGCGCGCACGCGGCAGAACTCCACGACGCATTTCTGGCACATGAAGGCGGCCCTGCTGTCGATGAAATCGGCCAGCCTGTCGGCGGAATCAATCGGCGCCGCGCGTCCGAAGAAGCTGGAGCCTAGCCTGTCGAGCAATCCCATGCGTGTCGGCCTCCTCCCGGTAGGGCGCTTGACCCTAGCTCCGCGCCGACAATCGCGCCAGCCGTTCCCTGGATTCCGCAGGCATTTGTCAGACTGGCAGTGCGGACAGGTGGAAATCGAAGTCAAATGACAAGATGATCCGCAGATGGTAGCAATTGACTGTCAACGTGGGCCTATGAGTCTGCAGATCGACGCGTGAGCCTTCGATGATACCCGGACGACTCTTGCTAGGAGGGCTTGTCTTCCGGGGATGCCAACAGCATCCGTGCCTCTCGAGGAGAGGGCATGAGATCAAAGGGAGGATAGGTATCGCGAATGAGCACGTCGGATCGCGCAAGGCATTGGGAGAAGACCAGGAGGCTCATGTTCATCATGCTGGGCCTCTGGATTTTCTTCTCGTTCATCATCCACATGTTCGTGAATGCGCTGAACAACATCGTCATTCTCGGATTCCCGCTCGGCTACTACATGGCTGCGCAGGGATCGCTCATCGCCTTCGTCGTGATGCTCTTCGTCTTCGCCAGGAAGCAGAACGCGATCGACGAAGAGCACGGTGTTGCTGAAGATTGATCGGGGGAGGTCACGCCAATGTCTACTGCACAAGGCGGTGATAGCTTCACCGCCAATCTCAACAAGGTGTACGGCATGTACACCGGAGGCTTCATCGCCTTCATCATCCTGATGTCGATCCTCAACGCCTTCGGCGTACCGAACGTTATCATCGGCTACATGTTCGTCGCCTTCACCATCCTGATCTACGCGGCGATCGGCATCATGAGCCGCACCATGCAGGTCGGCGAGTACTACGTGGCCGGCCGGCGGGTTCCGGCCATCTACAACGGCATGGCGACGGGTGCGGACTGGATGTCCGGCGCGTCCTTCGTCGGCATGGCCGGTACGCTCTACCTGCTGGGCTACAATGGCCTGGCCTTTGTGCTCGGCTGGACCGGCGGCTACGTGCTCGTGGCGATCCTCGTCGCGCCGTTCCTGCGCAAGTTCGGCGCCTACACCGTGCCTGACTTCCTGTCGGCACGCTATGGCGGCAATCTCGCCCGTTTCATGGGCATTGTGGTGCTGTTCTCCTGTTCCTTCACCTATGTGGTGGCGCAGATCTACGCGACGGGCATCATCTCGGCCCGTTTCCTCGGTCTCGACTTCAACATCGCGGTGTTTGTCGGCCTCGCCGGCATCCTCGTCTGCTCCATGCTCGGTGGCATGCGGGCAGTGACATGGACACAGGTCGCTCAGTATATCGTGCTGATCATCGCCTATCTGATCCCGGCGATCTGGATGTCGACCGTGTTGACCGGCGTGCCGATCCCGCAGATCATGCAAGGTCAGGCGCTCCAGAACATCGTGGCGCTCGAGCAGGCGCAGGGCATCGCCGTAAGCCACATCACGCCGTTCGTCACCGGCGGCTATGACGCGCTCAACTACTTCCTGCTGATCCTGTGCCTGATGGTCGGCACCGCCTCGCTGCCGCACATCCTGATGCGCTACTTCACCACCCCTTCGGTGCGTGAGGCGCGCGCCTCGGTGGCATGGTCGCTGCTCTTCATCTTCATTCTCTACTTCACCGCGCCGGCGTATGCCGCCTTCGCCAAGTGGACGATGCTGGAGCTGGTGCAGAGCGGACTGACGGCCGACAACATCGCGGAAAAAGCTGGCTGGCTGATGAGCTGGGCGCAAGCGGACGGCGCGCTGGTGCGCATCTGCGGCGCCGCAGCGGTCAGCGCGGAAGCCATCGCGGCAGCGTGTTCGGCTCAGGGCGTGGAGCAGATCGCCTTCTCCAACATCGCCCTCAACGCCGACATGATCGTTCTGGCAACACCGGAAATGGCGGGCATGCCCTACGTCATCTCCGGTCTGGTGGCCGCGGGCGGCCTGGCGGCAGCGCTGTCGACCGCCGATGGCCTGTTGCTTGCCATCGCCAACGCGCTCAGCCACGACGTCTATTACAAGATGATCGACCCGAACGCGCCGACCAGCCGTCGCCTCGTCGTGTCCCGCGTCCTGCTGATCCTTGTGGCGATCGCGGCGGCCTATGTCGCATCGACGAGGCCGGCAGACATCTTGGCCATGGTGTCATGGGCGTTCTCGCTGGCGGCCGCCGGCCTGTTCCCGGCGCTGGTGCTGGGCGTATGGTGGAAGCGCACCAACGGCGCGGGCGCTGTGGCGGGCATCGTCGCCGGCTTCGGCATCTGCCTCTACTACCTGCTCGGCACCCGCTACGGCGCGGTTGGCTTCTACGAGACGTGGAGCTGGCTGTCGACCGCCACGCCGGAGCAAGCGGCCCGCTTCGCCGAGCTCAAGGCAGCCTGGGCGGCCGCGTCCGGCGAAGCACAGGCCGCGGCCTGGGTCGCGCTGGACAGCTACGCCCAGACCATCGCGAGCTGGTGGGGCGTGAAGAACCTGTCGGCGGCCGCCTTCGGCCTGCCCGTGGGCTTCGCGGTCATGATCGTCGTCTCGCTGCTCACCAGGGAACCGTCCAAGGAGATGCAGGACTTCATCGACGAGCTGCGCATCCCGCGCGGCAAGACGCTGATGGAAGAGAAGACGACATAACGCCGTCAAACGCGAAACGGAGCGGGGTCCGGCGACGGATCCCGCTTCCTTTTCCGCCGGCCACGGTCCATAGATTTCCCATCCCGGTTTCTGGCGTGCGAATGACTTTCTGGTCCTACTGGTATTTTCACATCCCCAATTTCATGCTCGCGGCCGTCATGTATACGCTGATGGGGCGAATCGTGCTCGGCCTGTTCGTGCCGGCGGACTGGGACAATTATATCTGGCGCTTCTTTCGGCGCGTGACCGACCCATACCTCAGGCTGGTCCGTTTCATCACGCCCTCCATGCTCGGCCATGGCGTAGTGATGGTGTTCGGCGTGCTTTGGCTGATGGTGGCGCGGCTGGGCTGGTTCCTCGTCCTGCTCCGGTTCGGCCTCGGGCCTGTCAGCGGTGGGCAAGGGAGCTGACACAATGAACAGGAACGCCCTCGTCCCGATCATGGCGATCGCCATCGTCAACGGCATTTTCTCGCCCTGGGTTCTACCTGTGTTTGTCCTCTACCCGGTGTGGTATCCGGCTTGGCTTCCACAGTATGCGCAACTCGTCTACATGGCGAGCGCGCTGATCCTGTCGACGCTGACGATCATGGCGGCAGGCATTCCCGCCGCCTTGCATGAGCGGCTGAGCGGCGGCGCTAATCCTGCAATGACGACTTCCCTATGGATTGCGGGCACAATCCTGTTGACCCTGCCCGCGCTGCCCAACGTGGTGCAGGTTCTGGCCTAGGTCACATACCCATAAACGGGGTTCCCAAGACGCGTCTGTTGTGATTCCCTTCCTGCAATCATCAGGAGGCGATCATGGCGCGTTTCGATCTGACGGATTTCGAGTGGTCTGTGATCGAGCCGCTGCTTCCTAC
>WPCJ01321974.1_pt1 | contig 11317 bp, 10 predicted proteins | sample 5399831 | NCBI WGS metagenome assembly WPCJ01 (sample SAMN12869470, study PRJNA574797) | sludge metagenome | isolation source: wastewater treatment of pH10 | place: China:Beijing | collected 2019-05-20 | reverse complement strand
GATTTCGCCGAGCCCGGTCCCGACGATCTGCTTGCCCTCGACATCGAGGACAACGACCCCGAAAAATGGATGTCGCTGGAGGACGCGGAAGAGTTCGTGCGGCAGGTGCACCGGCGCGTGGGTCGCTTCCCGATCCTCTACACCAACGAGGTCACCGCAAGCCACATCGCTACCAACCGTTATCGCTACCGCCTGCTGTCGCGGCTGCCGCTCTGGTATGCGCGCTACAAACCGGAAGTCGGCGCCAGTTTCCCAAAGGGTCACTGGAACAGCTATGCGCTCTGGCAATTCGCCGCCCAGGCCAATTGCGGCCGGCTGTCCTGCCCTTACCGCGCCGCAGGGACGCCCAACGACATCGACATCAACGTCGCGCCGATGGACGCGGCTGAATTGCGCAGCCAATGGCCGTTCGGTGCATTGATCGACGTACCGGTCGACTACCTCGCAAGCGTGCCGGTGCCGTTGTCACGGGAGGCCGGCATGCGCGGCGAACGCGTTGCCTATGCGTCAGTGGCCGCGCCACCGACGCTGGATGAACTCGGCGCAGCTCTGAAAGCGCGCTGGAGTGCCTTGCGCAATGCGTTGCAGCGTCCGCCCTTGCTGGTGGCAAAACAGATGCACGGCATAGCCGGCTATATCGCTGCAGTGAGGCAAAAAACGCAGACTGTGCTGATATCACAGGACACGCCGCCAGATGGCATCGATCCGATCGCGACAGGATCGATCAAGCCTGCCAAAGCAGCCACCACGCCGGCGGACCGCTGATTTTCCGAAACTCGCTAGCGGTGGATCGAGGTGTGCACCACCTCGCCGTCTTCCTTGACGAAATCACCGATGTCGGGATTGGCGAGCACTTCCAGCACCCGCTCCGAGGGCCGAGCCAGAACGACGCCCTTTTCGGCCACCACGATCGGCCGGTTGATGAGGATCGGGTATTCCATCATGAAGTTGAGGATTTCTTCGTCGCTGAAGCGCGGATCATAGAGCCGCAACTCCGCATAGGGCGTATCCTTCTGACGCAGCAGCTGCTTCGGCGTCATGCCCATCAGGCGCAGCAGTTCGACCAGCCTCGCACGCGACGGCGGCGTCTTCAGATATTCGATGATCTCGGGCTCCTCGCCGGAAGCGCGGATCATGGCCAGCGCATTGCGCGAGGTGCCGCAGGCAGGGTTATGGTAGATGGTGACGCTCATTGCCCCTCTTCGCGCTCGACCGCGCGCCAGCCGATGTCGCGGCGACAGAAGCCCTGCGGCCAGTCGATGCGGTCGACGGCGGCGTAGGCGCGCTTCTGTGCCTCGCCAACGGTGCGGCCAGTGGCCGAGACATTGAGCACGCGCCCGCCATTGGCGACCAAAGCACCTGCATTGACCGCGGTGCCGGCATGGAAGACCTCGGCGCCCTCGGCCCGCGCCGCATCGATGCCGCGGATCACTGATCCCTTTTCGGGCGTACCAGGATAGCCCGACGCTGCCATCACCACCGTAAGTGCCGCCTCATCCCTCCAGCGTACCGACATGTGGCCGAGCTGACCATCGGCGGCGGCGTTCAGCAGCACGAGCAGATCGTCCTTCAATCGCATCATCAGCACCTGGCATTCGGGATCGCCGAAGCGGGTGTTGTATTCGATCAGGCGCGGACCCTGCTCCGTCATCATCAGCCCGGCGAACAGCACACCGGCAAAAGGCGACCCGAGTTCGGCCATGCCGCGCATGGTTGGCTCGATGATCTCGCGCATGGTGCGCTCGACCATGTCAGCCGTCATCACCGGCGCCGGAGAATAGGCGCCCATGCCACCCGTATTGGGACCGACATCACCATCGGCGACGCGCTTGTGGTCCTGCGCCGTGCCGAAGGGCAGCGCCGTTGTGCCATCGCACAGGCAGAAGAAACTCGCCTCCTCGCCGGTCATGAATTCTTCGACCACGACTTCGGCTCCCGCGCTGCCGAACGAACCGTCGAAACAGGCGTTCAGCGCCTCGATCGCCTCAGGCAAAGTCATGGCAACCGTAACACCCTTGCCGGCCGCAAGCCCGTCGGCCTTGATGACGATCGGCGCCCCGACCTTTTCGACATAGGCGCGCGCATCGGCGAGATTGTCGAAACGGCCGTAGGCGGCAGTCGGGATGTTGAAGCGGGCGCAGAGATCCTTGGTGAAGCCTTTCGACCCTTCCAGACGCGCCGCCGCCTTGGAGGGCCCGAAGACACGGATGCCGGCGGCGCGCAGATCGTCGGCAATGCCGGCGACCAGCGGCGCTTCCGGACCGACGACGACGAGATCGATCTTCATATCACGGCAGAATGCAGCCACGGCGGCATGATTGCCGATGTCGAGCGCAACGAGCTCCGCCTGCTCGGCGATGCCTGGATTGCCGGGCGCGGCGTAAAGCCTGGTAAGCAGCGGCGATGCGGCGAGCTTCCAGGCCAGCGCGTGTTCGCGTCCGCCGGAACCGAGGAGAAGAACGTTCATGTCGGCAACCTCGCCCATCCGTGTAGCCAGCTCTGGCTATTGGCGATGACGCGGCAGGTCAAGGCGCGATCGCCCCTATCAACCGCTACGGCATTGCCGACCGGCGGATGGCCGCCTATCTGCGCGTAACAGACACAGGATTTGTCATGCCCGTCATAATCCAACGCGCCGCCCCCCTCCTCTTCGATACCGCTGGCAAAGCCGACTTCAGCTTCGAGGTCGATGCCTATCTGGAACCTGCCTTCGGCACACCCGTCTCCGAATGGCAGCGCATTGCCACCGAGCCCTATGTGAAGAGCTACAACAAGGCTGACGAAGACGATGGCGAATGGGATGACAACAGTGCGCTGTTCGTCGCACTGCTGGACGGTGCACCCATCGGGCGGCTTTCAGTAACCCGCAACTGGAATGGCTACGGCCTGCTCGACCATTTCGGGGTCGACCGTCCGCACCGCACCAGCGGTATCGGCCATCGCCTGTTCGATCACGCGAAGAGCTGGGCGCGGGAGCAGGGCTTGCCCGGGCTCTCGCTCGAAACCCAGAACAACAACCTCACCGCCTGCCGTTTTTATGAGCGCCAGGGCTTCCAGCTCGGCGGGATCGACCGGTTTTTCTACCGCGGGCTCTATCCTGACACCCGCGAGATCGCACTGTTCTGGTATCTGCCGTTCATGCCAAACGCCTAGAGCGTTTCCGTTTTTCACGGAAACGCGGACACGCTCGAAGTTTTTTTTCGCCGCATTTTTGTAACGCCAAGTGATCTCACTTGGCTACAAAATGCTCCAGGCGCGCAGTCTGGACAAGGCTGCGAGACACCATGTCTGCTTGACGCCCGCCCCGCAGCCTGCCACTCCACGGCGATGGAAACCATACAGTCGAAATCGGCCCAGGGACGTGTCGCCGACGCGCCGAGCGGGCACTGGGTCTATCGCGTGCTGCCGCGCTGGCTGTGGCCCTACGCGCAGCTTGCGCGCTGGGATCGGCCGATCGGCTGGCAGTTGCTGCTGTGGCCCTGCTGGTGGTCGGCCGCCCTCGCAGCCAGTGCCTATGCGCGGCCGGAAGACAGCCTGCTTTCACTGCTGCCCCTGCCTTCGACGTTGATCCTGTTCCTGCTCGGCGCCATCGCCATGCGTGGCGCCGGCTGCACCTATAACGACCTTGTCGACCAGGACATCGACAATCAGGTGGAGCGTACCCGTTCACGCCCGCTCCCATCCGGCAAGGTGAGCCGCAGGCAGGCCTGGACCTTCCTTGTCCTGCAGGCACTGGTCGGCCTGATGGTGCTTGTCCAGTTCAATGGTTTCGCCATCCTGCTCGGCGTCTTTTCACTGGTGGTGGTGGCGATTTATCCGTTCCTGAAGCGCTTCACCAACTGGCCGCAATTCGGGCTCGGCCTTGCCTTTTCTTGGGGCGCGCTGATGGGCTGGGCAAGCGAGTTCGCCGATCTCGATGCACCGGCCTTCCTGCTCTACATCGGCTCGATCATGTGGGTCATCGGCTACGACACCATCTATGCCCACCAGGACAAGGAAGACGACGCCATCGTCGGCGTACGCTCCACCGCTCGCCTGTTCGGCGAACACACCAAGTCCTGGCTGGCCGGGCTCTATGCCGGCGCGCTGATGTGTTTCGCCGTCGCCTTTGCCTCCGCACAGGTACCGGTCGTAGCGCTGGCGGGGCTGATCGCCGCCGGTGCGCACATGGCAAGACAGATCGTGACGCTGGACATCGACAATCCGGAGCAGTGCCTCAAGCTGTTCCGGTCGAACAACCAGGTCGGCTGGCTGATCTTCGCCGGCCTGATCGGCGGAGCTGTCTGGGTAGCGGTGAAGCCGCTGCTCTAGCGCAGGAAAAGTGCGCGGCAGTTTTCCGTCCGGAATTTCGTGACGCAAAGAACGGGAGCGTTTCCGAGAAAATCGGAAACGCTCCCGCCATCCCGACAACGGTATTTCGCTGTAAATGCAAAAGGTCAGCAACTTTTGAGTCGCTGACCTTTGCTTAGAGAATACACTCCAGACGGCCCTTATTCGCGGGCGATGATCTCTTCACCGCCAATGACCAGCCTGAGACCGAGATTGCCGGTACGACGGCGGGCCAGGAAGCGTGGGCGACGCGTGGTGGAAATGCGTCCCTTGCGGCGGGCACGCGGCGGCTGCGTCTTGATCGCGACACCGAGCGACTCCTCCAGTGTGCGGGCTACACCGTCCGCTTCGATCAGCAGCATCGGCAGGCCGAAGGCTTCCGCCCAGGCGCGCCAATCGGCGGCGATGTCGTCGAGATCATCGGCGACCAGCAGCGGCACCGACAGCATCGAATCCGTGTGCAGCAGTTCCAGCGTCACGGTGACATTGCCGTCCTCGTCTTCCATGGCGCGCGCGGCAACGCCACGGAACGCTCGGGCCGGGAGGGCGATCACGACGGGCATGCCGCTCATCTGCAGCTTGCGCCGCATGACGGCGCCGCGCCGGTCGATGGTGAGTGTGATGTCGCCGGCGTCGTCGCGGGCGGCGTAGCTCACCACCTGCGGCAGGCGAAACGGGTCGAGGCGCATGTTGCGCCCAGCCCAGACTGGCTTCAGTCCGGTGTTCATGGATGCCTTCCTGTCTCTCCTGAGAGCCGGGTATCCCGGTCATCTCCGTGCGGGTTTTCCCGCCTCGTTATGGGGAGAGACTAGCGGCGGCTCCTTACCGGCCCGCTTAAAAAAGTCGGTTAAATTTTGCTGATCTTCCAGATGGTTATTGGAATCCCACCAAAAGCGGCCTTCGAAACCATCAGATAACCTTACCGGGATTCATGATGCCTGCGGGATCGAAGGCAGCCTTCACCCGGCGCATCAGCTCGATCGCCATCGGCGGCGCGGTGGCGATCAGTTCGTCGCGTTTCAGCTGGCCGATGCCGTGCTCGGCCGAAATGGAGCCGTTCAGCGAACGCACGACATCGTGCACGGCCTTGTTCATCGGCCGGTAGAGATCGAGGAAGGCCTGGTCGCTGTCGTCGACGGGCCTGGAGATGTTGTAGTGCAGATTGCCGTCGCCCATATGGCCGAAGCAGACGACGCGGGCGCCGGCACTCACCGAAGCGACCGCCTTGGCGGCACGCTCGATGAAAGTCGGGATCGTCGCGATCGGCACGGAAATGTCGTGCTTGATCGAAGCGCCTTCGGCTTTCTGCGTTTCCGGCAGCGTCTCGCGGAAGTTCCAGAAGGCGTCGGCCTGCCCAAGACTCGCGGCAATCACCGCATCATCCGCCAGTCCCTTTTCCAGCCCTTCCGACAGGATATCCTCGATCAACGCCCTGGCGTCCTCGGCGGAACGCCCGGAGGAGACCTGCATCAGCACATACCAGGGCCAGTCGTCGGCCAGCGGACGGATCACACCGGCGCCATGGCGCAGCGTGAAGTCGTAAGGGGTCTTGGCGATCAGCTCGAAGGCAGTCAGCGCCGGCCCAGCGCGGTCTTCCGCCAGATTGAAAAGGCCAAGCGCCGCCTGCGGCGACGACAGGCCGACAAACGCGACCTCGCGTCCCTTCGGCTTGGGAAACAGCTTCATGACGGCGGCGGTGATGACACCCAGCGTGCCTTCGGCTCCGACGAACAGGTTCTTCAGATCGTAGCCGGTGTTGTCCTTCTTCAGTTTGCGCAGGTCGTCGAAAACCTCGCCGGTCGGCAACACCACTTCGACCCCGAGGCAAAGTTCACGTGTGTTGCCATAGGCGAGAACGCCTGTGCCTCCGGCATTGGAAGAAAGATTGCCCCCGATCTGGCACGATCCCTGCGCCGCCAGCGACAATGGAAACAGCCGGTCGGCGGCATCGGCTGCCTCCTGCAACGTCTGCAGGATGACGCCGGCTTCGACGGTTGCCGTATTCGACTGCACGTCGATCTCGCGGATGCGGTTCAACCGCGACAGCGAAAGCACCATCTGATGCCCGGACGCATCCGGCACCTGCGCACCGACCAGCCCGGTGTTGCCGCTCTGCGGCACGACCGGCGTGCGCGTCTCGGTGGCCAGGCGCATGATGCGGCTGACTTCCTCCACACTGCCGGGTCGCAGCACCAGCGGCGTCCGCCCGTGCCACAAACCACGCCGTTCGATGAGATAAGGCGCGATATCCGTCTGGTCGCGCAATGCGTACCTGTCGCCGACGATATCGGCGAAACGCTGGAGAAGGCTGGACGAAAGATCGATGTCGGTCATGTCCAAGAACTAGAGCATTTTGTAGCCAAGTGGAATCACTTGGCGTTACAAAAACGCGACGAAAACAAAAACTTAGAGCGTTTCCGCGTTTCCGTGAACAACGGAAACGCTCTAGGACGCCGCGAGAGGTTTGTCACGCGGCGCGGCAGCACGGGCGAGCCGGTCGTTGTTCGCTTCGCCGCGCCCGTCCCGCGGCACCGGCTCGACGGCGATCACCGCAGCGCCAGCGCGATCGAGGTCCTGCATGAAAGCGAACAGATTGGCAGCGGCTTCAGTGAGGTCGCCGCGCTCCGACAGGTTCTTGATGGCAACGGCGTCCCGCCAGCCGGCAGCGCGCGTCGGACCGAAGGCTAGCAACGCCTCGTCCTGCTCCACCTTTTCCGCATCGAGCCGCATTGCCGCGCCCGGCGCGTAGTGCGAGGCGAGCATGCCCGGAGCCTGGATGCCGGTGGCGCCGCGCAGCAATCCGGAACCGGCAACGGCCTCGATATCGGCGGCAGCGATGCCGCCCGGGCGCAGGAGACGCAGGCCGCCCTGCTCCGCCTTGACGATGGTCGACTCCAGCCCGACCGAGGTCGCACCGCCATCGACGACCAGCCTGATGCGTGCCCCCAGATCGTCGGATACCGCGCGCGCGGTCGTGGCGCTGATCCTGCCTGAAGAATTGGCAGACGGTGCCGCCAGCGGACGACCGAGACGACGGATGAGCTCGCCGCCGAAGCCCTTAGGCATGCGCAGCGCGACCGTATCCAATCCTGCGCTCACCAACGGATGGATCCCGGCCTCTTGGCGCAACGGCAACACCAGCGTCAGTGGCCCTGGCCAGAAGGCTGCGGCCAGCTTGCGCGAGAGCGGGTCGAAAATCGCGATCCGCTCGGCCATCGTCATGTCGGCAACATGGGCGATCAGCGGATTGAAACGCGGCCGGCCTTTGGCTTCGAAGATGCGCGCAACCGCCTGGCCGTTGGTGGCATCGCCGGCAAGGCCATAGACGGTCTCCGTCGGAATGGCGACAACCTCGCCGGCCTCGAGCAGAGCCAGCGCCGCCTCCAGGGCTTCGGATGCAGGTATGATGTCAGCCACGGTCACGACCTTTCTGAGCGGCTGCGTAATACGCGGCGTGGTTATGGGCAAGCCTCCCGCGCCTATCACTAAAATGCACGTGACCCGCGTAAGTCGATATCAACAGGATTGCCCTAGGGTGGCGGATGGGAACTCGGGCAAGGGGATATCTTCATGCGTGGCATGGCGGTCGCATTTTTTGGCCTGTGGATCGCAGGCACCGCGCAGGCATCGTCGCTGGTCTACTTCAGCGACGCCGCGCCAATGGCAACACCTTCGGTGATTGCCCCGACCGCCGATCCAACGGCGGGCAGATCAGTGGTACAGGCCGGTGAAACCGGGATGCCGGTAACGCAGGAAAAGGTCTCGGCCATTCCGGAGCGGAGCGGACCGGCGGGCACGACCATGGTGATCCGCGATGGCGTGGTGGGCACTGCATTGCCGCGTCACGTCGCCAAACCGGCGATGGCGAATGGTAAACTCCCGGCAACCGCGGCATCCGCAAAAACCGGCAAGGACGGTCTGGCGGGAGAACACAAGGTGACGCCTTAAGCGCACCGTCCAGGCGGGCAAGACGGCAAGAGCCACCCTGCCCGCTTGGCGAGTTTCGATCACTACAGCATCTGGCGACGCAAGGCCGTCCGGCTGTTCGCAAGCCGGATCAGGCTGCGGCCTTGGCTTCGTCTTCCTCGCCGTCGTCCTCGGCGGTCTCTTCACCGTCTTCCGACTCGTCTTCGTCCTCGGCGGTTTCATCGCCATCCTCGGACTCGTCTTCATCGTCGGAATCGTCTTCGGCTTCCTCGCCGTCGTCGTCCTGCTCGTCTTCGTCGTCCGAAAGCACGACCTCGTCGTCGTCACGAGCTTCGAGTTCGTATTCAGGGGTAGCTTCGAGCAGCGCCTCGTCAGAGGCCAGGGTGTCTTCAATCATTTCGGGTTCGGCAACGAATGTCATGAAAGCCTCCGTGGGTTTTGGAGCGTTTCCGTTTTTCACGGAAACGCGGAAACGCTCTAACTCTTGTTTCCACGCAACTCCGTACGGAAAACCGCTACGCAGTCTTCCTGGAGTTGCTCCGGTTAACACCCGAGTTGTCCCACGCCGACATCATCGCCATATGACTGTAAGCCGGCTCGGCCGGCTATTTCACAAGTCGCTGAATTAGCTCGCAGGGGCGCCGCAAAACGTTCCAAATCCAGCTGTCAGCCGGCGATCTTCGAGAAATCGGCGACGCGGTCGGTGGCGGTGCGGATGCGCGAAAGCAGTGCCAGACGGTTCGCACGCACGGCGGTGTCATCGTCGTTGACAAGAACCTTGTCGAAGAACATGTCGACCGGCTCGCGCAGCGTGCTGAGCGCTACCATGGCGCCGGAGAAATCTTCTTTGGCAATGGCCTCGCCAGCCTGGGCTTCGACCTGACCAATCGCGCCGAACAGCTTTTTCTCGGCATCTTCGCGGAACAGTACCGGGTCGACGGCCGCAGCCACTGCTGTGCCCTTCTTTTCCTCGGCCGCAAGGATGTTGGCAGCACGCTTGGTGCCGGCCAGCAGGTTCCTGCCGTCCTCGGCGTCGAGCAGCTTGCCGAGCGCCTCGACCCGGCGCACGACGGTCAACAGGTCATCGGCATCCGGCGTGATGACGGCGTCGATCAGATCGTGCCGCGCACCCTGATCGCGCAGATAAACCTTCAGGCGATCGTGGAAGAAGGAAAGGAGGTCTGCGAAAAGCGCCTCCCGCTTTTCCTTGCCGACGACAAGCGGGTAGCCGTTCATTGCCAGATAGCTGACATGCCCGAGTCTCAGGCGGGCTCCGTTCTCGATCAAGATCCTGATCACGCCCAGCGCCGCGCGACGCAAGGCATAAGGATCCTTCGAACCGGTTGGCTTCTCCTCGATTGCCCAGAACCCGACCAGCGTGTCGAGCTTGTCGGCCAACGCCACCGTGACTGAAACCGGGTCGGTCGGAACGCGGTCGGAGGGGCCCTGCGGTTTGTAATGTTCTTCGATCGCTGCCGCGACGGAAGCATTTTCACCCTGCAGCAGCGCATATTTGCGCCCCATTGCGCCCTGCAGTTCCGGGAACTCGCCGACCACCTCGGTCTGCAGATCGGCCTTGGCCAAAACAGCCGCGCGTTCCGCCAGCGCAGGATCGGCGCCAACCATCGGCGCTATCTCCCGTGCAAGCCGGCGGATACGCTCGACACGTGCGCCCTGCGTTCCCAGTTTGGCATGGAAGGTGACGTTGAGATGATCGAGCCTGGCCATGCGCTGGTCGAGTGGCCTGGCAAGATCCAACGCGAATTTTGCGGCCGAGCTTTCCAGAGCGCCAAGGTCGGGCAGGTCGCCCTGGTCGGTGTTCCAGAAATAGAGTGCATCCGACAGGCGTGCACGCACGACCTTGCCGTTGCCATGCGCGATCTCGGCGCCGCCATCCTTGGCCTCGATGTTGGCGGTGAGGATGAAGCGGTTGGACAGATTTTCCGCCTCACCCTGCGGACGGGTGACAAAGCACTTCTGGTTGGCACGGATGGTGAGGCGGATCACTTCCGGCGGGATTGCCAGGAAAGCCTCCTCGAACTCGCCCATGAGCACGACAGGCCACTCGACCAGGCCGGAAACTTCCTCGAGCAGCCCCTCGTCCTCGACCAGGTCCAGCCCATTGGCGAAGGTCAGGTTGCGGGCATCGGCCAGAATGATCTCCTTGCGCCGCTCGGCATCAATGACGACCTTGGCGGCCTCGAGCTTCGCGGCATAATCGTCGAAACGCTTGACCGTGATGGCCTCTGGCGCATGGAAGCGGTGACCATAGGTGACATTGCCGGCACGGATGCCGTCGATTTCGAAATCGACGACCACCGGCTCTTCGGTTTCCGGTCCGAAGGTGCAGACGATGGACTGCAGCGGGCGCACCCAGCGCAACGCACCAGGTCTGGCCGAGGCCGGCCCCCAGCGCATCGACTTGGGCCACGGAAAGCTGCGGATGATCGCAGGCACCAGTCCGGCGATGACCTCCTCGGCGGCGCGGCCAGGCTTGGAGATATGGGCGACGTAGAAATCGCCCTTCTTGGGATCGGCATGGACGTGCGCGTCAGCGATCGAAGCGAGTCCGGCCTTGCGCAGAAAACCCTGGATCGCCTGTTCCGGTGCGTTGGTCGACGGGCCCTTGATCTCCTCGCGCACATCCTTGGAGCGTGCGGTCAAGCCACGAATGTCAAGCGTCAGACGACGGGGCGTCCAATACTCGCGCGCCGCCTCATAGGTAAGACCCGCCTCGACCAGACCGTCGGTCAGCATCTTCTTCAGGTCACCCGCAGCCTTGCGCTGCATGCGGGCGGGAATCTCTTCGCTGCGAAGTTCAAGAAGCAGATCGGGCATGGTCGGTCTCAAACGGGAAAGCTGCGGCGGCAATAGCAAGTCGCCCGCGCCCTGTCACCCTTCGTACGAAACAACGGACAAATGAAAATTTCGGCGGGTGTGTCGGAAAGCGGCCATCTCACCCGTCCTAGGAGCACAACGACATCCCCGACACACAGCGCTGAAGCGGACGACGCTCAGACGGGAACCCATTGGCCGAAACCATGAAAACGGCATCGACATT
>WPCJ01300067.1_pt1 | contig 11327 bp, 9 predicted proteins | sample 5399831 | NCBI WGS metagenome assembly WPCJ01 (sample SAMN12869470, study PRJNA574797) | sludge metagenome | isolation source: wastewater treatment of pH10 | place: China:Beijing | collected 2019-05-20 | reverse complement strand
TGCTCCCGCGCGGACAGATGCCGCTCAATATCTTCGAGCCGCGCTATCTGGCGATGCTCGATGACGCGATCCGGGGCGACCGCGTCATCGGGATGATCCAGCCCGAGCCGGATGACGGTCGCCGCGTCGAGATTCCGCCGCTGGTCAGGGTCGGCTGTCTCGGCCGCATCACCCAGTTCGCCGAGACCGGCGACGATCGCTACATCATCAGCCTGACCGGCATCAGCCGTTTCCGCATCGTGGAGGAATTGTCCGTGGTGACGCCCTACCGGCAGGGGCGGGTGGATTACGAGCCCTTCGCGGTCGATTTCATCGCCCGCTCGGGCGAGGAGGCGGTCGATCGCGACGGGCTGCTCAAGGCGTTGCGCGACTTCGCCAAGGCGAACGACCTCAAGATCGACTGGAAAGGCGTCCATGAGGCGCCGAACGAGGCGCTGGTCAACGCGTTGGCGATGATGTGCCCCTTCGGCCCGCGCGAGAAGCAGGCGCTGCTGGAGGCGCGCAGCCTCAAGGAGCGCGCCGAGGTGCTGGTGGCGATCACCGAGATCGAGCTGGCGCGCGGCGGCGGCGATCCGGACACGACGCTGCAGTGAACTCCGCCATTTCCTCCTCCGAGCCGGTTGCCGTCGCGCCGCCGTCGACCTGGCCGCCGCGGCGCGCGGTCGTGGCCTGGATCTTCTTCGACTGGTCGGCGCAGCCTTTCTTCACGCTGATCACCACCTTCGTCTTCGCGCCGTTCTTCGCCTCGGTCCTGGCGAGCGATGCGGCGGAGGGGCAGGCGCTGTGGGGCTATGCCACGGGCTTCGCCGGTTTTTGCATCGCGCTGCTTTCGCCGCTGCTCGGCGGCATCGCCGACCGGACGGGGCCGCGCAAGCCCTGGATCGCGGCCTTCGGGGCGCTGCTGGTGATCGGTTCGGCCATGCTCTGGTTCGCGGTGCCCGGCTCGCCATGGGCGGTGACGATCGCGCTCGCCGGCTTCGTCATCGCGACGGTCGGCGCCGAATTCGCGACGACCTTCAACAATGCGATGATGACGCGGCTGGTGCCGGCGGAGCGGCTGGGCTGGCTCTCCGGCACGGGCTGGGCGGTCGGCTATCTCGGCGGGCTTCTCTCGCTGGCGGTGACGCTTGGCCTGCTGGCGGCCGATCCGCATACCGGCAAGACGCTGGCCGGGCTGTCGCCGATCTTCGGGCTCGATGCCGCCAGCCGCGAGGGCGACCGCTTCTCCGGGCCGCTGACGGCGCTCTGGTTCATCGTTTTCGTCGCGCCGATGTTCCTGCTTACTCCCGATTCGCCGCGAACCGGGATGCGGCTCAAGGAGGCGGCGCAAGGCGGCGTCGGGCGGCTCAAGGCGACGATCGCGGAATTGCCCAAGCTGCCTGCGCTCGGGCGTTTCCTGCTCGCGAACATGATCTACCAGGATGCGCTGGTCGCGCTCTTCGCCTTCGGCGGCATCTATGCGGCCGGCGTCTTCGGCTGGCAGACCATCGAGCTCGGCGTCTTCGGCATCCTGCTCACCGTCACCGGCACGCTCGGCGCCTGGCTCGGTGGCAAGCTCGACGATGCCATCGGCGGCAAGCCGGTGATCCTGGGCTCGATCGCCTGCCTGCTCTTCGCCTGCCTCGGCATTCTCTCGCTGAGCGCCGACCATATCCTGTTTGTGGTCCCGGCCGCCCCGCCTGTCCCGGGCGACGGACTCTATGCCTCGCTGCCGGAGAAGGTCTATCTCGGCCTCGGCCTGCTGATCGGCCTCGTCGCCGGGCCCATGCAGGCGGCTTCGCGCAGCCTGCTGGCGCGGCTCGCGCCGGAAGGGCGGATCGGCGAGTTCTTCGGGCTCTTCGCCCTGTCGGGGAAGGTGACGTCCTTCATGGGGCCGACGCTGGTCGCGCTGGCGACGAGCGTTTTCGCCAGCCAGCGCGCGGGCCTGGCGGTGCTGATCGTGTTCTTCCTGGCGGGCGGGGCGCTTTTGGCGGGTGTTAACGTGAAACGGGCGCCGTAGCGCCCGTCTGTCACCGCCGTCATGCTCGGGCCTGACCCGAGCATCTTTGAAACCAGCTGTCTCTCGTCATGAGTCTCGGGTCGCCGCTCAGCGGCGCCCGAGAATGACATCCAGCCTTACCGAACCAGGATGTTCCTGAACTGCCAGGGATCGCTGGTATCGATGTCCTCCGGGAACAGGCCCGGGCGGCCGTCGAGCGGGGTCCAGTCGGTGTAATAGCCCTTCACCGGACCGAGATAGGGCATCTGGATTCCCAGGCAGCGGTCGAGATCCATCTCCTCGACCTCGACGATGCCGGCATTGGGATTCTCGAGCGCCCAGACCATGCCGGCGAGCACGGCCGAGGTGACCTGCAGGCCGGTCGCGGTCTGGTACGGAGCGAGCTTGCGGGCTTCCTCGGTCGAGAGCTGCGAGCCGAACCAGTAGGCGCCCTTGTCGTGGCCGTAGAGCAGCACGCCGAGCTCGTCGATGCCGTCGACGACCTCGTTCTCCTCGAGGATGTGGTGCTTCTCCTGCGGACGGCCGGCATTGCCAAACATCTCGTGGAGCGAGAGCACCGCATCGTTCGCAGGGTGATAGGCGTAGTGACAGGTCGGCCGGTAGATCGCCTTGCCGCTCTCGTCGCGCACGGTGAAATAGTCCGCGATCGAGATCGACTCGTTATGCGTCACCAGGAAGCCGTATTGCGGGCCCGGCGTCGGGCACCAGCTGCGCACCTTGGTCTCGGCGCCGGGCTGCATCAGGTAGATCGCGGCCTGGGAGCCGGCTTCGTGGGTGCGGGCGTTGTCCGGCATCCATTTCTCATGGGTGCCCCAGCCGAGCTCGGCCGGCTGCACGCCCTCGGAGATGAAGCCCTCGACCGACCAGGTGTTGACGAAGACGCCGGGCGGCTTGGGGTTCTTCGAACGCTGCGTGTCGCGCTCGGCGATATGGATGCCCTTGACGCCGACCTGCTTCATCAGCGCGGCCCATTCCTCGCGGGTCTTCGGCTGCGGCACGTTGAGGCGCATGTCGGCGGCGATGTTCAGCAGGGCCTTCTTGGCGAGCCAGGAGGCCATGCCCGGATTGGCGCCGCAGCAGGACACGGCCGTCGTCGAACCGGGCGGACGGGCGCGCTTGGCGGCCAGCGTCATCTCGCGCAGCGCGTAGTTCGAACGCTCGCCCGGCCCCTTGCTCTCGTCGAAATAGAAGCCGAGCCAGGGCTCGTTGACGGTGTCGATATAAAGCGCCCCTAAGCTGGAGCAGAATTCCATGAGGTCGCGCGAGCCGGTGTCGCAGGACAGGTTCACGCAGAAGCCCTGTCCGCCGCCGGCCGTCAGCAGCGGTTCGAGCAGCGCCTTGTAGTTCTCGGGCGTCAGCGCTTCCTGGATGAAGCGGATGCCACGCTCATCGAGGAGCGCCCGGTTCTCGTCGTCCGGCGCGATCACCACGAAGCGGCTCTTGTCGTATTTGAAATGCCGTTCGATCATCGGCAGCGTCCCGCGGCCGATCGAGCCGAAGCCGATCATCACGATCGGGCCGGTGATCTCGCCGTATACGGGCCAATCCGTCATTCTTTTGAACTCCTGGGTTCGGGAAACATCGAAGCGAAGGCTGGTATGGGCGGGCGGCCCCGGCGTCAACAGCTGCCGCAGCATCGGACCGATGCGCCAGGCCCGCCCGCGCCGGATTCAGGCCTGCGCGCCCGGATAATCGGCGTCGAGCACGAAGGGGTAGGGGCCCGGATAGCGCTCGACATAGGCCGTGTGGCTGACGAAGCCGGCGACCGGGTCGTAGCTGTGCAGGAGATAGGCCGGCGGCTCCATATGGAAGGTCGCGGCGCCCTCCTCGGTCAGGTCGAGCGTGACCTGATGGGTGACCGAGGGGGCGATCTGGGCGATGGTGCCGGCGAAACGTGTCACGATCGGGCGGTGGTGATGGCCGCACAGGATGCGCTCGACATTGGGATGGCGCGCGACGATGGCCGCGAATTCCTCGGCGCCCTCGAGCAGGCGGATGGCGTCCATGTGGCGGATGCCGCAATCGAAGGGCGGGTGGTGCATGAAGATCGCGACCGGACGCCCCTGCGCCTCGGTCAGCGCCTTGTCGAGGAAGGCGAGCCGCGTCCCGCAGAGCGCGCCGGCGCTCTGGCCCGGCAGCAGCGTGTCGAGGCCGATCAAGCGCATCGGGCCGAGATCGGCGCAGAACTGGACGAAGCCGTCCTCGCGCAGGCTGCGCGGGTCGAAGCTCAGGCCGGCGAGCAGCGTCTCGCGGCGGTCGTGATTGCCGGGCACCAGCAGCACCGGCATCGGCAATCGGCGCAGCATGGCTTCCAGCAGCGCATATTCCTCCGGCAGGCCGCAATCGGTCAGGTCGCCGGTGATCACCACGAGATCGGGGCGCGGGCGCAGCGCCGCGATCGCGTCGATGGCGCGCTCGGTCAGCGCATTGGTCTCGGAGACGCGATAGGCCGGCTTGCCGCGCGGGCGGATATGCAGGTCGGTGAGATGGGCGATGAGCATGGGCGGTGTCCGGAATGCCGTCATGGCCGGGCCTGGGCCCGGCCATTTCAGGCGGAAGGTCAAAAGAAGGATGCCCGGGACAGGCCCGGGCATGGCGCTATGCGCGATCAGTTGCTGCCGGGCAGCTTCAGCGCGGTCTGCTCGACATAAGGCTTCATGATCTCGTCGGCGGCCTTCTGGGCGGCGACAAGCGCCTCCTTCGGCGACTTCTTGCCGGAGAGGACATTGGCGAGCTCGTCCTCGACCGCCTTGCGGACCGGGACGGTCTTGTAGGTGGCGAACCACGGTCTGGCATAGGCGAGCTGGTCGACGGCGACCTTGGCATCAGGGTTCTTGTCGAGGAAGGCCTTCATCTCGGGCAGTTCATAGGCCTGCATGTTCGGCGCGAAATAGCCGGTGGCGCGGCTCCACCAGCCCGATTTCTCAGGGCTGGTCATCCAGTTGATCAGCGTCCAGGCGGCCTTGCGGCGCTCGCCCTCGACGCCTGTCGGAACCACCAGCGAGGCGCCGCCGATCGGAACCTGATTCTGCAGGTTCTTCGGCACGAAGGCGACCTTGAGCGGGAACTTGGCATTGCTGCGCACGAAGGTGAGCGAGCCGGTCGAATGCAGCATCATCGAGGCCTGGCCGGAGAGGAAGGCGGTCGAGACCGCGCCGTTCTGCTGCACGCCGGGCTGCAGGACCTTGTTCTTGACGAGGTCGCTCCAGAAGGTCAGCGCGCCCAGCGTCGAGGGCTCGTCGTAATAGACCTCGCCGGCATAATCGACGTTGAACCAGCGCCCGCCATTCGAATAGGTCAGCGCCTGCAGCAGCCAGCCGCCGGTGTCGTATTGCGAGGGGATCGCGATACCCCAGCGCGTGACGCGGTCGCCCTCGCGCTTGGTCAGCTTCGCGGCGGCGGCGGCGAGCTCGGCCCAGTTCTTCGGCGGGTTCTCGGGGTCGAGCCCGGCTTCCTTGAAGTGCTCGGCGTTGATGTAGAGGATCGGCGTCGAGTTGTGGAAGGGCACGCCATAGACCGAGCGGTCGAGCACGGCATTGCCGGAGAGCGCCGGGAAGAACTGGCCCATGAACTGGTCGTTGCTCTTGCCGTCGGCCTTGATCAGCGTGTCGAGCGGCTGGATCTCGCCCTCGATCTGGAGGTCGCGCAGGAAGTTCGCGGACATGATCGAGACCGCCGGCGGCTTGCCGGCCTTCATCGCGGCGCGGGTCTTGATCAGGGTCTCGTCATAGGAGCCGGTATAGACCGGCGTCACCTTGATCGCCGGATGGCCCTCGTTGAACTCCTTGATCAGGGTGGCCATGTCGCGGGCGAGCTGCCCGTCGACGGGAACCGGGAAGAACAGCTCGATCTCGGTCGGGGACTGTCCGAAAGCCGGCGTCATTGCGAGGGTCGCGGCGAGGGCGGCGCCGGCGAGAAGGGAACGGCGGGTGGTCGTCATGAGGCAATCCTCTATTTGATGCCGGAGGAGACGAAGGAGTTGACGAAGGCGCGCTGGAACAGGACGAAGGCGAGGATCAGCGGCGCGCTGACGATGAGCGTGCCTGCCGCGATGACGCCCCAGGCCTGCGCGCCCTCGGCCCCACGGGTGAAGGTGGCGAGCCCGACGGTGAGCGGGCGCAGATCGGGCGAATTGATCACCATCAGCGGCCAGAGGAATTCGTTCCAGTGGCTGGTGACCGAGACGATCGCGAAGGCGATCAGCGAGGGCTTGGCCAGCGGCAGGTAGATCAGGCGGATGCGCTGCCCGATGGAAGCGCCGTCGATCAGCGCGGCTTCCTCCAGCTCGCGCGGGATCGCGCGGAAGGCCTGCCGCATCAGGAAGGTGCCGAAGGCGGAGGCGAAATAGGGCGCCATCACGCCGAGCAGGCTGTCATAGAGGCCGAGCGAGGCGATCGTCACCAGATTGGGCACGATCAGCGCGACCGGCGCCAGCATGAGCTGCGTCAGGAACAGATAGAAGCAGAAGCTGCGGCCGGGGAAGTCGATCCGCGCGAAGGCATAGCCCGCCAGCGTGATCGTGACGAACTGCACCGCCAGGATGCCGAAGCTGATGATCGCGGTGTTGAGGCCGTAGCGTGGGAAATCGGCGAGCCCCCAGGCCTCGGCGAAATTGGCGAGGCTCGGCACATAGTCCGGGATCAGCGCGGCCATGCCGGCGCCGGTGCTCTCCGGGTTGAAGGCCGCGACCAGCATCCAGAGGAACGGCACGGCCCAGAGCGCGGCGACCAGCAATGTCGCGCCATAGCCGAGCTTCGGCGAGATCTCGCGATTGGCGACGCTCATGATTCCGGCTCTCCGAAGGAGCGCTCGAGAGTGCGCAGCGAAGCCGCCGTCAGCGCCAGCAGGAGCCCGAGCATCGCCAGCGAGCCGGCGGCCGCCCGGCCCGGCTCATAATTCTCGACCGCCTGCTGGTAGACGTAGAAGAGCAGCAGGTTGGTGGCGTCGGCCGGGCCGCCCTTGGTCAGCACGAAGACGTGGTCGACCTGCGTCACGACATTGGTCAGGCCGATGACGAGGACGAAGCCGATGGTGGGCTTGAGATAGGGCAGGGTGACATAGCGCAGGCGCTGCCAGGGATTGGCGCCTTCGAGGATCGCCGCCTCGTTGGCGTCGGCGGGAATCGCCTGCAACCCGGCGAGGAAGAACAGCATGTAGTAGCCGGCGTTCTTCCAGATCGTCAGCACCATGATCGACCAGAGCGCGACATCGGGGTCGCCGAGCCAGTTCGGGCCGGAGAGGGCGAGCTTGGCGAGGTAGTAATCGAGAAGCCCGACATTGGGCAGGAACAGGAACAGGAAGATCGAGGCGGCGGCGACGAGCGGCAGCAGCACCGGCAGGAAGAACAGCGAGCGCAGCACGGTGTTGATGCGGTTCGAGCGCGCCAGCGCCAGCGCGAAGCCCAGCGCCAGCACGAGGCTCGGCAGCACCGTGCCGAAGGCGTAGATCAGATTGTTGATGAGCGCCTTGCGGAAGGCGGGGTCGGCGACGAGGTCGGCGAAGTTCTTCAGGCCGGTATAGACCTGCGGCCCGCCGACACGCTGCTGGCCGTGCAGCGACTGCCAGGTCAACTGGATGATTGGCCAGTAGGTGAACAGCGCCAGCAGCACGAGCGAAGGCGCGAGCAGGCCGAAGGCGACGAGCGTCTTCCGGCGTGGATGCCTGATCGCCAGGCGCCATGCTGGTGCCGGCCGGCTTGCGATGATGGTGTCGGCCATGATGCGTCCCGTCTTGGGGCGCGGTCATGGCCGGGGTCGGTGACGGAGCCGTCACGGTGGGATGACAACTCGGTGACGAACCCCGCATGTCGCGGGGTGCGCTGTCTATATTTCAGGCTGCCTTGCGCAGCGGCACAACACCTTCGGCCGGTTCGCCGGCCGCGATGAGCACGCCATGCGCGCCATCGAGTGCGCCGTCGCGCAATTCGATGGCGAGGAAGCGTTCGCGCTCGACCGGGCCGGGCATGGCGAGGTCGCGGGTCAGCGCCGGATCGAAGCCGAAGCGGGCGTAATAGGAAGCGTCGCCGACGAGGATGACCGCGCCATGGCCACGGCAGGCCGCGCGCCAGAGCGCCTCGCGCATCAGCATCTTGCCGAGGCCCTCGCCCTGAAGCTCGGGCTTCACCGCGAGCGGACCGAGCATGAGCGCCGGCACGCCGTTGGCTTCGACATGCCAGAGTCGGACCGTGCCGACGATCTCGCCGTCCAGCTCGGCGGTCAGCGCCAGGCCTTGCGCCGGCAAACGGCCCTCGCGCAGGCGCTCGCTCGACTTGGCAGCGCGGCGCTCGCCGAGGCAACGGTCGAGCAGCGCCTCGCGGGCGGGAACATCGGCAGCGATTTCGTCGCGGATCCGGATCATGACGCACCTCCGGCCGGAGCGCCCGCTTCCTGGCGGACCTTCCCGGCGCCGCGCGAACGCGGCCACAAGCAGAACAGGATGTGGGAAGAGGGGTCCGGCGGGAGCCACGCCCGCGCTCCATTCTGGAGACGCGGTCGCTCCGCCCGGATTTCGCCGGGCAGCCTGCCGTTTCGGACAGGGCGCTTCGCCGGACCCGATTGGTGAGGGAGGGCCGGTCAGCCCTCCCACGTCAGATGACGTACTGCCTCAGCGGCGGGAAGCCGTTGAAGGCGACGGCCGAGTAGGTCGTCGTATAGGCGCCCGTGCCCTCGATCAGCACCTTGTCGCCGATCTCCAGCGAGAAGGGCAGCATGTACGGGGTCTTCTCGTACATGACGTCGACCGAGTCGCAGGTCGGGCCGGCGAGCACGCAGGGAACCGTCGCATCGCCATCGCGCTCGGTGCGGATGGGATAGCGGATCGCCTCGTCCATCGTCTCGGCCAGGCCGTTGAACTTGCCGATGTCGAGATAGACCCAGCGGACCTTGTCGTCCTCGGCCTTCTTCGAGATCAGCACGACCTCGGCCTCGATCAGGCCGGCTTCGCCGACCATGCCGCGGCCCGGCTCGATGATCGTCTCGGGCAGCTGGTTGCCGAAATGCTTCGACAGCGCCCGGAAGATCGCGTCGCCATAGGAGGGCACGCCCGGAATCGGCTTCAGGTAGCGCGCCGGGAAGCCGCCGCCGAGGTTGACCATCGACAGCGAGATGCCACGGGTGGCGCACTCCTTGAAGACCGCCGAGGCCGAGGCCAGGGCGGAATCCCAGGCGTTCACATTGGCCTGCTGCGAACCGACATGGAACGAGATGCCATAGGCGGTCAGGCCCAGGCGATGGCCGTGCTCGAGCACATCCGCCGCCATTTCGGGCACGCAGCCGAACTTGCGCGAGAGCGGCCAGTCGGCGCCGGCACCGTCGCAGAGGATGCGGCAGAAGATGCGCGCGTCCTTCGTGCCGGTCTTGTCCGCCGAACGGGCGACCTTCTCGACCTCGGCCGTGCAGTCGACCGCGAAGAGGCGCACGCCGAGCTCCATGGCGCGCACGACGTCGCGCTCCTTCTTGATGGTGTTGCCGAAGGAGATGCGGTCGGCGGTGGCGCCGGCGGCGAGCGCGAGCTCGATCTCGACGACCGAGGCGCAGTCGAAGCAGGAGCCGAGCTTGGCGAGCAGGGCAAGCACCTCCGGCGCCGGGTTGGCCTTCACCGCGTAGAAGACGCGGGTGTCGGGCAGCGCACGGGCGAAGGCGTGATAGTTCTCGCGCACGACATCGGTATCGATGACGACGCAGGGCCCGTCCTCGCGGCGGGTACGAAGAAACTCACGGATGCGGTCGGTCATGACGCGCGACTCCCCCGGCGCAAGCGGCGCCGATGCGATGTATCGCCGAATGAATCGCTGCCGTCGCGAGGCGCTGTGGAGACGCCGGCGACAGCGGACGAAACGTCCGGACCCGAAACACCGTTCGATTGGGGAAGACCCCGCACGGCCGGCAATGAAGGACAAGCCTCTTCGGTGTTGGCCTTTGGAGGACCAACGAGACCAAAAAAGCCCGCTCCGTCGTTGCTTTAAGCTGCGTCCCCCGTGGAGATTCGGGGTTCGCCGGTTTTGCCTCCGGCTGCTGGTCTGTGTCGGGGAACAATCTCCTTGCGGAGACTGGGAGGCGTGATTTGAGGGATGTCCATCCCCTCCATCCGTCCTCCAACCCCTGGCGGCTGTCCGGCCTCTTGTCCGGATGCCCACCGACCAGCACGCGGCCACAGGCACGTGCGAATTGGGTGAACGCGATATACGGATAGCGACCCCGGACCACAAGTGTTTTGTGAACCCGAAGCCGCATTTTTTTGCAGGGCGGATCTGCGCGCCTCCGGGAACGGGTTAACGGCGGAAAGCGCTGTGCCGGCTATGGGTTAGCCGCGCTTCTCGCAGAAGCGGATTCGATTGCCGAACGGGTCCGGCACCTGCAGGGTGCGCCCGCCCGGCCCATCCTCCTCGATGCCCGGTCGCGAATAGGTATAGCGCTTTCCGATCAGCTCGGCATGGAGGGCGTCGATGCCGTCCATCCAGACGAAGACGGTCGAGCCGGGGCTGGCGTCGCCGTGATGCTCGGAGAGATGGAGCTCGAGCCCGGAGCGCGAGACCTGCATATAGAGCGGCGTGTCCGGCCCGAAGCGATGGTCCCAGTCCATGCGGAAGCCGAGGAAGTCGAGATAGAACTCCTTTGCCTTGGCTTCGTCGAAGATGCGCAGGATCGGGATGCCCATCCGCAGGCGCACGGCTTCGGCGGGCTTTTCGGCCGGCATGGCCGGCCCGGCCTCGCCGATCCTGGCCGCCAGCACGTTCCAGTCGTCATGGCCGAACTGGCGCGCCACGATCTCGAGGGTCTCGGAATGGGTCAGCTGAACCTGCCTGGCGGCCATGGCCTCGCGCAGGCTTTTCGCCATCAGCTTCGCGTCGCGGAAATCGCGCATCGTCGTGATCCTTCTCGTTCGGGACGGAAACGATCGGGGCTCGCCTTGCCGATATCCGTCCGCGAGGAGAGCGGGATCAGGACAGCGCCGTCTCAAGGGATGCGTTCACCATGCCCAAGGGGCGCGAGCGGCTGGCCGCATCCGGCCGGGGGCAAAGGTTGCCATCTCTTCATGTCTTGTCAATCGCGCTGCCCTAGACCGGCCCCATTTCATGGCGTTAAGTCGCTGGCGCAGGCGCCTCCGCGACAACCGGTACCCAGTAGACGGACGAGAGATGACGAAGTTTGACCGCCGCCGCGTCCTTGGCGGGATTTCCGCCATGCTGTGCCTTTCGGCGGCTCCGTCCGCCCTGCTCGCACAGCAACCGCAGAATCCGAACCCGGTGCCGCCGCCGCAGACGCCGCCACAGCCGCGCTTCGGCTTCGAGGACGTGCAGCGCCGGGCGCGCGAGGTCGCCGCCGTCGCC
>WPCJ01326804.1_pt1 | contig 11328 bp, 11 predicted proteins | sample 5399831 | NCBI WGS metagenome assembly WPCJ01 (sample SAMN12869470, study PRJNA574797) | sludge metagenome | isolation source: wastewater treatment of pH10 | place: China:Beijing | collected 2019-05-20 | reverse complement strand
AAAGGACGAAGATGTCGTGCGGTGCCAATAGGCTGCGGCCCATGCGAGTAGACCCGCATGCTGCTCAGCGGTCGCATCGCGCCAAGGGCCGCGCGTCGCAATACTGTTGCGGCACACTTGGGGACTCATATCGAGCCAGATCAACATGCTGGCGCGCGGCAATGCCACTTCGGCCAACCAGCCAAAGACCCCCTCGATGATCCAGTTCTCCTCGGCAGCGAGGGCGATGACGCGGGATCTGGCGTCCTCCTCGTCGCGCTTGGTGCCGACCTGATCCAGCCAGTGGATATGGTCGAGATCCGTACGACGACCGCCAACGCGGCATTCCAACTGCCGCGCCAGCGTCGTCTTGCCCGAGCCGCTATTACCGATGATCACGACCCGCGGCCCGAGCATCGTGAATGCCATTGGTTACGCCGCAACGTGGTGCGCGGCGACGATCTGGTCTGCGGTTCGGCCATTCACTTCGGCCATATGGTCGAAGCTGCGGGTGAAACTGCCGGCACCGGCGGTTGCTGACCGCAGCTCGACGATGAGATCGCCGATCTCGGCCTCCGGCAACTGCGCACGGACGATGTCCCATCCCGCCCATCCCTCACGGGTGTCGAAGCCGAGGATCTGCCCGCGACGACCTGCGAGGATGGCATTGACCTTCGCGGTTGCCTCGGTGGGGCAGACGATCTCGACGGCATGGATCGGCTCCAGCAATACCGGCTGACAATGCGGCAATGCCTCACTGACGCCGATGCGCGCCGCCGTGCGAAACGCCTGATCGGACGAATCGACGCTATGATAGGCACCGTCAGTAAGCGTCACCCTGACATCCACGACGGGAAATCCGAGCGGCCCGCGCGCGAGGCCATCGACGACGCCCTCCTCCACCGCAGGGATGTAATTGCGTGGCACCGCGCCGCCGACAACTTTTTCCTGAAACACAAAGCCCTCGCCCCGTGATTGCGGGCCGATCTCCAGCAACACGTCTCCGAACTGGCCATGACCGCCGGATTGCTTCTTGTGCTTGCCGCGTTGTGTGATCGGCTTGCGGATGGTCTCGCGATAGCCGATTGCGGGCGGATGAGATTTCACATTGATGCCGAAGCGATCGCGCAACCGCTCCATGGCGACACGCAGATGCATCTCGCCCTGCCCCCACAGCACCACGCCGTGGCTCTGCGCGTCGTTGACGGTGGTCAGCGATGGATCCTCCTCCGTCAACCGTTGCAAAGCCTGCCCGAGCTTGACGTCGTCTTTCCGATCGATCGATGCCAGCGCCATCGCCAGCACCGGCGATAGCGGCTCGCCGAGATGCAGGACGCCAGGCGCAGCCTTGCCGACAGCGAGCATATCCCCTGTCCTGACCGGATCGAGCTTGCCGAGCGCAACGGCGTCGCCTGCTTCGGCGCTGGGGCGCTTGTCGCCCGCCTGCGTCAAAGCGAGGATGCCGGACACACGCGCGCTCTCGCCCGTCGAGGCGACGATCGTCGCGCCGTCGTCGATACGCCCTTGCATCACGCGTGCATAAGACAGCTTGCCGCCATGCTGCAGATGACTGGTCTTGAAGATATAGGCCAGTGCATCCCCGCCCGCCGCGATGCCGAGGCGCTTCGCGGTCTCGCGGACATCCGGCGCTTCGTGACGCAGCGCCTTCATCAGCCGCAGCACGCCATTCTCGCGGATCGCCGAGCCGATCAACACCGGACAGATGAGCCCTTCACGCAACTCGCGGGCAAGATCATCGAAGACGGCATCGGCTGGCGGCACGATGTCGTCGAGCAACTGCTCCATCAAGGCGTCGTCGTGATCGGCGAGTTTCTCCAGCATCGAGAAGCGCGCTTCCTTCTCGCGATCGAGATTACTGCCATCCAGCGCGACGACTTCGGAAGCCTTGTGCTCGCGATAGACAAAGGCGCGCTCCAGCGCGAGATCGACGAAGCCGGCGACCAAATCGCCGTTCCAGATCGGAATCTGCCGCAGCACCAACGGCACACGCGAGGCCGGCTGCAACGTCGCCAGCGTCTCGCGTACGCGTTTGTGAGCGCGATCGATCTTGTTGAGGAACAGGAAGCGCGGGATGCCGAGGTCTTCCAGCTCACGCAGGATAAGCTGCAATTGCGGCAGCTTGCGCTCGTCGGCCTCGCAAACCACCACGGCGGCATCGACAGCTGGCAGCGCCGCGCGCATGTCCTGCGCGAATTCGACGGAGCCGGGACAATCGATGAACGTGTAACTGTCCCCCATGAAACTTGTCGTCACGGTGGTGAGACCCACGCCCATCTTGTGGGCGCGTGCTTCGGCGCTTGCGTCGCCTGTGCTGGTGCCGGCTTCGACACTCCCGGCCTTCGGGATGGCGCCCGTTCGCGCCAGGATCGCTTCAAGTAGTGTGGTTTTTCCGCTCTGGAAAGGGCCCACCAGTGCAATGCATCGCGCATTGCGCTGGGAGCCTCGGGGACTTCTCAGGTCTTGTCCCATACGCCGCCTCCTGATCTGGAGCTCGGCCCGTGATTGGGTCGGCGCTTGGATGCTCCGCCCGGTTCGCGCATTTGGCAAGACGGAAACGTTGCTGCGCTGCGATGGCGCGCAACTGTAGCCCGGGTGGAGCGCAGCGTAACCCGGGAATCAGCGTTTCAACGATTTCGACATTCCCGGATTGCGCTGCGCTCCATCCGGGCTACGCCTTACCGTCCCGGACGCAGCTCGAGGCTCTGCAAGCCCGCGGCGACGTTCAGCCCCACCGAACCCTGAAGGCTCAAGGGCTGCAGCGCGATCGAGTTCTGCGAACCGCCGACGAGAACATTGGCACCGACGCCGACACCGACGGATGCACTGCTCTGCGCGCCCGCATAGTTGCCCGAGATATCGCCGGGGCCACTATAGTTCACCGGCGCGAACACGGCCCAGGACAGCGCGGTCTGTTCGGTGATGCCGAGATCGAGGCCGACCTTGCGCACGGTCGCCACATAAGGCTGATCCGGCCGGCCGGTGCCGGTGAGCACGCAGCCGAGATTGGTCACCGAGCCGACGACGAACCCCATGCTGGCGCCGCCACGGCAATTCAGAACGCCGAGCTGAACGCCCTGCTGCGATTGCGCCTGCGACGCGGTGAGAACAGCAGTCGTGGCAATGCCGAGAAGAAGCGCGGACAGGCGGGTCATCGAAAGTCTCCGGGTGATGAACGGAAGCAGGGAAGTCGATCAACTATCCATAGCCAATGACACCGCTCAATGACAGCGGACCAACGCGCGCCGCATGCAACAAAAAGGGCCCGCTTGCGCGAGCCCTTTCGTTAACCTTGCCGATCGTTAAACGATCGACAGCGATTAGTGGTGACGGTGACGACGTGCACGGCGCTGCGGCGCGGCCGGCGTCAGCTCGACCTGCACGACGCCAGCGGCAACGTTGAGACCGACCTGGCCCTGGATGCTGACCGGCTGCAGGCCGTAGACATTGTTCGGGCCACCGACGAGGAAGTTGCCGCCGAAGCCGACGCCAACCGAGGCGTTCGAACCGACGCCGCCGTAGGTGCCACCGAGACCGCCGCGCGGCACGCGGGTGGTTGGAGCGAAGATCGCCCACTGCACGGTGGTGTTGTCGGTGAAGCCGAGATCCACGCCGAAACGGCGGATGTTGGCGACGTAACCTTCAGCACGGCCGCCGGCACTCTGGAAAACGCAATTCAGCGTCGCGTTCGAGCCGAGCACGTAACCGACGTTCTGGCCACCACGGCACTCGAGAACGCCAGCCTGCACGCCCTGGGGCTGCTGAGCGTTCGCAGTTGCAACCGATGCCGCGAGGGCCACGGCCGCAAGGCCGAACATCTTGGAAAGTCGCATAGTCTTAACTCCACCTTGGGGTTTTGATAGTGCGGGGAACAAGAAGGAAGCGCCGTGTCGAAAACATGGCGCTTCCTGAATAAAGCCTCGAAACCGTCAAAAGTTTCGAGGCTTGTTTGTTACCGGAGGTTTCCGCAGAAGCGCTGGATGCGATTGCAAGCGTCTTCCAGGTCCGAGGTCTTGGTCGCATAGGAGATGCGGAATGCGGGACCTAGGCCAAAGGCCGAGCCCTGCACCACGGCAACGCCTTCGGTCTCGAGCAGTTCGGTCACGAAGTCTTCGTCATTCTCGATCTTCTTGCCCGAGGGCGCGGTCTTGCCGATGGTGCCGGCGCAGGACGGATAGACGTAGAACGCACCTTCCGGACGCGGGCATTCGATGCCCGAGGCCTGATTCAGCATCGCCACCACGAGATCGCGGCGCTCCTTGAACACGGCATTGTTCTTCGCGATGAAATCCTGCGGACCGTTGAGCGCTTCGACAGCCGCCCACTGCGCGATCGACGACGGGTTCGAGGTCGACTGCGACTGGATGGTCGACATCGCCTTGATCAGCTGCGCCGGGCCGCCGGCATAACCGATACGCCAGCCGGTCATGCAGTAAGCCTTCGACACGCCGTTCACGGTCAGCGTGCGGTCGTACAGTTTCGGTTCGATCTGCGCGACGGTGGTGAACTCGAAGTCGTCATAGACCAGGTGCTCATACATATCGTCGGTCATCACCCAAACGTGAGGATGCTTCACGAGGACGTCGGTGAGTGCCTTGAGCTCGGCCTTCTTGTAGGCCGCGCCGGTCGGGTTCGACGGCGAGCACAGGATGACCCACTTGGTCTTCGGCGTGATCGCCGCTTCCAGGGCGGCAGCCTGCAGCTTGAAGCCGAACTCCGCGGTGCAGGTCACCGACACCGGCGTGCCGCCGGCGAGCGCCACCATTTCCGGATAGCTCACCCAATACGGCGCCGGGATGATGACTTCATCGCCGGGGTTCAGCGTCGCCATCAGCGCGTTGTACAGCACCTGCTTGCCGCCGGTGCCGACGATGATCTGGTTCGGCTTGTAGGTGACGCCGTTCTCGCGCTGAAACTTCGCGATGATTGCGTCCTTCAGCTCGGGAATACCGTCCACCGCGGTGTACTTGGTCTTGCCAGCTTCGATGGCGTGGATCGCCGCCAGCTTGATGTTCGCCGGGGTGTCGAAGTCGGGTTCACCCGAACCAAGGCCGATGACGTTGCGGCCAGCCGCTTTCAGCGCGCGCGCTTTATCCGTGACCGCAATCGTTGCGGACGGCTTCACGCGGTCGAGAGCGCTAGACAAGAACGACATCATCTTCTCCTTGAGGGAACAGCCGGAGACCCGCGGTCCGCGGCGACAAAATTACGATCCTGCTTGGGATCGGCGCACCCTAGTGCCTGCGACCTTGCATCGCAAGGCAGTTGGGCTGCAAACGCATCTGGAAGCCATGCAATTTCAGGGAAATTTAAAGTGAACCGACTAGCCTGACCCGCAGCCGCAAAAGACGATTTTGAGAGAAAATGTCCGGTATCCGGCAACAGATCGAGAGCGGCGCTTGGCTCACCGCGGAACGCATCCGCATCTATAGCGCGATCGTGCTCGCGATGGGTGTATTGGCCATTGCGGCCTGGATTGCGCTTGCGGATCGCGCGATCGACCGCAACGGCAAGCCGCTCGGCACCGATTTCTCCAATGTCTATGCAGCCGGCACACTCGTCTGGCAGGGCAAGGCCGCGGACGCCTATGATCCGCCGCTGCAGCATGCAGCCGAAATCGCCGTATTCGGCGGCCGCGACGTGCCCTTTTACGGCTGGCACTATCCGCCCTTCTTCCTCGTCATCGCCGCGTTGGTGGCCACCATCCCCTATCTCTGGGGTCTGGCGCTCTGGCAGATTGCGAGCTTCATCGCCTATTGCGCTGCGATGGGCGCAATCCTGCCACGTCGCGAGACGCTGCTCGTCGCATCCGCCTTCCCAGCGATTTTCGTCAATATCGGCCACGGCCATAACGGCTTTCTCACCACCGCTTTGCTTGGCGGTGCCTTGCTGCAACTCCACCGACGCCCATGGATCGCAGGCGTCCTGATCGGCCTGATCGCCTACAAGCCTCAATTCGGCGTCCTGATTCCGCTCGCACTCATGGCTGACGGCCGCTGGCGCACCATTGCGGGTGCTGCACTCACAGTGATCGCGCTCATCGCGATCAGCACATTGATGTTCGGCACGAGCATCTGGCACGCCTTTGCGGATTCGACGGCCTTCACGCGTGACGTCGTGCTCGAGCAAGGGGGCACCGGCTGGCCGAAGATCCAGTCGATATTTTCGGCGGCGCGGATGTGGGGCGCCGACGTCTCATTCGCTTATGCCGCACAGGGCGCGCTTGCCGTGGCCGTCGCGCTCGGCCTGATCTGGCTGTGGCGCAGCAATGCAGCCTTTGCATTGAAGGCCTCCGCGCTCGCCATCGGCAGCCTGCTGGCGACACCTTATGTCCTCGACTACGATCTCGTGGTGCTGGCCATCGCCATCGCCTGGTTCACCGGGCACGGCCTCGCTCACGGTTTCAAAGGTGGCGAGATCAGCGTTCTTGCCCTCGCCTGGATCATGCCGCTGCTGGCGCGCAGCGTGGCGGGCGCGATCCATCTGCCGCTCGGCCTGTTAACGATGATCGCGTTCTACGCCATCGTCATCCGCCGCGCCGTGCTCGACCGGCAAGCCGCAGGCCATCACGACGCGCTCGCAGCCGTGTGATCTTCCACCCGCGCTAGGCTGCACAGATTCGATTTGCCGGATATCAAAAGTCCTTGGTGGTTTTCGACTTTTTCCAGTATGCGGGCCTTGCGAGCTGCCCCTTGCGGCATCATTGTCTAGGCGCAATGCGACGCTGAGGTCGCCCCGCATTATCTGAGAGATCGACCCCGGCGAATGTACAAGCTCTATTCGATGCAGCGCTCCGGCAACAGCTACAAGGTCCGCCTTGCGCTGGCGTTCATTGACGCGCCGTATCGCTCGATCGAGGTGGACATTCTGCGCGGCGAGAGCCGGACGCCGGAATTCCTCGCCAAGAATCCGAGCGGCCAGGTCCCGTTGCTGGAAATTGCCGAAGGCCGCTATCTCGCGGAATCCAACGCCATTCTCTGGTACGTCGCGGTCGGTACGTCACTGGCGCCGGAATCGCGCATGGACCGCGCCGAAGCGCTGCAGTGGATGTTCTTCGAGCAGCACGCGCTGGAGCCGAATCTCGGCGCGGCCTACTTCTGGCTATGCCTGGTGCGCGGCGGCCGTGACCTTCAGACCCATGCCCTCGACGACTGGATGGAACGTGGCTATGCGGCGCTGCAGGTGATGGAAAATCACCTCAAGATCCATGAATTCTTCGCGGCCAACCAGCTCACCGTCGCCGATATCGCGCTCTACGCCTACACCCATGTGGCCGAAGAATGCGACTTCGACCTGTCGAGCTTCCCGTCGGTGCGGCGCTGGCTGCGCCATGTGGAGCAACAGCCCGGCTTCGTCGCCATGGATTGGCACCCGACCTCGTCGGAATACGATACCGTCGACGCGGTCGCTGACGCATAAGCTCGCGTGTTCGTGAGCATAAAAAGGTAAAATGCCACGTTCCCGCCACAATTGCCCCGTTTCGCGCCGCAATGTCGCCCGCCAGCCCGTTGAATTTTAGTACGTGGATGATTCGTCCACGATTTTAAGGATTTACGGCCATGATACGGTCGCTCCGCGGGGTTGTTGGATTTCAGGTGCGCCCCGCGCCCGTTGCATCGACCAAACTGATCCACGCCGTCGCGGCTTCGCTGGCGGTCGGCTGCCTGTCGCTCTGCGTCATTCTCGCGCTCACCATGCTGTCGACCCGGGGCGTGTCGGCGATGCCGCTCTGACGGTCGCAAAACTCACAAACCCATGCCGCGATGCCGTCACGCATCGCACCGTAAACGAAGCCTCCGTGATGGAGCCCGCGTGATGAAGAGCGTCCCATGAAAAGGCCGGTGGTTTGGGTCACGACCTCGCTGGCTATCGCCATCCTGGTCACGACGACCTTTCTGATCGCAACCACCAGCCGCGGCGAGCAGACCTCATTCGGCTCGTCCGCCGGCCGGCTGGAGGTGCAGACCGTTGCATCCGGCCTGTCCTATCCCTGGGCGCTCGCCTTCCTGCCCCAGGGCCGTGTCCTCGTCACCGAGCGGCAGGGCCGCATGCGTATCGTTGCGCAGCAGGGTCAGCTATCGCCGCCGGTCAAAGGTGTGCCCGAGGTGATGGCCACCGGCCAGGGCGGCCTGCTCGACGTCGTCGCCGACAAGGACTTTGCGCAGAACAGCACGATCTACTTCTGCTACTCCGAACGCGCCGGCACCGGCGGACGCACGGCCATTGCGCGGGCCAAACTCATCGATGGCGCGGCGCCCCGGCTCGACGATCTGAAGATCATCTTCCGTCAGGAAGGCCCGCTCTCCAGCGGCAATCATTATGGCTGCCGCATCGTACAGGCCAGCGACAGCAATCTCTTCATCACCCTCGGCGAACACTATAGCGGCCGCAACGAAGCCCAGAACCTCGCCAATCATCTCGGCAAGATCGTCCGCATCACCACCGATGGCGCTGCTCCACCGGACAATCCTTTCATCGGCCGTGAAGGCGCCAGACCCGAGATCTGGAGCTACGGACACCGCAATCCACAGAGCCTCGCGATCAATCCCGCAAATAACGAGCTTTGGGAGATCGAACACGGCCCGCGCGGCGGTGACGAGGTGAACATCATCGGCAGGGGCAAGAACTATGGCTGGCCTGTGATCGGCTATGGCATCGACTATTCGGGCGCCAAACTTCATGAGAGCTCGTCGAAGCCCGGCATGGAGCAGCCGATCAAATATTGGGTGCCGTCGATCGCGCCGTCCGGCATGGCCTTCTATACCGGCGATCTCTTTCCGCGCTGGCGCGGCAGCCTGTTCACCGGCGCCCTTGCCGGCCAGTTTCTGGTGCGCCTGCAACTGAACGGCAATGCCGTGACATCCGAAGAGCGCATCCTGCAAAACCTCAACGAGCGCATCCGCGATGTGCGCCAGGGACCGGACGGCGCGCTATGGCTACTGACGGATAGCTCGTCCGGACGCCTGCTGCGGATCACCCCGGCGGGGAAATGAGAATCCGGACGCGTAGGATGGGTCGAGCGAAGCGAAACCCATCAGCGGAGCCTGCCGCAACGACGGAATGATGGGTTTCGCTCCGGCGCTTCGCGCCTTCACTCTACCCATCCTGCATCGGTGTCATCACCACTTGTGAAAGATGAAAAACGCCCCGAGCGCGATGAACGCGAAGCCGAGCGCGTGATTCCAGCCGAGCGGCTCCTTCAGATACAGCACCGAGAAGGCAGCGAACACGACCAGCGTGATCACCTCCTGCATCGTCTTGAGCTGCGCGGCGTTATAGACCTCGCTGCCCCAGCGATTGGCCGGCACCGCCAGCCAGTATTCGAAGAACGCTATGCCCCAGCTCACCATGACGACCATGGGCAGCGCGTGATCCTTGAACTTCAGATGCCCGTACCAGGCAAAGGTCATGAAAATATTCGAGGCCAGCAGCATCAGGATCGGCAACAGCAGCGGCGAAATGAAAGTCGGCATCCGGTGATCATCCTTGTCGAAGCGCGGCGCTAACATCCGGCGGTCGCCGCCGGTTCCCACGGCTTCGATAGCATTTGAAGCGAACACTGGGAAAATACCGCGGCTGTCATCCACACAGCTTTAGCGATGGCGCAGGGAAACTGTGGGCGATGACGCAACCAGGCGTCACTGTGCGGCTAGTACCTCCGTACAGACACCGGTGCAGCCCGATGCAGATCGACTGGCACATGTTTCTCGATCCGGGAATAGAGACCGCAATCGTCGTGATCGCGGCGGTCGGCATCACATTGGCTGTCCGCCTGCATCGCCGGCAGCGTGCAGCGCTGCAACGGGCGGCAGAGCAGCACGCCACCGCGGAGCGCCTCACCGCCGCACTCGACCGCATCGATATCGGTATTGTCTTGCTCAATGACGACACCCGCGCCGAGTTCATCAACCGCGCCTTCCGCAACTATTTCGCGCTGCCCGATGCCAAAGCCGACAGCAAGCCGCCGCTCATCGCGCTGATGTATCATGCGCGTGACACCAACGCCTACACCATCCCTGCCGACGAGATCGACCGCTTCATCGCCCGCCGCATCGAGCAGATCCGCGCCGGCAACCCGGCCCCGGAGACGCTGCGCCTCGCCAGCGGCCGCGTACTGCGGATGAGCTGCACCGTGCTACCCGATGGCGGACGAATGCTGAGCTACACACCGGTCACCGATCTGATCCGCCAAGGCGACGACAAGGCCGACCGGGACTACTATCTCGCCCTGCGTGCCGGCGATGTCTTCGACAGCCGATTGGACGCGGCAGAGTAAGCTAGAGTTGTAGCCTGTGGATTGTTAACCCTGTCATGGCGGTGTCACCGGCTGCAGCTAGGTTTTCGCTGCAGCCGGTCGCTTCCCCCCGTCGCCGACGGGCTGTTTCCCCAGCGGTCTCCGTCAGTTGCCGCGCTGACCGGGACCGCTTCTTTTTGCTTGGGACAGCCGGCACCGGTATAAGCAATCCATGATCCGTCTCGTTGCCGTTGCCTTGTCGATGTTTGCGATGATCGCGCTGCTGGCGCCGCTGCAGCTTGTCAGCATCGCCTTCCGCTGGCGCTTGCAGCAGGTCATCCCGCATATTTTCCATACCGTGCTCTGCGCGGTGATCGGCATTCGCATCCATGAAGTCGGCGAGCGCAGCAAGACGGCGCCGCTGCTGATCCTCTCCAATCATGCCTCCTGGCTCGACATCCTCGTCATCGGCGCCAAGACGCCGGTGGTGTTCGTCGCCAAGAGCGAGATCGCCAGATGGCCGCTGTTCGGCTGGCTGGCCAAGATGCAGCGCACCATCTTCGTCGAGCGCGAGCGCCGCCAGAGCACCGGCGCCACCGCGCGCGAGATCGGCGACCGCATGGTGTCCGGCGATGCTGTGGTGCTGTTCGCCGAAGGCACATCGAGCGACGGCATCCGCGTGCTGCCTTTCCGCTCGGCCCTTGTCGGCTCGGTCCACCACGCACTCGGCGAATCCACGCATCACGACAAGGTCATGGTGCAGCCGATGTCGCTCGCTTATGTCGGCTTCGGCGGCCTGCCGGTCGGCCGCGCGCTGCATGAGCGGATTGCCTGGTATGGCGATGTCGATCTCGTCCCGCATCTCGTCGGCATTCTCACCTCCGGCGCCATCGACGTGACCGTCACCTGGGGCGAGGCCGTCGCCTACGACATGTCCGCCGATCGCAAGCAGATCGCCCGTCATGCCGAGAATGCCGTGCGCCAGATGACGACGGCGGCACTGCGCGCCGGTCCGCCGCAGAAGACGCCAACCGAACCTGTCGCCGAAGCGACACCGGCAATTGCCTGATCCGTAGGGCGGATTAGCGCAGCGTAAT
>WPCJ01249220.1_pt1 | contig 11330 bp, 10 predicted proteins | sample 5399831 | NCBI WGS metagenome assembly WPCJ01 (sample SAMN12869470, study PRJNA574797) | sludge metagenome | isolation source: wastewater treatment of pH10 | place: China:Beijing | collected 2019-05-20 | reverse complement strand
ACCGCGGCGAGATCTGTTGCCGATGTGGCGTCGACCGCGAGCGCGCGTGCGCCGTCGACCTGCTTGCCGCCGCGGCTGAGAGCGATGGGCTGCTCGCCGAGAGCGGCGAGGGCGGCGACGATGGGGGAGCCTTGGGCGCCTGTTGCGCCATGAATCACTGTTGTCATGTTTCAATAGTGCAGTCACTGCACCAGTTACATCAACTGCACTAATGGGAGTAGGGTGAAGCACATGGAAACGGAACTCCCTGAGTGCGGCGTCGCGCGATTCCTCGTGCTGCTCGAGGGGCCGTGGGCGACCCTCATCGTTCGCGAGCTGCTTCGCGGCCCGCTCCGCTTCGGCGAACTCCGCGAGTCGCTGCCTGGCATCAGCCCCCACACGCTGATGAGCCGGCTGCGGCAGTTCGAGGCACACGGGCTTGTCACACGCACCGTGTACGCCGAGGTTCCGCCGCGCGTCGAGTACGAGCTCACGCCGCTGGGTCAGCAGCTGCGCACCGTGCTCGACGCGATGGCGGAGTGGGCGCTGAGCGTGCCGGCGGCGGGCGCGTAGGGGTTCGGGCGCCTAGCGGTAGAAGCCCTGGCGCAGGTTGATGCCATGTTCGACCCAGGCCTTGAGGGCAGCGAGCATGCCGGTCCAGCCCTCGCAGTTTCCGAACGCGGCCCGGGCTCCAGTCTCGGTGACCTGCCACGATCGCTCCGTGATCTTGACGAGGGTGCGTGTGTCGTCGTCGACAGGCTCGAACTCAAACACGACCGTAGTGTCGCCCGCGCCACCCACGGTGGCCTCGCCCGCCCACCTGAGCTCGATCCGACTGGGTGCCTCCGCGGCAACCACGGTGACCGGGAATGCGCCGGGGAAATCAGCGAAGTCCCACTGCGCGGTGAGCCCGGTCTCTAGGCGACCCGCGGCTCCGCCCGTCGTGAAGTAGTTCGAGAGCTTCGCGGGGTCGGCGACCGCCTCGTACACCTCGGCGCGCGGCCTGGCAACCCTACCTGAGACGGTGAAGCTCAGTTCGGTGAGTTGCCCGGCGGTGCCGTCTGTATCGTTCATGGGGCAAATCTAGCCCCGGTCGCCGAGAATCGCACCTGTGAGGTGCGCCTGCCCTTCACGGGTGTGGTCTTGGCACCGGTGCGACTCAAGGTCCGCGAGAAATCACTCACGACTCCGGAGCTCGCTCGGGTCGGCCCGATGCCCGAGCGCTCTCGTGCGTTGACCCGCGCTTCCGCGTATGTGTGGGCGGACAGGTGCGACGGTACCGCGAGTGTTGTGGAGTTCAGTGCGAGCCTCATGACGAAATGTGTATACAAAAACCTGGCCTTCGCCCGCGTTTTTGTATACATTATTGAGCAGTCTCGTTCACCAACGACGGTGAGCCAGAAGTCAGGAGAACCATGCTGAAGAACGGAACGCGCGGGCATGCGTCCCGGAAATGGGCGGGTGGCGCCGGGTTGGTTGCGCTCGCGATGATTGTGACTGGGTGTGTGCCGCTGCAGTACCCCGAGGCACAAGGTGCACGCACAGACGTGACCGAGGCAGCGAACGCCGGGCAAGCCATGCGAGATGGCGGGGACCTCGTGATGGCGCTATCGTCGGAGCCGGACAAGCTCGACCCGACGACGTCGACCTCGCTGTACACGCGCTTCGTTATGAACGCCATGTGCGAAAAGCTCTACGACATCGATGCGAGCGGCGAGATCGTGCCGCAGCTCGCGACGGCGCTACCCGAGATCAGCGCGGACGGTCTGCGCGTCACGATCCCGGTACGCACCGGTGCGACGTTCTCCGATGGCACACCGTTCAACGCACAGGCAGTGCGCGCAACGTTCGATCGAAACCTCACGCTTGAGGGGTCGGGTCGAAAAACCGAGCTCGGTCCGATCGAACGAGTGAGCGCTCCCGACGCAGAAACTGTCGTTGTGGAATACTCGACGCCGTTCGCGCCGCTCACCGCGGCGCTCGCCGACCGCGCCGGCATGATCCTGTCCCCGAAAGCGATCGCCGACGACACCACAGCATTCGCTGACAACCCAAGCTGCGTTGGTGCGTTCAAGTTCGTCGAGCGCATCCCGCAGACATCCATCACACTCGAAAAAGACCCGAACTATTACGCCGCGGATGAGGTCCACCTCGACACGATCACGTACCGGATCATGGGCGACGCGAACATTCGCGCGGCGAACCTTCGCTCGGGTGATGTGCACGTCGCAGACGCGATCTCGCCGCAGGACGCGGACGCGTTGCTCCTCGAGCGTGACATTGAGGTGCTGCAGACCGGTTCGCTCGGCTACCAGGGCTTGACCATCAACATCGGCAACACCAACGGCACCGGTGAGCCCGTCGTGCAGCGAGAGGGCCCGCTCGCCTCTGACCCGCGGGTGCGCCAGGCGCTCACAATGTCCATCGACCGCGAAGCGCTCGTGAACTCGGTCTTCAACAACTGGTACGACCCGGCGTGCAGCGGGATCTCACCGAACAGCCCGTTTGCAACAGCTGCGTCGAACGATTGCGCTGAGTTTGACCCCGCGGGCGCTCGGGCGCTCCTCGAAGAAGCGGGCGTTGATATTCCGCTCACCGTAGGTCTGAAGGTCGCCAACTCGCCGGACGCGCTGCGCTACTCCCAGGCGCTTCAGGCGAGTGTCCGCGAGGGCGGCTTCAACCTCCGCATCGAGCCTGTCGAATACTCGACACTGCTCGACATGCAGAAGCAGGGCAAGTTCGACCTCATGCAGATCGGCTGGTCAGGGCGCATTGATCCGCACGGGAACCTCGCCACGTTCATGACGACAGGCGCGGGGAACAACGACGGCGGCTACAACAGCGCCGAAATGGACGACCTGCTCACCCGGGCCGCACAGCTCAGCGATATCGATGAGCGCGCCGCGCTCTACGGCCAAGCCGTCGAGCTCGCGCACCGCGACAACCCGCTCATCTACACCTACCGGCAGCGCAACATTACGGCCCACTCGGTCGATCTTGCCGGCGTCAGAACGTTCACCGATGGAGTGGTGCGGCTCAGCCGCGCCGGCTTCGTGGCCGACAAGGACTAGCACCCATGCCCCGCTATATTTTCAACAGGCTCTGGCAGTCCGCGCTGACGCTGGTTCTCGCCTCGATTGTCGTCTTTGTCGGTGTTCGCGCAATCCCCGGAGACCCGGCGCTCGCGATGGCCGGCGAGGAAGCCGACCCCGCAACGGTTGCAGCAACCAGGGAACGTCTCGGCCTCGACAAGTCGATCCTGGTGCAGTATTTCTCGTTCCTCGGGAACCTGTTCCGCGGAGACCTCGGCAATTCGCTCCGCACTGGAGCGCCCGTCACCGACCTCATTGGCGCGACGCTCCCGGTGACGCTCTGGCTCGCCACCTACGCAATCGTGATTGCGGTCATTGTCGGCGTGCTCGCCGGTGTCATCGCCGAGCGGTTCCGGGGCCGATGGCCCGAGTGGATCGCGAACATCTTCGCCATCGTCGGGCTGTCGGTGCCGAATTTCTGGCTCGGTATCCTCGCGATCATGTACCTGTCGGTCATCCTCGGGTGGTTCCCCGCCTCCGGCTACGTTCCGGTGTTGGACAACCCAATAACGGGTCTCTACTACCTCACGCTCCCCGCGATCATCCTCGGCATCAGCCTCGCGGCGGTGATCATGCGCCAGACGCGCGCGTCGATGATCGAGTCGATGGGCTCCGACTACGTGCGAACCGCTCGCGCCAAGGGGCTCGGCCGCTTCCGCATCCTGTTCCGCTACGGCCTGCGAAACTCCCTCATCGTCGTGATGACGATCGTCGGGCTGCAGCTCGGTGGGCTCATCTCTGGTGCGGTCGTGACGGAGCGCATCTTCGGCCTGCCAGGCTTCGGCAAGCTCACCCTCGATGCTGTGTTCACGCGCGACTACCCGGTTATTCAGGCGGTCGTGCTTGTCGTCACCCTCGCCTACATTCTCATTAACCTCGCCGTTGACGTGCTCTACTCGGTGATCAACCCCCGCATCCGCGTGGGAGGGAGAAAATAATGTCCACGAATTCCCCGCTCACCGGCACGGGCACCGCCGTGCAGCCGAACACCGCTGCGATCGCCATCGGCGCGGGCCTCGGCTCAGACCGCGGGCGCCTCTGGCGGTCGCTCCGCCGCAACCCGCTTGGCCTCGCGGGCGGCGTCCTGCTCGTCATCGTGCTCATCGTCGCGGTGTTTGCGCCGCTGCTCGCCCCGTACGACCCGGCCGAGGTGCACTTCGACACGCCCTTCCAAGTCCCCGGAACTGTTGGATTCGCCCTGGGCACCGACGACCTGGGCCGCGATATTCTCTCCCGCATCTTGTACGGCACGCAGGCCTCTGTACAGGTGGGACTGCTCTCTGTGGTGCTTGCCGTCGTGATCGGCGCACCGCTCGGGCTGCTCGCAGGCTACTGGCGCTGGCTTGACGGCATCGTGTCTCGCCTCACTGACGTGATGCTTGCCTTCCCATTTCTCATCATCGCTGTTGGACTTGCCGCGATCAACGGGGCGAGCCTCGGAAACGCGGCGGTCGCACTCGGCATCGCCCAGATCCCGACGATGATCCGCGTCGTGCGAGCCGAAACCTTCAGGGTGAAGGAACTTGACTATGTGCTGAGCGCGCAGGCGATGAGTGCCGGGCCCACCCGCATCCTCGGAGGGCATGTTCTGCCGAACATTGCATCTGCGATTATCGTGCAGGCGACTGTCATTATTCCCGTGGCCGTGATTGGCGAGGCGATCCTGTCGTTCCTCGGCCTGGGAATCCAGCCGCCCGGTTCGAGCCTCGGCATCATGCTCTCCGACGCGCAGCAGTACATCTTCCGCGCGCCAAGCGCGGCCATCTTCCCCGGCCTTGCAATCATGGTGATCTGCCTGGCATTCAACCTGTTCGGAGACGCACTCCGCGATGCGCTCGATCCGGCGAGCGCGAGAAAGTGACCCACATGTCTTTCACCCCACCTGCTGACTTCACCACCCGCCCGACACTTGAGGGCACCTTCGGCATGAGCGCGTCGACGCACTGGCTCGCCACCGCGAGCGCGCAGGCCGTCCTCGAACGCGGCGGCAACGCGTTCGATGCGGCCGTCGCGGGCGCCTTCGTGCTGCACGTTGTTGAGCCGCACCTGAATGGGCCCGGCGGCGACATGACAGGCATCTTCCACGCCGCCGGCGCTGATGCACCCCGCGTGCTCATGGGTCAGGGGCACGCTCCAAAGGGCGCGACGAGCGAGCACTACCTGGGCCAGGGACTCGAGCTTGTTCCCGGCTCGGGGGCGCTCGCGGCCGCGGTACCCGCGGCCGTCGACGCCTGGCTGCTGCTGCTCGCCGAACAGGGCACCTGGGAACTCGCCGACGTGCTCGAGTTCGCGATCGGCTATGCCCGCGACGGACACCAAGCGCTCGCGCGCGTCGCGACCACCATCGAGAGCGTGCGGGAGCTGTTCCTTGAGCACTGGCCGACCTCCGCTGGGCTGTGGCTTACCGATGGCAAGGCTCCCGAGCCCGGGCAGATCATCACCAACGAGGCCTATGCACGGACGCTTGACCGGCTGGTCGCGGTCGGCACCGAGCTTCCAGCGGGCGCCGACCGTGTCGCCAGGATTGAGGCCGCACGCCACGCATGGTCCGATGGATTCGTCGCCGATGCTGCCGCCGACTTCGTCCTCGGTGCACACCGCCACTCCTCGGGCACCGATCACGCCGGGGTCATCACTCGGGAAGACTTCGCGGGGTTCCGCGCGAGCACCGAAGACGCGGTCACGATTGAGTTCCGCGGGTTCACGATTGCGAAGACCGGCGCGTGGGGGCAGGGCCCTGCGCTGCTCCAGACCCTGCAGATCCTCTCGGGGTTCGCCGACAACGAGCTCGACCCGTCAACCGCGGATGGCGCGCATCGCATCATCGAGGCGCAGAAGCTCGCGTACGCCGACCGCGAGGCATACTACGGGGACCATGAGGTCCCGCTGGATGTGCTGCTCTCGGAGGAGTACGCCGCCGAGCGCCGCGCGCTGATCGGGGAGCAGGCGTCCGCCGAGTTCCGCCCAGGCACGATCGCTGGGCACGCCCCGTTCATGCCGCCGCTGCGCACCGAGTACCGCCCGCCGGCTCTCGCCGAAGGCGAAGCAATTGCCGGTGTGGGGGAGCCGACCGTCACGAAGGCTGGCGTGATGAAGGGAGACACTTGCCACATCGACGTGGTCGACCGCTTCGGCAACATGGTCTCGGCGACGCCCTCGGGCGGCTGGCTACAGTCCTCACCAGTGATCCCCGAGCTCGGATTCTGTCTCGGCTCGCGCCTGCAGATGACGTGGCTCGAGCAGGGGGCGCCGTCGACGCTCACGCCGGGCAAGCGCCCGCGCACGACGCTGACGCCGACGCTCGTACTCAAAGACGGCGAACCAGTGCTCGCGCTCGGTTCGCCGGGCGGCGACCAGCAGGATCAGTGGCAGCTCCTCTTCCTACTCCGTGTCCTCGTCGGCGGCTACACGCAGCAGCAGGCGATCGACGCGCCAGCGCTGCACACCACGTCGGTGCCAGAGTCTTTCTGGCCGCGCACGTGGACACCCGCCGGTGTCGTCGTTGAGGATCGCCTCGGCGAAGACGTCATCGCCGACCTTGAGGCCCGCGGGCATCGAATCACCCGCGCTGGAGACTGGGCGCTTGGCCGCCTCTCTAGCGTCGGACGCAACCCCCAGACCGGCGCGCTGTCAGCCGCCGCAAACCCCCGAGGAGCGCAGGGCTATGCAGCAGGACGCTAACGACACGGGCCGCAGTGCGGCCGCGGGATCCGCACCGGACGTCGCCCCGGAGCCGTCAACCAGATCAACACCCGGATCCGCTCCGCTTGTCTCCGTGAAGGACCTCACGGTCGGCTTCTCGACCGACGCCGGCGAAACCCAGGTGCTTCACGGCGTCAACCTCGACATCACGGCCGGCGAGCGCGTCGCGATCGTCGGCGAATCGGGGTCGGGCAAGTCGACCGTAGCGGCCGCGATCATGGGGCTGCTCGCCGCGAACGGGCGGGTCACCGGTGGCTCGATCACCCTCCGCGGCCGCGAACTCACGGGCGCGACCGAGCGCGAGCTCCGAAGCATCCGCGGAGAGCAGATTGGGCTCGTGCCGCAGGACCCGATGTCGAATCTCAACCCCACAATGAAAGTGGGCGCGCAGATCGCCGACACGATCCGCGCGCACCCCGGTAGCCACGGCGATCAGTCGCGGGCAGGAGTACACCAGCGCGTCACCGAGCTCATGACGCTCGCCGGGATTCCCGACGCGGCGCGGCGCGCGAAGCAGTACCCGCACGAGTTCTCGGGCGGCATGCGTCAGCGGGTGCTCATCGCGATCGGGCTCGCCTGCAACCCCGAACTGCTCATCGCCGACGAGCCGACCTCGGCGCTTGATGTGACCGTGCAGCGGCAGATCCTCGACCACCTGCAGACGCTCATCGACGCCGAGGGCATCGCCCTGCTCTTCATCACGCACGACCTCGGACTTGCCGCCGATCGCGCTGACCGCGTGATCGTGATGAAACAGGGTCAGATTGTTGAGCAGGGCACCCCAGAGGCGATCCTGAAGTCTCCGCGAGAGGAATACACTCAGCGGCTCGTCGCCGCGGCACCGTCGCTGGTTGCGGTGCGCGATAGCGATGCCGCGAAGGTGCGCGGCGAGCAGGCGGCGCGTGCTGAGGCGCGCGAACAGCTCGACCTCGACACCGCGACGTTCGGTACGCCGCTGTTGCGGGTTGCCGGGCTCACGAAGGAGTACAAGATTCGCGGCGGCGGGGGCGTGCTTCGCGCGGTTGACAACATCTCGTTTGATGTGGCGGCCGGCACGACGACGGCGGTCGTGGGGGAGTCGGGCTCCGGCAAAACGACCCTGTCGCGCATGGTGCTTGGCCTCGAATCTCCGACCGCCGGCACCGTGCACCTTGGCGACGAGGACATCGCGGTTGCGCGCGGTCTCAGGCTTCGCGCGGCGCGGCGGCGGATGCAGCCCGTGTTTCAGGATCCGTTCGGATCGCTCGATCCGAGCTACAGCATCGAACGCCTCATCGACGAACCCTTGCGTATCTTCGGCGTCGGCGACCGGGCGTCCCGCCAGGCGCGGGTCGCGGAGCTGCTCGACCAGGTCTCGCTGCCCCGCGCCGTCGCGCAGCGCCGTCCCGGACAGCTCTCGGGCGGTCAGCGGCAGCGCGTCGCGATCGCCCGCGCGCTCGCAATCAACCCGCAACTCGTCGTCTGCGACGAGGCGGTCTCCGCGCTCGACGTGCTCGTGCAGGATCAGATCCTCGAATTGCTCGCAGAGCTGCAGTCGGAGCTTGGCCTTACCTACCTCTTCATCACGCATGACCTGGCTGTCGTTCGCCAGATCGCGCACCAGGTATTGGTGATGAGGCAGGGCGCCGTGGTTGAGTCGGGCTCCGTTGATACTATTTTCGAAACGCCGGCGACCGAGTACACCGCTCAACTGCTGGATTCGATTCCGGGGGCGGCGTTTTTCGCCTAAGCAGAAGTGGCGGTGTGCCGGTCAGGGGGAGCCTGGTCCGGCGCACCGCACACGATGAGGAGTGCACGTGGCAGTGAGTAACGTTGAACGGATTCGCGGCGCGCTGCGCGAGCGGATCGTGATGGGGGACTTGACTGCGGGCACCCATCTGAACGAGATCGCCCTGAGCCGAGAATTCGACGTCAGTCGAGTGCCCGTGCGTGAGGCCATCAGAGCACTCGAATCGGAGGGGCTCGTTGAGTCGAAGTTGCATTTCGGTTCGCGGGTGAGTGAGCTCCCAGCGGAAGACGCGTCGGATCTCTTCGACATCCGCGAAGAGATCGAACGCGCGACCGCGCGAAAGGCGGCGCGCCGCGCGCCGCGCCCCGGCGAGACTCCCGACGGGGAATGGGCTGCAACCCGGGCTGAGATCACTGACATACTTGTGGCCGGCGACGCGGCGCTTATCGAGAAGCGATTTGATTTGCTCGTTGGACTGAACATGCGGTTCCACCAGGCCGTCGCCTCACTCGCCGGGAGCACGGTGCTGTCTGTGCTCCTTGTGACGATCGCGGGGTCGATCGAACGACTCTACAAAGCGGATGCCCCGCAGCGCTCGAAGACCTCGTGGCCAGAGCATCACACGATCATCGATGCGATCGACGCGGGCGATGTCGACGCCGCCGGCAGCGCCATGGCCGGGCACGTGCGTCGTTCAAAGCGGAGCTATTTTCGCGGACTCCCGAAGGATGTCGTCGCGGCTGGAGAGGGGTAGCGCGCGCCGCTTCTCGAATATCTCACGCGTCGCGCGCTCGACACCCCAACGCTCAGTTCTGGCTCGATCCGTGCGAGTAATGCACGGTGTCGTATGGCATGTTGGCGGACTGGGTCCGGCAGGCTGCGCCGGTGATTTCGTTTCTGCGAACGGCTACTGCCGTGAGCATTCACTTGGCTGACGGGCCCAAGCTGCGCGCCACCTTCTTCGAAGTGGTCGACCAGAACGGTCTGCGAGCGGTTGTACCGACTCCTCTGACTTCTGGTCGAGGCGATGTTCCTGTTGCTCAGTTCGTCGAAGGCGATGGGGGTGAGGGCGACGACGTCTGGGGCCATGCACTCCAAGGGAGAGAACGCTATGAGCCGGAGCTCAAGAAGCATCCACCCCGTTCGATGGACGTTTCTCGTCCACGCTGATACAGGTCGTTCATTATGATGCCGGTCATGGCCGGTCGAAGCCGGTCGGGCTCCTGACCGTAAATTCGACGAAGAAGAACGGTCTCTCCATGGAAGTCGTCGTGCCGATGCGTCTGGTCGCTGAACTGTGTGCCACGGCAATTGCAGCGAATCAGGGTAAATGTCCGCCCCTTGGGACATACTTGTGAGCAGGGAGGTAGACATGCAGCACTCGCAGTCGACACGATCGACCATGACAGAGTATGACCGCCAGATGGCCGAGAAGCGCGAGCGTATCGTCGAGGATCCCGAGGCATACTACGCGGCCGCCCGAAAAGCTGCATACACAGAAGAGTGGCGCCGCGTGCTCCTTCCCTGGACGAAGAACCGCCCTCGCCCGACATAGTCGGAACGCGCGCACGAGTTGGGACGCCATCGGCGGCAGCGCCGTGCGGAGCATGCCTCGCAGCACCGCCGGGTTCCGTCTGCGAGGAGTGGCCGGGTCGCTGGGCGATGGGCTCAATCATTGAGGCCCGGGAGACTTCGCTGCGCGCCGCATAGCTACGATGAGCCCGACCCACCGAGCCCGCCCCACCACACGGAGGAGACCACGCATGGCGATCGATACCCAGACCCTCGTGACGGCCGCGGCCGCGCAGCTCATCGATGCTGTGCGTTCGGTGCGCAAGGAGTACCCCGGCGAGACGATCTACGGCGCCATGTTTCACGAGTTCTACGGCGACGGAACGGTGATCTACTGGCCAATGGTGACGGTGGGTACCGAGGAGACGCTCGCCGCGGTCGTCGCCGATTACACCGCTCGGTCTGGTCCCGAGGAGGGGCTTGCTGACTCGCTGCGCTGGTCAGGCCCCGACCTCACGCACGGGTTCGAGCCTTCATCGGCCCTCCAAGAGCTCGCCGACACGGTGCAGGCGTCGGCTGGCGCCGGGAGCGCCCAGTGGGAGCGCCAGTACGACCGCTGGCTGCGCTGCTTCCCCAAAGCCGCGAAGCTGGCGATGAAGCAGCTCGTCGCCGAGGGAATCGTGTCAAAGTCGTTTGTCGCGATTGCCGCGGATGAAGCCGGCGAACTCATCCCGCTGAGCCTGACGAAAGCGCAGCTCGTCGCACACTTTCCCCAGTACGACGAGGCCGAGCGGGAGCGGCGTCGGCTCGCGGCGCTCCCCGTTGAGGATCGTGTTGCCGAGCTCCTTCCGGAGGCCGTCGCCCCGCGCTATCAGGGGCCGCTGATCGGTGAACACGAGAGCCTGCTTGTCGGCTGTGGGGCCGCGGCAGTGCCCGCGCTCGTAAGCGTCGTGCGACACGAGACCCTCGCGCGCGGTGACGTCGTCGCCGCGCGGCTGCTCGCTGAGATCAACATTGATACTCCAGACGTCATTGACGCGCTCGATGGACTCATGCGGGCGAAGAAGGCACAGCTGAACTCGCGCGCATGGGCGGCGGGTGCGCTCGCTCGGCTCGGCCGCTCGGACCTGATCCTCACCCGCATCGCCGAACTCCCCGGCGACGTCGTCGTGCGGGGTATCGCCGACCCCTTCAGCTCGTTCCGCGACCGCGGTGCCCACCGTGCGCTCGACTACGAGCCGCTCGAGCACGCCCTTGCCGCCAGGCCCGAACTCGAACCGGCGTTTGCCGAGGAGCTTCGGCCCGGCAGCGGCTAC
>WPCJ01298065.1_pt1 | contig 11334 bp, 9 predicted proteins | sample 5399831 | NCBI WGS metagenome assembly WPCJ01 (sample SAMN12869470, study PRJNA574797) | sludge metagenome | isolation source: wastewater treatment of pH10 | place: China:Beijing | collected 2019-05-20 | reverse complement strand
GCGCCCATGCGGGCGCGGCGGCGGCAGTGCCTGTCGACGCGCCAACGGAGCCCGGTGTGGACGCCGCGACGGGGGCGCCGGGTGCGGCGGATCCACGGATCTCGATCCGCGACCTCCGCGTCTCCTACGGCAAGAATCAGGTGCTCCGCGGCATCGATCTCGATTTCGCGCCGGGCGAGAGCACGCTCCTTCTCGGCCAATCAGGATCGGGCAAGACGACACTCGCCCGCTCCATCGCTGGCCTGCTCAGCGACTACGAGGGCTCGGTGAGCTACCACGGCCAGGAGCTTGCGAAGTCAACGCGAGGGCGGACCCAGGAGCAGCGGCGGCAGATCCAGTACATCTTCCAGTCCCCGTTCTCGTCCCTGAACCCGCGCCGCACACTCGGGCAGTCACTCCTCGTGCCGCTCGAGATGGCGAGCGAGTACAGCGCGGAAGAGCGCCGCGAACGCGTGCGTGACGCCCTCGACGCCGTACAGCTCGGGCGGCAGTTCTACGACCGGCGGCCAGGCGACCTGTCGGGCGGCGAACGGCAACGCGCCGCGATCGCGCGGGCCCTCGTCAACATGCCGTCGGTGCTCGTGTGCGACGAGATCACGTCGGCGCTCGACGTCTCCGTGCAGGCGAACATCATCTCGCTGCTCCACACCCTGCAGGAGGAGCGAGCCCTCACGGTGCTCTTCGTCACACACAACATCGCACTGGCGCGCCACATCGCGTCACGCGTCGCGGTGCTCAACCGTGGCGAAATCGTGGACGACGGCCCGGTCGACGAGGTACTCAACAACCCGACGCACGCCTACACGAAGGAGCTGCTCGCGAACATCCCGACGCTGTAGGGGCTCGCGGCGGGGCTGCCGCTCTGCCTGTCGATCGGCGGGTGAGCCGCGTCGAACTCGATGGAGGGCTCGCTCATCCGCTCGCTCGCCGTTGCGGGCCCGTTGGGCTGCGCCATGGCGCCACCGTCCCCCATCCGCGCACCGAACGCAAATCGTCGCGGGGATTCCGAATGCTCGGTGCGTGCGGCGCGTGCGGCTCGCCCCAGTCACACTCGCACCGGAGGGGCGTGGTCCGCCGAAGCGGAGTCAGGGGACAATCAATGGCTCGGCAGTCTGCTGCCACCCTTCGCGTTGATAGTCGCGCGGGGAGAGTCCGTGCTTCCGCGTAAACACCTGTCCAAAGCCGGAGGCGTGGGCGTAACCGAGAGTCCTCGCTACCCGCGCCACGCTCATCCCCTCTGCCAGGTAGCGGCGGGCCATCGTCATACGGATCTGGCTCTGCCACCGGCTGAACTCCATTCCGGTAATCGACAAGACCGCCGACGCCAGCTGAGCGGGTTCGATCTCGAAATGGCCGGCCCACTCACTCAGGTTTCTTCGATCTGCGGGGGTTCTATGCAGCTCGGCCGCGAGCGCCTGAACGCGCGAGGCATTGGATGAAGTACGCACCCCCGCGGAGACGTCCATGACCGCGCTCTGCTGAGCAAACGCCCGCGTGATCGCATGCGGGTCGTGGATTGTGGGGCGAAGGCGCGAGTAGTTGGCCACCATTGTGTGCATGAGAAACAGCCCAGCATCGTCAGAGAACCGCTGCACCAGAACATCCGGAGCGTCCGCCCCGTAATTCACTTCCTGTGATCCAAGGGGCAGCAGGATCGACCCTGCGGGCAAGCTGACACTGTTCGAGAGGCCAGCCGGTAGCCAGGCGGCTTCGCCTTGGCGCAGGTTGAACAGTTCGCCTGCGATTTCCACCCGTGCTGAACCTCGATACACCCACACGAGCACATGGAAATCGCTCACCCTGTCCCAAGTCTTGCTCGCAGGCACGACGGGAGGAACGCCTCGACGAGATGCAGCAGTCTCGCCGGCCTCACCAGGAGGGGCCAAATCAGACACTGGCTCGCTAGGGCGGACCCGCTGCCCTCTGCGCTGTGCGAAAGCGCTCGGGGTCACCCCCGTTTGCCTGAAAAATGCTTTGGTAAACCCTGCGGGAGTGGCATACCCGACCTGCTGCGCAGTCCACCCAATGTCGTGGCCAAGATCGATATACGTCGCTGCTGCCGCGATACGAACTTGGGCTCGCCACTCCGATATCGCGAAGCCGGTTTCGCTCGAAAACTGCGCCTGCAGCGTCCGTACGGAGACGCTCACACCCGAGGCGAGTTCATCGATCGAAGCAGAATCGGCAGGATCCTGCATGAGACGCAATGCGACCCGTGACGCCTCGGGCGAGTTCGGCCTTGGAGGCAGCGGCACAGGTGCCGCGGGCATCGGTGTGCCTCCTGGGGTTGACCCGGGAGAACCGACGACGACACCCGCAAGCCCCTGGGCGGCAGCCGCGCCACGGAGGTACCCGATGCTCCGTGCGAACTGATAGACAAGCCAGTCGTTCCATTCAGCAGCGAAGTGCGTTCTCGTTGGCGTCGAGAGCGCAAAGTGGGCCCGCCTGGCTGCCGGGAAGATTGGGATAAGAACGCTGTTCGGGGAACTTCGAATATCGTACTCCAGGCCCGCCGGCACCCAGATCGCGTCGCCCTGGCGCAGCGGATCGACATGATTGCCGATGGAGACGCGCCCCTGTCCCGCATAGGCCCAAATAAGGGATGGCTCGCGCGAATTGCAAACCTTCTCAGCGACCGCAGCGGCGAATTCGTTCGATTCGAGCAGCACACAGTGCGAATCTTGCGGCACCGAACCCCCTCAGTATGTGATCTTTGCGCATCAGGATAAATCATCTGATGATTCCAACAATAGCCTTTCTCATTGGCCGGTGAGGTACACCGGACCCGCATCAGACGGGAACTCTCCGAGGGAGAACACGACTTGCCCGTATCCGCTCGAACGGTACAGCTCATGCCCGTTGGCATCCGACCACTCAGGGTCGGCAGGCTCACCGAGGTCACTTCAACGATGCTGCGCATCACGCTCACCGGCGCGGCCCTTGACGCCCACACAGACCAGGCCGGTAACGTCACGCCGGCGTTCTCGAGCCCGGGGTTCGACGATGACGTCAGGCTGCTGTTCCCCTACCCGGGAGATCTGACCCCTGTATTGCCTGAAATCGAACACGGGCGAGTCACGTTTGCGCCTGGCCGCCGCCCGATCGCCCGCGCCTATACGGTCCGACGCTTTGACCCCACGACCCGCGAGCTCGACATCGACATCGTGCTTCATGGCACAGGCGTTGCCTCGACGTGGGCGTCGACGGCATCAGTCGGAGATGTCATGTATGTCGTGGGGCCCGGAAAAACCCTCGATCTTCCGAGCGGCGCCGACAATTACCTCATCCTCGGCGACGACACCGCGATCCCGGCTGTCGCGCGGTTACTCGAGGAGCTGCCCGAGCGAGCAACAGGCGAGGTGCTGCTCAGCGTGCCCGGCAAGGAGTACCGATACGAACTTCAAGCCCCCGCGGGGGTACGTGTTCGCTGGATCAATGCGGACGCAGTTGCAAGCCCTACCAGGAGCCCCCTGCTTGTAGCGCTCGAGGCGACAACTCTGCCGCGCGATAACCTCGCCGTCTGGGTTGCTGGGGAGCAGGCAGAAGTGCGCGAGATCCGGCGCTTCCTTGTGCAGACATGGGAGCTGCCGCGGGCCGCGATCAGTTTCACCGGCTACTGGAAACGCGGGCAGTCAGGCGTTCCCGTGCCTGACGCGTCAGACGCACCCTGAGCCAGCTCAGGCCCTCTTCAGTCGCCAACCACACAGTCTCGAAATCTCAGAACTCGTCCACCCACGAAAGGCAATCATGCCCCTGCGAAGAAATGTTCACTCAACCGCCCTTGTCGGGTCAGCGCTCGCCGCGCTGCTCCTGCTCGTCGGGTGCTCGGCGCCAGCAGCATCCAGCTCGAACGACAGCGCCGCAGCCGAGGCTTCAGAGCTCGTGCCAGCCGCCGAGGGAACTACGTCGTATCCGCTCACCCTCGATAGCCCGTACGGCGAGACAGTACTCAAGGAACGTCCAACACGGATCGCGGCGATCGTACCCAACGGCGTAGATACCGAGCTTCTACTGTCGCTCGGGGTGACTCCCGTGCTCAACTCAAACATGGTCTCCGAGGGCGGCTACCTCGACGCTCACGGCGCGGCTGATCTCAATACCTACGAATATGTACGGGGCGAGGACGTGCCGATGGAAGCCGTTGCAGCGGCCAAGCCAGATCTCATCGTCACGGTGGGCTGGGTGCCGGGATTTGGCGGCGTGGAGGACATCTACGATCGGCTTGCGAAAATCGCGCCCGTTCTCACCAGCCCGGCGTCCGACCAGCGCATCGTTCCCTGGCAAGAGTCGATCCGGCTGCTCGGCGAGGCCATCGACCTGAGCGACCGAGCAGAAGCTGTGATTGATGAGCACGAAGAACTCTTCTCGGGGATCCGAGAGGCGCACCCAGAGTTCGACGGCAAGACGGCAACGTGGGCGATCTACTACGGCCCGGCGACCGGGCTCCAGTACTTCTCGCAGAACGGAGCAGCGCCCGAGCTCTTCCTCACCGACCTTGGATTCGCCCCGAACCCGGGCGCAGCCGCGTTCGCGAAGGATACGACGGTGAGCGACGAGTTGATCTCGAAGATCGATGCAGACGTGCTGGTGCTCGGGCAGAGCGAGGCCACGACCCTCGAGGAAATGGCTGAGCGCGTGACCGGCACCGACCTGTTCACCAGCCTCGGAGCGGTGAAGTCTGGCAGGTTCGTCCAGCTCCCCCCGAAAACCGACGACGGCGGTGACCTCCTCTGGGCCATCACCAGCGGTGGGCCGATCGGAAACGCGTGGGCGGCCGAACAACTCGTGCCGCTGCTCGCCGAGAAGTTCTAGCAACTCGTCCAAACTGGGCGCGGCGCCGATGAGGCTCCGCGCCCAGTTTGACCCTACTTCCAGGAACCTAGATGACCTCCCCTGTTCACACTGAGAACGCAGCGCGCCCATTACGTGCCAAGGGCCACGCAACGCAGCGGCGACTTCTCGGAATCGCAGCCCTCATAGCAGCACTCTGCCTCGTGCTGGTGTTGAGCATCACCTACGGCGCGAACCCCGTTCCAATGTCGGAGGTGTGGCGAACCGTGTTCGACTCAGACGGGAGCGAGGCCTCCTCAATCGTCTGGACGCTGCGCGCACCCCGCACGCTCGTTGGGATCGTAGCTGGGGCGGCGTTCGGGGTCGCTGGCGCGCTCATCCAAGCCATCACTCGAAACCCGCTCGCTGACCCTGGGATTCTCGGTGTGAATGCCGGGGCCGGCTTTGCTATCACCGTCGGTGTCGCCGTGTTCGGAGTGACGGGGATCGCCGGGTACGTCTGGTTTTCGTTCGCCGGAGCAGTCCTCGCGACCGTTCTCGTGTACCTCATCGGCGCCTCGGGCAGCGGCAGCGCCTCCCCCGTCACCCTCGTTATTGCCGGTGTCGCGCTCGCGGCAGTACTCACAGCCTTCGCGACGTTCCTCCAACTCATCAACGAGGAGACCTTCCGCTCATTCCGGAATTGGAGCCTCGGCTCGCTCGCTCGGGTCCCTGTATCAGACACACTCACCGTGTTGCCGCTGATTGTTCTGGGTTTGGTGCTCGCTGTCGTCATCTCAGGATCGCTCAACGCGGTCGCGCTCGGAGACGATCAGGCCGCATCGCTCGGGGCAAACATCGCCCGGACACGCACGATCGGACTCATCAGCGTCACACTTCTCGCAGGGGCCGCGACCGCGCTCACTGGAGGCATCGCGTTCGTCGGGCTCGCTGTGCCGCACCTCGTTCGCTGGTTTACGGGACCCGATCAGCGCTGGATAGTCGCGTACACAGCCCTCGCCTCTCCGGTGCTCGTGCTCAGCGCGGACGTTCTCGGACGAGTCGTTGCGCGCCCCGGCGAGATCGAAGCCGGCGTGATGACCGCGGTTCTCGGCGCCCCCGTTCTCATCGCGCTTGTGCGGCGCAGAAAGGCATCCACGTTATGAGCGCGAGTGTCACCCCGGAAAGAACCCCCATCGACTTCGGCTACAGCTCGCGTCAGACTCGCCTTGGCGCGCAAGTCTCGCTTCGCTGGAGTGTTCGCAGTGTCGCGGTCAACGCCGCGCTCGTTACCATCGCTCTCGTTGCTGCGGTGCTCGCGCTCGGCTTCGGCGATTACCCTTTCAGCCCTGCGGAAGTGGTAGCCGCCCTGGCCGGGCAGGGCGACGAGTTCCAGCGCATGATTGTCATCGAGTGGCGTCTTCCCGTCGCCCTCGCTGCGCTCCTCTTCGGTTTACTCCTCGGCATCGGCGGCGCCGTCTTTCAGTCGCTCACGCGCAACCCGCTCGGGTCGCCAGACGTTATCGGGTTTGACACCGGGGCCTACACCGCGGTCGCAATCGCCGTATTGACGCTGGGCACAAAAAACTACTGGGGCGTCGCGTCTGCCGCGTTGATCGGTGGGCTCGCGACAGCTGCGATCGTGTACCTACTGGCTTATCGGCGAGGCGTTCAGGGTTTCAGGCTCATCATCGTGGGTATCGCGGTCTCCGCAATGCTGGGGGCCGTCAACATTTACCTCGTCACCCGGGCAGACATCACCGATTCGATGAGCGTCGGGTTCTGGGCAGCCGGTTCCCTGAGCAGGGTCGGGTGGGAGGGGCTGTTCCCCGCCACGATCGGGGGCCTCATCATCGTCGGCCTCATCGCGAAACTCGCCCCCGCACTCAGGCAGCTTGAGCTCGGCGACGATGCGGCGCTCTCTCAGGGCTTGAATGCCAACCGCTCGCGCCCAGCGCTGCTCATCACCGGCGTCGCTGCGACAGCGCTGGTGACCGCGGCCGCTGGCCCGATCGGGTTCGTCGCTCTCGCTGCCCCGCAACTGGCCAGACGTCTTGCCGGCACTCCAGGAGTCACCGTCGGCGGCGCTGCCTGCATGGGGGCAGCTCTGCTCACCTGCGCCCACGCACTCTCACTACTGATCGCAGAGCTCTACCGGCCAATTCCCGTCGGGTTGATCACGGTCTGCCTTGGCGGTCTTTACCTGATCTGGCTGCTCATCCGAGAAACGAGAAAATCACTTTGACACACATGTCCCTTCCCAGCCACGCAAGCGGCGCCCCGGAGACGCACACCGAGCACCGGTTGCGAGCCGAGCACCTGGCGCTCGCCTACGACAAGCGCACAATCGCCTCTGACCTCACCGTCGCGATTCCTGATGGCTCGTTTACGGTGATCATCGGCCCGAACGCGTGCGGAAAGTCAACGCTCCTACGCGGACTATCGCGCCTGCTCAAGCCCGAAGCTGGGCAGGTGGTACTCGATGGACGCGACATTCACGGTTATCCCGCGAAGGAAGTTGCACGGCGCCTCGGGCTTCTCCCCCAGACCTCGATCGCGCCCGACGGCATTCGCGTCGCCGACCTAGTCGCCCGCGGGAGATTCCCCTACCAAATGCTCATTCGGCAGTGGAGCCCGTCCGACGAAGCCGCGGTCTCGGAGGCGATGGACGCGACCGGCGTGCACGAGCTCTCCGGTCGGCTTCTTGATGAGCTCTCTGGCGGGCAGCGCCAACGGGTGTGGGTTGCCATGGCACTCGCCCAAGAAACTGACGTGCTGCTCCTTGACGAGCCCACTACCTACCTCGACCTCACGCATCAGATCGAACTCCTTGAACTGTTCACCGATCTCCACCGCTCAGGGCGGACGCTCGTCGCGGTGCTCCATGATCTCAACCAGGCCGCACGCTACGCGACCCACCTCATCGCGATGCGAGACGGGGCAATCGTCGCGGAAGGGGCGCCGGCGGCTGTCATCACCGAAGAACTCGTCGAGCACGTGTTCGACCTCCCATGCAGGGTGGTCCCAGACCCGGTCGCCGGCACCCCGCAGGTCATCCCGCTCGGGCGGACTCATCTGGAAGATGCGACCGCCGAACGAGAGGCGGTGATGTCATGACTGCAGCTGGCACTTCCGAAGGCGTCAGGCGCGAACCGTCGATCGCTTCTGCGCTGACACGTGGCGCGTGGCAGCTCACCATCGCGGTGATCGCCGCTGCCGCGAGCGGTCTCGCTATGGTGGGGGCACTGTGGTGCGTCGTTCGCAGCGTGGTTTCTCCATCCGTGCCGCTCGCCGCGGCAATATGCGGGTTGTGGGTGCTCAGTGCGCTAGGCGCTGCGCTTTCGTCGTGGCTGGCACACGAAGGCGAGGGGCGGTTCTCGGCGAGCCTCCGCCGCCAGACCGCAACCCACATTGCCGCACTACCGAGCCGAACCCTCTCACGGTACAGCGGAAATGATCTCCGGCGCCTGATCGGAGACGATATTTCGGCGCTGCACCATATGGTCGCCCATCTCCCTTCCGAGCTCACAACGCTTGTCGTCGTGCCCGTCGCGACAATTGGGGCGCTTATGAGCTTCGCGGGGCCGGTGTCGCTCCTTGCGCTCGTCCCGGGGTTCCTCGCAGCAGCGCACTTCCTGCTCGTCGTCCCGAAACTCTCACGCCGGCACGGTGACCGCAACGCCCGCGTCATGGGCGAGATTATCACCGCGGTCGACGATTACGCCCATGGCATGCAGACCTGTCGAGTGTTCGGCGCAACAAGCGGCGCTGCCGCAGACTACGCCTCCGCCACACGGAACTTCACCGATGGATTCGTGCGCTACGTCCGCAAGGTTGCAACGCTTTCGGCCCTAGCGACCGCGTTTATGCAGGCCGTCGCGACATACGCAATCGCGTACGCGCTGGGCTATTCAGCGGATCCCGAGGCCCTCGCAGCAATGCTCCTGTTCGGACTTGCGATAGTGACGCCCGCGATGCGGCTGGGACACGGCATCGACTACATTCGCACGGGCCGAGAAGCGGCTCACCGGGTGACCGGCCTGTTCCACCAGGCCACTGTCCCAGAGAACTTTGCGGCAGCGGTCGACTCGGGTGCAGTCGCTGAGATCGTTGACGTCACGCTACTCACTGGAGATCGGACACTTGTCGAAGGACTCTCCCACTCCTTTGCTCGCGGAAAAGTGACCGCAATCACTGGGCCAAGTGGCTGCGGAAAGTCAACCCTGCTCCGAGCGATTGCCGGCCTCGACTCACCGGATCGGGGTGAGATCCGCTTCGGAACGAACCCTCTTGGAGCGGCCGAGCGTGCCGTACCACTACTCATCCCTCAAAGTAGCGACCTACTGCCTGGGACGATTGCGGAGAATGTGCGTCTCGGCACCGGTGATGCGCAACGCACCCAGGTTGTGCGAGCACTGAAGCAGGCCCAATTGGCTGCCAGCCCCGAGACACCCGCCGGCCCGCTATCCGGCGGCGAGCGACAGCGGGTAAACATTGCACGGGCATTCCTCAGTGATGCATCCCTGATCCTGCTCGACGAGCCAACGAGCGCGCTTGATGACGCCACAGGCCACGCACTCGTCGCCGAGCTGGTGCGCTTTGCGCACGATGAGGATCGCGCCGTCGTGTTCGTCACCCACGACACGCGCATGGCACAACTTGCCGACGAACGGCTCGATCTCGGCGCGGATCACGTCACGGCCTCAGGAGAACTCGCATGACCTCTGCACCTCTACAGCTCAGCCCGGGCTTCCCAACCGTGGTGAAGCGAAAGATTGCCTCGATCTCGCTCGGCTGGGTCCTGGTCGCTTTCACCGAGGCCGCTGCCTACACCACCCTGGGAGCGTCGATTGCGAGGCAGCAGGGCCCGGCCTGGGTCTTGGTCACTGCGGTTGTCGCGATAGCCGTCACGGTCGTGGTCTCGCGAAGCGGGTATATTACCGGCGCAGGCCTCGCCGCGGATCTCTATCGCGCAGTCGGCGAGACCTTCTCACGCGCAAAGCTCTCGTGGTTCACTGAATCGAACCGGGCTCTGGCAGGTGATGTCGCAGGCCGAACCATCCCGTCACTCATGAGCGTTCCTGCGCACCAGCTCCAGACCCTCTTGGTTGCGCCGCTGCTTCCCGTATTGCTGGTCATCGGCGTCTGGATCGTGGGTGATGGGTGGCTCGCCGCGGTCGTTGCCGTACTAATTGGCGTTGCATTCGCGGCACAAGTTGCCGCCCAGCGCTCGCTGGCCCGGGCTGACGCCGCGCGGGGGCGAAGCGAACACGAGGCACATGAGTCTGCCTTCGAATTCCTTGACCACCTCGAGTTGCTTCGATCCGCCCTCGGCAATCGCCACGCAGTTGACCGCCTCACAGACCGCTGGGGAGCGCAAGCGCAAGCGCTACGGAACACTAATCGTGCTACCGCGACCGCAACTTTTCTCGCTACCGCGGTGAGCGTACTTCCCGTCCTCGGCATCATCCTGTGGGGCGCAGTTACGGGTGGGTATGACTCCTCCGTGCTGCTCGCGACGGCGATTCTCGCGCTGCGCGCGTCTGCCCCTCTCGAAGCGTTCGCGCTTGCTGCTCTCTCGGTGAACGACCTACGTCACGCCGTCACCCGGCTCGGTACGATCGTCAATGCCCCAGATCTACCTGAGCCATCGCGTCCCGGTGCCATTCGCGGCCACGTCATCGAGTTCGAACGGCTTTCGCACTCGCCCGTCCTCAGCGATGTGTCTGCGGTACTCCCCGAGGGATCGACCGTCATTGTGGAGGGCCCCACTGGGAGCGGGAAAAGCACCCTGCTTAGTTTGCTGTTGCGGTTTGACGATCCTGACGAGGGTCGGGTGCTGCTCGGCGGCGCAGATCTCAGGGACCTGCACCACGCACAGCTCATGGAGCATGTTGCGTATGTTCCGCAGCATCCGGATGTGTTCTCCGGCACCCTTGCGGAGAACATCCGCCTCGGCGACCCTGCCGCAAGCGACGATGCAGTCATCGATGCTGCGCGCAGGGCGGCACTCGGCGAGGTGATCGCCCGCTCCCCGTTGGGCGTGCACCAGGAAGCCGGTCACCGCGGAGCCAATCTCTCAGGAGGTGAACGCCAGCGCGTTGCGATTGCTCGGGCGCTACTCAAGAATGCACCGGTATTGGTGCTCGACGAAGCCACGTCGGCGTTGGATGCTCAGGCTGAGCGCACTGTCGTAGAGTCGATCGCTGCGACACGCGGCACGGTCGTCCTCGTGACGCACCGATCGTCTGAGATCTGGCAGCCGTCGCTTCGCATCACGCTTTCAGGCGAGAGTGACCGACCTCCCGCGTAGTGAGCAGCCAACACGACCTGATTTAACGCGAAAAGCCCCGGATGACCGGGGCTTTTCTGTGGCTGGGATACCAGGACTCGAACCTAGAATGACGGTACCAGAAACCGTAGTGTTGCCAATTACACCATATCCCACTGTGGCTGTGGCCACTCTTTCGAGCGCCGCACCAAGAGATTACTTTACCCGGTTTCCCCACGGAACTCAAAACCGGCCCGGCGACTCGCGGCCGCCGGGCGCGCCGCGCCTCAGCC
>WPCJ01256867.1_pt1 | contig 11338 bp, 10 predicted proteins | sample 5399831 | NCBI WGS metagenome assembly WPCJ01 (sample SAMN12869470, study PRJNA574797) | sludge metagenome | isolation source: wastewater treatment of pH10 | place: China:Beijing | collected 2019-05-20 | reverse complement strand
GGTGATGACGGGTGGCTCTGATGACTTTGCCGTAGCCGTGGCAAGCGGCCATCGCCGCAGCCTGCTGGCTGCCAATCCGGTCGATGTCGTGTCGTCCGACCGGCATACGGTGAAACCTTGGCTCGACGGCCGGCTCGGCATGTCGCCACCGGCACCAGACCTTGCCAAGGAAGGGTTCGCACTGGTTGGTGGACGCGTTGAGGTTATCGACGGGCAGGCCATTCCGGCATTGGTCTACCGGCACAACGAACATCTTATCACGCTTGTTGCCCAACCCCGGAGCAGCGGTAGGACAAGCAATCCCGTCGACCGTTCCTCGGACGGCTTTTCGATGGTGAGCTGGAGCGATCGTGCTTTCGCCTATTGGGCGATCACCGACATGGAGCGGTCGGGGCTCGACGAGTTCGTCACCCGCTTCCGGGCCGCCGCCGCGATCTGATCCGGCGCGCCGGCTGGTTCCGACGCATGACTCCGGAATCGAACATCAGTCCGCAGAAAGAAATCGGGACGCGGGAATAAAATCAGAACAATCAAGGTCTTGTCTGTGGCGGCGCCAGAAGGGCCCGCGTCAAACCAGACAAGGAACAGTGATATGTTGAAGGTTGCTCTCACCACACTCAGTATCGTCGTTGCAACCGGTGCCGCCTTTGCAGGCAGCGACCATTTCGATCCCGGCAGCATGCCGACAGTCACGGTCGATCACGCGACGACGGCATCGGTTCCTGAGCCTCACAAGGATGTCGACGCCAGCATCAAGACCGGCACCTCCGGCAAAGCCAAGATCGAACCAATGGATTTCGGCCACGATCTCTGGGGCAACTGATTGGCTGCTGCCTGTTCGGAGGAGTGGCTCCCGCTCCTCGAACAGGCCTTGCTTCCGAGTTAGCGCATCTTCGCATCCGATCGAAAGAAAGACCCCGTGGGCGGGAATAAATCCGGAAGGCGGCAGGTCTCGTCATCAGGGTGAACGGATCACCCGACCGCTTTCAAATCGTTGCATCAGACAAGAGAGATCACGATGTTCAACATGACACGTCGCATGGTGCTCGGATCCGCGGCGGCTGCCGCGGCATTCGGAGTTGCCGGAAAGCTTGAATTCATTGTCCCCGCATCAGCTGCCGCTCCGGTAGAGCCGACGGTTGGCTTCTACCGCTACAAGGTCGGATCGGTCGAGGTCACAGCCATCTATGACGGCATCTGGCGCAAGCCGCACGATCCGACCTTCATCGCCAACGCCTCGGTCGACGACACCAAGGCGGCACTGGCAAAAGCCGGTCTTCCGACCGACTTCATGCCGATCCCGCTCACTGTCGTTGTGCTCAAGATCGGTGACAGGCTGATCATGATGGATGCGGGATCGGGTGTCGGCCAGTGGCAGGCCAATGCCACCCATTTGCCGGCCAACATGGCTGCCGCGGGCATCGACTACAAGGCGATCGACACCATCATGATCTCGCATTTTCACCCCGATCACGTCTGGGGCCTGATGGAAAACGGAAGCAACGATCCGGTGTTTCCCAACGCCGAGCTGATCGTCAACGCCACGGAATACAAATGGTGGACGGATCCGGGTCGCGTCGACCAACTGCCCGCGGGCCGCAAGCCAGCTGGAAAGCGCATCGCGGAGAATTTTCCGAAGTGGAAGAACTGGAAACCGGTCGAGGATGGGGCGGAAGTCGCTCCGGGTGTGCAGCTGATTGCAGCGCCTGGACATACACCCGGCCATTCCGTTTTCCTTGTTGCCTCAGGCAACGAGCAATACCTGGTTTCAGCCGACACCATGTATGTGCCAGCGCTGCTTGCCCCGCATCCGGAGTGGCAAGGCAGCTATGACCAGGATGGGCCGACCGCAATCGCCACCCGTCACAAGCTGATCGACCGCGTCATAGCGGACAGGATCAGGATCAGCGGCTCGCACTTCCCGTTCCCGGGAACCGGATCCTTCGTGAAGGACGGCAATGCCTACGGCTTCACGCCGACTATCCAGAGCTGACGACAGGTGGGAGAAAGACGATGACCAGATTTCTTGGAATGCTGAGCGGCGTCTGCCTGATGGCACTCGCGACCGGACTGATGCTGCCACCGGCCTATGCGGTTGACGATATCGAAACGACGGATGCCCCCGACCTGACCGCTGTCAGGGCAAAGATCGAGGCGAAGGACTATCAGGGCGCCCTGGCGGAATTGCGCGATCTCGCTCAGGATACGCAACAGCCCGATGTCTACAATTTGCTCGGCTTCACGCTGCGCAAGACGGGCGACTACAGTATCGCGCTTACCTATTACAACAAGGCGCTCGAGCTGAAGCCCGATCACAAGGCGGCGCGGGAATATCTCGGCGAACTCTATGTCGAAACGGGCGACCTTGCGAAAGCCAGGGAGCAGCTGGCCTCGCTGCAAAAACTTTGCCCCAGCGGCTGCGAGGAGCTGGAGGACCTGCAGCAGGCAATTCAGACCAAGGTTACCAAATGAAGTGGGGCAGGCGCACAGCGCCTGCCTTTTCATCCTGGATGGGGCTCGCCGTGTCGATGATGCCAACCAACTGGACGGTTCGCCCGTCGGATTTCGTGCTGCTGGCGAGCCGCCTGCTGCTCGCCTTGATCTTTGTGCATGAGGGATTCGCGCTGGCCCTGCATTTCGACAGCACGGTGAAGGCGATGGCGCCACTCGGTATCGGTGTTCCGCTGGTACTGGCAACCATCGCGCTTCAGATTACGGCGGGCTTGTCCGTGGGATCGGGTTTTCTCACGCGCATCGGGGCTGGCGCGCTTGGCCTGTTCTGCCTCGCCACGGCAGCGTTGTTTCACACGAATTTCGCCAACCACAACGAGTTGCTGCATTTCGAAAAGGACCTCGCCATCGCGGGTGGGATGTTCGTTCTGGCGGTTGCCGGCGCCGGCGCACTTTCGCTTGATCGGTGGTTGGAAAATTCCTGGCTTATGCGCATTCTCAAACGGATGGAGCGCCCAAGCCTTGGCGGCTAACAAGCCATGCCCACCAGCTGGCCGGTTCGCGGATGGCGGATGACGTCCATGGGCAACCCATAGATCGCTTCGAGCTGGAGCGGTGTCATGATCGTCTCAGGTTTGCCGCGCGCCAGCAATTGCCCCGAATGCAGCGCAAGGATCTCATGGCAGAAGCGGGCGGCGAGATTGATGTCGTGGAGCACGACCACCACGCCGAGCCCCTTTGTCTCAGCCAGGTCGCGCACCATCGAAAGCACCTCGACCTGATGGGCGACGTCGAGCGCCGAGATGGGCTCGTCAAGCAGCAGGCATTGGCTGTCCTGCGCGACCAGCATTGCAAGCCAGGCACGTTGACGTTCGCCGCCTGACAATGTGTCGACGAGGCGCCCGGCCAATGGCGCCACGGCGGTCAGATCCATGGCCTCTTCCACTTTCTGCCGGTCGACGCTTCCGAACCGTCCGAGCGCGCCATGCCAGGGATAACGACCAAGCGCCACCAGTTCGCGCACCAGCATGCCTGATGCGGGAGGAATGTTCTGCGGCAGATAGGCCACTTTCCTTGCAAAGGCGCGCTCATCCCATTGAGACAGTGATCTGCCTTCGAGACGAACGCTGCCTTCGGAAACGGCCAGTTGCCTGGCCAGGAGCTTCAGCAAGGTCGACTTTCCGGAGCCGTTGTGGCCGATCAGACCGGCAATGCAGCGAGGCCGAAAACTAGTGGTCAGCGGCGCAAGCAGCGTTCGGCCGGGAATGCGGAACGAGACGTTCTCCAGTGTGAAGAGCGTTTCGCCCGATGAGTGGTAATGGGCGTTCATGACGGCATTTCCGGCCTGGGCTGGGTCGACGAGCGGTTCAAGGGACGTTGCGGCACGCAATCGAGCGGGCAGCTTTTGCAAAGGGGCAGTGAATCCATTCGATAGCGCAGGCAGCAGATCCGTCGGCGGCGTGCACCGTTTTCTGCATAACGGATGGGCTCAAAGAGATCGTTCCTGCGCCCATCGGGCCACGTCCTCGACGCCAGGAACGCACGCGCATCCCGTATCGCGCGATGTTCCTCTCCAAGCCATGCCGCGCATTCGCCGATGACGCTCTCGACGACGTTGCCGGCATTGCTCCACAACACCTTGCTCGGCAATTTGCTTGCCTGCGCCAATGCAGAGACGACTGGCGCCAGATGGTCGTCGGCAATGGAAGAGAACCTGTCGTGGGCATTGTCAAAACGTGCCTTTTGGCCCGATCCAGGCAATCTCAGCCCTTTTGTTCGGCTGTCGGATGACAGCACCACTCCGATGTCGTCGATCGAGAACGGAAGTAGCCAGTCGGCCGCAATGTTCAGTGCCAGCACGGGCGTGAGAGCGACGGAGAAATGCCACTTCGACCATTGTGTCGTCACCGCCTGCAGATCGGGTTTCGAATAGTTGCGTCCAAAGTTGGTCAGGTACTTCTCGATGCGTCTGTGGTCGAAGAGTTCGCGGCCGGAAATTGCTGGACTCGGGTCGTCCTCCAGCGCGAGCGGTTCCAGGATGTGGCTCAACGTCGAGGGCAACAGAGAAGCGATCGCGGGGATCATCTGCGCCAGAGCAGCGCCGCGTAAAACGCCCCTCCCATGATTGTGGAAACAAGCCCGGCCGGCACCTGCCATGGAAAGGCGATCACGCGGCCGATCCAGTCGGCGCTGACCATCAGGATTGCTCCGAGCATGCCGGCAGCCAGTGCCTGAAGCACGGGCGTCCTGAAGCCCGACATGCGGGCAAGGTGTGGTGCCATCAATCCGACAAAACTCAATGGACCGGCGATGATCGTTGCCGTGCCGGTCAACAGTGCCGTCAACGACAGAAGCACAATGCGGCTGCGTTTCTCGGGCACGCCCAGGCTTGTGCTGACTGCACCGCCCAGTGGAAGGATCGAGAGCCAGCGGGCGGTCAGTGGCACCACACACAGGGCAACCAGCGCCGACAGGGACACCAGTGCTGTCTCCTGGAGTGTCACAGCGGCGGTCGAACCAGAAAGCCAGGTCAGAACCCGCAAGACGCGCGGGTCACCAAGCGATGTCAGGTAGGTGAGCATGGCCGCCATGACGGAACCAAGCGCGATACCGGACAGCAGCAGGTGCTCGGATCTGAAGGACGAGCGACGTCCCAGCCATAGCACTACGGTGAGAGATGCGAAGGCGCCGGCGCATGACAGGAGCATCATTGCTCCCCGATCCACAGCCGGCAGGAGAAAGGACGCGATCACCAGAAGCAGACCGGCTCCTGACGAGACGCCGAGAAGCTCGGGACTGGCCAACGCGTTGCCGGTGAGCTTTTGCATGATCACTCCGGCCAATGCGAACATCACGCCGACGGCGGCAGCAGCAGCGACACGCGGCAGGCGCCAGTGAAGCAGTTCGACGAAATCGGTTCCGATGGCAAAATGCCAGCCATCGGGAGTTCGCCCCAGGGTCAGAGCCGCTGCGGCCACTGCGATCAGAAAGATCAAACACAGCACCAGGCGCGAGGAGAGGGCCGTGTTGATCAGGGGTGGTCTTTCGGCAATGGCATGGGCGACCGCCTCGTGACGGTCTCCCTTGAAGCTGCTCATGAGCCACAAAAGCAGCGGTGTTGCGAGGAAGGCGCAAACCGCTCCGGCGGGGATCTCCATTCCATCAGATACAAGAAACAGTGTCTGATCGGTCAGTGTCAGCAGCGCGGCGGCGATCAGTGGTCCAGCCAACAGCCTGTCACGCAGCCTGCGCGCTCCCGCCTTGCGGGCGATGGCCGGTCCGGCAAGCCCGATAAAGCCGATGAGGCCGACGAGGCCAGCGATGCTGGTGCTGATCGCAACAGCCAGGATTATCGCAAAAAACCGCGTGGTCATCAGCGGCACGCCCAGGCTGCGAGCGCCAGCTTCTTCCAGATCGAGAAGTTGAAGTCGCCTTGCCAGCAAAGCGGCCAAGGCCGACACGACCGCGAGGCGTATACCCAGGCTGACGGCCACCTGCCAGTTGTTCTGGACCAGGGAACCGGCTTCCCAGACGTAAAGGTCGTTGACCGCGTCGAAATTCACCATCATCAGCGTCGAGCCGAGCGCGCCGAGACACAGCGAGACCACCAGCCCTGACAGGATGAGCGAGATCGGTGAGAAATCGCTGCGCCATGCAATCAGGAGGACGATCGCCGTCGCAGCACCGCCGCCGGAAAGCGCGAGAACATCCCACCCCAAAACGAGGGAGCCCGGCAGCCACAGAGTGGCCACGACCACCGCGCATTTGGCACCGGCGAAAACCCCCAAGGTTCCTGGCTCCGCCAGTGGATTGCGAAGAACCTGCTGGAACAGCACACCCGCCAAGCCGAGTCCGGCACCGGCAAGGAGGCCGACGACAAGGCGGGGCAACAGCATGCTTTCCGCCATGATCCGTCGAAGCGCATCTCCGGATGGAGACAACAATTGGTCGAGGTTGATGGCGAAAACGGCAAGCGCCAGAAGCAACAAGCCTGCGCCCCAATGGTAGGCGTGGCCGGCAGACCGATATCTTGCTTCGATCGCGAGATCAGCCATGGCTTTGCCTTGCGGGCAGGAGGGCAGCCAGCTGCCCTGCAAACCGGATCGCGCTGAAAACACCGCCGCTCGGGTAGATGACCGGCATTGCCGTCACCCTGCCGTTGCGAACGGCCGGCAAGGCATTCCACAACGGACTCTGTTCGAGCCTGCCGAGCGCCTGCGCTGTTTCGGCGCCCCGGTCGAAATGGACGATACGGGCATCCGGATCGCCGGCAAGCTGCTCGATGCCAACGGAAACGACGCCGGATGCATTCACGCGACCCTGCCACGCATTTGCCATACCGACCTGCCGCAGCACGTCGCCGACCATGCCATTGCCACCGAATACAGCGACGTTGCGGCCGTTGGCCGCGAAGCGGCAGACATAGAGCGGGGTAGCCGATCGATCGGCCAATGCTTTCTTCGCGTCCGCCAATGCCGAAGCGGCCCGATCGATCCACAGCTGGGCTTGCGCCGAGCGGCCGGTCACATCGCCGAGTTCCCGGATCAGCTCTGCCGCGTGTGAGACCGCGGGGGTGTCTCGCGCGGGAGACGGCAGGACATGCAGCGGCGCAATTTTCCCCAGACGCTCCAAGGCGCCGGCCTGCCATGCCGACAGCACGATCAGATCCGGCCGCAGCATCTGCAGATATTCCGCATTGGGCTCCGTCAGTGGTCCAAGATCCTCGACGGACGACGGCAGCTTCGGTTCCGCGACCAGCCTCTGGTACAAGGCACGGTTGGCAATCGCCGGCGGCGTCATGCCGAGCGTCAGCAAGAGCTCGGTGGCCAACAGGTCCAGCGCAACGATGCGCGTTGCGGGAGACGCAGTGGCCAACCTTGGAGCGGACAGGACAAAGGGGGCGGCCAGGGCCGCCCCAAGAAGGGTCCTTCTGCGCAGGTGGCCTTGCGGCATGCCGAGGCCTACCACTTCTTCGATATGGTGGCGGTCACGGTGAGGGGCTCACCGTAGCGGCAGCCGTCCGAGCTCACGCAGGTGTAGTATTTCTTGTCGAAAAGGTTGCGGGCGTTGAGCGTGAAGGACGTCCCTTCATACTTGTGATCGATGGCCGCAAAGTCATATTTGACCATGGCATCGGCAAGCAGATAGTTGGGAACGTCCTGCTTGTTGTCGATGAGATTGGTCTTGCCGACATAGCGAAGGCCGCCACCGATCGTGAGGCCGGATATGCCAAGCGTATCGAGCTTGTAGTCCGCCCACAGCGAAAGTGTGTTGCGGGGCACAAGCGTTTGCTGCTGCCCGACTTCGAGCGGGTTGGCGCTCTCCACGATGCGTGCATCCGTGTAAGTATAGGCACCGACGATGCCAAGGTCGTCGATCTGCGCACGCGCCTCCAGTTCGAAGCCGCGCGAACGGACCTTGCCCAGCTGATAGGAAAAGCCGTTTGAATCGTAGGTCACCAGATTCGTCTGGGTGAGGTCGTAGACCGCGGCGCTGAGCAAGAGGTCCGTGCCAACCGGCTGATAACGCACGCCGGCTTCGTATTGCAGGCCCTCATTGGGCTTCAGGGCCGTGTTGGTACGATAGTCGAGACCGGCCTGCGGTGAGAAGGACTGGCTGACGCTGATGTAGGGCGCGATCCCGTTGTCGAAGAGATAGACCAGTCCAGCCCGGCCGGTGAATGCGTCGTCGCTCTGCTCGGTCACGCTGCCGTTCTGGTAGCTCTTGGTCGTGCTGTCGCTCCAGTCATAGCGCCCACCCAGCAGCAGCACCCATTTGTCCTGGATCTTGATCTGGTCCTGCAGATAGAAACCGTACTGGTCACTGGCTGTGTCCGAACCGCGATCGACCCGGTAATTGATGTTCGGCGCGCCGGAATAGACCGGATTGTCTATGTCCAGCAGCGCTGGTGCGGCGCCCCGGTAGCGATGCGTATCGTAGCCGCGGCGGTACGTATCGAAACCGGCAAGCACGGTATGTTCGGCGCCAACCGCTTCAAATGTTTTTTCGAAGGAGGTATCGGTCGTGAAGCCGAAGGAGTTCTCGAAACGCTTGCTGGCGATGCGCGCCAGCTTTCCGGCGGCGACCGGAGCGGCGGCGAGCATGTAGTCCCAGTCGACATCGGAAGCGAGATAACGCGCCTGATGGTGAAGTTTCAGGCCATTGTCGAACTCGTGGTCGAAGATATAGCCCAAAGCGTAGGAGTCGCCCTTGTATCTGTCGAAGTCGGGTTCTCCGAGAAACCGGTCGCGCGGGATGCGTCCCGTCGATACATCCTGCAGGAACAGCGGTGTCATGAAGCGCGTGTTGACGTGCTGGTAGCTGGCGAGCAGCGTGAGTTGGGTTGCTTCATCCGGCTTCCAGGTCAGCGCCGGCGCGACATAGATCTTGTCGTCCGGAGTTTCATCCACCCAGTTGTCGGCATCGCGGAACAGTCCCGTGAGGCGATAGAGCAGCGTGCCATCCGCGTTGAGCGGGCCGCCAAAGTCGGCCGATACCTGTTTGCGGTCATAAGAGCCGTACTCGACATTGACCTCATGCAGAGGTGTTTCCGTCGGACGTTTGGAAATGGCGTTGATCGCACCCCCCGGCGCCAGCTGCCCATAGAGCATCGAAGATGCACCACGCAGCACCTCCAGCCGTTCGAAACCATAGGGTTCCTGAGCAAGGTCATAGACGGCAGCCTGGGATTTCATGCCATCGCGAAGAAAATTTCCCGAGGGGCCAGCGGCGTTGAAGCCGCGCACCATCAGGTCGTCCACCATTCGGCTGAAGTTCTGGGACTGCGTGCTTATGCCCGGCGTGTAGGTCAGGGCCTCGGAAAGGGAAACTGCCTTCTGGTTGCGGATCTGATCCGTCGTGACGACGGACACGGACTGCGGCGTCTCGATCAGCGGCGTGTCGGTCTTGGTGCCTGAGGCGCTGCGGTTGGCGACGTAGCCTTCAACCGGCCCCCATGCGCTGTCCATGCGCGCCTGTAATGTGATCTTTTCGAGCAGATTGGCGCCGTCGCCGACCGAACCGGTCGTCGCAGGGGTTGCGGTTGCGTCGAAGACTGTTGCCGATGCGGCGTCGGTGAAGCGATAGTTCAGCCCGCTTCCAGCGAGCAAACGCCCCAATGCATCGGTACGGGAGTAGGCGCCGCGCAGTGCCGGTGCCGATTTGCCCGCCGTCAGAGACGCCGGATAGGCTATCTTGATGCCCGTCTGTCGCGCATAGGCGGCAAGCGCAGATGCCAGGGGCTGGGCCGGGAGGTTGAAAGCCACTTGCCCGCTGGTGCCGGATGCCTGTTGCGCCTGGGCGGGTTGGCCAAGTGCGATGGCAGCTACCGATGCTGCCAGCAAAATATGAATGAAATAGCGACGCCCCGATGCCCCCGGCATTACCCTGTCTCCGTTCCTGATAGGCGAGGGGAGCCTTTGTGGCGTGACCCTCATGAACTTAGACAAGAAACCTGATTGGAATCCTCAACAAAAAATTCGAGAAAAGGCTAGACTGTTCTCTAACCGCTTGAAATGACTGTAAGAAATCTGGAAAGTCGACGGATGCGAATTGGCAGGCCTGAAGCCAGTGCATCCAATGAGGAGTCAGGCGTGCGCAGATCGAGCACCGCATTCACCCTGAGCGACCTGGCCTTGTCGTCTTCGACGACAAGCCAGCCTTCATGATAAGCTTGGAGTGCTGCTACCACTTGGGCCAGAGGGCGGGATTCCGCAATATAGACACCGTTGCGCCAGGCGGCGGTTGTCGAGCTCTCTGCCCCGGTGACAGGACCCGCGGTGCCGTCCCGTGACACGATGACGGCTTGTCCGGCTTCGAGCTCGATCGGCTGCCGTGCCCCAGCCGAAGCAACGCGCACCACGTGCTCTGCAACCATTACTTCCGTCGCCCCGTCGGGCAGGTTGCGGTTGACATCGAATGCCGTTCCGAGTGCCGTTACGGTCACGTCACCGGCTTTCACGTCGAACGGCCGGCGCATCGGATCGCTGGCGACCTCGAAATAAGCTTGCCCCTCGATGAGTTCGACAAGTCGCCGGTGATCAGAGAAGGCAACGTTGAGCGCTGACGCGGCATTGAGATGCGCGCGCGAGCCATCGGGCAGGTCAACGACGCCGGTCTGCCCGGTTGCGGTTGCGTGATCGGAGAAGACGCCTTGCAGGTTGCCGGTCAGGCGCAGACCACCCAATGCCAATGCGGCAACCCCGATCCCGCCTATGACGGCACGCCGGGAAACGGGCTTGCGTCGCCCCGGTTTGACGAGCCCTGTGCGAGCATCCCGGTGCAGATCCGAAGCATCGCTCCAGAGAAGCTCCGCTTCCGCCGCCGCAGTTTCATGCTCGGCGCTGATTGATCGCCAGCGCCTGAATTCGGCCCAGTCCTTCTCTCCGGCCTCACCAGAGTGCAGGCGTACAATTCTCACCAGCGCCTCGTTGGACAGCTCCTTGGGCGCGGCTTGTCTGAATGGTCCGTGTGTCACCGGTTGCTTCCGAGGTCTTGCTGCAAGATGAGACGGGATTGGTTTGAACAATCCTCAACAGAAACCTGTCAGATCTCGCGATCAGCCCGCATCAGATCGCGGCAGTGAAACAGCGCGCGAATGATATGCTTTTCGACCATGCTGATCGATACGCCAAGATGCTTGGCGATTTCGCGGTGTGTGCGACCTTCCACCTTGTTCATGATGAAAGCTTCCCTGCACGCCGGCGGCAATTCATTCAGCAGAACGGCGAGACGCGCTACGCGATGGCGGTGGTCCAGTGCAATGGCAGGATCCTCGCCGATGCCGATACTGGCAACATCCTCGATATCGACTCTTCTGGACCACTCGGCCTGCTGACGCATGATGTAATCGACCGCGGCGTTGCGAGTGGCGGTGATCAGATACGCT
>WPCJ01340918.1_pt1 | contig 11341 bp, 12 predicted proteins | sample 5399831 | NCBI WGS metagenome assembly WPCJ01 (sample SAMN12869470, study PRJNA574797) | sludge metagenome | isolation source: wastewater treatment of pH10 | place: China:Beijing | collected 2019-05-20 | reverse complement strand
CTCGCTTGATAGTCCGTCGCCGAAGCGAGGGGTTGGCTGGCATGGTTGAAACTGACCCGCCGTGATCGGCGTGGTGAACGGTATGCGGAGACCGGGATGCCGGAAGCGAGCGCCTCGAGCGTATCCCTGTGCCGGATGGTGATGCGTTTGGGATGATCGAATGCAATCAGCCCGTGGCGCTTGAAGGCATTCAGGCAGCGGCTGACGGTCGACAGCGTCAGCCCAAGCCAGTCGGCAAGGTCGGCGCGCGTCAGGTAAAGCGAGAAGGTAATCTCGCTTCTGGAGAGCCTTCTTGATGGGTTCGCGAACTGGTCGGCAAGATCGAGCAGCGCGACAGCGACCCTTTCTGTCATCGTCTTGCGTCCCAGCACTATTGCGTGCGACTGGGCGCGCCATAGCATCTGCTGCAACGCATCGACGGTCGCGCCCCCTTCGGCGGTCAGGTTGACGGTTTCCAACCGGGTCGGGGACAAGGCAATCGCGCTGCATCGGTTGATGCTGGAAAGCTGAGCGCCGACGAGCCTCCCAGGCCCGAGGATATCGAGGATCTGGCGACGGTCGTCCGCAAGCGGCAGCGAAAGGCAGATGCAGCCCTCGACGATGCGAAAGGCCCCGGAGGGATGAGTGTCCTCCAGGACAAGGGCAGCGCCCTGCTCAACGAGCCGCAGCCCCGGCGAGTTGGGGGATTTTCGTTCGGGAAAGACAAGGGTGTTCGCCCGTCTGGGTGGGGTGACACCACTTACTGAGGTGTTCAACATGAATGGAACTCCGGCGTGGCGCCGGGCTCCGTTCTAGACGGACGTCATCCGGCGCGGGCTGAGATGGCCGCCGCCAGGGGCAGCAGCGATTTCGGCAATCAGCCTGGACGGAGGCCCGCGCGGCGCAGCGTTCGGCAAAAGGAGCCGCCTGCTGAAGGTTTCGACACGCTTCGGCATGAAGCGATCGACAGGAAGACGGATCAGCCAGCCGGCCGTGTCCTCGGGTGCAGGCGCGAGGACGGACGCGCTGAGGCGGCATGCCTCGCAACCCGAGCCGAAACCCGGATGGTCATGCTCGTCGTCGCCGGCCTCACCGGGAAGGCAAAGCACATGCGGCGTGCCGTCGGGAAACACGTACTGGGAGAACTCGGCGGATTGGGCGAATGCTCCATCCAGCACCGGGACCTTGTGGGCGAAGCCGACAAACAGAAGGGCTAGCGCGCAAAGAATGCGCACGCCTTTCATCATGCCGCTTCCAAGGTGGGTCATTGCCGGCAATCTGCCTCTAAGAGCGTACCTATTTTCATTTTCGCCATCCGGTCATGCACTTCGTTGGTCCCGCACAAACAACTGCAACGAGATCGTTCATACAGACCAGTAGGCTGAAGACGTCCATTGAACACTTCTGGATTCCAGGCAGACCGGTCAGCTCTTTTTCCTTACGTCGTGTCCGCTCTCTCCGACTGGCGGATGATGAACACGTTGGCTAATCATCACAATGCGGTCGAAGTTTGAGAACTTTACCAGCAGCACAGGGTCGAGCTTCGTTTCAGCATCTACAACTGCTTCGACCATTCATGATGTGGAACGAGCCGGCTTCAGTTCGGCTTGGCCACCGGCGGGAATCTCCAGCCCCTCGCCAAGTGGCCGCATCATCATCACGCCTTGGGCATTGACCGCTCGCGGATCTCGGTTCGGCTAGCGATCTCTGTGGTGGCCGCGACCAACCAATCGGCCGCCAAACCGTGGTTCTTGATGACGTCTTAGCCAGCGGAGACCTTGGCATCTTCCGGCGATAACGCCGATACGCTCCTCGAACGAGCGAAAACGGGAGAACGGATAGGTGTTGAGGGTGACGTGCGCGTCCTCGATCACGGAAATACGCATGGAAATGTTCCAATCTCGCCCGGCGCAGCATGGCGACAGCACGGGCAGGCTTGACAGGGATCGACGCGCGCAATGGCAACGTCGGTCGGATCAGGCCATCAGAGGAGGAGCGCGGGGGCTACCCGGATCATGATCCGGAATCTGGACAATGGCCGCTTTGTAAGCAGTCCGCAGAGCGTCGGAACGAGCCGGAGGCGGCAGAAGCACGATGCTCGCGCCTAGCGGCGTGGAAAGGGCGGCCGAGGATGCGCCGCAGCCAAGCGTGCAACAATCGAGCATGCGCGAGTGATCGTTGGCGGGATAGCGGCCATCCTGATCCATACTGCTGCTGATGCAGAGCGGGTTACCCCAGCTATCCAGCATGGGATCGGCAGGGGCGACCGCGGCTGCCCATATGGTCAGGGAGGATTGCAGCACAAGCACGAAGGCTGCGACCACCGCAGTTAGCGAACCCCGCTTATGCCAAAATAGATGCAATGGCCACCTCCAGGTGAAACCTAGCACGGCGATCTGCTGGTAGAAAGGGGAGCCTTCTGCGGCAAATTTGCAATGAGGTAGTCGCCCGGGGAAAGGGACTGGTGCGCCCGGGCTGTGTGACACGTTACGAATGGTCTATTCACCTTACGCTCGGTTGCTTGAACACACTTGTAGCGTAACTCCCATATCCCGTAGCGCATTAAGCAGTACGAGCGAAGTAAAAGCCGTTCATTGGCATGGCAGTTTGTGGCTTCGAGGCGACTTTGAAGATGTGCAGGCTCTCGGTAGCCTTTTCCTTCTTCTAAGATAGTTTCCTTTCTTATAAAGCAACCTCCGTTCTCGTCGTCCGCAAGGCGGACAACTGCTGCCTGAACGCATGTGTCGAGCCCTTGAGGTTGAGCGGCAGGGCAGGACCACCGGCGATCAGGTGGTCTTCGATGCACCACGCCTGACCATGGCACAGGAAGCTGATCGCGGCATGGTCGGACATCCATTTGGTAAGCCGGCTTTCGTCCTCCCGCGACATGACCGCCTTGCCAATGGCGTTGCGGCCAATCTCGAAGCCGCGATGGCCTTTCAGCAGCCATGCCAGGGAGCGCCGCAGCGTGGAGCTAGCAATGCGCCTGCCCAGGTGGTTGCCCACGATCCGTCTGCGCAGCGTGCTCTTGCTCTCCGACCCGGCCGCGCTCGGTGCCCGCGGAGCAATGCCAACATAAAGCAGCCGGTGGCTGCCGTGGGCCAGCGTGCCGTCTAGCGGCACGGATGGGATTTCCTCGTCGAACCACCATGCATAGATACCGGCCTCATCCGGAACCAGCGAGCGGTCCGAGAGGATCTCGCGTGCCGGAGACAGGCTGGCCGGGTGAAGCAGAGTGCGACATTCGGCTGCGTATAGATGATCAGTCATATCCGTTCTCGCATGACGCCCGGCGTGTTGAGGGAGTGCGACCGGCCGGGCTTTTGAGCGGCCGTGTGGGTACCATGCTCGAATATTACTGATCGTCTATGGAAAGATCGTTGATGCCGCCGCCCATCTGGCCGCATGCAGGCTCGAAAGAGAGTTGGGGTTAATATTCAGCGGCTGAGGCGCGAACGCGAGCTTTCTCAGGAGGAGCTTGGCGCCCGCGCCAAGGTTCACCAGACCTATTTGAGCCAGGTCGAGAGCGCCAAGCGCAACCCCTCCGTCGACGTGCTGGAGCGCATCGCAGATGCGCTGAAGGTCGATATCACCGAGCTGTTCAAGCGATGATGGCTACCCGCCCGTTCAGGACAGTGGCGCCCAGGTATCGGCGCCGCCGCAAGGACCTGAACTTTAAGTTCGGAAACCCTCGTCCGCTCGCTGCGGAACTCGCGGCGTGCAGGAATAGTGACCGAGCAATAGATCCGCCCGGCGATTGGCCCTTCCTCAGCCCTTTATCTCCCACCAATCGGGCCACTGGACCTTGGAGGGTGTTCTTGTCGTGGCGTAGACCGTGCGCTGTTCCTCGATTGTAAGCCGCTGTTCGCCGAGACGGGCCAGAGCCGCCTGTACCAGCCACGGCTCAAGCTTCCTGGACGGCCGTGTGCTGTGTCGATCGAGTTTCCTCACCATACGCAGACACTCGAGTTGTCGGCTCACGCTACCTGGACGCACCAGGGCACGGCGGATTATGAGCGGCAGCTCGTGGCCATCAGCTTCCATACGAAGTTGCATGGCAACATCTGAGTTCTCAGACCATAATTCTGCCGCTGATACATCACCGCGACGCGTTTTTATCCGGAGATCCAGCAAGAACGCCTGTTCCGCCGTGACCCTGCGCTCCGCTCCATCGCGCTTGACGGTCACAGGAAGCGAGAGCACGGCATCGAACGAGCGGCTTCTCGTTCCCCTTGCTTGCGACCGCGTCTGGTTTGTTCGGAACCGATCAGAGCGCGCCATGCATCCAGCCTATATTGAGCATCACCGGATCTTCCTTGCCGAGTGGTCATAGCCCCGCGGCCAGCGGATCTCGCTTGGATTGTCGGTAACGCGTTCTATTCCCTGGATGTCCTCGCCTGAAAGCCGCCGGCCCCCATGTCGGCGGCCAAGAGCAGCCTGCACCGCCCATGGCAACAGTTTGAGGCGCAGGGAGGTATCGCTCGGATGCGCGTTCTCCGCGTCCTCAATGGCGATCCCGAGAATAAGTAGCGCCTTGTCGACGTCATCCGGAACATCATATTCCACCGTTCGCTCGACTGGCTTCGGATTGTTCTGTTTATCCAAACGCACACGCTCTTCTTCACGGCGTTGGATATGCTTCAGTACCGTCCTTCTCGCCCGTTTGCTGTCCTTCTTCAGAGCAGCGTAATAGGTCCGATACGCGGCCTCATCCGCAGGCGCGAGTTCGGGAGGCAGGTCCCTGGCAACGGGGTCGAAAGCCTCGTCGAACAGGATGTCGTACGCCATGGAGAGGCGCTTGCGTTTGGACTTTGGCGGTGCGCCCTTACGGTTGGCCGTAAAGCCCTTCTTGAAGGTGCCGTCGGGATTGCGGTTTGAGCTGTCGTCGCTCATGGTCGGCGCGCCTTCTCCAGAACGGGTTCCTTGCCCGTCATGGCCTGCCACCGCTCCAGGGCCACATCGACATAGGAAGGGTCGATGTCGACGCCACGGAAGCTTCGTCCGATACGCTCGGCCGCGATCAGCGTCGTTCCCGATCCCAGGAAGACATCGAGAACCAGATCGCCCTGACGCGTGACGTCCTTCAGGGCATCTGCCACCATCGCTGTCGGCTTGACTGTCGGATGCAGTTCCAGGTCTTCCCGCCGGCTGCCGATCATCGAGTTGACCGACGCATAGTCCCAGACATTGGTTCGGTTACGCCCGTGCTTGCCGAGTTCGACGGCATTGAAGTGCTGGGCATCACCGACGCGGTAGACGAAGATCAGTTCATGCTTCGAGCGATAGAGCGACCCCATGCCGGCATTGGACTTATTCCATATGCACAGATTGATGAGATCGCCATAGACGTCCCTGGCGGAGGCCGACAGGTCGTCCATGTGGCGCCAGTCCATGCAGACGAAATGAACGGCGCCGTTCCTCGACACATCGGCACAGGCGCCGAGCGTGGCAACGAGGAACTTCTGGAACTCGGATGCCGTCATCTCGCCCGACGCCATCTCGAACTCACGATGCCGGCCCTTGGCCACGGCGTGCCCGCTGATGCGGACATTATAGGGTGGATCGAGGAACGCAGCGTCGACTTTCCGGCCCCCGCCGATGACCTTTGCGAGGAAGGCAGGATCGCGCGCATCGCCACAGCCCACACGATGCTTGCCGAGCACCCAGAACCGTTGCGCCCGCGACTACCTGCTGCTGCCGGCATTCGACATGGACCAGGACGTGCTGCGGCTGGGCGAGGACAACGCCATCTGGCTGGACGCTTATCGCTTCGACACGCTGGCGCCGCTGTTCGAGCTTGCGGAGCGCATTCCGCTTGGAAAGATCGCCTGATGTCAGAGAGAGCACCCGCCCGCAAAGTCGAACTGATCCCCATTGACCAGATTACCGTTTTGAATCCACGCATCCGAAGTCGCAAGGTTTTCCAGGAAATCGTGGCCAGCATCGCCGAGATCGGCCTGAAACGGCCGATAACGATCACGCGGCGAGTAGGTCCCGACGGGCCGCGCTATGACCTAGTTTGCGGCCAAGGGCGGTTGGAGGCGTTTCAACAACTTGGACAGCAGGAAATCCCCGCCTTCGTCATCAATGCCGATCCGCAGGCCTGTCTTATCAAAAGCCTAGTCGAGAATTGCGCTAGGCGGCAGCACCATGCCATCGACCTGCTGCACGACATTGGCGGTATGAAGGAGCGCGGTTATGACAACAGAATTGTCCTGGAGCCGTTCGAGCTGTCATATCAAGTGTAAGGAGCCGCCAAGCGAGATAGTCACAGCGATGACCGCTCTTCAAATCTATCGCGTGAGAAACAGGGACAGCTCCGGTATGTAGGTGATCACCATCAGCGCAAGGATGCTGGCCACGATGAAGGGTAGCACCCCCCGATAGACCTCGGGCAAGGGATCGCGGAAAAGCGACTGGACCACGAAGAGATTCACCCCGAAAGGCGGAGTGAAGAAGCCGATAGCGAGGTTGACGGTGATGATGACGCCGAGATGGATCAGGTCGATCCCCTGAGCGACAGCGACCGGTACCAGCAGCGGCGTCATGACGAGGATGGCGGACGGCGTGTCGATGAAGCAGCCGACAATCAGTAAGGTGATGTTGATGACCAGCAGGAACTGCCACGGCGACAGCTCCAGGCTCTCGATCAGATGGACCAGGGCCTGCGGTATGCCGTTGACCGTCAGGACCCAGCTGAAGATGCTGGCCGCCGCGATGATGATGAAGATCTGCGCCGTCGCGTACATAGAGCGGACCGACACCTGCCATAGCTGGGCCAGCGTCAACTCGCGGTAGACGAACATCGAGACGAGCAGGACATAGACACAGCCCACGCCGCCAGCCTCGGTCGGGGAGAGGATTCCACCGTAGATGCCGCCGAGGATGACCAGCGCCGTACCGAGGGCGGCCGACGCCTTCCATGTGTGCCGGAGAAAGACGGGCCAGGAGAACGGCTCGCCCTGCGCCGCCGGAAGCGCCTTGCTGAAGAAGATGTAGCCGGCATACAACGCCGCCAGCAGCAGGCCGGGGATGATGCCGGCGATGAACAGCTTCGGCAGCGAGGTGTTGGAGGCCGCGGAGTAGAGGATGAAGCTGATCGACGGCGGAATGATCACATCGATCGCACCCGACGACGACAATACGCCGTTGGTGAAGGAACGCGGGTATCCCTGCTTGATCATTGGCGGGTAGAGCAGCTTGCCGATGGCAGAGACGGTCGCCTGCGACGAGCCGGACATCGCCCCGAAGACGACACAAGTGCCCACCGTGGTATAGGCGAGCCCCCCGCGCTTGCGGCCCAGCATCGACATGACCCAGTCGACAATGCGGCGCGCGGTTCCGCCGACGCCCATCAGTTCGCCGACGAAGATGAAGAACGGCACGGCGATCAGCGTGTACTTGTCCACGCCGGCGAACAGCGCCTGATGCAGCGCCGGGAATGGCGTGTTCATGAACGCATAGACCACGACGCCGGATGTGATGGTCAGGGCCGCGAAGATCGGCAGGCCAACAGCGAGCAGGAGTATCGGCAGGACTGCGAGCGTAAGATAAAGCATGGCTTTGATATCTTCTCAGAGCATCGGCGAGTCGAGACGCTGTTCCGCGGCAGGCGGCAGAGACTGGTCCGGCGAGGAATGGTGCGTGAGCGGAACCCCGCCCAACGCGAGCGCGAACCGCCAGAGAACGGCGGCTATCTGAAGCACGGAGCCGATGAGCACGGACGCATGGGCGTAGTACATCGGGTACTTCATGATGATGCTGCGGGTGTTCAGCATCATCATCGTGGCGACCACCCTGTAGGCCGACACCGCAATGATTGCGCAGGCAACAAGCACGCTGATCCCGACGGCCACGTCGAACACCGAGCGCATCCGTGGCGAGAGGCGATTCGAAATCAGGTCCACCGACAGGTGCTCCCACCGCCACGCAACCATCGTAACGCCGAGGAACACCACCCAGACCAGCGACAGCGCCAAGAACTCCTCCGCCCAGACAAGCGGCATCTGGAACAGGTAACGCATCAGCACGTTGGCGAAGTTCACGCCGATCTGGGCGAGGCCGATCGTCCCGATGAATAGCGCCGGAATCTTGAAGAACAGGAACTCGCCGATCCTCTCGGCGGGCGCGAGCGGGATTCGGGGCTTGTCCTGCATCATGCCACCAGCGAAACGAACTTCGTCGAGAGGTAGGCCGCGAGCCCTTCGCTACCCCCCTCCGATCCCCAGCCGCTGTCCTTGACGCCGCCGAAGGGGGTCTCGGCGAGACCGAGACCGAAATGGTTGACGGAAAGCATGCCGGTTTCGACCTCATCAACCAGTTGGCGCTGGGCCTTGGCGGTTCCGGCAAACGCATAGGCTGCAAGACCGAACGGAAGCCGGTTGGCTTCGGCGATGGCCTCGTCCAGCGTGACGTAGGGATTGATCGAGGCGATCGGGCCGAATGGCTCCTCGACCATCATGTCCGCCGACAGCGGAACGTCGGCCAGCAGCGTCGGTCGCCAGAAGAAGCCGCGATTGTGCTCGCGTTGTCCCCCAGCCAGCAGCCGCGCTCCCTTCGACACCGCGTCTTCGGTCAGCCTCTCAACGGCGTCGCGACGGCGTTCATGGATTTGCGGCCCCATTCGGCTCGCCGCATCGGTACCAGCACCGACGGCGACCGCATCGAAACGTCGGGCCAGCGCCTGCGACATCTCGCTGAAGATGTCCTGGTGGACGATGAAGCGCGTCGGCGACACGCAGACCTGCCCCGCATTGCGAATCTTGCCCGCTGTCACCGCATCGGCGACCTTGTCGACATCGACGTCGCTGGAGATGATGACCGGCGAATGGCCGCCGAGTTCCATGGTCATGCGGATGAGCCGGTCGCCGGCCAGGGCGGCAAGGCGGCGCCCGACCGGAACGGAGCCGGTGAAGGACATCTTGCGGATCACCGGCGAGGCAAGCAACCGCGTGGATATTTCCGACGGCTCGCCGATGACAACCTGCACCACACCGTCAGGCAGGCCCGCAGCCTTGAGAAGCCTCGCCAGGGCAAGGCCGCTCGCCGGCGCATCCTCGGCAACCTTGATGACGATCGAGCAACCCGCGGCAACCGCCGCGCCAATCTTGCGCACCACCTGCGAGACGGGGAAATTCCATGGCGTGAACGCTGCCACCGGCCCGACCGGCTCCAAGCGCACCTGCTGCTCCACACCGGCCATGCGGGCCGGCACCAGCCGGCCATAAAGGCGCCGACACTCTTCGGCATACCATTCGAGCAGTTCCCAGGAGAGCTTCAGCTCTCCGCGTGCCTCTTCGAGCGGCTTACCGGCTTCCGCCGTGATCACGGCGGCTATGGCATCGACATCGTGCCGCATCAGCCGCGCGGCTTCGCGCAGGATGTCTGAGCGGTGAAGCGCCGTGCTGCGGCGCCACAGCCTGAAAGCGGCCGCGGCATGGTCCAGCGCCTCATCCAAATCCGCGGCCGAGGCATGAGCGAACCTGTCGATTTCCTTGCCGGTCGCGGGATCGATCACCGGCGTCGACTGCGTCCCCGTGCCAGAGCGAAACGCGCCGCCGATGAACTGCGCGCTATTCGAATAGTCCAGAAGGGTCATGATGCCATCCTTGTCGCCGTGGCGCCCGCGCCGTTTCGGCCGCCGGACGCGATGCGGCCGGCCCTTTTCACGATGTCCGCAACCTTTTCGCCGATCATCATGCAGGGAATATTGGTATTGCCCCGCATCAGGCGCGGGATGATGGAGGCGTCGGCCACCCGCAGATTGCGGACGCCGATCACACGCGCCTCGGAATCCACCACCGCATCGGGATCGTCCGCGCGGCCGATCCTGCATGTGCCCGCGGGGTGCCACACGCCGGCGACGGTCGAGCGGACAGCATCGGCGAGCCGCATGTCGTCGGCCAGCAATGTAGAGAGCGGCTCGGCTTCGGAAACGAACTTCTCGATCATCGTCTTGCGCAGCGGGCCGGCGACGTCGAGCGCAAGGCCGAGCATCCGCATGATCATCGCGTTGCGTTTGTTGAAGGCGCTGAAGGAGCGGACCTTCTCGCTGTAGGCGGTCAGGAAGGGGTGCTCGGTCACCGAGCTGACAGGTTCCGAGCGGAAGAAAGAATGGGTGAGCCGGACCGCCGCCATCACGCGGCGCAGGTCGCGTTCATCCGACAACAGGTTGAAATCCACCTGCGGCTCGGAGTCAGGCGCCGGGTCGACGAGACGGACGGACCCATGAGAATAGGGATCGTTGAGGATGGTGATGTAGGATGCGAGCCGTTCACCGACAGCATGCCAGCCCGAACGCGACAACGGGCAGATGAACAGGTCGCCGTCGCCGCAGTTCGCCTCGCCCGACGTCGCTCGCAGCGCCGCCTGGATGTGACGGCGCACGGCCTTGAAGTCCTGCCTGTAGCCGCGCTTCAGATAGGCCGAGACCACGATCGACGGGTGCTCGCGCAGATTGGCGCCCACGGCGCGGCGGTCCACCAGCACCTCGATGCCGAGGGCCTTTAGATCGCGCGCCTTGCCGATGCCGTTCTTCATCAGGAAGGCCGGCGTATGGATCGCCCCCATCGAAAGAATGACTTCGCCTGCGGCGACGCGCCGTGTGTGGCCTTTCTGCCGATATTCGATGCCCGTGGCTTGCAGTTCGCCATCAGCAGCATGGTCCGTCAGCAGCCGTAGCACGGTCGCTTCGGTGGCGATCGTCAGGTTAGGGCGCGCCCTCACCGCAGACGTCAGATAGCCCATCGCCGAAGTGACACGCCCCTTGCGGTCATTGGACGTCGTTGCAGCGAAGAAGCCATCGCGCCAGGCACCGTTCTGGTCGTCGAGCTCGACATGGCCCTTCGACGCGAACATTTCGGCCGATTTCACCGTGAAGGGCTGCCATTGATCACGCTTGACGCGGCTGATCGGTATTGGCCCTTCATTGCCGTGGAGTTCTCCCTCGACGTCGAGATCCCGTTCGAGCCGCCGGAAATAGGGCAGGACGCCCTCCCAGTTCCAGCCGGTCGCCCCGTATTCGCTTTCCCAGCCGTCATAGTCGGCGGGCGCGCCACGATTGGCGAACTGGCCGTTGATAGCCGAGCCGCCGCCGATGACCCGCGCCTGCTCGTAGCGGCGGAGCGCCGGCGGCGGAGCGTTGCTGCCGGCGGGCGTAAAGGAAACGCGCAAATCGGACCATTGGTAACTGCGGGAGAAATAGGCGACCAGCGGAAAGCTGTCGCGGATGGCAGCGGGTTCCTCGCCCGGCTTGATGTCCGGGCCGGCTTCCACCAACAGGACGCGCCGGCTTCTGTCTTCGGAAAGGCGGGAAGCCAGCGCGCAGCCGGCCGATCCACCCCCCACTACCACGACATCATAG
>WPCJ01108981.1_pt1 | contig 11354 bp, 10 predicted proteins | sample 5399831 | NCBI WGS metagenome assembly WPCJ01 (sample SAMN12869470, study PRJNA574797) | sludge metagenome | isolation source: wastewater treatment of pH10 | place: China:Beijing | collected 2019-05-20 | reverse complement strand
GGCGCCATCGGCGGCATTGCCGGGGGCATCCAGGCGCTCGGCGTGGTCTTCCAGGTAGCCGAGCACTGGGCCAAGCCGTGGGGCTTCCTCGGCATATTGGCGGCGCTCATGGGCCGCAACCCGGTTGGCGTGATCTTCGCGGCGCTGCTGCTGGCCGGCCTCGAGATCGGCGGCCGCAACATGCAGGCCATGACCGGCGTGCCGGCCGCGCTCGTCTTCCTGCTGCAATCGGTTCCGGTGCTGCTGCTGCTGGCCGTGCGCTCGACCCACTTCTTCAAGATGATGTCCTTGCCGGGAGCAAGCCGTTGATATTCGATCCCGAATTCCTTCTGTCCGCCCTGCGCATCGCCACCCCGCTTATGATCGTCGCCCTCGGCGTGCTGATCGCGGAACGCGCCGGCGTGCTGTTCCTGGGGGTCGAGGGCGTGATGCTGTGCGGTGCGCTGTTCGGCATACTGGGCGCGGTCTACACCGGCGACCCATGGATGGGCATGATGTGCGGGCTTGCCGCCGGCGTGGTCGCGGGTCTCGTCTCGGCCGCCCTCATCGTCTGGATACCCACCGATCAGGTGGTCATGGGGCTGGCGATGAACATCGCCGCGATCGGCGTCACCAGCTTCATCTTCCGCGTCACCGCCGACGATCTCCAGCAGATGAGCCCGACCATCGACTGGACCGTGCCCGCCTGGGCGACGGACAATGCAGTGGCCACCTTCCTGTTCTCCGTCCCGCCGCTGGCCTGGCTTGCGATCATCCTCTACGCGGTCGTCTGGTATGTGCTGTTCCACAGCGCGCCGGGCCTCTTGCTGCGCTCGGTGGGGCAGAGCGTCAAGGCTGCCAATTCGGCGGGTCTCAACGTGCCGTGGGTCCGCACCGTGGCGCTGGCGATCGCCGGCGGCCTGTCGGGGCTGGGGGGTGCCGCGCTGACCGTGGGCTGGGTGCGCTCCTTCTCCGATGACATCACCGCAGGCCGCGGCTTCATCGCGCTGGCGGCGGTGTATTTCGGGCGCTGGTATCCGCGCTGGACGCTGTTCGGCTGCCTGCTGTTCGGCATCGGCGAGGCGCTGGCCCTGCGCACCCAGGTGCTCGGCGGCAACCCGCATCTTTATCTGATGATCCCCTATGTGCTGACCGTCTGCGTGCTTGCATTCGCGGAAAGCGGCCGGGCGCCGCGCGAGGTCGGCAAACCCTATGAAGGGCGCTGAACGAAACGGCCCGATATCCATACAAAAAGGGAGAGAGAAGATGGGTACATTCCTGAAAAACATGGGCAAACGCCTCTGGCACATAGCTGCCGGACTGGTGCTTGCCGGCGCGCTGGCCGCCACGCCGGCGGCAGCGCAGGACAAGATCAAGGCAGCGGTCATCTTCGGCGTCAGCAACCCGGCTTCCGTCAACGGCTGGGACCGCGGCCACTACCAGGGCGTGCGTAAGCTGATCGACGGCTATGGCTGGGACGTCACCATCGCCGAGAACGTGCCGTTCCCGCTGATCGCCGGCACCGCCGAGAACTACGCCAAGGCCGGCTACCAGGTCGTGGTCTTCACCTCCAGCGGCCAGTACAAGGCCTGGGACCAGGTGGCGCCGAACTATCCAGACACCATCTTCGCGATGCTGTCCACGACCAGCACGCTGCCCGAGTCCAAGAACGTCGTCGCCTATGAGCCGGACTTCTTCGCCTATGGCGTCATCAACGGCCTGATCGCGGCGCAGTCGACCCAAAGCAGCAAGATCGCCGGTGTCGCCGGCCTGCCGGTCAAGGCGGTCGAGGACATGTTCAGCGGCATCATCGAGGGGGCAAAGGCTGCCAACCCGGACGTCGAATTCCTGCATGCCATTTCCGGTGACTGGACCAACATTCCCCGCGCCCGCGAGGTGACCGCATTGCAGATCCAGCGCGGCGCCGATGTCGTGCTCGGCAATGCCGGCGTGGGCACCCGCGGCATCCTCGACGCCTCGCAGAGCCGCAAGGCCAGGTTCATCGGCTATGCCACCGACTGGGCTGAGGATGCGCCCGACATCGTGCTGACCAGCGTCATCCTCGGCATAGACGGCTGGTACGACGCCCTGGCCGAGGATGTGGTGGCCGGCAAGGTCGAGCCGAAGATCCACACCTTCGGCGCGGAGACCTTCAAGGTCATGCCGCTGAACGACAAGCTGCTGAGCGCGGAACAGATCGCCAAGATCGAGGACAGCGTGCGCCGCTATCAGGCGGGCGAGACCACCGTGCCGGTCGTCCCGCACAAGTTCAAGTAGCAGGGGGCGCAACGATGAATGCAGCGATCGCCGGAAGCGAAGCGGTACGGCTGGAAGGCATCACCAAGGAGTTCGGCCCGCTCAAGGCACTGGACGACGTCAGCCTGACCCTCAGGTTCGGCGAGATCCATGCGCTGGTGGGAGAAAACGGCGCCGGCAAGTCCACGCTGATGAACGTGCTCTACGGCATTCTTCAGCCCACCTTCGGACGGATCCTGTTCGGGGGGGCGGATGTCACGCCCCACTGGACGACGCGGAAGGCGATCGCGCATCAGGTCGGAATGGTCCATCAGCACTTTTCGCTGGTGATGGAGCATTCGGTCCTCGACAACGTCATCATGCCCACCTTCCGGTGGACCGACCTGGCGCCCAAATGGAACGACTGCCGCAAGGCGCTGGGCGAACTGACGGAAAGGTTCGGCTTCGACCTGTCTCCCGACAAGCTGGTCGAGAAGCTCTCCGTCGGCCAGCGCCAGCAGGTCGAGATCCTCAAGATGCTCTATCAGGGCGCCAAGATCCTGATCCTCGACGAGCCGACGGCGGTGCTGACCCCGCAGCAGAGCGAGCGCCTACTCGCCATGCTGGTGCAATTGCGCGACCAGGGCTATGCGGTGGTCATCATCACCCACAAGCTCGAACATGCGCTCGAGCTTGCCGACCACATCACCGTGCTGCGCGGCGGCCGCCATATCGCCACCGTCGCCAAGGGCGAATCCAGCGTTGCCGAAATCGCGCGCATGATGGTGTCGCAAGAGGTCAAGGCCGCGCACCGGCCCAGCGCCGCCGCGCTCGGCAAGGTCGTGCTCGGCATGCGGGACGTCTCGCTCAACCCCGCCGGAGTGCCGCTGCTCGACGGCATCGACCTCGAAGTGCGCGAAGGCGAGATCCTCGGCGTCGCCGGTGTCGCCGGCAATGGCCAGTCGGAACTGGCCGACGTCATCATCGGCCTCAGGCAGGTGACCTCCGGCACCATCGGCATCTATGGCAAGGAACTGGGCAGCAGCTCGGTTGAACAGCGCCGCAGGAGCGGCATCGCCATCATCCCCGAGGATCGCCACACCCATGCGGTGGTCGGCGAGATGGACATCGCCTCCAACTTCATCCTCGGCCGCGAGGGTGCGCCGCAATTCTCGCGGCGCGGCGTGCTGAACCGCAAGGCCATCGCCGAATTCGCCCAGCGCTGCCTTGGAGAGTTCGACGTGCGGGCGCGCTCCGTGACCACGAAGATCGAATATCTTTCCGGCGGCAACCAGCAGAAGGTGGTCATCGGCCGCGAACTGTCGGCCGCGCCCAGGCTGATCATTGCCCATGAGCCGTCGCGCGGGCTGGATTTCGCCGCCACCGCCTATATCCGTCGCCGCCTCGTCGAGGCGGCCGAGGCCGGGGCGGGCGTCCTGCTCATCTCCAGCGATCTGGACGAGCTGATGGAACTGTCGACCAGCGTGGTGGTGCTTTACAGCGGCCGGATCGTTGGCAAGGTGAACGCCGGTGCCTATGATCCCGAGCATTTCGGGCTGCTCATGGCCGGTGCCCATGTGGCGGCCAGTACTGCGGCCGACGTCGATATCGGGGGTGCCGCGGCATGATGGACCCATGCATAAGGAACCGGAAGGGGCGGGGGCTGTGAGCGGTTCGCCTGCGCTGCTGCTGCGCAACGCCCGCATACCGGCCGGCGTGCGCGGCACCGACCCGGCCGAGATCCTGATCTCCGACGAAGGGCGCATCCTTGAGATCGATGTGAGCATCGGCGCTGCCGAAATCCCGTCCGCCGATCTCGACGGACGGCTGGTCACGCCCGGCTTCATCGACATGCACCAGCATCTCGACAAAAGCTTCACGCTTGCCGAGGCGCCCAATCCCGACGGCACGCTGATCGGCGCCATCGAGGCGTTCAGAGGCTATTCCAAGGGCCTGACCCGGCAGAATTTGCTGGCGCGCGCCCAGGCGACGCTGGACCGGTGCGTGGCCATGGGCACCACGGCCATCCGTACCCATGCCAATCTCGACTACGAGATGGAACTGCGCAGCGTGGAGGCGATGTGCGAGCTGCGCGCCGCCAGCAGCGACCGCATCCGCCTGCAGGTCGTGGCCTTCGCCACGTCGAGCGCCGCGCGCGGCGATCCCGAGACGGCGCGGGCCCTGCTCGAACGGGCCATCGCTGCGGGCGCCGACTGCATCGGCGGCACACCCAATCTGGCGCCCGACCCGAAGCGCTACATCGACATGCTGCTCGACGTGGCCGAAAAGCACGATCTTCCCGTCGATCTCCACATCGATGAGACGCTGGACCCGCAGGCGCGTTGGTTCGACTATCTGGTCGACTGCACGGCAAGGCGCGGCATGTGCGGCCGGGTCGTCGGCAGCCATGTCTCGTCGCTGTCGGCCTTTCCCGACGACGAGGCCCGGCGTTCGATCGAGGCGGCCGCCGCCGCCGGGGTCGCGGTGTGCACGCTACCGGCCGCCAACCTGTTCCTGCAGGGCAGGGACCGGAACGGGCTGGTGCCGCGCGGGCTCACCCGCGTCAACGAATTGCTGGCCGCAGGCGTGCCGGTCGCCACGGCCTCGGACAACATTCAGGATACGTTCGTGCCGGTCGGTTCCGGCGATCTTCTGGAGATGGCGCGCTGGACGATCCTGTCCGCGCATCTGCTCGAGGACGCCGCCGGCCGCGCTTTCCGCATGATCACCGACACGCCCGCCGCCATCATGGGGCTGGAGCATGGCCTGCGCGTCGGCACTCATGCCGATCTGGTCGCCAGCCGCTGCGAGAGCATCGAGCATCTGGTGGCCGGCGGCGCGAGCGAACGCGCGGTCCTGCACCGGGGGCGGCCGGTCGCCGGCACGCTGGCCAAGTCCTGATCTTCATGGCGATCCCCGGGGGCTACCGCACGCGGGGCGATCGTCGTAGATGTCAGCTACCCAGCGCTTCGAGCCAGCCAGGCCATGCACAACATCCCGGACCGTTTCCGGGACGGAAATGAAGGACGTTCAAACCATGCTCATCATGCGCGCTTCGAAGGTGGCTGCGGTCGCCGCCATCGCCTTCTTTGCAAGTCTGGTCGCTTTCGGCAACATCACCGACTACCAGACCAATTTCAATTTCGTCTTCCACGTGTTCGAGATGGACACGATCTTCCCCGACGCCACGATCAAGTACCGCGCCATCACCAACCCGGCGCTGCAGCATGCGGCCTATATGCTGATCATCGCCGCCGAGACCGCCACCGCCATCTTGTGCTGGATCGGCGCCGTCAGGCTGGCCCGGCGGCTGCGGGCCGACGCCGCGACCTTCAACCGCTCCAAGGGCGTTGCGGTGGCGGGCCTCACGCTCGGCTTCCTCGTCTGGCAGGTCGGCTTCATGTCGGTCGGCGGCGAATGGTTCGGCATGTGGATGTCGCAGCAATGGAACGGCGTGCCCGATGCCTTCCGCTTCTTCGTCACTATCCTTGCCGTTCTGATCTACCTGTCCCTGAAGGACGACGAACTCGCCTGACCGACAGGGCCGGCCCGCTGTGCTCAGGCGCGCGGGTCCGCCGTCAGGTGCTGGAAGAAGCTGCGCGCGGCCGGGCTCAGCGTGCGTTCGCGCAGCGTCAGCGCCACCACGGCGCGTGGCACCATCTGATCGGTGATCGGGCGCATGACGATGTTGGCCATCGGCGACAGGCCCTTCGATCCCGCCGGCAGGATGCCGATGCCGAGCCCCTCGTTGACCAGTGCCAGAAGCGTGGTCGAGAAGCGCACCGCGAACTGGCGCTTGGTGGTGACGCCGTTCACCTCCAGAAGCTCGTCGATGCGCCGCTGCAACGGGTTCTCCGGCGTCAGCGCGATGAACGGCCGGTTGTTGAAGTCCGTCCATGAGATGAACTTCTTGTGCGCCAGCTTGTCGTCCGCCGGGCAGAACAGGGCGAGATGGTCGACGAACAGCTCCTTCTCGTTGATCTCCTGCTCCAGGAAGCGACTGGTGCCGACGCCGATGTCGGCTTCGCCGTTGATCAACAATTCGCGGATTTCGTCTTCCGAGACGTCCCTGAGGTCGATGCGGATGTCGGGGTGCTTGCGCATGAAGGAGGCGATGCGGCTGGGCAGGTATGTGGCGGCCAGCACGGTCGCCGATGCGACGGTGACGCGGCCGGATTTCAGCGTCGAGATGTCGACCATGGAATCGACGGCGCCGTCGACACGCTCCAGAATGTCCATGGCCAGCGGCAACAGCCGCTTGCCCGCCTCGGTGAGGCCGACGAAGCGCGTATGGCGGTCGAACAGGATGACGCCGAGCTGGCCCTCCAGTTCCTTGATGAGGATGCTGACCGCCGACTGGGTGAGATTCACCGTTTCCGCCGCCAGCCGGAAGCGCCCCGACTCGGCCACGGCGACGAAGGTGCGAAGCTGTTTCAGGGTGATGTTGGCCATGGCTTCCTCCCTCCGCGAAGCGGCTTAGCTTGTTTCGAGATTTTTATCAATCAATGGGATTTTTGAATTTGCATCATAGGTGACCAATTCGGATAGTGCCGTCACCCCCTTCCGGTTTCGGCGGGTGTCCAGACATTCAGGGACAGGATAATGGAAGCGTATATTGCCGAATGGTTGCATCTCGGTCTGCGGTGGCTGCATGTCATCACCGCCATTACCTGGGTTGGTTCATCCTTTTATTTCAATCGCATAGATCGCTCCTTCCGGCCGCCGGTGCCGCCCGTCGACCGTGTCAGCGGTCAGCTCTGGTCGATCCATGGCGGTGCCATCTACAATTACAGCCGCTATCCCGTCGGGCCGGGCTACGTGCCCGAGAAGCTGAAATGGTCGAAGTGGGAATCGCTGAGCACCTGGGTCTCCGGCGCCTGCCTGCTGGCCGTCGTCTACTGGTGGGGCGCCAGTATCAATCTGGTGTCGGGCCGCCCTGGCGGGCTCGATCCGGCGTCGGCCGTGTTCGCCTCCATCGGCACCATCGTCGCCGGCTGGGTGATCTATGACGTGCTGTGCCGTTCCATCCCCAGCGACAAGGTGCTGTCGGTGGTGATCGCGCTGTTCATCTCCGTCTCCATCTGGGCCTTCACCCACATCTTCAGCGGCAAGGCGGCCTACCTGCATGCCGGCATCGTCATGGCGACGATCATGGCCGGCAATGTCTGGTTCGTCATCCTGCCCGGCCAGAAAAAGATGCTGAAGGCCATGCAGGACGGCAGCATCGACAGGTTCGACGTCGGTGCCGATGCCAAGCGGCGTAACTATCACAACAACTACCTCACCCTGCCGGTGGTCTTCGCCATGATCGCCGCGCACTTCCCGATCACCTATGGCAACGCCTATGGCTGGCTCGGCTTCATCCTCATCAGCGGTGCGGGGGTCGCGATCCGCCACTTCTTCAACACCATGCATGCCGGCAACGCCCAGCCGCGCTGGATCGGCGCCGGCGCGGTGCTGGCGCTCGCCGCGATGGTGCTTCTGGCGCCGCGCGACCTGCTCAGCGGGAACGGCGCCGCCCAGGCCGCGGCGGTGGATGTCGGCCGCGTGACCTCGATCATCGACACGCGCTGCGGGGTCTGCCACGCTGCGAAGCCGACCATGGAGGGGTTCGAGGAGCCGCCGAAGGGCGTGGTGATCGACACCATCGAGAAGGCCGCGACCCACGCCCAGCAGATCCGGCAGGTGGCGATCTCCACCGACGTGATGCCACCGGCCAACATGACCGAGATGACCGACGAGGAGCGCAAGCTGCTCGCCGACTGGATCGCCGCCGGCGCTCCCACCCATTGATGCAAGAGGCAGGAGGCGCACCATGACCGATCATCCGTCGCATGCCGGTCCGCAACGGGATTTTACCGGCTATGGCGAAACCCCGCCGCATCCCCGCTGGCCGGGCGAGGCGCGCATCGCCGTCAATTTCGCGCTGAACATCGAGGAAGGCTCCGAATACTCGCCCCTCGACGGCGACCCCAAGACCGACACCGCGCTGACAGAAGGCGAGGGCATGGACACCGGCATTGCCGGGCGCGACCTGGCCGCCGAGTCCATGTACGAATATGGCAGCCGCGTCGGTGTGTGGCGCGTCATGCGCCTGTTCGAGGAACGCAAGCTTCCCTTCACCGCCTTCGCCTGCGCGGTGGCGCTGGAGCGCCACGAGGGGCTGGCCGCCCGGCTGCGCGACAATAGCGCCGACATCTGCTGCCACGGTCACCGCTGGGAAAAGCACTGGCTGCTGAGCCGCGAGGAGGAGCGCAACCATATCCGCCGCGCCGTCGAGAGTCTGAAGCGCACGGTCGGCCGCGCGCCGGAGGGCTGGTGCTGTCGCTACGGGCCGAGCGTCAATACGCGCGAGCTTCTGGTGGAGGAGGGGATCTCCTACGATTCAGATGCTTACAACGACGAACTTCCCTATTGGGTGAAGGTCGGCGAGCGTCTGCAACTGATCGTGCCCTATTCGCTTGTCACCAACGATTGCAAGCTGGTGCCGCGCGGCATCCAGACCGCCGACGAGTTCTTCGCCCTGCTGGCGGATGCCTTCGACCAGCTCTACGAGGAGGGCGAGACCGCGCCGAAGCTGCTCAATATCGGCCTGCATCCGCGCATGGTGGGGCATCCGGGCCGTGCCCGGGGGCTGGCCCGCTTCCTCGACCATATCGGCAAGCATGAGCGCGTCTGGGTGGCGCGGCGCGCCGACATCGCCGCGCATTGGCGCAGACATTTTCCACCGGAATTCAACGGCTAGAACCATGAACCTGCCCGGTCTTCCTTCTGTCCGGCCGCTGTCCGGACTGCCTTCCGCGCGCCCGGTCCTCGCCTTTGCGAGCGCCGGACAGGACGCGGCATTCGGCCTTGGCTGGCTGGACGAGGCGGTGCGGCGGCTGCGCGCCGCCGGCCTTGCCGGCACGGTGCCGACCATCGTGTCCGGCCATGGCGGGGAGCGTTCCCTTGTGGTGACCGGGCTCGGCGACGCCGATGTGCAGACTTTGCGTCAGCGCGCGGCGGAAGCCGTCGCCCTGATTCAGGCGCATGGCCATGCTGCCTGCACAGTCGTTCTGCCGGATCTCAATGCACCAAGCGCGCAGGCAATTGCGGAAGGGGTGTTGTCGGCCAACCACCGGTTCCGCTCGGCAGGCCCGGCCCGCGATCTGCGCCGGCGCATAGAGGACATCGACTTCGCCGCAGCCGATCCCGATGGCCCGGTTGCGGACGGGCTGCGTGCCGGCTGGCTGACCAGCCTGGCGGCGCTTTCGGCGCGCGACCTCGCCACCGAACCGGCCAACATCCTGACCCCGCCCGTTTTCGTCGAACGCTGCCGGGCACTCGCGGAAAAAGCCAGCTTCAGCCTCACGGTCATGGGACGCAAGGAACTGGAAGAGGCCGGCATGGCCGGTCTCATGACGGTCGCCGCCGGCAGCCGCCACGAACCGTTCCTGATCCGCATGGACTGGCAGCCGGCCGGCATGGCCGGTGCGGCGAAGCCGCTGGTGCTGGTCGGCAAGACTGTGACCTTCGACAGCGGCGGCATTTCGCTGAAGAAGGCGGAGGACATGGACCACATGAAGGCCGACATGGGCGGCGGGGCGGCGGTGTTCGGCGCCATGGCCATGATCGCCGAATTGCAGCCGCGCTTTCCCGTCACCGCCATCTTCGCCGTGGTCGAGAACATGCCCGGTCCCGACGCCATGCGCCCCAGCGACGTGATCCGCATGGCCGGCGGGACCACGGTCGAGATCATCAACACCGACGCCGAGGGACGGCTGATCCTGGCCGATGCGCTGCACTATGCCGCCGGGTTGCAGCCGGCGGCCGTTATCGACCTTGCCACGCTCACCGGAGCCTCGCTCGGCATCTTCGGGCCGCTCGGCATTGGCACCTTCGCCAATGACGACCGCTGGTTCGGCCGGCTGGAACAGGCCGACCGACAGGCGGGCGAAAAGGTTTGGCGGCTGCCGCTATGGCCTGAGTACCGGGCCTTCCTGAAAAGCCCGGTCGCCGACCTGCGCAACTTCTCCACCACCGGGCAGAACGGCAGCACACCGGTGGCGGCCGCCTTCCTCTCCCATTTCGTGGGCGAGCATCCCTGGCTGCATCTCGACCTCTACAACACCTGCTGGAACCGGCAGGACGGCGCGCTGATGCCGCAAGGACCGACAGGCAGCGGTTCGCGGGTTCTCGCCCAGCTCATCCTCGACCTCGAAGCCGAGGCGGTCTCCCAACAACCAAATCCGGAATCGTAACCACGAAAGGAATTCGATATGGGCAAGCAAATCGTCTATTCGCCCAAGGTACTCACCTCGCCGAACCCGCATTCGCAGGCCACCCTTGCCGGCAATCATTTCTACACCGCCACCGTCGCGCTCGACGTGGAAGGCAAGGTGGTGGGCGTGGGCGACATCGAGGCCCAGACGGTGCAGGCGTTGACCAACCTCACCCACCTTCTGGAAGCCGCCGGCGGCACCATCGACGATGTCGCGCGCGTCATGATCTACCTGTCCGACATGCGTTACTTCCAGGGTATGAACAACGCCTACAAGAAGTTCTTCTTCGGCGATTGCCTGCCTTCGCGCGCCACCGTCACCGGCACGTTCGGCATTCCCGAACTGCTCGTCGAGTTCGACGTCATCGCCTATATCGACAATCCGAAAGTGAGCTGACATGCATCTGTGGCGCCTGGGCATCGCGGAGACGGTCGCGGGGTACCGCAAGGGGCTGTTCACGCCCGAAGACGTGCTCGACAGCACCCTGGTGCGGATCGCGGCGGTCAATCCGGTCCTCAACGCGATCGTCACCGGAAACGAGGAGGAAGCGCGCCAGGTCGCCCACCAGAGCACGCAAAGATGGAAAGACAGGACCCCGCGCAGCGCCCTCGACGGAGTGTTCATCACCGTCAAGGACAACATCCCCGTCCGCGGCCTGCGCTGCACCTGGGGCAGCCGCACCCATGCCGATTACGTGCCCGAGCGTGACGAGTCGCCGATCGCCCATCTGCGCGGCGCCGGCATCGGCATCCTGGGCAAGACCAACGTGCCCGAATTCACCTTGCAGGGCTTCACCGACAATCTCGTCTTCGGCGCCACCGGCAATCCGTGGGCTCCGCGCCTGACCCCCGGCGGTTCAAGCGGCGGCGCGGTGGCGGC
>WPCJ01100753.1_pt1 | contig 11368 bp, 10 predicted proteins | sample 5399831 | NCBI WGS metagenome assembly WPCJ01 (sample SAMN12869470, study PRJNA574797) | sludge metagenome | isolation source: wastewater treatment of pH10 | place: China:Beijing | collected 2019-05-20 | reverse complement strand
ATATTTGCGGCCATCGATCTGGAATGCGTTCGGATAATGGACGCCGTGAAAATAACGCTGCGTCTTCAGCGCAGCGCGCACGCGCTCAACCTGCCAGCCTTCGGCAACGGTGTCGAAATCCTCGTTCAGCATCTGCAGCCGCGCGATCAGCTTCTCGCCGACATCGACATTGGAGACTTCGAGCGCCCCCTCGCTGAGCGCCAGATTCGGAATGGCATTGTCCGCCCCGCGCGCCCGGACGGCTTCGGCGCCTTGTTGCGACAGCGCCCACATCTCCCGGGCATCCTCCAGCCCGACCCGCGCGATCAGGTCGGCGACCGGCAGGCCGAAGCCGGGCTTGACTGTCCCCATCTGGCTGCCGGAGGCGTTCCAGCCGACATGACGACCTTCCAGCACCGCCACGCTGGCGCCGAGCTTTGCCGCTTCCAGCGCAATCGACAGCCCGGCGAGCCCGGCGCCAATCACGCAGACATCCGTATCCAGCGGATGAGCGAGGCGCACGCGGTCTTCGTCAGCCACCTCGGGTCCAAATGTCACGCTTGCAGAAGCTGCGGTCATGCCGTTTCCTACGGGCAAGCGGGGCGCTTGTCACCTTGTCCTCATGGTCCGCGTCCATTAATCCGCAATTCCCTCTGCCCAACGAATCGAGACCCGAATGCGCCGACTGATGCTGCTCCGTCACGCCAAGACCGAAACGGACGCGCCGAGCGGCAAGGATTTCGACCGTCGCCTGGACGAGCGCGGCCGCGCCGACGCCTCGCTGATCGGCGCTTGGCTCAACAGCCGCCCGCCGCATCCCGATATGGTCTGCGTCTCCACCGCCATGCGCACGCGCCAGACCTGGGATCTGGTTTCCGCCGCCATGCCGTCCAACAAGCCGACGGTCGAGCATGTGGACGAACTCTACGGCGCCGGTCTCGAGGAGCTGCTTGCAGTGATCCGTGATGCCGCAGTGCAGGATCCGCGCCGGTTGATGTTGATCGGCCACAATCCCGGCCTGCACGAGATGGCGCTGGGCCTGATCAAGGACGGCAAGCAGGGCGGCGACGCCGCGGGCCGCAAGGCGCTGTCGGACAATCTGCCCACCGGCAGCATCGCCATCATCGACTTCGCTATCGACGACTGGAACGACATTGCCTTCCGCTCGGGCACGCTGGTGCAGTTCGTCAGTCCGAAGCTGCTGAAAGACGTTGGTCAATAAGTCGCCTCCCGTCGCGCCGCGATCGTGCTACACTCCGCCAGACGGTGGAGGTGCAACATGTACAAATCCATTCTGGTCCCGATCGATCTCGCCGAGATCGACATCGCAAAGCCGGCGATCGCCCAGGCCGGCCTGTTCTCCAAGATCTTTGACGCCAGGGTGCGCCTGCTCAATGTGATGCCGATGACGCCGGTGATGCTGGCGGAGTATGTGCCGGCGGATTTCGACACCCAGCAGCGCGACAATTCGGAGCTGACCCTCGCCGCCGTCGCCCGCGACTGCGGCATCGACGGCGCGCATGTGTCCAGCGTGGTGCGCCAGGGCGGCATCTATCACGAGATCCTCGAAGAGGCCGCGGCCATCAAGGCTGACCTCATCGTGATGACCTCGCACCGCCCGGCCATGCGCACTTACTTTCTTGGCTCCAATGCCGGGCATGTGGTGCGCTACGCGAAGTGCTCGGTGCTGGTGGTGCGACAGGCAGCGTCGACCTAGGAGAGCAGATCTTTCGGCACGTCATCGAATGTGTAGCTGCGCGGCCGGTTGCGGCGGAGGAAATCCCAGCCCTGCCAGCCAAACAGCGCGCTCAGCAAGACGATAAAGACCATGCCGGCGAACTCGCCGACGAATAGCGCGCGGATCAACAGTGCCGCCATCGCGAGTCCAAGCAAGGCGAGCGCCGTCACCAGCACCTTGAAGGTCAGCGGCTTGATGCCGGCGCTCAGTGTCGCCGTGCTGCCCGCTTCCGCCAGCCGTTGATGCAACGTCGTGATGAAGGCCGGATAGCCGAATTGCGGCTCCATCAGCGCCGCAGTCTGTTTCGACGTGGAGAACATTTTGAGCCGGCGCCCCTGGCGATCCCTGAGATCCGCGCTGTAACGACGGCGCTGCATGGCCATCGGCCGGTAGGACAGCCGCACCGAGGCGATATCCGCATAGAGCCAGGTGCCTGACCGCCGCCCGATCCGCCAGACGAGCCCGTCATCCGTCAGTTCGAACCGATAGGCCGGCCCCATCAGCGAGGCGCGGTAGAAATAACTGCGTCCGTCGCTCGCTTCGCCCGGCCTGTTCAGCAGTGAACCCAACACGTTCTTGTCTCCTCCCGGGCCGCGCTTGCGCGGGCGCCTCCCCGTCCCTTACAAGCTCATCATGGCCGAGACGACCATTTTTCCGCGCCGCTTGATTCTGGCGGGCGCGACGATATCCGGGGTGATGCTGGCGCTCGCCGTGCACATGCTCGGCCAGCGCTTCGGTCTCGATCTCGGCGGCCTCTGGCGCAACGATCCCGCGAATTTCATGCCGGCCGGCTCGGCCATTGCCTGGTGGCTGATCGCCGCGATGGGTTTCGTCAGCGGCTATGTCACTGCCAATCTGATGGAGAGCGCGGCCTCCGGCCGCATCCCGCGCCGCATGCGCCACTTCCTGATCGGGATCGGCGTGCTGGTTCTGGCGGGCGCCGGTCAGGCAGCGTCAGCCCCGAACGCAATACCGACGGCCTCCGGCGTCGTTGCCGGCCTGATCGCTCTCGTCCTTGGCGGCATCATGGCCTTCTGCGGCGCACATTTCGCGCTGAAGAAGACGTAGCGATCGAAACGAAAACGCACGAGCTGCCGCCCGTGCGCTCTCGAAGGTGAGCTACGATCAGCCTAGCTGGCCGCGCGTAAATTGACCTTACCCTCGGCCAACGATGTCAGCTTGGCATCCGTCTGCTTTTCCTCATCCAGTGTCTGCTGCAAGACGGACGCGCAATCGTTACGGCCAAGCTGGCGCGCCCATGCAATCAGACTGCCGTAGCGCACGATCTCGTAGTGCTCGGCAGCCTGCGCTGCATTGATCAGCGCAGCATCGAGCACCCTCTTGTCGGCGACCTCGCTCGCGGTCTCGTCAGCTTCCTGGATGATGCCGTCAATGGCCGGACAGGTGACCGCCTTGACCTCGGCACCGTGCATCTTGAACACCTCTTCGAGACGCTGGACGTGGACCTCGGTCTGCTTCCGGTGCTCTTCGAAACCCTGCTTCAGCGCAGGCTCCGAGGCCTTGCCAGCCATTTTGGGCAGCGCTTTCAGGAGCTGCTTCTCGGCATAGTAGATGTCCTGTAGCTGATGAACGAACAGGTCATCCATCGTCTTGATGTCGCGCGTGAACAATCCCATGGTGATATCCCTCGGATGGAAATGAAATGGCCCCGACCCGCGAGCGACCCGTCTGCGATGGGCTTTCCTCCGCTCATTGTGTCGTTTAGCCGCGTCTCATTCGGTTGCAGATACCACCGCTAACCGGTCACTTCGGGACATGTTCCTGAGCTTGGGCGTCATTTGCTCTGGAACGCTAGGCTTTCGGGCCTATATCAAGGCGGAAGCGGCGACGTCGGTTTATCCAGCAGATTCAGGCTGATCGCAGCCGTGGCGGGATTGTGACGAGATCGCGTCCCCGGCATTAACGCTGGCGCTGTCAAGGGCTGCACAATGAACCGATTTTGCCGTAAGGGTTTAATCGAGATTGATGAACGTCGCGTATGAGTGAATCGGTTAGCGTCTGCCCCATGCATAGATCGGCTTTCCCTTTGTTCGCGCTCCGCCGGGAGGACGAATGTTTCGATTGCTGACCGCGCTCGGGCGTGGCTTCAAGCAGCACGTCGGCTGGAAACGGCTGGGTGTTGTGGCAAGCCTGATCGTCATCGGCCTTGCCATATGGCATCTGGTGACGACGCTGAAGGGCCTCAACGCCGCCGATATCCTGGCGGCCATGGCCGCCAAGTCCACGATGCAGATCGCCCTGGCGACGCTGTGCGTGATCGGCGCCTTCTGCACGCTCACCTTCTATGACTATTTTGCGCTGCGAACGATCGGCAAGAAGCACGTCCCCTATCGCATCGCCGCACTATCGAGCTTCACCAGCTACACGATCGGCCACAATCTCGGCGCCACGGTCTTCACCGGCGGCGCGATCCGTTTCCGCATTTATTCGGACTATGGCCTGACCGCCATCGATGTTGCCAAGATCTGCTTCATTTCCGGCCTGACCTTCTGGCTCGGCAACTGCTTCGTGCTGGGCATCGGCATGGTCTGGCACCCGCAGGCGGCATCGGCCATCGACCAGCTCCCCGACGCGATCAACCGCCTGATCGGTCTCGCCTGTCTCGCCGGCATCGCCGGTTATCTGATCTGGATTTCGACCGGCAAGGAACGCCGTCAGCTCGGCCAGAACGGCTGGAAGGTCGTGTTGCCTTCGTCGCCGCTGACGCTGCTGCAGATCGCCATCGGCGTGATCGATCTCGGCTTCTGCGCGCTGGCCTTTTATCTGCTGATGCCCGACACCCCCTATGTGGATTTCGTATCGGTCGCGGTGGTGTTCATTCTCGCGACCCTGCTCGGCTTTGCCAGCCATGCGCCGGGCAGCCTTGGCGTATTCGACGCCGCCATGCTGGTGGCCCTGCCGCAGTTCAAGCAGGAAGAGCTCATCGCCACCGTGGTGATGTTCCGCATCCTGTATTTCATGATCCCGTTCGCGATCTCGATCTGCATCATGGGCACCCGCGAGCTGTGGCTGAGCGTGATCAAGCCCTGGCATAACCGCAAGATGAACGGCTCGGTCAGCGAGCGCCGCAGCGGCGAGCCGGCCCCGGCAGTCGTGCACCAGCCGCTGAAGCGTCAGTCGCAGGGGTGAAGAACCGTAGGGCGGATGAGCGAAGCGTAATCCGCCGTTCTTTGCCACACGCACTCGGCCGGCGGATTACGCCTTCGGCTCATCCGCCCTACATATTTGTGCGTTTCGACTGCGCGGAACGCAGACCATATGCTAGGCGTTTCTTACTTCCGCCCCATACGTGACGTTCAACCCCGCCATGGCCATCGCTCTTTTCAGACGTTCATTTCTCGTCGCCGCGACGCTTGCCGGCATGCTGGCGGCATGGCCGGCGCAGCACGCCGCCGCCCAGACGGGCGCCGCCAACATCCAGATTTCCTGGGAAGTCCGCAACCGCTTCCGCCTCTTCCGCGAGGAGCGCGACTTCCAGCTTCATGTCGAAGCCATGCGCAATCGCAGCGTGCTCGCCTCCGAACAGGCTTTGGGCATCCAGAGCGACGGCCGCGGATGGGCCCGCAACACGGTCGGCCGGCTGTGCATCGATCTCGCCGGCAAGGTCAGCGAGCCCTGCATGCGCGAGGGCACCAGGGAAAGCTATCTGACGCCTTCCGATCATCCGGTCACCGTCCGCCTTACCGGCGAGGTGCCGGTCGGCGCCGTCTGCGCCTGGACCTTCGACGATGGCGAGGGTCCGCGCCAGTCGACGCTCGATTGCGCCGAGCCGATCAATTTCCGCGCCCTCTATGGCCGCCGCACCGTGGCCACCGTGGACGTCTCCAGCGGCGACGGCCCGATGCGCACCTCCACCGATATCGTGGTGCGCGACATCCTGATCGCTGGCCTCGGCGATTCCATTGCTTCCGGCGAAGGCAATCCGGATCGTCCGGTCGCGCTGTCCGACGATGGCTTCTGCTTCCGCTCCTATTCAGGTGGCCCTACCGCCCAGTATTACAGACCGAGCCGCGCCGGTTTCAAAGGCGGCCGCTCCTGCGATTCCTATGAATCGCTGCAGGCCTGGCAGCGCGCCGGCGCGCAGTGGCTCAACGCCGCCTGCCATCGCTCGCTCTACAGCTACCAGACCCGCGCCGCACTCGCCCTCGCCGTCCAGTATCCGCATATCGCGGTGACCTATCTGCCACTCGCCTGCTCCGGCGCGACGATTCCCGATGGCCTGCTCGGCAGCCAGCGCGCGCGCGAATGCCTGACCACGAAGAATGCCTCGACCTGCGCCGGCAGCGTCAACGGACAGGTCGCCGAACTGCGCGAGGCGATGAGCGCCGTGAAGCGCCGCCAGCCGAACCGCCGGCTCGATCTGGTCTTGCTGTCTATCGGCGCCAACGACATCGACTTCTCCGGCCTCGTCGCCGACGTCATCGTCGAGAACGGCACCGAACGCACGCTGTTCAAGCGCGCCGGCCTGCTCGGCTCGGTGGAGGATTCACGCAACGCTCTCGTACGCGATCTTCCGGCCGCCTTCGGCAAGCTGCGCGAGCAGCTCAAGCCGCTGGTCGGCGGCGACATGGGCCGCGTGGTGTTCGCAGCCTATGCCAATCCCGCCCTCGTCAATGGCGGCCCCTGCCCCGGCGGCCCCGCCGGCTTCGATGTGCATCCGTCGTTCTCGGCCGACGCGCGCCGTCTCGCCAATGTGACCAGCGTCGTGGACCGGGAATTCCTGCCGCGGCTGCGCTCCGTTGCGCTTTGCGAGGGCGGCGTGCTGTGCCGCAATCCGGAAGCCGATCGCATGACCTTCGTCGATGCGCATCAGCAGACCTTCGCCAATCACGGCTTCTGCGCACGCGCATCCACCGATCCGGAATTCGACCGAGCCTGCTTCTCGCCCAAGGGCGAAAGCTTCGAAAGCAGCTTGGTGGAAGCCGCGCAGCAGCCGATGGTGTGCGGCCGCGGTGCCAGCGAATTCCGCGCCTATCTGCCCCGCGCCCGCTGGATCCGCGACGCCAATGACAGCTACTTCGCCGCGATGACCTATCCGCAGGGATACTCGGCAGCGGTGCAGCCGGCGGACATCCACGATGCCACCTGGGGCGTGCTTTCCGCCGTCTATGGCGGCGCCATCCATCCGACCGGCGAAGGCCATGCGGCGATGGCCGACGCTGTGGTTCCGGCAGCGGCGAGCGTGCTGCGATTGGGTGCGGAGGCTGAAGTCTCGCAAGAGCCCCTGGCTCCGGTGCAGTAGAGCGGATGAGCGAAGCATAATCCGCCGGCCGAGTGGTTGTGGCGGATTACGCTTCGCTCATCCGCCCTACGAACGCGGTCTAAGAGACCCGCCCTCAACTGCCGTAGCGAATGCGATCGCCGGCCCACAGTTTCTTGTATCGCGCGCACGCGTCGAGAAGGCCCGCCGGGACCAATGAAGATGAACCGGAGAGCCGGGTCTTCCTGTCATCGACCTTGGTTTTGAGGTTCACCAACAGCCGCCGCGTATCGACGTAATTTTCAGGAAGATCGCCAAATGCACCGGCGATGCGCTCGAGATTGCCGACATTGTCTCCCTGCGCGTAACCGGCAACCACCGAGACCACCGCCAGCAAATTCGCCCTGCCATTGTCGTCGATCGCCGGATCGTAGAGATGATCCATCGGCACGCAGAGCGACGAATTGTCGACCACGTTGCCAAGCACGAGCGTGGCGTTGACGCGGATATCGGCATCGCGTGAGCGCGCCGCATAGGTCAGCACGGAGATGATGTCGAGATTGTCGATGCCACGAAAGTAACCGATGGCACCTTCCTTGTTGTCGTCGAGAATGATGCGAATGGCCTTGGTGGCCTTCAACAGATCGGGCCGTTCGACGACGTCCTTGACGCTCTTTACCGACGGCGCCATGTCGCCGACGATCCGCATCAGGCACTGCAGCATGCTCTGCCAGTCCTTCAGGTCGTCGCGCGGAATGGCATCTGCTGTCATCAGCTTCTTCGTACGCGCGCAATCGGGCTGCCCGGCGGATTGCGCCGACGCCATCGCCGGAAAGATGGCAGCAGCGCAGATGACAAGCAGGCATCGCCCGGCAAAGCGTCGGATGTAACTCGTCATTTCGGCACGTATCCGTTGGAGAGGGGCACGGAATTATCGTTCAACCCGATCGGTGTCTGCAGGCGATACCAGGGAAAATCGAGCCCGGACTCCGCGGCGTATTTGCCAATCAGCGTCCCGCTCTCGAACACGTTGCCGTCCTTGTCGACCTCGACCGTGTATTCCGCGTCGGTCATCTGCAACAGCCCGGCCAGAGCCTCGATCAGGCGAAGCTTCGCCTTGATCTCGAAACGCGCTGGCTGGCGGGTCGGAATATAGGGCGCATAAACCTCGATATAGTCGCCGCGCCTGACAGCCGGAACCGGATTGCCATTGATCCTGACATCCGGAATGTAGCGGCCGATATCGTCGGACTGATAGCCCTTCCCCTTGATGTAGAAGCGCACATATTTCTGCTCGACCTGAAATGCGCTCTTGATGGCGGGCGAGAATGCGATGATGCCGCCGGCCACGCAAAATGCGAGCACGCCGGCGCCGCCGGCCAGCGCGACCTTGTATTTGGCGACCTTGTCGACATTCTCGCTCGAATTGAATTCGCCGATGCCCTGCGTTCCGGTGCCGTAGAGCAGAATCGCGACGCCCACGACGACGAATACGAACGACATCGCCGAATGGGTTTGGCCCATCGTGTGATAGGCGAAGCCGAGAAAGATCGTACCGACGATCATGAAGAAGATGCCGCTGGACAGGAACCGCATCACCAGTCCCGGCTGAGTTGGCGGTACAGGCGGTGTTGGACCTGCCGGGGCGGTAGCCGGCGGCAACGGCGGCGGCTGGACGGGATCGTCAGGCGGCATCGGCGCGCTTCCTGTGTCGTATGGACGGGAGTGTCAGCATGCGGACCGGCGCGAGGCACGTCGGCTGACAACCTGCAACAGCGGCTTTGAAAGAGGCGGACATGCTGCGCACATTCGCTGGAAGGAGAATGAAAAACGAAAACAGGAAATACGTTTCAGCGCTCAGCCGGCTGCACCACCACAAAGGCAATGGTGGATGCGGACGTATCTGACCCAATTTTAGGTTGAACGTCAACGCTCGTCCGGCTTCCCGGTGTCGAGAGACAAAATAAAAGTGGGCACGGCGTCCTACACCGTGCCCACTTCAAATCGTCATATTCAACTCTATCAGCGCCATTGCGACTTCTGACCGGCACGGCACCCGCCTTTGCCTGTTCTAGGCTGCCCGGTCACCTTCGAGACAGCTTGTTCGCGGCGCACGCTTCGGCAGTCGCACACCGAAGATCACAAAGCTGATCACCGCCAGGACCCACACGCTCACGCCGCCATAGAGAAGCACCCAGCCGAAACCGTCCGTCAAAGCCTGATGGACGACGGTAGCCGGAACGTTACGCTCGGGCGCAATCGCCGTGCCCGCAGCAACGCTTTCTGCGAGCGAACGCAGCATCGGGGTATCTGTCACGCCCGACAGAGCCGCCTGCAACGACGCGCGGACGCCTTCCACGAGAATGAGTCCCATCAGCGCGATATTGATCGCCAGCGAAATCATGCGCGCGCTCATATCAATGCCGGAGGCCATTCCTGCACGCTCGGCCGCGACCGAGCCGGTGGTCGTATTGGTCACCGGCGTATTGGTCATGCCCAGACCCACACCTGCCAGAATGCAACCGGGCAGCATGGTCAGCCAGCTCGCCTGATCGACCGAACTGCCAAGCTTCATCAGCATGAAACCGAGCCCGATTGCGAACAGGCCGAGCGGAATGATCAGGCCCGCGTGATAGCGAAGCGCGAGGCGCTCAGCCACTGGCGGCACCACCAGCGTCGGCAATGTATAGGCCAGCAACGACAGGCCGGCGCCGACGCTGTCATAGCCGAGACCGGCCTGGAAATAGATCGGCAGATAGATCATGAAGGGCCAGAAGCTGAAATTCATCGCCATCGATCCGATCAGCGCGCCGGAGAACGTGCGGATCCGGAACACGCTGAAATCGAACATCGGCCGCGGACTGGTCCGCTCCGCGATCATGAAGCCGATGCAGCTCGCAGCGAACACGGCGATCACCGCGAAGGCGGCCCAACTATCAAAACCGAGATCGGATCCCTGCGTGATGAAGAATGCGAGGCAGAACACCGCGAGCGACAGCGTGACGATGCCCGCGAGATCGAGCGTGCTGGCGCCGGGATCGCGCGACTCGCGAACGCCGCTCGCCGCGAGGAATAGCGAGATGGCGCCCAGCGGGACGTGAACGAGAAACACCCATTCCCAGCTCAACAGCGCGACGATCGCTCCGCCGATGATCGGACCAAAGCCGAGCCCGATGCCGAAGATGATGCCCCACCATCCGAATGCGACGGCGCGCGCGCGGCCGGCCTGAAATTGATGCGACAGCACGGCAATCTGGCAGATCAGCATCGCGCCGCCGCTCATGCCCTGAAGAAACCGGGCGACGATCAACACCGACGCATCGCGGGCCAGACCGCAGACCAGCGACGAAACCGCAAATGCGATGATCGCACCGATATAGACGCGCTTGCGCCCATAGCGATCGGCCAGCGTGCCGGTGGCCATCAGAACCGTCGTCACGGCGATCGTGTAGGCGTTCATCACCCATTGCAGCTGCTTGAAGTCGGCGTGCAATACCGTCTCGAGCGTCGGCAGGATCGCCGGGATGCTGGAGATTTCGAGGCCGAACATCAAGGATGTGAGACAGACGGCCGCCAAAGCAAATGTGCCCTGTCGGGATTCGGAATGCATGATTTCGCCTTTCACCTAATGTCGGGCGGAACATAGGCGGCGATTGACCATCCGATAACTGGATGGTTGAATATTTCAGAAACAACAAATCCGGATAGATGACATGAGCGTCCTGGATGTCGAGGCCGTGCAGGCCTTCGTCACCATCGCCGATCTGCAGAGTTTTACCCGCGCAGCGGACGCACTCGGCACGACTCAGGGGGCGATCAGCGTGAAGCTGAAGCGGCTGGAAGATCGGCTCGGCCACAAGCTGATCGAACGCACGCCGCGGCTGGTCAGGCTGTCGGCGCAAGGCGCCGTGTTCGTCGAAGCCGCGCGAGATTTCCTCGCTGCGCATGATCGTGCCATCGCTGCACTGACCTCGACGCGGCGCCGCTTCACCCTCGGCATCGCCGCACATGTTGTGGGGCCGGAAGTGCCGACGCTGCTGGCGCGACTGAACGCGCATGATCCCTCGCTGACCATCGAGGTGCGGCTCGACAACTCGCCCAAGCTCCTGGAGTCGTTCGATCGCGGCGAGATCGATGCGGCGATCATTCGCCGGGACGAAGACCGGCGCGATGCCGAGGTGCTCGCGCCGGAAGCCTTTGGCTGGTTCGCCGCACCGGATTTCGAACATCGTCCAGGCGAGCCGCTTCGCCTCGCCGCGTTGTCGCCGCTCTGCGGCGTGCGCGACATCGCGATCCATGCACTCGATGCCGCGGGCATTCCATGGACGGAAGTGTTTCTGGGCGGAGGATCGTCGGTAGTCGCGGATGCGGTCTCGGCGGGTCTCGCCACCGCGGTGTTTTCATGCCGCGTCGCACCGCGCGGCACCATC
>WPCJ01139447.1_pt1 | contig 11375 bp, 8 predicted proteins | sample 5399831 | NCBI WGS metagenome assembly WPCJ01 (sample SAMN12869470, study PRJNA574797) | sludge metagenome | isolation source: wastewater treatment of pH10 | place: China:Beijing | collected 2019-05-20 | reverse complement strand
AGACTATACCTTTCTTGGGCAGAAACCCGTTCCCCGGCTATCACTACTAATGTTAGAAGAAAAATAATGTATCTCATATACTATTTTTTTAACTATTTCATGCTCTATGATTTTACTTGCTGTTTTTGAAGAATTACAGTGTAACCTGTAATTTACCCCGGCCCTTTATTATTGCCCGATATGAACAGTTTGAACCCGAATAAAAATACGACACTCCGCATTCTTACATTGTTATTAAATCTTACATTGTTAAGTACAGGGCAAAAAAAATTAAATGCTGTCTAAAAACCTTTTTACAACCTTTATAAATAAATCTTTTGGTGGGATTTCATCTAATTCGGGTGGTAACCCTATTTGCATTGTATTGAATATAAGCCCATGCAACAGGCATATCCAGCTAAACATTAGCTCGTTTGCCAATTCGCTATTATTATTTGCCAGTTCTAAAAATAAATCTTTAGTATGGGCAAGAAGTCTTTCTACTTCCTCACTTGGAACCAGCCTGTTGAAATTAAACATTAACTTATAAAATGCTGTATGTTCATATGCAAAGTCCCAATGACTTATTGACAGTAATAATAAATTTTTTCTGGGCCCTACATCAGATTGTCTTACTGACTCATATTCATTATATAATTTGCGAAGTCCCATTAACGCCAGCTCATTGAACAGGTCTTCCTTATTTTTAAAATGCTCATACACTATCGGTGGGGTATATTCAATCACTTCGGCAATCTTACGGATAGTGACAGCATCCCACCCTTCCGAAACCGCAATGTTCACGGCTGTATCCATAATGCGTTGACGAATTTCCTCTTTTTCTCTTTCCCTTCTTTTAATATGTGTCATAATCATACGTTATATTTTCTAACACTGTTAGAATTGCGAAAGTACACCTTTTTTTTAAAATGGAAAAAGATTTTGCGGATGAATTTTCTATATTTTTCGTGTTTAACTTTTTTTTAAAGGAACAGATAGGTTTTCATCGGTAGAAATTAGGACTGCCTCTCTATATTAAAGTGTTGATATTCATAGCATAGAAATATTTAAATCAGGTGAAGGTTGACATTCGACTAATTGAAATTCGTTTATAAGGGTTAGTAACGATGGGTTTACATTAATCATTTCTTGGAGTGTGGGGCTAAAGGGTGTTCTGTTGCGGGGTTCTGTGTTATGTTCTGCTGGGGGTTGGGATGGGTGTTCAAGTTGAAGAGGTGATGATTGTTGATTAGTGTGTGGTGGCGTTTGGCTCCGTGGTTTTTGTTGAGAGTAAGTTTTATTCGCTTTGAGTTGTTGGATAATATAGTCGGCAATATCGTAACCGGCTTCTATCTGTTGAGGGGTTGCATGGTATTCAATCAGTTCGGATATGGCGATCTGGCAGGGTATCTGTTTTCTGATTTCAACCATGTTCCTACTCCACTTTTCATAACATCCGGCATCGGGGTAAAGGACTATATTCCGATTCTCTAAAACTTTTGATTTCTCAATATTCAACCCGTTGATATTTCCAGCAGCTAACCAGTTGCATTGGGAGATTACCATGCTTGTAATCAGGGCTGTTTTCTCAGCCTCAACAATGGCTATCGGTTTATCGGGATAGAGGCGAAGCAGGTGTTCACCAAAATAGCATTGTCGAAGATTGAAGTTGGCATACGCAGGATTGCTTTTCTTTAATTTGTTGTGCACCCAATCGATTACCCCAGTATTGTTTCTTACCCGTTTACCCGTTTTAGGATTGTACTGCATGATCTTCCCCGTGCGGATTTTCCCATCGATGTCGATTTGCCAAAAGATCACTTCCTTATTTTTGGTTGCTCCCAAAGCATAGTCTTCCACGGCTTTTTCGATCTTGTTTTTCGAGAAATAGTTACAGAGGAAGCGTACGAAGTTGGAATTATAGGATGCTGAACGTTTTACGTAGGCATAGGGTATATGGCTTATTCCTGTTGAGGGTTTCTTATTAGGGGTACTTTCGGCTGGTTGCAGAGGGTGTTGGATTTGGAGTTGATATTGGTGTTGCCGGGATCGTGTTAATTGCCGGGAAGGCAATTGGCATGATTCCGGTGGTTGCTGCTTTTTCGGTTGTTGGGAAGTTGGGGGTTTTGATGTGGGTTGGTTTTGGGGTTGTTGAGTTTGCTGCTTTTTTGATTGCGGTGATGCAGTTGGTTTTTGATGTGGGTTGTTTTTCTTCCCGGGATGATCGTTGAAATATTGGCGAGGAGTATAGTGGTATCCGCACTTGTTTTCGTGGTTGCATTTGCCTACTGTCGAATGGATGGGTTGGGCGGTGTTACCATCGAGGTAGAGAGTGAACGAGTACGCATCTTTACATGCCGGGCAAGCGTGCCGGGTTGACTTTCCCTTATAGGGTTGGAGATATGGTTTTTTATAGACTGGCATAAAAATAATTTGTTTTTCAAGCTACACTTTCTTCACTTCGTACACGATTTTGGAGAAAAAGGGGTTGAAATACCGAAAAAGGTGTAGAAAGTGAACGAAGTGAACGTTCTAAAAAAAATATTTCTTTACATAGACTACCATGCCGTAGTTCTTCCGTTCTGATTTTATGTTTACATTCCGGAGCCGTTCGCTGAAGTTCCGCTTTGATACCGGGTGATAACTTCCATCATAACAGAATAATTTGTAGTCGTTATAGAGTTCTTTGAGTTGTACATACTCGTCCAGTGATGCCCGGTAACCTTCTTCTTCGAGGAACAGGATAACGGAATTGGATTCTCTCATGTACCGTTCAAGCACATTATCCACCGCTTCGCTCCGGGTGAATTGCTTCTGGTGAAGCAACCGCTTTAGTCCTTCGAGTACCCAGTTGAATACGCCTGACAGCTCATTCCTGATTATCTTCTGTGCGATCTGCTTATCCTGTCTTTCTTCCGGGATGGTGATATCGAAAGGGATAATCAGGAACCTGCGAAAATAGGCTGTTGTCTGCTCTACTTCCTTCGGGAGCTCGTTACAGTTGAAGATCAGTTTGGCGTAATTAATCAGGGTAAACGGCTCCCCGTATGGCAATCGTGCTTCCACCGGTTCTCCGGAGACTAACTGTTTGAATATGGATGCTTCGAGTTTGCCATTTATCTCGCTGGCGTAATTCACCAATTTGTTCGCCAACATGGCCCGGTAGTAGCCGTTTTCGTTGGTAAGGTTTTGCAGCGAATAGCTGCTTACATTCTCGGTTCCTCCCAAAAGGGCGTTCACGATCTCGAAGAAAACGGATTTCCCATTGGCTCCCTTGCCATAAAGGAGCAATGCCTTTTCGAGTTTTAAAACCGAAGGTTTTATAAAGAGATAACCCAGATACTCGGCGAGTATCTGTTGCTTTTCAATTTCGGGCAGAACGGTGTTGAGGTAATAATCAAAGATAGGGCATTTGGCACTCACATCATAACAGAATGGGAGTTGGTAGGTGAGGAAGTCGTTCCTGTCGGGTCTGCGTAGATTTAGCCGTCCTTCGTCAATTTCAAAGGTTCCGTTTTTCAAGTTGACCAGGACTTTATCGGATTGGGGTGGGTTTGGCAGGTTTGCCACGGCAAGGAATTGTTTGAGTAGTTGTTCCCGGAAGGTGTAAAGCCGGGCATCGAACCGGTCTACTCCCATCTTCTCGGCAGCAATCCCCAGAAAGGTCTGATATTCTATGTTATCCAACAGGCTCCAATACTCACCATTATAGAGATATATAAAATCGTGGTTCCGGCAGATTCCCCAATTATTAAGATTGGCTGTTTCCAGAATTTTTTCGATGCATGTTACCAGATAGTGCTTCTTTGATAGTTTCTGGTCTTCATTGGTAAAGCCTGCCTCGTCCCGAAAATCGACTTCACCGATCTGCTCAAACAATGAATTCAATATTTTGGAATGATCTATTGCCGGTTCCTCTTGGATTGCTTTGAACTGGCTCCTGAATTTCTGCAAATCCATTTCAAGGATATCAATAAAATCGGAGTTTTCTAAAGAAAAGCCGTTATTGGCATTTGCTTGTAGTTGCCGCGCATTTATGTTGGTACTTGTTTTTCCGATCATAGGAATTCTCCTTTCTTTCCATTGTAGTTTTCTTCAAGTAGGGATAGAATGTCGGATTTCCGGTAATAGAGCTTTCCCCGGATTCGGGAATAGGGAAGGATTCCGTTGGTTCTCCATGTCTGGAGCGTGCGCAGCGAGATGTGCAATTTTTGCATTACATCCTGCGCATCGATCCAGTCGCCCCAATCGTTCCTGCCGCTACTGTCCTGATGGCTGCCGGTATGTTTGCTGTCGGCCATCTTAGTAGTTTCTTCTTCTCAGGGGGGAGATCCGGAACACTTCGGGTTGTTCTTCCGGTGGTGCTTCATCGGAGAGCAACCACCGGTCGATCTCGCTTTTCAGGAACTGCAGCTTCTTTCCCTTTTTGTGGAAGGGGATGGTTTTCTTGCATACCCATCCGTAGACTGTCTGCTTGGCCGGTTTGTCGGGGAGATACTCGCAAAGGGCATCGATATCCATCCATTGTACTTCATCGGTTCTCGGGGAGACTGCAGATTCGATCAGGTTTTCCAATCTGTCGAATTTTTCAATCAGGTAGGTCATTGCTTCCGGTACGTCGTTGAACGTGATTGTTTTTTCAGCCATGATACTATCGGTATGTAGGTTCACTTCCGTACCAATAGAAAAGTAAACCACTTCCCCGGAAGTGAGGAAGTGGTTCAAATATGAGAAGCAATAATATCCTTGTAGTGAGGGTTGTAGACTATCTACCGGGCTACTTTGGGTGCTACAATTTTAGATTTGGCTATCGTTTATTACTTTTTGTTGGATTCTCGGGAATAATTCGGCAAAGAGATCGGCAACTATCCTAAGATTTTTCTGCGTTTTCCTGCTCTCGAAATCGATATTGAGCTCTGTCCGGATGTTCTGGAAATTCTTTCCGGTGAAGGTGTTGATAAATCTTGCCCATTGTGTCTTGTCGGAGTTGTTGAAACTTATTCCCAACTCATTGAAAAGATAGTAGAACGCCAATACTTGCTGGGGCATATTCATTCCTCTAATGTTGACTTCTTCCGTGAGTTTTGATATGGTTGCTTTGAGTGCCTGTGTCTCCGACCGGAGCTTGTTTTTGAGTTGTTTGATTTTTTGTTTTTCTCCATTGAACAACTGGTTAAGTTGCTCGATGCTGTTTTTGAGAGTGCTTATTTCCTCATCTTTACGGTCGATGGTTGATTCGAGTTCCTCTACCCTCTCCGGTTGAATTTCGGAATAAGTTTGGCTGTGGGGATCGTTCAGGCAATTCATATTGACTTGTTCACGAAGTGAAACAAAGAACTGATTCATATTATAAATAAAAACATCCGGGTATTTTTCTCTCTCGCTGAGGTATCTCTTTTCAATAAGCTCGATGATATGCAGTCTTTGTTGGAGATTAAACGCTTTATGTGTAGCCCACATGAAGATAACTTCGTAATTGAATATCTGTGTCGCTTTGAGCCAGTTTATTTCATCGAGGTTGAAGTTGCGGATGTTGCCTAAATATATATCATCTATTTTCAAAAAGTACTCTTTCCCATATCCATCAATATTATCGGATAACATTTCTAATTTTTTCTTCTGTGTATCGGTCAAGTCATAGGAGTAATTATCAATAAGGCTTTTAACAATTCCAACAATGGTACTCTCCATCACTTTATCATTGAAGTAGATATTTTTGACGATGTATTGCGCTTTAAAGGGTTCCGAAACCTTGACACGGATCAGGTCAAATATCTCATAGGCTTTATTGAAAACACAAATCCACCACTCCTCGTCCTTCTGCAATTCGCATCTTTTATTGTTAAAAATCGCCCTATTGTCATCATCCAATAAATAATCAGCCAAATTGGTCTTGGGATAATCTTCCTTGTACTTTCTACACACATCTTCAATGTAGGAGACAGTATTCAGATTTTCTTCTTTCAGGTTAATAGTCATTATTGGATGGTTGTCATCGTACTTATTTACCCCTAACGCTATAATATTGTAGGCGAAAATAAATGTATTGTCCCGGGAAATAACATTGAGTATTTCCATCCTAACCTTATGAGCAATGGTTCTGTCAATTTCGTTTTCTCTTTCGTCGAAAATTGTCGGGGGTGGCTTTCCTGCATGATGCTGTGCGTGGCTCCGGTATCTGGCATCGGCAAAAAGATACCGGTTAAAATACGCTTCTGTTTGTCTTTTATTATTTCTTAAAGGGTAAAGATCGTAAACAGCTTTTTTCACCAGTTCGTAGTGGTAAATCTTCTTCTTATTAATTTCAAGGTATTCTTTCGCTCTCATAACAGATTCATATTCTCTAATACGACATGAAAGACTTCTAATCAAAAATAATTACCCAAACTATCCTTGTTGAGTCGCACCAATCAATCTGACAAGATTGATTATTCAATGTGCAGCACATAACCGGGTAACCGGTTCGGTTGGCCAAAGGTTATGTAATTGGTTTTTTCGCAAAAGAATAATCAGATTCTGTCATTTTACCAAATCTCTCAAATTATCATGACGTGCATATAATGCACGTCATGATAATTATTTACACCTCTATTATAATTAATAAACGATTTTCGGGTAGCTATGGTTTTGATATCGAAACAGAATGTTTTGATAATGAAACGGGGGTTGTGGTTATCGATAGGGGTGGTTGGTTTTGGATGTTTATGGCAATTTGTTTACCCATTGTTTACCCAAAAACAAAGACACTTACCAAAATCAATTGGTAAGTGTCTTATTTTTAACGTGATCCGAGCGGGATTCGAACCCACGACCCACAGCTTAGAAGGCTGTTGCTCTATCCAGCTGAGCTACCGGACCATCCTTTTGAGGCTGCAAAAATAACGCAATTCTCAGAATAAAAAAAATTTATGATTCGCTAATTTATATATCTTTGTAGGATTCGGCTGCCTCGGCTTATTGTTGGCAGAAAATAGGGGTATACAGAATTGTTTTAATTACTGAACATTCTGCCGGAGCATACGTTAATAAAAAAAGTGCACGATTTTAACAATACAACTATCCATTATTCAGGATATTATATTCCTTAACCCGATTCTTAATTCAGCAATATGGACAGAAGAACCTTTATCAAAAAATCATCACTGACAACAGCCGCAGTAGCAACAGGATTTCATTCACCGTTGTTTGCACAGGATACCTCTAATTTAAAGATCGGACTTATCGGAAGCGGATGGTACGGTATGGTGATCGCTAAAGCGGCATTGCAGGCAGGCGGAGTGGAGATAGCTGCTATCTGTGACGTGGATACTGTCCATCTGAAAAACAGTGCAACCGAACTGGAAACATTACAGGGAGTAAAACCAAAAGAGTTTAAGGATTATCATGAGTTACTAAACCTGCCGGCATTGGATGCGGTGCTGATAGGAACACCTCCTCATTGGCATGCTCTGCAATTCATAGATGCCTGTAAAAAAGGACTACCTATCTACTGTGAAAAACCACTGGCGTACGATGTGGATGAAGGGAAAGCCATGATAGAAGCGGCACGTAAGGCAGGAAACATTGTGCAGATCGGTTTTCAACGTCGTCAGAGTAAAGCATTCCAAAAAGCCAGAGAACTCATCCAAACCGGAGAGATAGGCAGAGTGCGACAGATAGGTGCACAAATACATTACAACCCGGGCAATGCAGATACCACTGTGCAGGATCCACCCTCTTCACTGGACTGGGACACATGGTGCGGTCCTACCCCAAAACTCCCCTACAGTCCATCCATCGGGCACGGAAATTGGAGACTGGAGAAAGAATACGGCAATGGTCACCTGGTGGACTGGGGTATCCATCATATAGATATTATCCGTACCATTATGGATTTCAAAATGCCTGAATCGATCCATGCTACCGGGAGCCTCGATGTGCTGAAAGGAAGAATAACTACACCCGATACCCTTTTGGCAACCATGCATTTCAAAGATTGCCCGGTTGTCTGGCAACACAGGCTTTGGGGTACCGGAGACCTGAATCCTCAATTCAACAATGGCGTATTTTTCTATGGAGAGAAAGCAACTCTGTTTGCTGCTGACAATAAACTGATACTGACACCTGCGGGAAGAGACCGGGAACAGCAGGTAATGGATATCGATACACCCGATATGCAGGAAAAGCATCTTGCCGAATTTATCCATGCAGTAAGGACGAAAGATAAAAATCTGGTAAGCTGTAAAGTTGAGGATGCCTTCCAATCGACTGCTGCAGTACAGTTAGCGATGATCTCATATGAAACGGCCAGTGAAGTGAAATGGGATGCTACCGGAAATACAATTTCGGGGAATGACAGCGCCAGAAAATTATCAGCACGTCCATACCGTCAAGGATATATAAGGCCGACATACTGATAAACAAACTTTTTTACAGATATCTATTTAATCTACCAGACAAGCATGTCGACACTCTTTTTAATCTTTACCATCCTATCGGCAGTAGCCATTCTTCTGTTCATGGTCTTGAAACTCAAGATCAGTGCATTTATTGCATTGCTGATCACCTCCATTTATGTAGGGATTGTTTCAGGGATGCCGCTGAACGACATTACCCAATCCATTCAGGAAGGGATGGCAGGGACACTTGGCTTTGTAGCAACAGTAGTCGGATTGGGAGCAATCTTCGGGCAGATGCTCGAAAGTTCGGGAGGAGCTGAGTCTCTGGCAGATTATTTGGTAAGAAAGTTTGGAAAAGAGAGAGCCCCATGGGCAATGGTTACGACCGGTTTTATTGTCGCTATTCCTGTCTTTTTCGACGTGGGGTTTATCATTCTGGTCCCTATTGTGTATGCCCTATCGCGCGACACCAAACGTTCGCTGCTCTATTACGCCATACCTTTGCTGGCTGGTCTGGCGGTTACCCATAGTTTCATTCCGCCTACCCCCGGACCGGTAGCAGTGGCTGATATTATCAACGCCCAATTAGGATGGGTTATTCTGATGGGATTTATTCTGGGAATTCCCACAGCCATTATTGCAGGACCTGTCTTCGGAAAATATATCTCCAAAAAGATACACCTGATGCCTCCTTATAGTGATGATGATACTCCCAGGGAGTTCGATACAAAGTCGTATCCCTCATTCCGGTTAATTGCGATTATCATCTCTATCCCACTCCTACTTATACTCCTCAATACATTTACTACTGTAGCGGTTTCGAAAGAAATTGTGAGAAAATCGGTCTTCACCGACGTACTGGAATTTATCGGACATCCTTTTTCTGCACTGATCATTGCCACCCTTATTGCTACCTATTTCTTGTGCATAAAAAGAGGGATGGACAAGCAGAAAATTCTCGACTTAAGTACAAAAGCATTGGGGCCTGCGGGAATTATCATCCTGATTACCGGTGCTGGTGGTGTATTGAAACAAGTATTGGTAGATAGCGGTATCGGACAGGTTATGGCAGAATCGATGTCCAACTCGCCTTTGCCGCCCATCCTGCTGGCATGGCTTATTGCAGCCGTAGTACGGGTAACACAGGGTTCAGCTACCGTAGCAATGATCACTGCAGCAAGTATAATCGCTCCTATTATCAGTGAATTCGGATTGAACGATCCTCAACGCGCACTGGTGGTAATCGCCATTGCCTCAGGCGCTACCTTGCTGTCGCACGTCAACGACAGCGGATTCTGGCTGGTCGGAAAATACCTGGGTATGAATGAAAAGCAAACACTGCAGAGCTGGACTGTAATGGAAAGTATCATCGCTTTTTGCGGATTGATATTTACGCTGACAGCCGGTTTATTCTTTTAGAGAAACCCTCACCTTTTGTTTGGATTGTGACCCGGAAAGTGGAGCGAAGATAAATTGAAAGCACAAAAAAAGCGACCAAAGCCGCTTTTTCTATATTAAGTATAAATATTACAAGATGCCCTGGCCCATCATCGCTTTGGCTACTTTCATAAAACCGGCGATATTGGCGCCTTTTACGTAGTTAATGTAACCGTCGCTCTCTTTACCGTATTTCACACAATTTTCGTGGATATTGGCCATGATCCATTTCAGTTTTTCATCGACTTGTTCTGCCGACCAACTGTAACGTTCTGAGTTTTGTGTCATTTCCAATCCTGACACCGACACTCCACCGGCATTAGCTGCCTTACCGGGAGCATACAATATTTTATTCGACTGGAAAATCGCGATAGCTTCAGGAGTGCTCGGCATATTCGCTCCTTCGGAAACAGCGATCACACCGTTTTTTACAAGCGCTTCAGCATCCGCCTGGTCGATCTCGTTCTGAGTGGCCGAAGGTAGTGCGATATCTCCTTTTTCTCCCCACGGACGTGCTCCGGGAACATATTTACATCCATATTCTTCCGCATATTCGCGGATGCGTCCCCGATAGAGATTCTTCAGTTCCATCACAAATTCCAGTTTCTCTTTCGTGATGCCATCCGGATCATAGATATAACCGTCGGAATCGGACAAGGTGACGGGAATAGCTCCTAACTCCAACAGTTTCTCGCAGGTATATTGGGCCACGTTCCCCGATCCGGAAACCAAACATTTTTTTCCTTTGATATCGGTATTCTGGGTTTTCAGCATTTCCAGCAGGAAATAGACATTCCCGTAGCCGGTAGCTTCAGGACGAATGAGCGATCCGCCAAATTCACGCCCCTTCCCGGTGAATGTGCCGGTGAATTCTTCGGCCAACTTCTTGTACTTACCAAACATATAACCCACTTCACGGCCACCTACGCCGATATCGCCGGCAGGTACATCAGTATTGGGACCGATCACGCGCCATAGGCCCTCCACAAAGGCTTGGCAGAAACGCATCACTTCCCCGTCGGACTTGCCGCGTGGTGAAAAGTCGGAACCACCTTTGGCACCACCCATCGGCAATGTAGTAAGTGCATTCTTGAATGTCTGTTCAAAAGCAAGGAATTTCAAAATAGAAGGCGACACCGAAGCGTGAAAGCGAATTCCCCCTTTATACGGCCCAATGGCATTGTTATGCTGTACCCGGTAACCCATGTTGGTCTGTACATTGCCCTTATCATCGACCCATGTAACACGGAAAGAATGGATCTTATCGGGGATAACCAACCGCTCGATCAGGTTTGCTTTTTCAAACTCGGGATGCTCGTTGTACACATCCTCAATGGATTCCACTACTTCTTCCACGGCCTGGTGATATTCCGGCTCGTTGGGAAAACGCCTTTTGAGAAGACCTAAAACTTCTGAAGATTTCATACGATTATTTTATTGTTTTCACTTTGGTGTATGTAACTTGCTATAATCATGCACCTGTGTAAGGATGATCCTCCTGCTCGTTTCATACGTCAATATTAATTTTTTTACACTAAGGTCGTATGGAAAGCCTTCCGGTACATTGAGATAAACCGGGCA
>WPCJ01129081.1_pt1 | contig 11375 bp, 8 predicted proteins | sample 5399831 | NCBI WGS metagenome assembly WPCJ01 (sample SAMN12869470, study PRJNA574797) | sludge metagenome | isolation source: wastewater treatment of pH10 | place: China:Beijing | collected 2019-05-20 | reverse complement strand
CACATCTGGTTCCTGAAGTCGCTGCCGAGCCGCATCGGCACGCTGCTCGACATGACGCTCAAGGACATCGAGCGCGTTCTCTATTTCGAGAACTACATCGTCACCGAGCCGGGCCTCACCGCTCTGAAGGAAAACCAGCTTCTCTCCGAAGAGGAGTACATGCTGGCCGTCGACGAATATGGCGAGGACAGCTTCACCGCCATGATCGGCGCCGAGGCCATCCATGAGCTTCTGGCTTCCATGGACCTGGAGAAGATCGCCGGCGACCTGCGTTCGGAACTTGCTTCCACCACCTCGGAGCTGAAGCAGAAAAAGCTGCTCAAGCGCCTCAAGGTGGTTGAGAACTTCATGGAATCCGGCAACCGCCCGGAATGGATGATCATGAAGGTCATCCCGGTCATCCCGCCGGACCTGCGCCCGCTGGTTCCGCTGGACGGCGGCCGCTTCGCGACCTCCGACCTGAACGACCTGTATCGCCGCGTCATCAACCGTAACAACCGCCTGAAGCGCCTGATCGAGCTTCGCGCGCCCGGCATCATCGTGCGCAACGAAAAGCGCATGCTGCAGGAAGCGGTGGACGCCCTGTTCGACAACGGCCGCCGCGGCCGCGTCATCACCGGCGCCAACAAGCGTCCGCTGAAGTCGCTGTCCGATATGCTCAAGGGCAAGCAGGGCCGCTTCCGCCAGAACCTGCTCGGCAAGCGCGTCGACTATTCGGGCCGTTCGGTGATCGTGACCGGTCCCGAACTCAAGCTGCACCAGTGCGGCCTGCCGAAGAAGATGGCGCTGGAGCTGTTCAAGCCGTTCATCTACGCCCGTCTCGACGCCAAGGGCTATTCGTCCACCGTCAAGCAGGCGAAGAAGCTGGTCGAGAAGGAGCGTCCGGAGGTCTGGGATATCCTCGACGAGGTGATCCGCGAGCATCCGGTTCTCCTGAACCGCGCGCCGACGCTGCACCGCCTGGGCATCCAGGCGTTCGAGCCGATCCTGATCGAGGGCAAGGCGATCCAGCTTCATCCGCTGGTCTGCACCGCCTTCAACGCCGACTTCGACGGCGACCAGATGGCCGTGCACGTTCCGCTGTCGCTGGAAGCGCAGCTCGAAGCCCGCGTGCTGATGATGTCGACCAACAACATCCTGCACCCGGCTTCCGGCGCGCCGATCATCGTGCCGTCGCAGGACATGGTTCTGGGTCTCTACTACCTGTCGATCATGAACCAGAACGAGCCGGGCGAGGGCATGGCCTTCGCCGACATGGGCGAGATGCAGCATGCGCTCGAGACCAAGGCCGTCACCCTGCACGCCAAGATCAAGGGCCGCTTCAAGACCGTCGATGCCGAGGGCAACCCGGTTTCGAAGATCTACGAGACCACGCCCGGCCGCATGATCATCGGCGAGCTTCTGCCGAAGAACGTCAACGTGCCCTTCGACATCGCCAACCAGGAGATGACCAAGAAGAACATCTCCAAGATGATCGACACGGTCTATCGTCACTGCGGCCAGAAGGAGACGGTCATCTTCTGTGACCGCATCATGCAGCTCGGCTTCGCCCATGCTTGCCGCGCCGGCATTTCGTTCGGCAAGGACGACATGGTCATTCCGGACACCAAGGCCAAGCTGGTGGCGGATACCGAGGCGCTCGCCAAGGAATACGAGCAGCAGTACAACGACGGTCTGATCACCCAGGGCGAGAAGTACAACAAGGTGGTCGACGCCTGGGCCAAGTGCTCGGAGAAGGTCGCCGAGGAAATGATGGGCCGCATCAAGGCGGTGGAGTTCGACGACAGCGGCCGTCAGAAGCCGATGAACTCGATCTACATGATGTCGCACTCGGGTGCGCGTGGTTCGCCCACCCAGATGCGCCAGCTTGCCGGCATGCGCGGCCTGATGGCCAAGCCGTCGGGCGAGATCATCGAGACGCCGATCATCTCCAACTTCAAGGAAGGCCTCACCGTTCTCGAGTACTTCAACTCGACTCATGGCGCCCGCAAGGGTCTGGCCGACACCGCCTTGAAGACGGCGAACTCGGGTTACCTGACACGTCGTCTGGTCGATGTGGCGCAGGACTGCATCGTCAACGCCATCGACTGCGGCACCGACAAGGGCCTCACCATGCAGCCGATCGTGGATGCCGGACAGGTCGTCGCTTCGATCGGTCAGCGCGTGCTTGGCCGTACCGCGCTCGACGATATCGTGCATCCGGTCTCGGGCGAGGTTCTGGTCAAGGCCGGCACGCTCATGGACGAGCGCGATGTGGAGCTGATCGAGAAGGCCGGCGTGCAGGCGGTTCGCATCCGTTCGGCGCTGACCTGCGAGGTCCGCACCGGCGTCTGCGCGGTCTGCTACGGCCGCGACCTGGCGCGCGGAACGCCGGTCAACCAGGGCGAGGCCGTCGGCGTCATCGCCGCGCAGTCGATCGGCGAGCCGGGCACCCAGCTCACCATGCGTACCTTCCACATGGGCGGTACGGCGCAGGTGGTGGACTCCTCGTTCCTCGAGGCCTCGTATGAGGGCACGGTGCAGATCCGCAACCGCAACGTGGTGCGCAACTCCGACGGTCACCTCGTGGTCATGGGCCGCAACATGGCGATCCTGATCCTCGACGAGGCCGGCAAGGAGCGCGCCACCCACCGCGTCACCTACGGTTCGCGCATCTTCGTGGACGATGGCGACAAGGTGAAGCGCGGCCAGCGTATCGCCGAGTGGGACCCCTACACCCGTCCGGTGCTTACCGAAGTCGAGGGCCGGGTCGAGTTCGAGGACCTGGTCGACGGCATCTCGGTGCAGGAGACGGCCGACGAGTCGACCGGCATCACCAAGCGCGAGGTCATCGACTGGCGCTCGACGCCGCGCGGTTCGGACCTCAAGCCGGCCATCGTGGTGCAGGACGCGAAGGGCAAGGTCGCCAAGCTGTCGAAGGGCGGCGATGCGCGCTTCCTGCTCTCGGTCGAGGCCATTCTCTCGGTCGAGCCCGGCGCGCATGTGAAGCCCGGCGACGTTCTGGCCCGCGTGCCGATGGAAAGCGCCAAGACCAAGGACATCACCGGTGGTCTGCCGCGCGTTGCGGAACTGTTCGAGGCTCGCCGTCCGAAGGACCACGCCATCATCGCCGAGATCGATGGCACGATCCGCTTCGGCCGCGACTACAAGAACAAGCGCCGCATCATCATCGAGCCGCATGACTCGACGCTGGAGCCGGTGGAATACCTGATCCCGAAGGGCAAGCCGTTCCATCTTCAGGACGGCGACGTCATCGAGAAGGGCGACTACATCCTCGACGGCAACCCCGCGCCGCACGATATTCTTGCGATCCGCGGCGTCGAGGCTCTGGCCTCCTACCTCGTCAACGAGATCCAGGAAGTCTATCGACTGCAGGGCGTGTCGATCAACGACAAGCACATCGAGGTGATCGTTCGCCAGATGCTGCAGAAGGTGGAAATCACGGAGCAGGGCGACTCGACCTACATCCCGGGCGACCATGTCGACGTAATCGAACTGGACGAGATCAACGATCGCCTGCTCGAGGAAGGCAAGAAGCCCGCGGCCGGCCAGCCGGTGCTGCTCGGCATCACCAAGGCCTCCCTGCAGACGCCGTCCTTCATCTCGGCCGCGTCGTTCCAGGAGACCACCCGCGTGCTCACCGAGGCTGCTGTTGCCGGCAAGACCGACATGCTGCAGGGCCTGAAGGAGAACGTGATCGTGGGTCGCCTGATCCCGGCCGGTACGGGTGGCCAGATGAGCCAGATCCGCCGCATCGCCACGTCGCGCGACGAGCTGATCCTCGACGAGCGCCGCAAGGCCTCGGGCGCCGAGACGGCCGAGACGATGCTGGTCGACATGACGACGGCGGCGCAGTAAGCGCCGTCAGTCGGCGCAAAGCCAACAAGAAAGGCCGCCGGAGCGATCCGGCGGCCTTTTGTTTTGGCTGTTGTTTGTCTTGAACCGGGCGAATGAGGTGGGCTCAGCCCCGCAGCGTGGCCTCGATCTTGTCCAGCACATCCGCCTTGCCGACGCCTGTCAGGAAGGCGAGGGTGGTGATGACCGGCACGCCGAGATCGGTGGGAAGCTGCGTGGTGGAAACCACAAGGTCGACGCCGTTGAGCATGGAGCGCACTTCGGTCGCCTTGCATTGCGTGGAATTGATGTTGATGCCGCGCTCCTTCATCGCCTCGGTCACCGCATGCGATACCAGTGTCGAGGTGGCGATGCCGGTGCCGCAGGCAAACAGCACGTTCTTTTGCAGGGCCATTCCTATTGTTCTCCTTGTTGTGTGCCGTCGAGCAGGGCGAGCAGCTCGTCCGGTGTGCCGGCGTCCAGCAGCTTCTGGCTCAGGGTCTCGTCTTGGATGGTCAGCATGATCTGTTGCAGCATCTCGATCTGCCGGTCCTTGTCGTTCAGTGCCAGCATGAACACCAGTCCGACCGGCACCGCCTCATCGGGGTCTTCCATATTGGCGAAATCGACTGGATGCGCCAGCGTCGCTATGGCGATGCCGGGCTTCAGGACATGTTCGGGGTCCGTATGGGGCACGGCGACATTGCTGCCGCGCCCCATCGGCAAGCCGGTGGGCATGCGCGCTTCCCTTGCCAGTACCGCCTCGGCGAAGCTCGTCCGCACATGGCCAAGCTTTTCCAGCCGGCCGGCGAGCAGGCGGATGACCTCCTCGCTGGTAGCGGCATCTGCCTTGACCGCGATGGCTTCGCGTTCGATCTGCCCGGCAAGGGATCGCGTCATGTGGTCAGGCCTCCTGTGTCTGGTTGGTCACCGCATCCGGTTCGCCCGCGCCGGCTGCCCGTTCCCAGGCATCGGTGTTGCGGCGATAGAGCCAGAAGCAGAGCGCGATGACGGCTGCCAGCACGATCAGGCCGAACACGGCGAGATTCTGGATGGCGGCGATGACGACATAGGAAATCCACAGGAAGCCATCGACGACGGAGGTGATCTGCACCGCATTGGCCGGCATGGTGAAGCCCGACGCGACCGCAGCGCTGGTGAACAGCGGCGCCAGCGCATTGGCCACATAGAAGCCGGCCGCCAGCGTGATCGTGCCGACCACCACCATCCGGAACACGTTGCCGCGCAGCACCGGTGCCGTCATCGCCACGATGAAGGGAATGACCGCGAGGTCAGCGAACAGGATGACGCGGTTGCCCGGCAGGATGATGGACAGCAGGATGGCGATCGGCACCAGGATGAGCGAAGAGGAGATCGCCGCCGGGTGCCCGATGAGGATCGCCGAATCGAGGCCGACCAGCAGTTCGCGGTCGCCGGCCCGCTTGCGCACGAATTCATGCGCGGCTTCCGATACCGGCAGCAGGCCTTCCATGAGGATCTTCACCATGCGCGGCAGGAGCAGCATGGCGGCCGCCAGTGTCATGCCGGTCTGCAGCACCTTGGAAATGACGGTGCTGGCATCGCCGGCATTGTAGTAGGCGAGAACGCCGATCACGAGGCCGATGATCAGGCCGAGCACGACCGGTTCGCCGAACACGCCGAGCCGGCGTTCGATGGTTTCGGTGCTGAGATCGATCTTGTTGATGCCGGGGAGGCGGTCGAGGACCCAGTTGACGACGATGGCGATGGGCAGGATCTGGGCCGAGGCCAGATGCGGGACCGAAACGCCCGGAACGCCGTAGAATTTCTGCACGGCGCGCGCCGACCAGTCCGCGAACAGCAGCGACAGCGCGGCCATCAGGGCGGCGACAACGAGGCCGTAGCCGAGGCTGCCGGTGGCGGCGGTGGCCAGCGAACCGATGAAGGCAAAGTGCCAGAAGTTCCACACGTCGACATTGAGGGTGCGCGTCAGCCGCGTCATCAGCAAGGCGATGTTGACAATGATGGCGATCGGAATGACCCACAATCCGACCGAGGAACCGAAGGCGATCGCCGCTGCCGACGGCCAGCCGACATCGACGATATCGCGCTGGATGCCGGTGTTCCTGACGATGGCCTGCGCCGAATCGCCGATCGTCCCGAGCATGAGCCCGAGCACGAGATTGATGCCGATGAAGGCGACGCCGATGGTAACGGCGGCTCGGAAGGCCTTGCCGGCCTTGGCGCCGAGAATGAGTGCGATGATGAAGATGACGACCGGCAGGAGCACGGTGGCTCCCAGCGTGTCGATGATGGCCTTGAGGCCACTCAGGAACGCGTCCATGATTTCCCTCCCGAAGGGGTTCGTTCCGGCAAGCCAGAACATTTGTTGCGCTGCGACAACAGAAGTTGAACCCGCTTCGGGTCAACTGTCAATTCGGGGTGCGATCGAACTCCGGCTTCGGGGAGGAGATATCCCACGGGAATCAAGGGCTGGCCTGGGCTTGAGCCAGTCAGCCGGCCGCTTTTCGGTTCCGTGCTCTATTCCGGCGTATCGAAAGTGATGATCGAGACTTCGCCTTCCAGTGCGCCCTGATAGGCGGAAAGGTGTGGCTCGTCGTCAGGCTCGCCCTGCATGTCGCCGATCTGGTCGAGTTCGGCTTCGGCGTAACCCTCGGCGGCGAGTGATTCCAGCGCCCTGCGCACGGCGGAATCGTCGTCGGGCGCGACCAGCATCACATGCACGCCCTCGGGCCTGCCGTTCTTGCTTCGCCACACGCGGCCAGTGATGATGGTGACGGTACGCTCGCCGTCCTGTGCGTCATTGTCGTTCATGGCTGATTCTTCACTTGCTGGTGGATAGCGGGTCCCGGAACGCCGAATTTTCGCGACTCTACCTTGTAAGAGGGCAGGAACGCGACCACATTGTGCGCAATCCTGCGTATGCCGCGAAAGAAAATTACCGGAGACGGCCGAAACCGGGCAATGGCCCGGATTTGGCGCAGAATCTGGCGTCGTGGGGTTGACGAAAGGGGGGCTTGCGAGTAGAAGCCGCCCAGTCTGAGCCGATGTGAGACTTTCCTTTTCGGGGCGACGCGCCTCGGAGTTAGCCTCAAACAGGGTTCGTTTTACGAGCGAAAAGACATTTCCGGCATGCATGAAGCGGCAACGCTTCCTCTGCTTTTTGTTCGGGCAGCACCGCGAGAGGCGGCTTGTGGCCCGAATTTGCGTATGGAAATGGTGCTTTAGACTGCCCTGAGTGGGTTCGAGACACGGAATTGAGAGACAAGAGGGTTTAATGCCTACCGTCAACCAGCTGATCCGCAAGCCGCGCAAGGCGCCGGCAGTGCGCAACAAAGTCCCGGCCATGCAGCAGAACCCGCAGAAGCGTGGCGTCTGCACGCGCGTCTACACGACGACGCCGAAGAAGCCGAACTCTGCTCTGCGCAAGGTTGCGAAGATCCGCCTGACCAATGGCTTCGAGGTCATCGGTTATATCCCGGGTGAGGGGCATAACCTCCAGGAGCACTCGGTGGTCATGATCCGCGGCGGCCGCGTCAAGGACCTTCCGGGCGTGCGCTATCACATCATCCGCGGCGTGCTCGACACCCAGGGTGTTAAAAACCGCAAGCAGCGTCGCTCCAAGTACGGCGCCAAGCGTCCGAAGTAAGTTTGCGGCTTCGGCGCTTTCTTTTTATGCGCCGCGCGAGAGAAGAGAGACAACAGTATGTCCCGTCGTCACAGTGCAGCTAAGCGCGAGATCAACCCCGATCCCAAGTTCGGCGATCTCGTCATCACCAAGTTCATGAATGCCGTCATGTACGACGGCAAGAAGTCGGTTGCCGAGAGCATCGTCTACGGTGCGCTCGACCAGGTTCAGTCCAAGACCAAGCAGGAGCCGGTCGGCGTCTTCCATCAGGCGCTCGACAATGTCGCGCCGCACGTGGAAGTGCGTTCGCGCCGCGTCGGTGGTGCGACCTATCAGGTTCCGGTCGATGTCCGTCCGGAGCGCCGCCAGGCCCTCGCCATCCGCTGGCTGATCTCGGCTGCCCGCAACCGCAACGAAACCACCATGATCGACCGTCTTTCGGGCGAGCTGATGGATGCGGCCAACAACCGCGGCACCGCCGTCAAGAAGCGTGAAGACACCCACAAGATGGCCGAAGCCAACCGCGCCTTCGCGCACTACCGCTGGTAAGCGCGAAAGAAGAGTAAGAGGCACCTCCCATGGCCCGCGAATTTCCCATCCACGACTATCGTAACTTCGGCATCATGGCCCACATCGATGCCGGCAAGACGACCACGACCGAGCGTATCCTTTATTACACGGGCAAGAACCACAAGATGGGCGAGACGCACGACGGCGCCTCGACCATGGACTGGATGGAACAGGAGCAGGAGCGCGGCATCACCATCACGTCCGCTGCCACCACCACCTCCTGGAAGGGCCGTGACGGCAAGGACCGCCGCTTCAACATCATCGACACCCCCGGCCACGTCGACTTCACCATCGAGGTCGAGCGTTCGCTGCGCGTGCTCGACGGTGCGATCACGCTGCTCGACTCCAACGCTGGCGTCGAGCCGCAGACCGAAACCGTCTGGCGCCAGGCCGAGAAGTATCATGTTCCGCGCATGATCTTCTGCAACAAGATGGACAAGATCGGCGCCGATTTCTATCGCTGCCTCGAGATGATCAAGTCGCGTCTCGGTGCGATCCCGCTCGCCATGCAGCTGCCGATCGGCGCTGAGAGCGATTTCAAGGGCGTCATCGACCTGCTTGAGATGAAGGCGCTGGTCTGGCGCGACGAAGCGCTCGGCGCGCAGTGGGATGTCGTCGAGATCCCGGCCGACCTCCAGGCCAAGGCCGAGGAATATCGCGAGAAGCTCATCGAGACCGCGGTCGAGATGGACGACGATGCGATGAACGCCTATCTCGAAGGCAACATCCCGTCGATCGACGAGTTGCGCGAGCTGATCCGCAAGGGCACCATCGAGGTGAAGTTCCACCCCGTGTTCTGCGGCACGGCCTTCAAGAACAAGGGCATCCAGCCGCTGCTCGACGCCGTCATCGACTTCCTCCCGGCTCCGGACGAAATTCCGGCCATTAAGGGCATCGACGCCAAGACCGAGGCTGAGATCGTCCGTCATTCGACGGATGACGAGCCGCTGGCCATGCTGGCGTTCAAGATCATGAACGACCCGTTTGTCGGTTCGCTCACCTTCTGCCGCATCTACTCGGGCAAGCTCACCAAGGGCATCTCGGTGGACAACACGGTGAAGGGCAAGAAGGAGCGCATCGGCCGCATGCTGCAGATGCACTCCAACTCGCGTGCCGACATCGAAGAGGCGTTCGCCGGCGACATCGTCGCTCTGGCCGGCCTCAAGGAGACCACCACCGGCGACACGCTGTGCGACCCGCTGGCCCCGGTCATCCTGGAGCGCATGGAGTTCCCCGAGCCGGTCATCCAGATCGCCATCGAACCGAAGACCAAGGGCGACCAGGAGAAGATGGGCCTGGCCCTGCATCGCCTGGCAGCCGAGGACCCGTCCTTCCGCGTCAAGACCGACGAGGAAAGCGGCCAGACCATCATCGCCGGCATGGGCGAGCTTCATCTCGACATCATCGTCGACCGCATGAAGCGCGAGTTCAAGGTCGAGGCCAATGTCGGCGCTCCGCAGGTGGCCTATCGCGAGACGATCACCCGCTCGCACGAGCAGGACTACACGCACAAGAAGCAGACCGGTGGTACGGGCCAGTTCGCCCGCGTCAAGGTCGTCTTCGAGCCGAACACCGAGAGCGAAGACTACGTGTTCGAGTCCAAGATCGTCGGCGGCGCCGTGCCGAAGGAATACATCCCCGGTGTTCAGAAGGGCATCGAGAGCGTCCTGTCTTCCGGTCCGTTCGCCGGCTTCCCGATGATCAGCGTCAAGGCGACGCTCATCGATGGTGCCTTCCACGATGTCGACTCGTCGGTTCTGGCCTTCGAAATCGCGTCGCGTGCCTGCTTCCGCGAAGCTGCCCCGAAGCTCGGCGTGCAGCTCCTGGAACCGGTCATGAAGGTCGAGGTCGTGACGCCGGAAGAATATGTCGGCAACATCATCGGCGACCTGAACAGCCGTCGCGGCCAGATCCAGGGCCAGGAAGCCCGCGGCATCGCCGTGGTCATCAACGCCATGGTGCCGCTGGCCAACATGTTCAAGTACGTCGACAGCCTGCGCTCGATGTCTCAGGGCCGCGCCCAGTACACGATGCAGTTCGACCATTATGAGCCGGTGCCGACCGCCGTGGCTCAGGAAGTCCAGAAGAAATACGCTTAAATCCCGTAGGGTTGCGACAGTAACTTGGTTCAATGCCCGAACGGGCTAGCAGGAATGGAGACCTCACATGGCAAAAGGTAAATTCGAGCGCACGAAGCCTCATGTGAACATTGGCACGATTGGTCACGTTGACCATGGCAAGACGTCTTTGACGGCGGCGATCACGAAGTTCTTCGGCGATTTCCGGGCGTATGACCAGATTGACAACGCGCCTGAGGAGAAGGCGCGCGGCATCACGATCTCGACCTCGCATGTGGAGTACGAGACGGAGAACCGTCACTATGCGCATGTCGACTGCCCCGGCCACGCCGACTATGTGAAGAACATGATCACGGGTGCGGCGCAGATGGACGGCGCGATCCTGGTTGTTTCGGCGGCTGACGGCCCGATGCCGCAGACGCGCGAGCACATCCTTCTGGCCCGCCAGGTTGGCGTTCCGGCGATCGTTGTGTTCCTGAACAAGTGCGACCAGGTTGACGATCCGGAGCTTCTGGAGCTGGTCGAGCTGGAGGTTCGCGAGCTTCTGTCGAAGTACGAGTTCCCGGGCGACGACACGCCGATCGTCAAGGGTTCGGCGCTGGCGGCGCTTGAGGATTCCTCGAAGGAGCTGGGCGAGGACGCGATCCGCAAGCTGATGGCCGAGGTCGACGCCTACATTCCGACGCCGGAGCGTCCGATCGACAAGCCGTTCCTGATGCCGATCGAGGACGTGTTCTCGATCTCGGGCCGCGGCACGGTTGTGACCGGCCGCGTCGAGCGCGGCGTGGTCAAGGTGGGTGAGGAACTGGAGATCGTGGGCATCCGCCCGACGACCAAGACGACCTGCACGGGCGTGGAGATGTTCCGCAAGCTGCTCGACCAGGGCCAGGCTGGCGACAACATCGGCGCGCTGCTGCGCGGCGTTGACCGTGACGGCGTCGAGCGCGGCCAGGTTCTGGCCAAGCCGGGTTCGGTGAAGCCGCACAAGAAGTTCAAGGCCGAGGCCTACATTCTGACGAAGGAGGAGGGTGGCCGTCACACGCCGTTCTTCACCAACTACCGTCCGCAGTTCTACTTCCGCACGACGGACGTGACGGGCATCGTGACGCTTCCGGCCGGCACCGAGATGGTGATGCCGGGCGACAACGTGACGGTGGACGTGGAACTGATCGTGCCGATCGCCATGGAAGAGCGCCTGCGCTTCGCCATCCGCGAGGGCGGCCGCACCGTCGGCGCCGGCATCGTCGCCGCAATCGTCGAATAAG
>WPCJ01007032.1_pt1 | contig 11390 bp, 12 predicted proteins | sample 5399831 | NCBI WGS metagenome assembly WPCJ01 (sample SAMN12869470, study PRJNA574797) | sludge metagenome | isolation source: wastewater treatment of pH10 | place: China:Beijing | collected 2019-05-20 | reverse complement strand
CCATGGCCTTGGCCTTGCCGACGAAGCGGGCCAGGCGCTGCGAGCCGCCCATGCCGGGCATGACGCCGAGGGTGATCTCGGGTTGGCCGAACTTGGCGTTGTCGCCGGCGATGATGAAGTCGCACATCATGGCGAGCTCGCAGCCGCCGCCGAGCGCGTAGCCGGAGACGGCGGCGACGATCGGCTTCCTGATGCGCAGGAGCGCGTCCCATCCGGCGAAGAAATCCGCCGCATACATGTCGATATAGGACTTCTCGCTCATCTCCTTGATGTCGGCGCCGGCCGCGAAAGCCTTCTCGGAACCGGTCAGCACCGAGGCGGTGATGCCCGGATCGGCGTCGAAGGTCCTGAATGCGGCGGTGAGATCGGCCAGCACCTGCGCATTGAGCGCGTTCAGGGCCTTGGGACGGTTCAGGGTGACGAGACCGACCTTGTCATGCGTTTCCACGAGGATCGTTTCATAGGTCATCATGTCTCTCCTGATCGATTGCGCCCTTCTGTTCCGGCAACATCAGTGCTGACACACCGGGCAATAGAATGTCGAGCGGCCGCCCTGCACGATGCGCCGCACCGTTCCGCCACATCCGGGCTTGCGGCAGGGCTGCCCTTCCCGGTCATACACCGAGAAGGAGTGCTGGAAATAGCCGAGCGATCCGTCAGCGTGAACATAGTCGCGCAGCGACGAACCGCCCGCCTCGATCGCGTCCGCTATGACGGAGCGGATGGAGGTGGCGAGGCGCTCGGCGCGCTCGCTCCTGCCGCGCGCCGGGGCAAGGGTACCGGCGAGCCTGCGCGGCGAAAGCCCTGCCCGCCAGAGCGCTTCCGACACGTAGATATTGCCGAGGCCGGCAATGAGCGTCTGATCTAGCAGCGCCGCCTTGAGCGGGGACCTCCTGCCGCGCATCATCTCCGAAAGCAGCGGTCCGTCCAGCGCGTTGCCGGTGGGCTCCACGCCCAGGCCGGCGAGCATGGGATGCTCAGTACCCGGATCCGAAAGGAGCATGAAACCGAAACGCCGCGGATCGTTGAAGACGACCATGGATCGCCGGCCGTCCGGCAGGGAAAGGTGGAACACGACGTGATCGTGGGCGGCGGCCTTGGAGCGCTCGTGATGGAAGACGCCGGGGGTCGTGGCGTTCTCGTCCTCGATGCGGAACGAGCCCGACATTCCGAGGTGACAGATCAGCAGCGGGCCGCCCTCCATCTCGGCCGTCAGATATTTCGCCCGGCGACCGAGCGAAACGATCCTCCTGCCGGTGAGGCGCTCCCGGAAATCCGGCGGGAACGGGAAACGCAGGTCGGGCCGGCGCTGCTCGACCGAGACGATCCGCGCTCCCTCCATGACAGGCTGCAAACCGCGCCGGACGGTCTCGACTTCCGGAAGCTCAGGCATGGCCGGCTATCATTGGGTGGAAGGACGTTCCGTGCGGACCAGGCGGCAGGCCGAGGTGCTGCGCGACTGTTTCGCCGATATCGGCAAAGGTTGGGCGCAGGCCCGCGCTGCCGCCTGCCGCACCGGCCAGGCAGCCGAATATGGGAATGCGCTCGCGCGTATGATCGGTGCCCTCCCATGTCGGGTCACAGCCATGGTCGGCCGTCAGCAGAAGGAGATCGCCATGCCTGAGGGAAGCCAGTGCTTCCGGTAGCCGGCGGTCGAATTCCTCCAGGGCGGCGGCATATCCGGCGACGTCCCGGCGATGGCCGTAGATAGTGTCGAAATCGACGAAATTCGCAAAGACGAGATCGCCTTCGCCGGCATCGCGCATTGCCGCGAGGGCGAGGTCGAAAAGCGCCATCGTGCCTGCGGCCTTTCTGACTTCGGAAATGCCCCGATGCGCGAAGATGTCTCCGATCTTTCCGATGGCGATCACCCGCGAGCCGCGTTCGAAAAGACGGTCGAGCAGAGTGGGCTCCGGTGGCGGAACGGCGTAGTCGCGGCGATTGGCCGTCCGCTCGAAATCGGCGGCGGTCTCGCCCACGAATGGTCGCGCGATGATGCGGCCGACATTGAGGGGATCGGCGAGCCGTCTTGCGATCGCGCACAGCGCGTACAGCCGCTCCAGTCCGAAATGAGTCTCATGCGCCGCGATCTGTATGACGGAATCGGCGGAGGTGTAGAGGATCGGCTTGCCGGTGCGGATATGCTCCTCGCCGAGTTCCTCGATGATCTGCGTACCGGAAGCGTGGCAGTCGCCGAGAATGCCGGGCAGGCCCGCCTCATCGATGATCGCCTGCGTGAGCGCCACGGGAAAGGTCGGGATCGTGGCCGGGAAGTAGCCCCATTCGAAGGGGACAGGAAGTCCGGCGATCTCCCAATGGCCGGACGGCGTGTCCTTGCCGGAGGATATCTCCTGGGCGGCGCCGTGGAAGACCGACGGTCGCAAGACGGCCGTGGTTTCAGGCCCGTAGCCGGCTGCTGCTGCCGCATGCGCGAGGCCGAGCGACATCATGTTCGGCACATGGAGGGGCCCGCTGCGCAATCCTTCCCGATCGGCCTGTCCCGAACGGGCGGCTTCGGAGATATGGCCGAACGTGTTCGCCCCGAGGTCGCCGAAGCGCTCCGCGTCGGCCGCGCCGCCGACACCGAAGGAATCCAGGACGAACAGGAATGCACGCGACATTGGATAAGTGTGATCTTCTGTTGCCGGCCCTGTTGCCGGAAGGTTGAAGGCAGACATAGGGTCTGGCATGGCGATTGGCAATTCCGGATGGGGGCGAGCGGCGAGGCCGCCCCGGCTGTGCTTGTGGCTCGCGCTTCTGGCGCTGCCCTTCGCGACGGCTGGTACAGCTGCGAGCGCGGCTGAAAATGACGCTCCCTTCAGGATAGGCATGGTCGCCGAGCCGGGCTCCGGCAACGCGATCGCCGGCCTCAACCTGTTGAAGGAAGCCTTCGCCGGAGTGCTGGGCCGGGAGGTGGAATTTCTCGTCGCGCAGGGCTATCCGGCTCTGATCGACGCGCAGGTCTCGTCCCGGCTCGACTATGCCGTCTACAGTGCCTCGGCCTATGCGCTCGCCCGCGAGCGCTGCGATTGCGTCGAGCCGATCGTCGCCCCGGTTGACGAGGACGGGTCGACGGGCATCCGCTCCATTCTGGTGACGCGCAACGGCGCGCTCGCTTCCGTGTCGGACCTCGACGGGCGGCGCATTGCGCTATTGCCACCTGAGAGCCTGGCAGGCCACCAGTTGCCGCTAGCGTCCCTTCTGTACGATGGGCAAGCTTTGAGCGGGGACGAGGGTTTCTTCGTACAAGCCGAATCCGCCGAGGCAGCGGAAGCCATGCTGGTGGACGGTCGGGTCGATGCGGTGTTCGGATGGGAGCCGGCCGGAAGCGATAAGGCGAACGGGGAAGCCGGCGAGGAGGCAGAGGGAGGCACGCTAGCTCGGCTGGTCGCGGCGGGTATCGATCGATCCGAACTCGGCGTGGTCTGGCGTTCGGAGATACTCCGCTATGGACCTCACGCCGTTTCCTCCAGCGTCGACCCGGATACGAAAGGCAGGCTTGTCGCTTTCCTGACCGGATTGAAGGGGACGCGGCCTGATCTTTATGAAACGCTGGAAACCCACCATCTCGGTGGGTTCACGCCGGCTTCCGAAGCCGACTACGATCCGGCGCTGGCGGTTGTCAGGATGCTGGCGGCGAAGCCCTGACGGGAGACCTGAATGGATCGCGCCGGGCGCCGTCCGGGCGTCCGTCAGCCACTGCTATTTATAGCAGTCTTCGCAGGGGATCTTCATGCTCATGCGCGGCCTGAGGTAGTAGGTCTGCTTCATGTCGATGTTGTCGAACGCGGAGGCGAGGCCGAGGGCAGGCTTGTTCGCGGCCGCCCAGATGATCACCGGCTTGTAGGCGAGGTTGCTTTCCGTCCGGATCAGGAAGCTGCCGGGAATCTTCAGGTCTGTTGGAATCGACGTCGGTTCACCCTTGGGAAGCCCGGCGCTGAACAATCCCCCGACGAGCTTGCGCGACCAGGCCACTTTAACCTTGGGAGACGCCTCGTCCGTTACTTCGATCGCCGTGATGGTGATCGAGGGCAGGGTGCGGTTGTAGGGCTGCAACGTCGCCTCTCCGATCCGGAGGATACCCTCCAGCTCGGTCTTGCTCATCTCCTGCTGCTGCGTCACAAGGTCGGCGACCAGGCTACCGACGCGACCGACCCGCCGATTGGTCTCGATGGCCTGCGCGACCTCCATCGTGACGAAATAGAGCATCAGCAGAAGAGGAACGATCAGCGCGAACTCGAGCGCGGCAACGCCCCGCCTATCCGTTCTGAAGCGTCCCAGGCCACGGAAAAGGCCCGAAAGCAGCGCCCCCGCACGTTTGGACATTTCATTACCCCTGTTGCTGTCGCTTGCTTACGGTCAGTCGTCGAACGGCTCGTTCTGCCAGGTCACGGTTGCGAAATGCAGCGTCTTGTTGTTCTTGATGTTGGAAACCTGCTTCGAGATGAAGTCGGTGATGACGGGCCATTTATAGAAGACCCGGATCATGTTCTTCGACATCGAGGGACCGGGCGTGACGGCGAAGTCGCTCGTGTCGAGATCGTTGTCGGCGGTGATCTTGATGCGTACTGCAGCCGCCTGGGCAAACGAACTGTACTGCTTGAGGTCCACCTCCAGACCCGGACAGTGATCGGCGACTATGATGCTCAGATCGGCGCAGATGAGGTCCTTGAGCTTCTGCTCATTGAGATCGGCAGGACGCAGCTGCCCCGTGCGGATCTTGCGGGCGACATCGTCGGTGACGTTGGTCAGGACCTGCTGCCCCGCAAAGGAGATGCAGCATTCGAGAATGGCGAAGACGAGTATGGCGAAGGGAATGGCAAGCAGAGCGAACTCCATTGCCGTGGCGCCCTCGCGATTCCTGATGAACACCGACAGTATGCCCGCCCGGCGGCGGCGCTTCGCGGCTGCGGATGCAATGCTCATATCGACCTCGGATCCCATAGGCATTGCAGGACCGTAGAACATTTCAGTTGAAACGACGTTTTGCGGGCGGATGCAATTTGCGCATGCCCGCTAACCCGGCGTTAACCCGCCCGGGCATGCGATCCGTCCAGCAGGCGGTGATGCGCTACTGGCTGCCCATATCCGCTTCGGACTGGCGCTCGGCTTCGCTCTTGTATGAGCTTTCGCAATAGGGCGTGCAGGAGAGCGTCTGTATGGACGAGCGCCTGTATATACGGACGGTCGATGCCGTGGAGCGCGTTACGGTCACCTGCTCGTCGATGATGGGTTCGCCGGCCTCGTCGAGCACGACCAGATTGGTGACGCCGAACCCCCTGCCGGTCAGCACCACCGTGGATGCGTCCTGCACCGAGGCGTCGGCGATGTCGGGATTGCCGACGACAATGGTATCGGCCGGGCGCGAGAGCTTGAGAATCTTCGCCTGGTTCATCGTCACCTCGATGCCCTGATCGGCAAGGGCGGCTGGCACGGTTGCCGCGAGAAGCGCCGCGCCGAGCAGGAAAGAAAACTTCGCCATGAGGACGCTCCGGGAGATTCAGGTTGAACGGAAGATGAAGGATATTGGTGAACCAAGCGTTAAACCCGCCGCGGACCCGTGAACGAGCCCCCGAAGCGATCGTCTTTTTGGGGATGGCGGCTGATGCGCGAACCCTTTTTGCCGCAAGGATTGCGGGCCGGATTCCCATCCCCACGGAGCGGAGGGCCGCAGGGGGATTTGTTAACCAAGCTGCGTTTTCCGCGCCGAAAGGATTCGGTAATCGTATTTCTTAAGCCGATTGAAACAGCTTCCGCCTACATTCCGATACATCCGATCAACCACTACAGAAGTTGACGGTAAGTGCTGTAACACAAGGCTTTAGGAGCTTTCGAATGTCCAAGATTTTCGCACGTTTCGTCAAGGACGAGTCCGGCGCAACCGCCATCGAGTATGGCCTGATCGCTGCTCTCATCGCACTCGCCATCATGTTCGGCGCCGGCGCTGTCGGCAACTCGATCGGCGGCAAGTTCAACGGCATCTCCTCGAAGCTCGAGACCGCCGGTCCGCAGAGCTGATATATCCGCCGGCGTCGCCGGCTGGAGACAACGGAAGGCCGCCCGTCGAGGCGGCCTTTTCGTTTTCTGATCGATTTTTCCGCCGATTTTCCGCCCTGGCTTCACGCGGGATTAACGCGCGTGCGCAATGATCCGGCGTCATCTGACGGAGCTGCCCGATGCTAGAAGCGCTGATCTTTGTCGTTTTCCCCTTCTGCATGGTCTTCGCGGCCCTTTCGGACACGGTGTCGATGACCATCGCCAACCGGGTTCCGCTTCTGCTTATAGCGGTCTTCGCGGTCGTGGCGCCGGCGACCGGAATGGAATGGTCGGCCATCGGCTGGCACTTCGCGGGCGCGGCGCTCGTGCTCGTCGTGACCTTCGGCATCTTCGCGGCGGGCGGCATGGGAGGCGGCGACGCGAAACTCCTCCCGGCGACGGCGCTTTGGATGGGCTTCGGATTCCAGCTCGTCGAATATCTCGTCATCGCGACCTTCCTCGGCGGCGTGCTGACGCTGGCGATCCTCCAGTACAGGGGATCCCCGCTTGCCGTGTTCACGGGCCACAACATGTTCCTGCGCAACTTTGCCGATTCCAAGAAGGGCATTCCCTACGGCATCGCGCTCGGGATAGGCGGCCTCATCACCTTTCCGGGGTCGCCTCTGGCGGTATGGGCGCTCGGGCGGATCGCCGGGCATTAGTGGGTTGACGCGGCAAGGCCGAAGCGGCCCGCACTCGCCGTAACGAAAAATTAGTCACGATACTAAGCACTCCATTAACCATAATTTGACGATTGCCACCGCATTGTCCCGCTTGGCCTAGGGTTGGCCTGCGGGGTTTTGAACAATGGCAGCGTCCCGATTGATCATTCTGGGGGTGGCGGTCGCGGCGGCCGGCGGAGCCGGCTATATCGCGAAGAACATGATGGTGGCTCCGCCGCCCGAGATCATCGTGGAGCCCGGCCCGCAGGCTCCCGCGATCGAACTGACCGATGTGCTGGTTCTCAGGGGCGATGTCGCCATGGGAGCGCCGGTCGGCGACCAGATCGCGTGGCAGTCCTGGCCGGCAAGCGGGGTCAGCGAAGGCTTCATCACCAAGAGCGGCGAGCCCGACGCGCTGCAAACCTACAAGAACTCCATCGCGCGGGTCGCCATGTATGCCGGCGAGCCGATGCGCAAGACGAAGCTGGTCGGCGAGGGCGTCAGCTTCATGTCGTCGATCCTGCCGGCGGGGCACCGCGCGGTCGCGACGCAGATCGCCGCCGACACTTCGGCGGGCGGCTTCATCCTGCCCAACGATTATGTCGACGTCATCATGACACGCAGGAACGAAGCCGCGGCCGCTACCGGCGGTTTCGTCACCGAGACCATTCTCAAGAACATCCGGGTTCTGGCGATCGACCAGGCGATTCAGGAAGACGAGGAAGGCCGCCGCGTCCGGGTCGGGCAGACGGCAACGCTGGAGCTGACGCCGCAGCAGGCTGAAATCATCACGGTGGCGCAGCAGATGGCCGACAGGCTGACGCTGTCACTGCGCGCGCTTGTCGATACGCAGGAGGTCGTGACCGACGACGCCGGCTATCTTGTTTCCGGCAATGGCAAACGCGGAACGATCAGACTGATCAAGTCCGGCGAAGTTTCCGAAGTGGGAGCAAGGAAATGATCTCAGGCACAGCTTTGCCGATGGGCCGCGGGCGTTCCGCCGCGATAATGGCCGTGGCCGCGCTCCTTTCGGGCACCGGACTGGACGGCGCATATGCCGGCGGACAGCTCAACAACGGCTCCGGCCGCGCGGGCGTGACGTCCACCGCCGCCAACCAGAGCGTCAAGCTCGGATTGAACAAGTCGGTGGTAATAGACCTTCCAGCCGACGCCTATGACATTCTGGTCGCCAACCCGGCGGTTGCCGACGCGGTGACCCGCACTGCGCGCCGCATCTATCTTTTCGGAAAGTCGGTCGGCCAGACCAACATCTTCGTATTCGGCCCCAATGGCGAGCAGATCGTCAGCCTCGACCTGTCGGTCGAGCGCGACACGGCCGGCGTCGAGGAATATATCAAGCGCTTCATCCCGACTTCCGAGGTGAAGGTCGAGCTGATCAACGACAACGTGGTGCTCACCGGTACGGTCGAGACGCCACTCGACGCCAAGCGCGCCGCGGAAATCGCCAACATGCTGGTGCGCGGCGGCGAGGCGACGACCGGACAATATTCGCAGACGGCCGCAGCCAGCAGCGACGGCGGCGGCGTCGACATCAACAATCCGGACTCGACGCGCCAGGTCAGCGGCATCGTCAACCTGATCCAGATCATCGGCGAGGACCAGGTGATGCTGAAGGTCACCGTCGCCGAAATCAGCCGCAACGTCATGAAGCAGCTCAATGTCGGCCTGATGGCCGAGGGAAGCTCCAACGGGATCAGCTGGGGCGCCATCAGCGAGAATGCGATGGGACTTGCCAGCTTCCCATCCTCGCAGGCAGCCCTGACGAGCATCGGCGGCACGATGATCGATGCCTACTTCCAGGCCATGGAACAGGCCGGCGTGATGAAAACCCTGGCAGAGCCGACGCTGACTGCCGTTTCAGGCGAACAGGCTACGTTTCGGGTCGGCGGCGAGTTCAACATGCTGAACAAGGTCAGCTCCGCCAGGAACAGTGAAAATTGGGACGGTGCCGTTCAACTGGAGTATGAGAAAATTGAATATGGCATCGGCCTTGAGTTCAAGCCCGTGGTCCTTTCGCCCGGCCGTATCAGTCTAAAGATACGAACTGCGGTTTCGGAGCCCACCAATGAGAGCCCCGGCACCGGCAGCGCTGGCAGAGGTAAGACAGTCAGCATCTTGTCGATCCGCAAGCGCCTTGCCGACACGACCGTAGAGTTGCCTTCCGGCGGATCCATGATGATCGCGGGTCTGGTGCGCGACGACGTCAAGCAGGCGGTGAACGGCCTGCCCGGACTGTCGAAGCTGCCGGTGCTCGGCACGCTGTTCCGTAGCCGCGATTTCATTCGCAACGAGACCGAGCTGGTCATCATCGTCACGCCCTATATCGCGAGGCCGACGGCGCGCAACCAGCTCGCCAAGCCCGACGACAACTTCAACGCCGCCAGCGACGGCGCAGCCATGTTCCTCGGCCGCGTCAACCGCGTCTACGGCACGATGAAAACCGATCTTCCAAACGGCCGCTATCACGGCGTCGTTGGCTACATCTACAAATAGGCGGGGCACCGGACCATGTCTTACGCAGTTTCAACGACCGGAAGAATCAGGACAGGCTCGGGCCTTGTGCTGGCGATCGTCGCCGCCTCGCTCCTCGCAGGGTGCGCCAAGCGGGACTCCATCACGGTAGGCTCGGTGCCGGACGACTATAGGACCAACCATCCCATAGTCATCGCCGAGAAGGAGGAGACGCTGGACCTGCCGGTGTCCGCCGGCAGCAGGGGCGCCACAGCCTCGCAGCGCGCCTCGCTGGAAGGCTTCCTGGCGAATTACGACAAGGCCGCTGCGCCGACACTCAACATCGTCGTCCCGGCAGGCTCGCCGAACGCCATGGCCGCGGGCGAGGTGGGGCGCGACTTCGCGGAGATCGCCCGAAAGGCCGGAGTTCCAGCAGCGCGCATCATGCTGGCTTCCTACAGCGCCATGCCGGAGGAGAGCGTCGCGCCGGTGCGGGTCTCCTATGTCGCGATGCGCGCCCAGACCGACAAATGCGGGCGCTGGCCCGATGACCTGCTGGAGACGAGCGAAAACAAGCACTACGCCAATTTCGGCTGTTCCTACCAGAACAACGTGGCGGCGCAGATAGCAAACCCGTCCGACCTGCTCGGTCCGCGCAAGCAGACCCCGATCGACCCCGCCAATCGCGAGGGCGTGATCGGCGAGTATCAGGCCGAGGGCAACCGGATAAATGAGAACATCGCTTACTGACGCGGGCGTAACGGGGCAAGAAACATGACAAATCTGGCCTATGACAGCGAACAGAACGCCGAGGGATCGGCGGCCCTGGTGGACGCGATGCAGACGTTGCGACCTGTGCCGCGCGTATCGATCCAGGCATTCTGCGAGACGGAGGGCGTGGCCCAGCCTATCGAGCGCGCCGGCGAAGACCGCCGCATGTCGAAGACCCATCTGAAGGTCCACATGGGCGGCATCGCAACCGCCATAGAGCTCTACAAGCAGGCGCCGACGCCCAATCTCATCATCATCGAATCGCGGAAGGATCCGCGCGAGATGCTGGCTTCGCTGAACGAGCTCGCAGAATATTGCGACCCGACCACGAAAGTCGTGGTCATCGGCCACTACAATGATGTCGGCCTCTATCGCGAGCTCATCCGTTCGGGAATTTCCGAATACATGGTCGTGCCGATCTCCATGGCCGACGTCGTGAGCGTCGTCTCCACGATCTTCGTCGACCCGGAAGCCGAGCCGATCGGCCGCTCGCTCGCCTTCGTCGGCGCCAAGGGCGGCGTCGGGTCCTCGACGATCGCGCACAACGTCGCGTGGGCCATGTCGTCGCTCTTCAAGTCGGATGTCGTCGTCGCCGATCTCGACCTGGCCTTCGGCACGGCCAACATCAATTTCGACCAGGATCCCGCGCAGGGCATAGCCGAGGCGGTGTTCTCGCCAGAGCGGATCGACGAAGTCTATCTCGACCGCCTGCTCGCGCAGTGCTCCGATCACCTGTCGCTGCTGGCCGCGCCGTCGACGCTGGAGCGCGTCTACGACTTCAACCAGGATGCCTTCACCCAGATCATCGACACTGCCCAGCGCTCGGCGCCTCTGCTCGTTCTGGACATGCCGCATGTCTGGACCGGATGGTCCAAGACGACGCTGACCAAGGCCGACGACATCGTGATCGTCGCGACGCCGGAGCTGGCCAATCTGCGCAACACCAAGAACATGGTCGACATGCTCAAGCGCCTGCGGCCGAACGACCCGCCGCCGAAGCTGATCATCAACCAGGCGGGCGTGCCCAAGCGTCCCGAGATCAAGCCGGATGACTTCTCCGAGCCGCTGGGCATTTCGCCGATGGCGATCATTCCCTTCGAGCCGCAGCTCTTCGGCACCGCCGCCAATAATGGCCGCATGCTCGGCGAGATGGAGGCCGCGCATCCGGTGGTCGCGATCATGAACGAGGTGGCGCATGTGCTGACGGGCCGCAAGGAGCTGAAGGCGAAGAAAAAAGCCGGCCTCGGCGATCTGCTCGGCAAGCTCGGGCGCAAGAAGAAATAAACGATCGGCGGGGTGGGCAGGCAATCATGTTCGGTAAAAGAGGAAATGACGGAGGCAGCCGGGCGACGCCTGAATTCCGTCAGCCCGTGACCCAGGCCGAGACGGCGCAGCCTGTCGAGACGATGACGCCGCCGCCGGCCGAGACGCAGGCCGCGCCACGCGCGC
>WPCJ01054852.1_pt1 | contig 11394 bp, 8 predicted proteins | sample 5399831 | NCBI WGS metagenome assembly WPCJ01 (sample SAMN12869470, study PRJNA574797) | sludge metagenome | isolation source: wastewater treatment of pH10 | place: China:Beijing | collected 2019-05-20 | reverse complement strand
TGCGACCGTGTTCGAGCTGGACCTCGACCGCGTTTTGTCGCTCGCGGGCGGCCGTGTCGTGGCCGCGTCGCTGTCGACGTTCCCTGCTGCCACGCAGGACGTCTCGCTGACGTTGCCGGCCGAGGTTCCCGCCGCGGATGTGCAGGCGGCTCTCGCTGAGGGCGCCGGTGCGATGCTCGAGTCCGTGCGTCTCGTCGACGACTATCGCGGGGAGGGGGTGCCGGAAGGCTCCAAGAGCCTGACGTTCGCCCTGCGGTTCCGTGCCGACGACCGCACCCTCACCGCTGCGGAGGCCACCGAGGCCAAGCTCGCGGGCGTCGCGGTGGCGGCCGAACGGTTCGGGGCGGCGCTGCGCGACTGAGCACGACCTCGGGCGCAATCTGCTCTGAGCGGAAGCTCTTTCGCGTGTGGTCGATTCCTGCTGACATGGAGCCATGTCGGATGTGCTGATCCTCGGCGGTACGGGCTGGCTCTCGGGGCGGATCGCGCGTCGATGGGTCGATGTCGGTGCGGCAGTGACCTGTCTCGCCCGCGGAACACGACCTGCGCCCGAGGGCGCCGAGCTCGTGCGCGGAGACCGGGAGGCTGCCGAGGCGTACGACGCACTCGCGCAGCGCGACTGGGACCATGTGGTCGACATCTCCTCGCAAGCGTCGCACGTCGCTCGTGCCGTCGACGCTCTCGGTGAGCGTGCCGCACGGTGGACGTATGTGTCCTCGATGTCCGTGTACGCCGATGATGAGACGGTCGGGGCCGACGAATCAGCTCCCCGTCATCCGCCCGCCCGTCCCGGAGACGTCTACGAGTACGGGGCGCAGAAGGCCGCGGCCGAAGACGCCGTCTCGGCGCTCGGAGCGCGGGCGTTCATCGTGCGCCCCGGGCTCATCGTCGGGGACGGAGATCCGAGCGACAGGTTCGGATACTGGGCGGCGGCGTTCACGCGCGCCGGCGCGGAGCCGGTGCTGCTGCCACCGCTCGAGGGGAGAGCTGCGCAGGTGATCGATGTCGACGACCTGGCCGAGTTCATCGTGACGGTGACTCGGAGCGGGGTGGTGAACGCGATCGGTGACAGGCATTCGCTCTCCGACGTGCTGGAGGCGGTGCGTTCGGCAGCAGGGCACACCGGTGACACGGTCGTCGCTGACGAGGACTGGCTCGTCGCTCGGGAGGTCGAGCACTGGGCCGGACCGCGGTCGCTTCCGCTGTGGCTGCCGCCGGAGATGACGGGATTCATGACGCGGTCCAACGCAGCGTTCCGTGCGTCGGGAGGCTCGCTCCGCGCCCTCGCCGACACGATCGGGCGGGTCATCGTCGACGAGCGCGCCCGCGGCGTCGATCGGCCGCGACGTGCCGGACTCACCCGGGCGGAGGAACGCGCGCTCCTGGCCGATCGCTAGACTGCGAGCAGTGACACGGGGTGCCGCATCCGCGGCTGAGAACAGACCCGTCGAACCTGATCTAGTTCGTACTAGCGAAGGGATGTCGCGATGAGCGATCTTCTGCGTCCTGAATCCACCACCGATCTCGTCGGCTCCGCCGCGGCGCTGTGGGAGGTGGTGCGTGAGGCTCCGCCCTTGACGCATTGCATCACCAACGCGGTCGTCACGGGGTTCACCGCCAACGTGCTGCTCGCCGCCGGTGCGGCACCCGCGATGGTCGACATCGCCGGCGAGGCCGAGCTGTTCGCCGGGGTCGCCTCCGGCCTGCTGATCAACCTCGGCACGCCCACGCCGGAGCAGCGGGCTGCGATCCTCGAAGCCGTCGCCGGCGCGACCGCGTCCGGGACACCGTGGGTGCTCGATCCGGTCGCGATCGGCACCCTGCCGATCCGCACGGCGCTGGCGCATGACCTGGCCAATCAGCGCCCGACCGCGATCCGAGGCAACGCCTCCGAGATCCTCGCCCTCGCCGGAGTCAGCGCGGGTGGCCGAGGTGTCGACGCGACGGACAGCACGGATGCCGCTGCCGACGCTGCGGCTGCCCTGGCGACGAGGACGGGTGCTGTGGTCGCGGTCTCGGGTCCGGTCGATCTCCTCACCGACGGCGAGCGGGTCCTGCGACTCGCGAACGGTCATGAGCTCCTGACCAGGGTCACCGGCGGCGGTTGTGCCCTCGGCGCAGTCATGGCCGCGCTCCTCGGCGCCGCCAGGGTGACGGGGCACGATGCGCTCACGGCGGTCGCCGCCGCGAACCTCGGATACACGATCGCCGCCGAGCATGCCGCAACGACAGCACGGGGTCCGGGCAGTTTCGCGGTCTCGCTGCTGGATGCACTCGCAGCGCTGCGCCCGGAAGACCTCGTCGCCGAGGCTCGCGTCGAGAGCGGTGCGCGGTGACCGCCGATCTCTCGCTCTATCTCGTGACCGATCCCGAACTCTGCGGTGATCGTGGTGTCGTCGAGACCGTCCGTCAGGCTGTGGAGGGTGGTGTGCGCGTCGTCCAGGTGCGGGACAAGACCGCGACGGAAGCCGAGATCGTCGAACAGCTGATCGCGGTGTCGCGGGTGATCGACGGACGGGCGCTCCTCGTCGTGAACGACCGCTTGGATGCTGCCGTCGCCGCCCGCGAACGGGGTGCGCGCGTCGATGGCGTGCATCTGGGGCAGGGCGATGCGTCCGTGCGGCGGGCGCGCGAGGTACTGGGACCCGATGCGCTGATCGGCCTCACGGCGAACAGTGCTGCGCACCTCGAGGCCGTTCTCGCCCTGCCGGTGGGGACGGTCGACTACCTGGGTGTCGGCGTGATCCGTCCCACCGCGACGAAGCCGGATCACCCGGCGCCGCTCGGGGTCGACGGGTTCCGTGACTTCGTCGCACGCAGTTCGCTCCCGTGCGTCGCGATCGGCGGCGTGGGGCTCGACGATGCCGAGGCACTGCGGGATGCCGGTGCAGCCGGGATCGCCGTGGTCTCGGCGCTGTGCGCGGCGGAAGACCCTGCGGCGACCGCCCGTGCTTTCCGGCGGCGGTGGCTCGCAGGTTCGGTTCCGCGTGTGCTGAGCATCGCCGGGAGCGACCCGTCCGGTGGCGCAGGGATCCAGGCCGACATCAAGTCGATCGCGGCCAACGGCGGATACGGCATGGCCGTGCTCACCGCGCTGACCGCGCAGAACACCCAGGGCGTGCGCGGTGTGCACGTGCCGCCGGCAGAGTTCCTCCGCGACCAACTCGACGCGGTGTCGGATGACATCGTGATCGACGCGGTGAAGATCGGGATGCTCGCCGACGCCGAGGTCATCCGGACGGTCGCTGCGTGGCTCGATCGGGTCCGTCCGCCCATCGTCGTCCTCGATCCGGTGATGGTGGCGACTTCGGGGGATCGGCTCCTGCAGCCGGATGCGGAGCGGGAACTGCGGGATCTGCTCCGTCGCGCCACGCTCGTGACTCCGAACCTGGCCGAGCTCGCCGTCCTGTCGGGGCGCGACGTCGGGGACTGGTCGGAGGCGATCGCCGCCGCGGAAGACCTGTCGACGGATGTCGGGGTCGCCGTGCTGGTCAAGGGCGGACATCTCGCGGGGAACGACGCCCCGGACGCGCTGATCGACGCTCGTCACGGGCGACGTCAGGAGTACAGCGGGGCGCGTATCGTCACCTCGAGCACCCACGGCACCGGTTGCTCGCTCTCCTCCGCCCTCGCCACGCTGTTGGCACGGGGTCTGGAGCCGGAGCGCGCGGTCCGCGCGGCGCGGAGCTGGCTGCGTGAATCGCTCCGTGCGGGGGAGGCACTGCGGGTGGGGCGCGGGCACGGCCCCATCAACCACTTCGCCGGACTGTGGGCGCGGGCGGACACGACGAGCGGAGTCGCTGCGTCGGAGGTCGCCGCCTCGGACGTCCCTGCCTCGGAGGTCGCATCCGAGTGGTGGCAGCGCATCGCCGACATCCGCGCACAGATCGACGAGTTGCCGTTCATCCGTGCTCTTGCTGACGGCTCGCTGGAGCGCGAGCCCTTCCTCTCGTACCTCGCGCAGGATGCCCTGTACCTGCGCGAGTACGCCCGGGTGCTGTCGGAGGCGGCGCGACGAGCCCCGACGTCGGCTGAACAGGCGTTCTGGGCGCATTCCGCCCACGGGTCCATCGTGGGCGAGCTCGAACTCCATGCGTCGTGGTTGACGCCGCAGCAGGGGGTGAGCGCGGCGACGTTCGCCGCGGAACCGTCGGCGGCGACCACGGCCTACCTCGATCACCTCAGGTCGGTCGCATTCGGCGGGGACTACGCCGAGATCGTCGCAGCCGTCCTTCCCTGCTTCTGGCTCTACACCGACCTCGGCCGGCGCCTGCATGCCGGGGTGTTCGGCGAGTACGCGCGGGATCCGCAGCATCCCTTCGCCTCCTGGCTCGCGACATACGCCGACCCTGCGTTCGAGGAGGCGACCGAGACGGCGATCCTCTACGCCTCCGGAGCAGCCGCACGGGCGGACGCCGCGACCCGCGCGAGGATGAGCCGCGTGTTCGAGGTCTCGAGCGCGCACGAGCTGGCCTTCTTCGCCGCGCCGATGGAGTTCTCGCCCGCCGGATGACGGCCCGGATTTGCGGTGGCCGCCGGGGCCGCGCTACTGTCGCGACATGCCTTCGGCCGCCACCGCTTCTCCGACGCTCGCTCCGAGCGTCATCGCTGTGCGCCGACGCCGCGGCCGCCGACTGTAGGCGACCCCGCCCTCCTGCCTGCCCCCTTGCGGCGGTGAGTGCCGGTGTCGCCGCCTCCGGCCCCGCCCCTCGGTCCTCCTTTCGAGGAAGACCCGACCGTTAAGGTAGAAGCATGACGTATTCCGTCGCCGTCTCCGGCGCATCCGGCTACGCAGGCGGCGAGATCCTACGCCTCCTGGCAGACCATCCCGACATGGAGATCCGCACCGTCACGGCGCATTCGAACGCCGGGCAACCCCTCGTCGATCACCAGCCGCACCTGCGCTCCCTGGCGCACCTCACGCTGCAGGAGACCACACCGGACATCCTGTCCGGCCACGACATCGTCTTCCTGGCGCTCCCGCACGGGCAGTCCGGTCAGTACACCGACGCGTTGGGCGACGCCCCGCTCGTGATCGACGCCGGAGCCGACCATCGGCTCACGTCGGCCGCGGCCTGGGACGCGTTCTACGGCGGTGCGTTCCATGAGGCGTGGACCTACGGCGTGCCGGAGCTCCTGGTCGACGGCGTGAAGCAGCGCGAGCACCTCCGCGGTGCGACGCGCATCGCCGCTCCCGGCTGCAACGCCTCCACCGTGAGCCTCAGCCTCGCCCCGGGAGTGGCCGCCGGGGTCATCGACGCCTCCGACATCGTCTCGGTGCTGGCGGTCGGCCCGTCCGGTGCGGGGAAGAGCCTCAAGACGAATCTCCTGGCGAGCGAGATCCTCGGATCCGCGAACCCGTATGCCGTCGGTGGAACCCACCGGCACATTCCCGAGATCCGTCAGGCGCTCGCCGCAGCCTCGGGCGCAGACCCCGACGGCATCCGGATCTCCTTCACCCCGGTGCTGGTCCCGATGTCGCGCGGCATCCTCGCGACCTCGACGGCGCCGATCGCGTCCGGCGCGACCGATGCGCAGATCCGGGACGCCTGGCAGAGCGCGTACGGGGATGAGACCTTCGTGCAGCTGCTCCCGGAAGGACGATTCCCGCGGACCGCCGACGTGGTCGGCGCGAACACCGCACTGATCGGTCTCGCGATCGACCGTTCCGCCAACCGCGTCACCGTGGTCACCGCCGTCGACAACCTCGTCAAGGGCACCGCCGGCGCTGCCATCCAATCCATGAACATCGCGCTGGGACTGCCCGAGGCCCGCGCCCTCTCACTGAACGGAGTCGCGCCGTGAGCGTCACCGCCCCCGCAGGATTCGAAGCGGCCGGTGTCGCCGCAGGACTCAAGTCGACAGGCAAGCCGGACGTGGCCGTCGTCGTCAACCGGGGACCGCGCAAGGTCGGCGCCGCCGTCTTCACCAGCAACCGTGCCAAGGCGAATCCGATCATCTGGTCGCAGCAGGCCGTGGCCGATCGCGTCGTCGAAGCCGTCGTGCTCAACTCCGGAGGGGCGAACTGCTTCACCGGCTCCTTCGGCTTCCAGACGACCCACCAGACCGCGGAGAAGGCAGCCGAACTCCTCGGTGTCAGCGCCGGCGATGTGCTGATCTGCTCCACGGGGCTCATCGGCACCGGAGACGAGACCTTCCGGGCGAGGGTGCTCGCCGGCACGGAGCAGGCGATCGCCGAGCTCAGCGCAGACGGCGGGGACGACGCCGCTCACGCGATCATGACCACGGACACGGTCGCGAAGACGGCGGTGATCAGCCGCGACGGCTGGACCATCGGCGGCATGGCCAAGGGGGCCGGAATGCTCGCGCCCGGACTCGCCACGATGCTCGTGGTGATCACGACCGATGCCGTCCTCGAACCGCTGCAGGCCGACGAGGCCCTGCGCCGCGCGACCGGGAAGACGTTCGACCGGCTCGATTCGGACGGGTGCATGTCGACCAACGATCAGGTCACGCTTCTCGCCAACGGTGCCTCGGAGGTAGCCCCGGACCTCGAGGACTTCGCCGCCGCCCTCAGGGAACTGTGTCAGGAACTCGCGGTGAAGCTGCAGGGTGACGCGGAAGGCGCGAGCCACGACATCACGATCGAGGTCCGGCAGGCGGTGTCCGAGCAGGACGCGGTCGAGGTCGGACGGTCCGTGGCACGCAACAACCTCTTCAAGGCGGCGATCTTCGGCAACGACCCGAACTGGGGACGTGTGCTCGCCGCGATCGGCACCACGAACGCCCAGTTCGATCCCTATGACGTCGACGTCTGGATGAACGGCGTCCGCGTGTGCACCGAGGGCGGTCCCGACCGCCCTCGGGAAGAGGTCGACCTCACCCCGCGCGCCACCCACGTCGTGATCGATCTGAAGTCGGGTGAGGCCGCGGCCACGGTGCTCACCAACGACCTCACGCACGATTACGTGCACGAGAACAGCGCGTACGCCTCATGACCGACATCCAGGACACTCCGGCCGAGGTCGCCGCGCAGAAGGCCACGACCCTCATCGAGTCCCTCCCGTGGCTGAAGAAGTTCCGCGATCAGATCGTCGTCATCAAGTACGGCGGCAACGCGATGGTCTCGGAAGAGCTGCAGGACGCCTTCGCGCAGGACATCGCGTATCTCCGGTACGTCGGCGTGCTGCCGGTCGTCGTCCACGGCGGCGGTCCGCAGATCTCGAACATGCTGGAGCGACTCGAGATCCCGAGCGAGTTCAAGGGCGGATACCGCGTCACCAATACCGAGGCGATCAGCGTCGTGCGCATGGTGCTCACCGGTCAGGTGAACCCGCAGCTCGTCTCCAAGATCAACTCCCATGGGCCGATCGCCACCGGGCTCAGTGGTGAGGACGCCGGTCTCTTCGGCGGACGCCGTCGCGGCGTCGTGATCGACGGAGAAGAGGTCGATCTCGGACGCGTCGGCGATGTCGTCGAAGTCGACCCGACCCCGGTGCACGACCACCTCGTGGCCGGGCGCATCCCCGTGGTCTCGAGCATCGCGCCCGACCTCGACCACCCCGGTCAGTCGCTGAACGTCAACGCGGATGCCGCGGCGGCGGCGCTGGCGGTTGCTCTGAACGCCCGCAAGCTCGTGATCCTCACCGACGTGCCCGGACTCTACGCCGATTGGCCGAACCGCGACTCGCTCGTCTCGCACCTCACATCGGAGGCTCTCATCGACATGCTTCCGACGCTCGAGTCGGGGATGATCCCGAAGATGCGCGCGTGTCTCGATGCGGTCGAGGGCGGCGTCGATGCCGCGGCGATCATCGACGGACGGGTGCCGCATTCGGTGCTCGTCGAACTCTTCACCAGCAAAGGAATCGGGACCGAAGTGGTCCTGGGAAGGAATGAGGTGACGGCATGACCGTCTGGCAGGACGATGCGGCACGCGATCTCGTGCTCAACGCGGGGGAGCGGCTCGCGCTGCTGGTCCGCGGCGAGGGCTCGTACCTGTGGGATGCCGACGGCCGACGCCACCTCGACTTCCTCGCGGGAATCGCGGTGACCTCCCTCGGGCATGCGCACCCGGCCTTCGTGGAGGCGGTGTCGACTCAGGCGGCGACGCTCGCCCACGTGTCGAACTACTTCGCCACTCCACCCCAGCTCGCCCTCGCGGCACGTCTCAAGCGCCTCGCCGGTGCCGGGATCGACGGACGCGTGTTCTTCTCGAACTCCGGTGCGGAAGCGAACGAAGCCGCGTTCAAGCTCGCCCGTCTGCACGGCGGCGTCGAGCGGCCGCGCATCCTCGCGCTCGAGAACGGCTTCCACGGACGCACCATGGGCTCCCTCGCCCTGACCGCGAAGACCTCGATGCGCGCGCCCTTCGAGCCGATGCCGGGTGGTGTCGAGCACATTCCGGCCACGATCGAGGCGCTGCAGGCGGCGATGGATGATCGGGTGGCCGCCGTCATCGTCGAGCCCATCCAGGGCGAGGCCGGTGTGGTCGAGCTGCCGGAGGGCTACCTCGCCGCTGCACGCTCGCTGACCCTCGCGCACGGCGCGCTGCTGATCGTCGACGAGATCCAGACCGGTGCCGGCCGCACGGGCGCATGGTTCGGGTTCAGTCATGAGGGCATCACGCCCGACGCGATCACCCTGGCCAAGGGCATCGGTGGTGGCTTCCCGATCGGTGCTCTGGTCACCTACGGTTCCGCCAGCGCGCTCTTCACGCCGGGGTCCCACGGCTCCACCTTCGGGGGGAACCCGCTCGCGACCGCGGTCGCCGACGCGGTGCTCGCCGAGATCGAGAGTGCCGGGCTGGTCGAGAACGCCGCCCGCCGGGGCGCCGAGCTGCGTGAGTTCCTGCTCGGCATGGACTCCCCGCTCGTCGACGGCGTGCGCGGACGCGGTCTGCTCATCGGCGTGGCGCTGTCCGCGCCGGTGGCCGGAGCCGTGGTCGCCGCTGCTCAGGAGCGCGGCCTCATCGTCAACGCCGCCAATCCGGAGACGGTCCGCATCGCGCCCGCCCTCACGATCGGTGACGCCGAGCTCGCAGAGTTCCGTGAGTTGTTCACCGCTGCCCTCGCCGACGTACAGGCTTCCCTCTCCGGAAAGGTATCCGCATGACCCGCCACCTGCTGCGTGACGATGACCTGACGCCCGCCGAGCAGGCCGAGATCCTCGACCTCGCCCTCGAACTGAAGAAGGACCGCTGGGCGGACAAGAGTCTTGCGGGGCCGCAGACCGTCGCGGTGATCTTCGACAAGTCCTCGACGCGCACCCGGGTGTCGTTCGCGGTGGGCATCGCCGACCTCGGTGGCTCGCCGCTCATCATCTCCACCGCCAGCAGTCAGCTCGGGGGCAAGGAGACACCGTCCGACACCGCACGGGTGCTGGAGCGCCAGGTCGCCGCGATCGTCTGGCGCACCTACGCGCAGTCCGGACTCGAGGAGATGGCCGCCGGCACGCGCGTGCCGGTGATCAATGCGCTCTCCGACGACTTCCACCCCTGCCAGCTGCTCGCTGATCTGCTGACGATTCGTGAGCACAAGGGCGAGTTGAAGGGTCTCACGCTCACGTTCTTCGGTGATGGGCAGAGCAACATGGCGCACTCCTACGCCCTCGCCGGCGTGACGGCGGGGATGCACGTGCGCATCGCGTCGCCCGAGGACTATGCACCGCGCGCCGACGTCATCGAGGCAGCCGACCGCCGTGCGGCCGAGACCGGCGGATCGATCACGCTGTACACCGACGCGGTCGAGGCCGCCGCCGGGGCCGACGTGGTCGTGACCGACACCTGGGTCTCGATGGGCAAGGAGGAGGAGAAGATCGCACGCATCCGTGACCTCGGCGGCTACAAGGTCACCCCCGAGACGATGACGCTCGCCGACCCGGAGGCGATCTTCATCCACTGCCTCCCGGCGGACCGCGGCTACGAGGTCGATTCCTCGGTCATCGACGGACCGCAGAGCGTCGTCTGGGATGAAGCAGAGAACCGGCTGCATGCGCAGAAGGCGCTTCTCGTGTGGCTGCTCGGCAAGAAGGACGCGTGATGACCGACTCGACGCATGAAGGCACCAACGAAGGGGCGCTCTGGGGCGCACGTTTCGCCACCGGGCCCTCGCCCGAGCTGGTCGAGCTCAGCCGTTCCACGCATTTCGACTGGATCCTCGCTCCGTACGACATCGCCGGCTCGCATGCCCATGCGACCGCGCTCGAGGCCGCGGGATACCTCGAACCCGACGAGGCACGACGGATGCACGAGGGGCTGGATGCCGTGGCTCGCCGTGTCGCAGACGGTTCCCTCCGCCCGGTGCCGACTGACGAGGATGTGCACGGTGCGCTCGAGCAGGCACTGATCGCCGAGCTGGGACCGGAGCTGGGCGGGCGTCTGCGCGCAGGTCGCAGCCGCAACGACCAGATCGCGACGCTCGTGCGCATGTATCTGATCGACCACGCCCGGGTCATCGCGCGAGACATCCTGCGCGTCGTCGACGCACTGGTCGCCCAGGCGGAGGCACACCCGACGGCGATCCTCCCCGGGCGCACCCACCTTCAGCACGCACAGCCCGTCCTGCTCGCCCACCACCTGCAGGCGCACGGGTGGCCGCTGGTGCGGGAGCTGGAACGGCTCGTGGATTGGCGTCGCCGCGCCGGTGTCTCGCCCTACGGCGGGGGAGCGCTGGCGGGTTCCACGCTCGGTCTCGATCCCGTGCTCGTGGCGACGGAGCTGGGCCTCGACCGCCCGGCCGAGAACTCGCTCGACGGCACTGCCGCTCGTGACGTCGTCGCCGAATTCGCCTTCATCACGGCGATGACCGGTGTCGATCTCTCGCGCCTCTCGGAGGAGATCATCCTCTGGAACACCCGCGAGTTCGGCTTCGTCACCCTCGACGACGGGTACTCGACCGGTTCCAGCATCATGCCGCAGAAGAAGAACCCCGACATCGCCGAGCTTGCCCGGGGCAAGTCCGGCCGTCTCATCGGCAACCTGTCGGGGCTGCTGGCCACGTTGAAGGGCCTCCCGCTCGCGTACAACCGCGATCTGCAGGAGGACAAGGAGCCGGTCTTCGATTCGGTGCAGACGCTGGAGGTCGTGCTCCCCGCGTTCGCCGGCATGATCGCGACGCTCCGCTTCGACACCGCGCGGATGGCGGAACTCGCACCGCAGGGCTTCTCGCTCGCGACCGACGTCGCCGAGTGGCTCGTGAAGCGCCGGGTGCCCTTCCGCGACGCCCATGAGATCTCGGGTGCGCTCGTGCGTGCGTGCGAGGAGCAGGGGATCGGACTGGAGGACGCTTCCGATGAGCTGCTGCTCTCGGTGTCCCCGCATCTCGTGCCCGAGGTGCGTGAGGTCCTCACGATCGAGGGTGCGGTCGGATCGCGGACCGGCGTCGGCGGCACCGCTCCGGAGCGGGTCGCCGAGCAGCGCGCCGAGCTCATCGC
>WPCJ01270784.1_pt1 | contig 11395 bp, 14 predicted proteins | sample 5399831 | NCBI WGS metagenome assembly WPCJ01 (sample SAMN12869470, study PRJNA574797) | sludge metagenome | isolation source: wastewater treatment of pH10 | place: China:Beijing | collected 2019-05-20 | reverse complement strand
GTCGCACTCTATTTCAACCTCCGGCAGCGCACGACCACGAACCGGTTCGACTACCAGCTCGGCGGCCTCTGCAAGCCGCAGGGCAAGGGCCTGCGCTGCATGCCGGAATGGGAGGCCGGAAGCTGGCAACTGGAGAGCGGGCCGCAAGGCGCACTCGATATCCGCAATGGCGGGATCGTCGCCAATCCCAACCCCTACGATGCCGAGGAGATTGCCGACAACGCGGTGAAAATCCTGGCAAAGCCCGATGACGGGCTCTGGCGCCTGATGCCGGCCAAGGATGCCTGCGAGATCGAATAGCGGTTATTGCAACCGCAGGGCGCGCCCGCTCGAGCCACGCGCGTCCAGGACGGAGCGCTGCCCGGCGATGACACAGAGCGACTTGCCGCGCGATTTCGCCTGATACAGCGCCGCATCGGCCGCCGACATCAGGCTGTTCATGTCGCGGCCATGCTCGGGGGCGAGCGCGATACCGACGGAGGCACCGATATTGAGCCGATGACCGCTGTCGAGCTCGTAGGGTGCCGAAATCTCGCGGACGATCCGCTCGCCGAAACGCTGGAGCTGCGTGCGTTCGGTCTGCTCGGAGAGCACGACGAATTCGTCGCCGCCGATGCGCGCCGCGATGTCGGAGCTGCGCACGAGACCGCGCAAGCGCTCCGCGACAAGCTGGAGCAAGGCATCGCCCGCCATGTGACCGTAATTGTCGTTCACCGCCTTGAAGCCGTCGAGATCGAGATAGACCAGCGCGAGACCCCGTGGGGTGGCCTCGCTCTCGAAACGGGCCGTGAAGGCCTTGGTCAGCCCCGCCCGGTTCGACAGGCCGGTCAGCATGTCGTGACGCGCATGAAAGGCATTCTCGCGCTCGGCCCGCATGGTCGAGATCAGCATGGCATTCAGCTTGTAGGCGGCGACCGCCATGCTGAAGAGGTAGAATGGAATCTGCATGAAGGTGATCAGCATGACCGGCTCGGACAGGAAGGGCGCCGCGATCACGCAGGGACCCAATGTCAGCCCGATCATCAAGCCGGCCATGCGCGGCGCGGCAAAGTTGCGGAAGCAGATGCCGCCGACCATCGCTCCGGCGGAGAGACAGGCCAATGTCGCCGCGACCCAGTCGCCGCTGCTCAGGCTGAGGAACGTGCCGGCGCCGATGCCCGCTGCCCAGGCGACACCGAGCAGCAGATAGAGATCCGTGGGGGTCGGGGCACCCCGCGCAGCCCGGCGGCGGGCCGCTATCAGCACCACCAGGCGGATCCCGCAGCAGATCACCTCGAACGCGCACCAGAGCATGAAGGGCGGGGTCGGGATGCGCCAGGCAATCAGGAAGGAGACCGCAAGCGAATTGATGACTCCGCCCGCGAAGATCGGCAGCGTGCCGTAGAGACTGGCGATCAGCGCGACCCGAATCTCGGGCGGAACATCCGGTCCGGCATCCGCCAGCCAGCGCGTCACGCGCCAACGGGGCAAACTGTAGCGGAGGACTGCGCCACTCATCGGCTGTTAGGGCTCCTGCTGGCGAGCAGGCCAGCAGGTACCCGATCGCGAGCGCTGCCTAACAGCTAGGTCTTACGATTTGGTATGGAAACAGCCAAAATCAACGATGCCGCACGATGTAGCGGCGTCAACTCTGCCGAAATTCAACGAATTTGACGATAAACCCAGACACGCGCCGGCGGGATGTTGCGGAGCACCCAGTCGGACACGAAGGCCTTGAGCCCCGACCCCTTGCGCGGAATCGGCGAGATCACCGAATAGGTGAACTGAATGAAGGGCGCGCCCTCCACCAGCAGCGGGAAAGCCTCGCGCGCCAGCGCCGAACGCGTGGCCGGCGGACGGTTGAACAGCGGCAGGCTTGAGACCAGCGCGATCGCCTTCTCCCCGAGATGCCCTGCGAGGGTGGTCGAGAGGGCGTAGGCATCGCCCTGCACGATGGTCGCCCGCGGAAAGCGCTTGCTCAGCAATTCGCAGAATTCCGGGCTGTACTCGACGAGGATCAGGCGGCTCTCGTCGATCCCACGCTCGATCAGCGCCTCCGTGACCGGACCGGTGCCGGGACCGATCTCGATCACCGGACCGGGTTGCGCGGGGTCGACGAAGGAGGCCATCCGCCGGGCGAGCGCCGGGCTCGACGGCGTGACCGAGCCGGTCCGACGGGGATCGTCGATCCAGGATTTGATGAAGCGCGCTTCGTCGCCCAGTTTCGCCTTGGCCTCGCTGACGCGGCTCTTCAGTTTCTCCGCGGTGTTGCGGACCTCGCCCTCGACCTTGTAGCGGACGGCCGCGACCTTCAGTTTCGCCTCGGCCACGCGATCGACGAGATCGGCTGCGGTGACGCGCACCTCGCCCTCGATCCGCGTCGCCACGCGGGACTGCCCAAGACGAGCCGCCAGCGAAGCGGCACGCGGCGGGCGATGACGAACCGTCGAAGACATGACACCCCTTGAACGCCGCAGAGACGACGCGTCTGACGCAAATCAACGTTACCTGCGCGGCATATGGGGTCAAGAGCGGGCCTTCGCCAAGCCTTTTCCTGCACATCCGCAGCAAAAGCAGCGGTCAGATCAGCGGCCGCGGTGCCGTGATCTGCTCATAGGCCGCGGCCATTCGTGCCGTCAGGCGCGGATTCAGCAAGGTGAGTCTGCCTGCAGACAGCGCGAACAGCCCTTCCCGGCGCAGCCGCGACCAGGTCTTGCTGGTATGGACGAGCGAGAGGCCGAGCGCATCGGCGATCTGCTGCTGCGACAGGGGAAAGTCGAAGCCGTCATTGGTGACGAGCCCGAGCGCATCGGCCCGGTGATAGAGCGAGATGATCAGCGCGGCGAGGCGCTCGGCCGCGCTGCGCTGCCCGACCGAAGTCAGATTGTCGTCGACCATGCATTCCTCGCGCGAGCCGAGCCAGGAGATTTCATAGGCCAGCGTCGGCATTCGCACGAAGAGATCCCACAGACGCTTGCGCGGGAAGACGCAGAGCTCGACGTCGGTCAGGGCTTCGATGCCATGCTCGGCCGCGCTGAGCAGCGAGGCCTGCAAGCCAACGAGATCGCCCGGCAGCAGGAAGTTCAGGATCTGGCGACGCCCGTCCGGCAGGGATTTGTAGCGGAAGGCCCAGCCTGAATAGAGTGTGAAGAGTTCCGCATCTTCCTGGCCGGGATGGATGATGTCCGCGCCTGCACGCAGCGCCCGGTGGTCGATCTTCATCGTCTGGATGAAACGGATTTCGTCATCGGTCTTGTCCCGAAAGGCCGGCTTCAGCCGCAAGGGACAGGCAAGGCAGGGCGTGCCGAGGCGTGCCGGCCGGTTGGCGATGTTCATGGTCGAATGCGATCCCCCGATAGCCGGCGGGAAGCCGGCCTCGGAACAACGCGACAAAGACGCTTCCCGTTCCGCGACGACAGGAAAGGCCCGCCACTGCGCGCACTTTCGGAACCCAAGCCGTGTTTGGAGCGTTTTCTCTCCCGAAAGCCGGTCAATCGACCGGTCAGCCCGGAGACAACCATGCCGAAGTCCAGCCTCGCGCCGGCCATGCGCGCCATCGTCTTCTTCGGCCTCATGGGCACGGCCGTCGCAGGCCTGACCCTGGGGGCCCGGCTTCAAACGCCGGATGACCAGAGTTCGACGACGATCGCGCTTGCCAAGGGTGCAAGCGAGCGCGGCTATGCCGAGAGCCTGCAGGTTGCCGCCGTCGACCATGCCGATCGCTCGCGCAGTACCGCGAAGCGCGCGATCGCGTCACCGTCGCAGCAGGCAATGGCAGGCGAACCGGCCACGCATATCGTGCGCTGACGCTCCAATCAGTTCCCAGCAAACACGTCGCCAGTCCACCGGCTGCCGACGTGTTTCCGTTTAAAGCCGAACGCTTCAGGAATGGTGGCTGATCCGCCAGCGGCCCAGACTGCGACCATGAGGCTCCTGGGTCTGCACGGCCTCGATCTGGGTAAGCAGCCCCGCGAAGAGCCGTGGCGGCGCGCTGTGCTCGATATCGCGATCGGCTTCGAGGCTGACTTCGATCGCAGAGGCATCGACATCGACAACCTCGACGAGAATGCGCACGCCGGGCGTCCCCCTCAGGGCGCGCGACGCCACGTCAGCGACAAGGAAGCCGAGGGGTATGATCCGGTCGACGGAGAGCGTCGCCGCCGTCTCGATCCGGCTCGTCACCCATTGATCGCGGCTGCGGATCAGATTCGAGATCATGGTGACGACATCGTCCAGGAAGAGATCGATCCGAACCGGCTGCATCTCGCCATCGGCAAGAGTGAAGCGATAGGCCGCCGACAGCACATGCACCCGGCATTCGGCATCGGCCAATGCGAGGCGCGCCTCGTCGCGATGATCGCGCTTGCTCAGGCCGATATAGCTTTGCACGACCTGAAGGCTGTTCTTGACCCGGTGGTGCAGTTCACGGACGAGGAAACGATTGTCGTCCAGTGCCGTCTGAAGGCGGCGCTGGCGAACTTCCTGCTCCTCGACCATGTCGTTGAAGGCCTCCGCGACACTGCGGATATCGCTGGGCATGTCCTCCGCCACCACGGCACGAACCCGGTTATTGGCGGTTCTCGACCGGGCGGCAACCTCGATGCCGCGCAGCCAGCGCAAGCAATGCTTGTCGATCGCCCGCATGCAGACGAGGCAGAGCAGGGCGAGCGTCAGGAGCGGTGCGAGCAGCAGCACGGCGAATTGCAGCCGGGCCGCCTCGGCCGGACGATCGTCGAAGCTCGCGACAATGTAGAAATCCGGCTCGGCGACCATGCGGGTGGCGAAAGCGCTGTCCTCGCCGCCCCGGTTGGGGCCGGTCCAGCGTGCGTGCTTCTCGGGGATCAGATCGGTGCGCGGCAGCCATGACAGGTCGCGATCTTCCCCCCGGCTTGCGACGACGCCGGCATCGCGCCCGATCAGCGCGACATTCTGAACCTGCCCTTCCTCACCAAGGGCGAAGACATTTTCGAGCAGCTCCGGTGCGACGAGCAGAAGCGCCTGCTGCAAACCGCCATCCGGGCCCGCAAGATCAGAGGCGAGGATCGCGAGATAACGGCGCCCCCCCGCAGTCACCTGATCATAGCGCATCCTGCCGAGATCGGCGCCGTTCCACATCCCGACGGCTGAACGCTGCGCGAGCTGGGCGGCGAGGCCGTTCAGCGTTTCAGCCGTCAGGGCAGGATCGAGGGTGCCGCTGCAGTGCCTCCCATCCCCCTGCCGCAGGAAAAAAGCGCGGAACCCCGCGGCCCGCTCCATCGCCTTGATACCGGCGTCCCGGCAGCCGGGGGTATCGAGGCCGAACTCGGCTGCCGTGGTGCCGAAGGCGAGCAAGGCACGCGACATTCCACGGTACCAGACGCGGGTGCGTACCGCGAAATCATCAGCGGCCCGGGCCTGTGCGGCCTCGATCGCGACGATCGCGGCCCGATAGGTCGCGTAAGCCGCGAAGGCCGAGGCGCAGGCTATGGGAACGGCGATCGCGACCAGCAATGCCAGCAGACGTGTCCTGACAGTGCTGAAACGCCGCAAACGCATCAGGATCCAACGGATTCGGGACCAACCCTCTGCATCGCAGCCGCATTGGTGTGGCTCGGCCCGAGGTCATCGACGCTGCCGATGGACAGCAATTCGGCCAGCTTCGTGCGGGCACGATTGACCCGGCTCTTGATCGTACCGATCGCCACGCCGCAGATTTCGGCCGCCTCCTCGTAGGACAAACCGGTGGCGCCGACCATGATCAGCACCTCGCGCTGCTCCTCCGGAAGCTTCGCCAGCGCCTTGCGGAAATCGGCGAGATCGAGATGGCTCTCCTGATTGCCATGGGTCGCCATGCGTTCGGCATAGGTGCCCTCGCTATCCTGCACCTCGCGGCCGCGCTTGCGGTACAAGGAATAATAGGTGTTGCGCAGGATGGTGAAAAGCCAGGCGCGCAGGCTGGTTCCCGGTTCGAACTTGTCCGAATTACCCCAGGCTTTCAGCAGCGTGTCCTGAACCAGGTCGTCGGCCAACTGGATAGAGCCGGAGAGCGAGGCTGCAAAAGCCCGCAGATTCGGGATCTCGCGGATCAGCCCGTCCTTGAAATCTTCGGTCCGGCGTTCCTGGGCCAGCGTCTCGGTCCGACCGGCAAGCGCAGTATCACTGGGACTCATCGCGCGACACTCCGGATACACGCTGCTCTGTCGCTTCAAGCTGCGCGAGCAGCACGAGAAACTTGTCGGGCACGGGCGCGTTCACGATGTCGTCGTAATGGGCCTTGAGAGAGCGGCCGATCGATTCCTGCACCTTCGGGTCCATAACGAGATCGAAACCTTCGTCGGGATCGTCCGGTTCAGTCATCGCTGCATCCAACCTGTTCATGTCAGCCCTCGCAACACCGCCGGGCCGGCTTTTCCAGCCGGTCCCGTATCTCCAAATCCCGCCATCTCCGGCCTCGCCATGTCCCACCGGCAATGCCGAACCACGTCGCGATGGCGACACCAATGCGCCTTAATAACAGCCTTGCCTCAACAAGGTTCCGCACTTCCGCAAAAATAAATTTCTTGTCTCTTGTGCAGCCTAAGCCATTATTTCAACGTGCTAAAAGGGACGCGTTCATGTCGATTGCAAAAGAAATTGCGCCTCATCTTCCTTACCTGCGCCGCTTCGCGCGCGCGCTTTGCGGCAGCCAGCCGAGCGGCGACACTTATGTCGTCGCCATGCTCGAAGCACTGGTCGCAGACCCCTCCGGCTTCCCGCGAGATCTCGATCCGCGCATCGGGCTTTACAGAACCTTCCTGAAGCTCTGGTCGTCGGCCAGCGTCGATGCCGCAGCGCCCGTGGTCGAGCTCGCGCGCGCGCCCGCCGAGCGCAATCTCGAGGCGCTGACGCCGCGCCCGCGCCAGGCCTTCCTGCTGCGGACGGTGGAGGGCTTCCCGATCGACGACGTCGCAAAAGTGATGGACATCACAGCAGCGGAAGCCTCGACGCTGATCCAGACCGCAGGCCAGGAAATCGCCGAGCAAGTCGCAACCGAAGTGCTGATCATCGAGGACGAGCCGATCATCGCGCTCGACATCGAGACGATGGTCGAGGAGCTCGGACATACCGTCACCGGCGTCGCACGCACTCAGCGCGAGGCGATCGCGCTCGTCGCCAAGAAGCGGCCCGGCCTCGTGCTCGCCGACATCCAGCTCGCCGATGGCAGCTCGGGCCTCGATGCCGTCAACGAGATCCTGTCCTCGATCGACGTGCCTGTAATCTTCATCACGGCCTATCCCGAACGGCTCCTCACCGGCGACCGGCCGGAACCGGCCTTCCTGATCACCAAGCCGTTCCAGCCTGAGGCCGTGAAGGCCGCGATCAGCCAGGCCCTGTTCTTCGACCGCCGCGCCGGCCGCAAGGCCGCCTGACGCTTCGCTTCCAGTCGAAGACGATCAAGGCCCGCGGCACCTGCCCGCGGGCCTTTTTCCTTGCCATCCGGGAACCCGGACGGAAATGATGCGTTGCGCGAGGAATGACGGTTTCGTTTGCAGTTGAGGAGGGCGTGGATCATGGCGACGACCTGCTTCTCGGCCGCTATCGCGGCTCTATCGATCGGAGGGGCGCTGTTCACCGGAATCGTGCAACCGGGGGCGCCGAGCGCGGAAATCCTGTCCCTCGCGCTCGCCGGCCTGACCAGCATCACGATCGCGAGCGCCTCGGCCCTGGACAGCTAGCCGGCCCCTCGCCCAGCCTCGTCCCAACGCCGTCAAGGGCCATCCGCGCGGCGCACCGGACAGGACGGAGCATTGCGGCCACGCTTACTGCCATCGGACTCTGGGTCGTGCCCCTAGCGAGCACGGCCGCACCCGTAACGGCACCATTCTCCACGCAGCGCCCTCCGCCGCGGCCGCCAGAGTTGCGCCCCTCGGTCCCGGATGGAGCCGCAAAGCCCGAACCGGTGAGCGGGGCGCCGGCTCTTGCGAATAGCGGCGGCTCAACCGCACCACCGACGCAGAGCTCCTGCCTGTCGATCCTGGCCGCCATCCCCGGCAACCGGGTCAACGCCGCCGCCCCAGCCGCGGGGGATACCGATTCCGCATGCCGGATCAGCGAGCCCGTCCGCGTCGGAGCTCTTGCCGTCACGGGATCGGGTGGAGCCGTGACCGTATCCTTCGAACCGCCTCCGCTGCTGAGTTGCGCCATGGCGAGAACGCTGGCCGACTGGCTCGATCGCAGCGTCCAGCCGCTGGTGCGCGGGCATTTCGACCGGGATCTTGCGGCCTTGCGCGTCGGCGGCGGCCATGAGTGCCGGCGCCGCAACCGCGCCTCGGCAGGACCGATCAGCGAGCATGCCACCGGTCAGGCTCTGGACATCTTCGCCTTCAAGCTGGGGAGCGGCGGTAACGCGTCAGAGGTCGTTGTGGAGAAGCCCGGAGGCCTGGCGCAGAACCGCTTCCTCGATGCCGTCAGGCAATCGGCCTGCGGTGCGTTCATGACGACGCTGGGGCCGGGTTCGGACGCCGCCCATGCCAATCATCTTCATGTGGATATCCAGGAGCGCCGCTCTCGTGCGTCCCGCTTCTGCCAATAGCGGAATCAGCGCGGAAACGCGTCCGTCCCAAGATGCAGAAGAAAGCCTTGCACGTCGCCCGACAAAGCGATTTCGCCGACCAACCGCAAGCCGCTGCGACGCGCAGCCATCACCGCCAGGGCGGCCTCCCGATCGAGACCCGTGGCGATCAGATCCTCGAGCTCCCAGAATGGCGGCAGGGCCATCACGAAATCGGGATCGATTATTGTGGGGGTTTCCCCAAGCGGACGACTCACGGACATCGACATTCCCATGCCAAGATGAAACGCCAACGCTACAAACTCCTCCCGGTTCCCTAGCGCGGAACTATGGGTTTCTTGGGGCGTTTGTCCCGCCAGTTCACGAGGAACATTCGCGATGAGCCGAGGGCATTCCCGATCCTGTCTAGCCGCTCTCGCCTTAGCCGGCCTCATAGGAATGTACGAGCCTGCCGCCGCGCAGCCTTCCGGCCCCCCGACGGGGCGCCTGTCCTGCACCGTCGGCAGCAATTTCGCCGCCATCACCAAGTCGCAGCGCCCGACCGAGTGCCGGTTCAGGCCGCGCCGCGGGCCGACACAACATTATACGGGTGTCGTGCGCAGCTTCAGCCTGGATCTCGGCGCGGTCCGGACCGCGACCATGGTCTGGCGCGTCTACGGCCCCTATGCGCGCGCGCCGCTGGGCGCGCTGAGCGGCCCCTACAAGAGCGGCAGCGTGACCGCGCCATCCTCTCCGGGCAACGCACTTTCCGGCGGCAAGGACAATGAAGCAACCTTGCTGCCACTGCCGATACAGGGCAATCGGGGCATCAATGTCGCGATCGGCGTGACTGCTCTCGAATTGACACTCGTCCAACCGGGACGTCGGCGGTGACGCTGCGAAACGAAGACGCAATTACCTTTTGCTAACCTTGACCGCTCAAAATCGACTCAAATCCAAAGCTTTCCGCCATGCTGGGGCGCCAGAGCAGGAACATCGCCAATCCTGTCACGTTGAGACCGCGTAACAGGATTGCAGTGAGTGAGAGAGCCGGTCGATGGCTGATATCCGCGTACTCATCGTCGAGGACGACCCGTTCATCGCGATGGACATCGAGAGTGCCGTGGCCGAGCAGCTCGGCGACGGAGTGGAACTTATCGTGGTCGAATCCGTGGCCGAGGCGCGGCGGATGACGGCGAAGCAGTTTGCCTGCGCCCTGCTCGACATCGACGTCGTCGGCGGCAAGACCTTCGATGTCGCGAGCACCCTCCAGGAAACCGGAACACCCTTCGCCTTCGTCTCCGGGTCGGCGCCGCATGAGGTGCCCACGGCTCTGCGCGGCGTCCGCTTCCTGCGCAAGCCCTTTTCGACACGCGAGGTCGCGGCCTTTGTCAAAAGCGCCGTGGGTTCGCCGCGCCTCAAGGCGCTGCAAGGCTGACGCGGCGGCTTCAGGCCTGAGCCGGAAGGATTTCCCGCTTCGGAAAGACGATCACCACCCGCGTACCCGGACGCTCAGCCTGCTCCGGGTGCAGGGGCTGCGAGGTCATCATCGCCCGCATGCTGCGCAGCAGGCTTGCGATCACCGTCTGGCCCAGCCCCTTGCTGACAGTCTCCGCGGGCATGCCGACGCCATCATCCTCGATCGTCATCGCAAGCGCGGGCTCGCCCTCGTAATCCGTCGGCGCGAAGCGGATGACGATCTGCCCGGACAGGCCGTCGGGGAAGGCATGCTTGATGGCATTGGTCACGAGTTCGTTGACGATGACGACGAAGGAAACCGCATCGCGCCCGGGCAGGCGGATCGATTCCATGTCGAGCTCGATCCGGATCGGCCGGCCTTCTGCCGACTTGCCGATCTCGGCGAGCAGGTCTTCCATATAGGGCCGGGCATCGATCTCGTCGGTCTCGATGTCCAGGCGCAGGCGACGCTGCCCGGCAGCGATCGCCTGGATACGTGACTGGGCCTGCGCCAGCGCCGCCTTGACCGCGGGCTCGCGCGTCTGGCGGCTCTGGACATTGAGCAGGGCCGAGACCATGGCGAGGTTGTTGCCGACCCGGTGATTGACGTCGCGCAGCAGCGCCTCGATGCGCAGGCGCTCGCTTTCGAGCTGGCTGGTGCGCTCGCCGACGATCCGCTCGAGCTCGGCGTTGCTGATCGCAAGCGCATTGCTGCGGCGCTGGCGGCGACGCAATTGCTGCCAGGCGGCGAAGGCGAGGCCGGCGAGCGCGATGACGATTCCGGTACTGCCCCAGAGACGGCGGCGCTCCTCCCGGCCGTAAAGCGACCTCAACCGGATATTCTCGCTTAGCTGGATCGCCTGGACGGTATCGCGCAGCCGGTCCATGGCGGCGATGCTGCTTTCGCTGCGAACCAGCTCCAGCGCCTCCGTCCGGCGGCCGGCGCGTTCCAGCGAGATCGTCCGGTCGAGCTCCGCCAACTTGACGGCCATGTCCGTGCGCAGCGTCAAGACCCGCTCCTTCTGGACCGGATCGGCATCGACCAGCGCGGCCAGAATATCGAGCTCGGGGCCCGCCGCAGCCCGCCCCTCGGTGAAAGGGTCGAGATAGTCGGCCTCGCCGGTCAGCAGGAAGCCGCGCTGCCCGGTCTCGGCATCGCGCATCCGGCCGAGGAAGCGCTCGGCCCGCTCGCGGATCTCGATCGCGTGGGAGACACGGTCCGCTGTCTGTCGCGCCTGCTGGTTGATCCAGGCGGCCAGGACGACCGCCGCCGCCACGACGCCGATCGCGATGATCGTGGTCGACGCCGAGCGAAAGCGCGCGCCGATGACCGGAAGAACCGGGATCGGAAGGCGGTTGCGAGGCCTCACCTGAGCAGACATGCAGGTCTTGTTAAGGGACGCATGACGACATCCCTATGTAAAAAGACATGCCTCGTAAATGCCGCCG
>WPCJ01163366.1_pt1 | contig 11397 bp, 9 predicted proteins | sample 5399831 | NCBI WGS metagenome assembly WPCJ01 (sample SAMN12869470, study PRJNA574797) | sludge metagenome | isolation source: wastewater treatment of pH10 | place: China:Beijing | collected 2019-05-20 | reverse complement strand
ATGTTTTATCATTTCTTGGACGATGAAGATGTGCAATTGATTGCTGTTGAAGCCGCTGGCCATGGTGTGGACAGTGGAGAATCTGCTGCGACTACAGTATTAGGAAATGAGGGTGTATTACATGGTAGCCGTTCGATCCTGATGCAGACTGAGGATGGGCAGGTCATCGAACCTTATTCCATTTCAGCAGGCTTGGATTATCCAGGCATTGGACCGCAGCATGCTTGGCTGTTCAAATCGGGTCGTGGTACCTATGTGAGTGCGACAGATGAGGAAGCCATGCAGGCAGGACTCCTATTGACAAAACTAGAGGGTATAATTCCGGCTATTGAAAGTTCGCATGCTTTAGCACATCTAGAAAAAATGAACTTTAAAGGAGATGAAACGGTTGTCATCTGTCTTTCTGGACGTGGCGACAAGGATTTGGACAATTACATGAAATATTTCGGTTTTTAACATGATACAGATTAATAAACAGGCAAACGGATTGCTATCTATATATTTTACCGCTGGCTACCCATCGATAGACAGCACCCTTGATATCGCAGAAGCACTGGAAAAAGCAGGAGCTGACTTTCTAGAAATAGGCTTCCCTTACTCTGATCCTGTTGCTGATGGTCCTACCATCCAACATAGTTCAGAGGTAGCATTGAAGAATGGCATGACCCTAAAGGTGCTATTCGAACAATTGAAAGATCTACGCAAAAGAGTAAATATCCCAGTTTTTCTCATGGGTTATGTGAATCCAGTCCTTCAATATGGCGTAGAAAACTTCTGCAAGGCTTGCAAGGAGGTCGGAGTTAATGGTACGATCATCCCAGACTTGCCGATGTACGAATATGAAGAATTATACCAAGGAGTATTTGAAGAGAACCAAGTGAGCAATGTCTTTTTGGTAACTCCTCAGACCTCTGAAGACAGGATTAGAAAAATTGATTCCCTATCGACCAGTTTTATCTACCTCCTTTCCTCGAATGCGACCACAGGAACAAAATTGAATGTTCAGGAGCAATCAGAAAGCTATTTTCAACGGATCAAGGATATGGATCTCAAGAACCCAGTAGTGATAGGCTTTGGTATCCACAATAAAGACACCTTCCAAAAGGCCACAAAATATGCTAATGGGGCCATTGTAGGAACTGCTTTTGTGAAATTATTAGCAGAAGACAACTATTTGGAGAAAATACCGGAATTTATTGCCTCCATTAAAGGATAGAAAAAACCCTGATTCAAATGAGTCAGGGTTTTTTATTTAATTAACTCTTCTCAGAATTTTGTTGAATAGGAAAATTACCAAGATTCCTGCTGATACTAGGCTTACCAAGCCCAAATACAACAGATTTGGATGTGCAGCTAAAGTTTCCATAAGTCAAAGGTTTATAAAGTACTAAGTCAATTCGAATATAATTAGTGTGAATTCTTTTGACAAGAAAAAATTACAATTAATTATCCACATATTCAGTGTTAGTTTCCTATATTTGAAACCGACATGAGAAAAATTGTAGCCATATGCTTACTATTGATTTATTCTGTATGTAGTACAGGGGCTACCATCCATATGCACCATTGTGGAAAAAGTACCATGTTTTCCGTTCTTGAAGAAGCCAAAGTATCACATGACAGTTGCCCGATGTGCACTGATCTGCACAAAGATCATGAGCACCCTGATGATTTAGAATCCAACAGTCAATGTGAAGACGACCACGCTTGTCAAGACTCAAAAGTAAACCTGGAATTGACCACAGAAAGTGACCAATTGCGTTCAAAAATGCTTTTTGGCACTGCATTCGACTTTTCTCCGGCAATCGTATTGATCCCTTGGATCATCAATAATTGGGTACAAATCATCGAGGAAAAACCTGAGGTACCCACTCCTTTCAAACCCGCTTTATTTGCGGAATCTCATTCTGTATACCTTCTCAATTGCACATTCATCATTTGATTAAATAAAACTTCAAAATCAATCTAGACTTTTTGAGTTTTTTTTTAATCACAATGAACTATGCACTTATTTAGATATTTAATCGTATTTATTTTTATCGCTGTGGGCACAAGTCTGTTTGCCCAAAATAATATTAACACTGAAAAATTTGAAGTTTCTGGCAACTGTGCTATGTGTAAGAAACGCATTGAAACCGCTGGAAAAGATGCTGGTGCTACCTCCATCGAATGGGATAGCAGTACAGGTATGGCCACGGTAACCTTTGATTCTAGCAAAAACTCCTTGGAAAAAATCAAACAAGGAATAGCAGCTGCAGGCCATGATACTAAAGAGTTCCGTGCACCTGATGCAGTATATGAAGAATTACACGAATGCTGTCTGTATCCAAGAATGGATGCAGAGGATGAGCACGATCATGACCATGAACATGCAGAAGAAGGCCATCAACATGAAGAGGGTCAAGAACATGACCATGATGATGATGGCGGACACAACCATGATCATGACCATGAAGTAACCGGAGTCGTAGTGAACGAAAGTGAAAAGGGGGATTTGACCCCAATTACGGAGGTTACCATCTTCTGGTTGGATAACCCAAGCAAAAAGGTAAAGACCAATGAAAATGGAGTTTTCAAAATCATGCACCAAAAACCTTACAGGAATTTGGTTATTTCCCATGCCAGTATGCAGGGTGATACCATCGAAGTAAAGAACCTGCATGAGGTCCTTGTTGTTCAAGCCAAGAACAATACGTTACAGGAGATTGTCGTAACGAGAAGACAGAAATCGAATTACATTTCTAAATTGACTCCAAACCGTGTAGAGACCATTACTGCAAAAGAGCTATTCAAGGCTGCATGTTGTGATTTAAGTGAGAGCTTTGAGACCAATGCTTCTGTAGATGTTGTGAGCAGTGATGCAGTAACCGGAAGTAAGCAAATTCAGATGCTTGGTCTTGCAGGTATCTACACCCAACTTACCGTAGAAGGGTTACCAGGACCTAGAGGCTTTGCCTCACCATTAGGGCTGAATAGTATTGCCGGAACTTGGATCGAAGCTATCAATATCAGTAAAGGGATCGGTTCTGTAGCCAATGGCTTTGAAAACATGGCCGGTCAAATCAACGTTGAACTGAAGAAGCCACATAATAGCGAGAAGCTATTTTTCAATGCTTACGCCAATAATATGGGCCGTACGGATATCAATTTAAACCTTTCCCAGCATATCAATGAAAAATGGTCAGTTGGATTATTGCTGCATGACAACTTCATGTACAATAAGAAAATGAACTTCAGTGACAATGGCTTCCGCGATATTCCAGTAGGAAACCTGTTTTCCGGAGTCAACCGTTGGCACTTCGAAAATGGAAAGGGAATCATCGCTCAGTTCGCGGTAAAATTCCTACATGACGATAGGATCGGTGGTCAAATTGAATTCAATGAGAACACTGATAAATTGACGACCAACAAATATGGTCTAGGTTTTAAAAACCAAAGAATTGAAGGTTTTGGTAAGTTGGGTTATGTATTCCCAACCAACAAGCACCGTAGTATCGGGCTTCAATTATCTGCAAGCCAATATAAACAAGAAAGTTTCTTTGGTTTGAATACTTATGACAATGAACAAAACTCCTATTATGCGAACCTTTTGTTCCAGGATATCATCGGCGATGTATCCCACAAATATAAAGTGGGAGCTTCTGTGCAATATGACGAGTATGATGAAGATCTAAAACGAGTGAATTCCAATAACGATTACGCATACAACTTTGGCCGTAAGGAAGCAGTGGCAGGTGCTTTTGCAGAATACACTTTCAGTCCTAGCGAAAAGTTTGATGCGGTTTTGGGTATCCGTCAGGATTACAACAATCTATACGGTTGGTTCACTACCCCACGTGCAGTTTTACGTTATGAGCCGATCTTGGGTACCACCTTGCGTTTAAGCTCAGGTCGTGGACAACGTACGGCGAATATCTTTGCTGAAAATCTGGGCATCTTTGCCTCTAGCAGGGCTATCAACGGCCTAGCAAACTTAGCAAATGGTGAAAACGCTTATGGTCTAAAACCTGAAGTATCATGGAATACCGGATTTACCATCGACCAAAGTTTCCAACTTTTCGGAAGAGAATCAGGCTTATCGGTTGAGCTATTCCACAACAACTTCCAAAACCAAGTGGTAGTGGATTTTGAGAACCCACGTGAAGTATCGTTCTATAACCTGGATGGAAAATCATACTCCAACAGTTTACAGGCTGAATTCAGGTTTATGCCTGCCCCTCACTTTGAGGCTAGAATGGCATACCGTATGCTGGATGTAGAAACAGAATTTAAATCAGGAAAGCTACAAAAACCACTGACTGCTAAACACCGTGGTTTCATGAACTTGGCATACAACACCCATTCAGGTTGGCATTTTGACTACACACTGAATGTAGTGGGCAAGAAAAGACTGCCAAATACAAGCACTAATCCAGTAGAATACCAGTTGGCAAGTCATTCGGATGCCTATGTAACCATGAATGCGCAGGTTAGCAAAACATTGGGCAAGAACAAAAACTTTGATATTTATATCGGAGGAGAAAACCTAAGCAATTTCTATCAAAAAGATCCAATTTTGGCATTTGACCAACCTTTTGGACAACATTTCGATACCAATATGCTTTGGGGACCGATGACAGGTAGAATGTTCTACACTGGAATCAGATACCATATTAAGTAAAGTAAAATGTAAAAAATAAGGGCGGGAAACATTGTTTTCCGCCCTTTATTTTTATTTGCTAGGATACCTTTAAACAGCAAACATTTCTTTAAGTTCTTTTTGCAATCTCGCAGTAGGCAAGCCAATCACATTTTCATAAGAACCTTCGATTCTCTCGATTCCTATCCTTCCTATCCATTCTTGGATACCATAAGATCCGGCCTTGTCCATGGGCTGATATTGTTCAACATAGTAATTGATTTCATCTGTATCCAAGTCATTGAACCAAACCTTGGTTTCCTCAACGAAAGATCTTTTTTGACCTTGATAGGATATTGCAACCGCCGTAAAAACCTGATGCTCCTTTCCACTTAAACCTGCTATCACCAGTTCAGCCTCCTTGGAATCTTTCGGCTTACCGATTACCTCAGCCAAATGGTCCACCACGATGGTATCTGCACAAATAATTAATTTATCTTGGTAGCCAGCTTCATTAAACGCAGCCAATTTTGCTTCAGCAATATGCCTTACAACTTCAATAGCGCTTAAGTTTTTATCAAAGGACTCATCTGTTTCTCGGACTTCAACCGTAAAATCTAAATCCATAGATTTCAGGAGTTCTTTTCTTCGCGGCGATTTAGATCCCAATATGATGGGGATTGATTTTAATTTCTGTTGGACTATCATTAAACACTCTTTATTTCAGTCTGAACACCCCAACGACCTTGGAGCTTCAATATTTTTTCCAATACATCACGAACCACACCTTCTCCACCTCTCTTTGGCGACATATAATGCGAGATAGTCTTGATATCATCCACAGCATCGCTAGGGCACACCGCTAAACCAACCACTTGCATCACATCATAATCAGGCATATCATCACCAACATACATCAAATCCTCCAAACGCAATTGATGTTTCTCCATCAGTTGGTTCATCACCTCCATTTTGTTCTTCACCCCTAAATGAATTTCCTTGATACCCAAGCCCTCCAATCTCAAGCGGACTCCATTGGAATTACCTCCTGAAATCACCCAAATATCCAAACCCATTTTTACCGCCAATTGCATGGCATATCCATCTTTCACAAAAAATGAACGCAACTGCTCACCTGCCTCTGTCACCAAAAGGCGGCCATCCGTCAGGACCCCATCAACATCCAATACGACTGCTTTGATCGCAGCAAATTTCTTTAACACCATAATGAATAGATATCTTCAAAAGTAAATATTTTTTATAGACCAAAATCTTTAATTGTTAATCCATTTACGCCAAAGTTTTATTTGTTGCAACAGATAAATCATTGAATTGTCAGAAAATGGTTGCAAGGGAAACTTTTTATCGACATTTCTTTGTAAATGTTAATTCTCACCGTACCTTTGTTTCATAATTCGAAGGATAAGTAGAATTAATATTAAAATTGTCTTTTCATAATTTAGGTTTATAATTGGTTAGTATCAAACCCTGGCGCCCATCGTCAGGGTTTTTTCGTATATAATCCTAAATAAATGCACATAAAAAAGCCATGAATCAAGAAGCTGCTAAACTTTCTTTATCATGGCTTTTCTTGTTGAATAAGATAAATTATTTTTTATCTGGTCCTTGCGGCTTAGATATGGAAGTTCTCATATCTGTATCCGCTTGAATATTTTGCATCTTATAATAGTCCATTATACCGAGGTTACCGTTTCTGAAAGCTTCGGCCATCGCCATAGGAACTTGAGATTCCGCTTCGATTACCTTAGCTTTAGCTTCCTGTGCCTTAGCACGCATTTCCTGTTCGGTCGCAACCGCCATGGCTCTACGTTCCTCTGCTCTAGCGTTCGCTACTTTTAGGTCAGCCTCTGCTTGATCCGTCTGAAGTTTCGCTCCAACGTTTTCACCAATATCAATGTCTGCAATATCAATCGATAGGATCTCAAAAGCCGTTCCTGAATCCAATCCTTTAGAAAGAACAGTTTTTGAAATACGATCTGGGTTTTCCAATACTTCCTTATGGTTGGCAGAAGAACCAATAGTTGTTACAATACCTTCACCTACACGTGCAAGAATGGTTTCTTCACCAGCACCACCGACCAATTGATTGATGTTTGCACGAACGGTTACCCTTGCCTTTGCTATCAACTGAATACCATCCTTTGCGACAGCTGCAACGGGTGGCGTATTGATAACCTGCGGGTTTACCGAAAGCTGAACCGCATCAAAGACATCACGTCCAGCAAGGTCAATAGCAGTAGCCAACTTAAAATCCAAGGGAATATTCGCTTTATCCGCAGAAATCAAAGCCTTAATAACTTTATTGACATTACCCCCCGCTAGATAGTGGGTTTCTATCTCATTTGAAGTAATCTTTAAACCTGCCTTAGTCGAAGTAATCATGGCATTGGTCACCAAAGATGGTGGTACCTTACGCAACCTCATCAGCACTAAATTTAACAGGCTGATCTTTACATTCGACAATTGCGCGGTAAACCAAAGATTTACGGGCAACAAATACAGGAGGAAAAAAATAGCGATTACTGAACCAGTAATAATTAGCACTAATTGAATCGGTGAATCCATTAATATGTAGATTAATATTGTTTCTGACTTCTTAAAGATAAAAAAATAATCCGAACATGCTATCCTTACCCTTATTTCGATAAATTTTTAGTCAAAAAACGTTTTAAAAAATTAATAAACAATAAAAAACTATTTTTAAATTTATATGTTACACCAAGCAACGTTGGAGAAAAGGAATGTTATCAACATTTTTTAATGTAAAATTCATTCTTAAAACGCTAATTATTAATTTTTTATACCGATAAATTTAAAATTTAAATCATAAATTTAGATTTTAGTATTTCGACAATTTTTAAAATTGGACCGAGTAAATTATGGAAAAACAATTGATACTAAGTATAAATGGAATATATAGTGCTAATGATTCTTATTTAGTTCATTACCTTTGTCTAAATTTTCTAAATCCTGAATCGATTTAATCACATGGCGCAATTGGGGGTTTCAAGATTTAATTAGAAAAACATTATTTACTTCTCTAAGCTGGATAATGGAATTTATACTTATGAAATTTAAAGTTAATATACTATTCAAACATGAATAAGTTTAGTCAATTAAAGTGGCAATTTATAGTCAGCATTATTGTCGCTAACCTAATCATTATATTCTCCTATTGGTATTTCCTGAACAAACAACGTGAATATTCAGAGACCATCAACCGATATATAGAATTAGCCCAAAAACAGTTCTACAACATTCAAGAATGGGAACTTGATATCCAGAAACTTTCCAAGTACAAGAACCTGGAAAAAAGCGTAGACCCATTGGTTGAGGAACAACTCGAAGATAAGATCCAAAGCCTGATCTTACAGATGGAGCGCCCCAATGAATTGTACCAAACGCCTCCTAAGTCTGTAGAACACATCAAAACTTTAACAGCGACCATCAGTGCAAATGAGCACGATTTCAACACGGAAACAACCGATCAAATCTTTAAGTCGCTCGCAGATGAACAAACCATCATCAACGAGGCTAGGAATACGTTTACCAATGATATTATTGATGCCAGAAAACAACTGACAGATAAAAAATCCAAAGAACTGAACAGCACTAGGGTTTACACTGCCGTTTTCGGAATCCTATCTTTATTGGGGATTTTCTTTGCATTCATTCAAACCCTAAGGATTCTCGAATACCTGCGCAGAAATACCAAAAAAGAAAAGGAACTCAACCACAATTTAACCCAGACTTCCGAAGAACTGGAAAGTGTCAACTGGGTTCTTACCAACTCCTCCAAACTCCATAACACCATCTCTGGTGTATCTACAGAATCTGAAATTGCGAGCACTTCCTTGAATGTCATTTCAGAGGTGACCCATTCATACGCTGGAGCATTTTACGTACGGAAGATCGATTCTTACGAATTCAGGATGCAAAACTGCAAAGGTCTCGACCCGAAGGATAAAATTGAAATGTTCCGTCACGGTGAAGGCATCTTAGGTTCGGTTGTGGAATCTAAAAAACCGCAGGTACTCTCCTCTGTTGATGTCAGCAATAGCAAGATCAAAACTGGCATGATAAAATCTATCGAAGCCGATGTGATTCTATTTCCAGTGGTTTATGAGGATTATTGTATTGCCTTGATTGAAATCATTGGCTCCTTCCATGATAATAAAAAAGAAAACATTCTAAGTTATCTGACGAGGACTAGCCGTTCCATAGGATCAGCACTCCATAGTCGTCAGAGCCATGCTTTGGTAGAAGGCCTGCTAGAGGAAACCCAAAGACAAACCGAAGAATTAGAAGCACAACAGGAAGAGTTGAGAATTACCAATGAGGAATTGGTTTACAAGACCAATCTCTTGGAAGCATCTGAAGAAGAGCTCCGGGTACAACAAGAAGAACTTTCTCAAGCAAACAAGGAATTGAATGAAAAAGCAGCAGAATTAGAGAAACGTAATAATGATCTAAACCATGCCCATACGATCGTTGAACAAAAGATTACGGAAGTAGAACAGGCAAGTAAATATAAATCCGAGTTTATGGCCAATATGAGCCATGAACTGAGGACTCCGCTTAACAGTATCTTGATCCTTGCCAAACTTTTGCAGGACAACAAACATAGCAACTTAAGTGAAGAGCAGGTCAAGTATGCCTCTGTAATCCACAATGCGGGTTCAGATCTGTTGCAATTGATCAATGAATTGTTAGACCTGGCTAAGATTGAATCTGGTAAGGTGGAAATCCATAAGGACAATATCAATAGCAAATATTTTGCAGCCAATCTGGAATCCCTATTCAAGGAGGTAGCAAAAGAAAAATCTATCCGATTCAATATCGATATCAAAAAAGCTCCAGACCAATTTATTTCAGATGAATACCGTTTGGAGCAGGTATTGAAAAACTTCCTATCCAATGCTTTCAAGTTCACCGATCAAAATGGCGAGATCAACCTTCAGATCATCAAACAATCTGGAAACTTGCATTTTGCAGTCTCAGATACTGGAAAAGGAATATCGCAAGACAAGCAAGCTTTGATTTTTGAAGCTTTCCGTCAGGAAGACGGCTCAACCAGTCGCAAATACGGAGGAACAGGCCTGGGACTGTCCATCTCTAAGGAAATTTCTTCCTTGTTGGGTGGAAGGATCACCTTGGAAAGTGAGTCTGGTAAAGGAAGTAAGTTTACTCTGATTATTCCATACACTGAATATAAAGAGCCTGCTGCCAACGAGACAGCTGTAAAATTAACCCCACCAGTCATTAAGGAATCCACTGCTCCAGCGCCAGTTCCTGCGGTCGAATTCGCACCTGCCACTGAAGTCGTAAGAGATAAGAAATCGATCCTTGTCATTGAAGACGATGTGAATTTTGCAGATATCCTCAAAGAATTTGCGCAAGAATTTGGCTTCAATGTATTAAATGCCTATGATGGAGTTGCCGGTATACAATTGGCGAAGGAAAACATCCCAGATGCCATTATCCTGGACGTGATGCTGCCATTGGCCGATGGTTGGGAAGTATTGAAAACCTTAAAGGCAGATGATACCACTAAGCATATCCCAATCCACATGATGTCCGCAGCCAACTTCAACAAAAAAGACTTTTTGGAAAGTGGCGCGATTGGCTTTATGGCAAAACCTGTTACTGAAGAGAGCATTGGGATTGCCTTTGAAAACATTAAACTCAATATCAATAAGGACCTGAAAAAGATCCTATTGATCGAAGACCAGGAATTCCAGAGTGACCTGATCAAAAAAGCATTTGCAGAACAGAACATCAATGTTATCCAAGCTTTCACTGTAGAATCAGGATTAAAAAAATTGGAACAAGAGAAGAACCTGGACTGTATAATATTGGACGTGAAATTGCCTGATGGTAGTGGTCTCGAAATGCTAGATGTCATCAAATCGAATCCAAAATTCGAGAAACTTCCGGTTATCATCAATACGGCATATGATTTGAGCACCGAGCAGACCGAAAGAATCATGCGTCACACACAATCTATGGTTTTGAAATCAAGCAAATCCAACAATAGATTGATCGACGAGGTAAATCTTTTCTTGAACAAGCTTTCTGCTCCGGCATATAACCCGATCAAACATCCTGAGAAAATTGGTCCTAAAGAAAATTATGGAACAAGTACCTTAGATCATAAAACAGTCTTGATAGCGGATGACGATATGCGAAATGTATTTGCATTGACATCCTCGCTGCAGCAATATAATATGCAGATTGAAATTGCCAATAACGGTTTAGAAGCTCTTAATATCATCAATGATGAGAACAAGGACGTCGATATTGTGCTGATGGATATTATGATGCCTGAGATGGATGGCTATGAGGCGATCCAAGAAATCAGGAAGAACAAGAAGTTTAAAGAATTACCAATCATTGCTGTAACAGCAAAGGCGATGAAGGGCGATAGGGAAAAATCCATTGAATTGGGGGCGAACGATTATGTTAGTAAGCCAATCGATCTGGATAAATTAGTATCATTAATGCAAGTATGGCTGAGTTAAAAGGTTCCAATGAATTAAGTTTTCAAGAAGTAGAGGAGATTGTCTTTCTATTGAAGAATGTGTCAGATTTTGATCTGTCTGGATATACACGTTCTTCATTGAAACGCAGGATCCAACGTATCATGAATCTTGAGGACATGGACATGGTGGACTTAAAGAATGCTCTGATCAACGTAGAAGGTTTCCAACAATATTTTATCCAGGAAGTTACGGTAAATGTGACCGAAATGTTCCGGG
>WPCJ01339152.1_pt1 | contig 11398 bp, 11 predicted proteins | sample 5399831 | NCBI WGS metagenome assembly WPCJ01 (sample SAMN12869470, study PRJNA574797) | sludge metagenome | isolation source: wastewater treatment of pH10 | place: China:Beijing | collected 2019-05-20 | reverse complement strand
GACATCTGCTTTCCGGGTCGCTTTCGACTCTATATTTTGAATTTGCCTGGGCATATTCCGTACATAAATCCAACATGCGGATATTCAATCTGGCGGAGAAAAATAACTTTATTTGGTCGGACGGTAATTTGACTTTATTTTTCCTGTGTCCGAAGATGCCTGCGTTATGACTGGAGTTCTTCTTCCGGCCGGTGTTCTCTGCACCGCCTGCCAGCTCGCACGGCAGTAACCCTGGTTCGACGCCGCCTGAAGGCATCCGACGCGTTCGAGCCAGGGTAAACTCGCTGCCCCAGCATTCTCGTGACGCGATGCACCGTGCTTCTCGCGAACTTGTTTCGCGAGCGCAGGAGAGCCGGGGCGTTCAAGTCGATTGGAAGCTGCTCGAAAGCCCGGGCCATGAGCCCTGGCGCGCGGAAATATGCGGCGTATCAGCGGCTTCGCATCTGAAAGACCTGACCATGGGCAAGAAGAACCGCAACGGAAATCGAGAGCCGAAGAAGCCGAAGAAGCCCAAGCTCCCGGTGCAGACTGCGACCTCCATCGCCGAACTCAGCAAGCTGCAGAACACACCGAAGAAGAAAGACGGGAAATAGCAGCGAGCCCGGGAGCCCCTGAGACAGGCTGGCGGGCTGGCGCCCGCCAGCGACATCCTGAAGATTATTCGCGCCCCGAGCCGGACGGAATGCCGAAAGTGGAACTGCCGGAGATCACGATCACCCATGAGGATCTCGATGTCCTGACGCGTGTCATGCGGGAGGCCGTCGCGGAAGGCCGCTACGCGGTCGCGTCCCGCTTGGGCAACGAACTGCACCGGGCGCGAATCGTGCCGACAGCGCACGCTCCTGAAGGCTGTCTCACCCTGCATCTGGAGGGGCGCTACCTGGAAGAACGCAGCGGCGCGGTGCGCGACGTGGTTCTGGTCCCGGGCCGGGGACGTGCTTCCGTCGGGCTGGTCTCGGTGCTCAGCCGACTGGGTACCGCGCTCATCGGTCTGTCGGAAGGCCAGGCCATCAGCTGGCTCGACCCGCGTGGGAAGCCGCGTGTGATCCGCCTCCTCAACGTCAGTCGTCGAGCCGCCAGCCTGACCGCGCGAGACAACGGCTGCGGTTTAGCTCAGGGGATCTGAGCCGGCAACAGACATCGAAGCGGAGGCACGACATATGACTTTGCGTCTCTAGTCTATCGTGCCTAACAGCCGGGAAAATTCACACGCAGATGAGTTTCAGCGCGCAATAGTTCAAGTCAAATCTAAGTAGTTTGTCTGTGGAATTTAATTTTATATCCATTTTGTGTGGCGAAATTCAATTTTCAGTAATGCGTGTTAGATCAAGTTTTTTGGGGCGATAATACTTCGCTCATGCGCTCCATGAAAAAGTCGACGTGGGCTGTTTCGAAATTCAGCGGTGGGCGGATTTTCAGGACATTGGCCCGCGGTCCGGTCGCGCTGATGAGCACGCCACGCTCGCGCAGGCCATTGACGATGGTGGTGGTAAGAGCGGCGTCCGGCTCCCTGCCGGTTCGGTCCTTGACGATCTCGACACCGATAAAAAGCCCGACCTGACGCACATCGCCGATGGCTTCGCAGGATGCGGCGAGCGCTTCCAGCCTCTCCCGGAAGTAAGCTCCGGTTTTGTGTGCGTTATCGAGGAGACCCTCCTCCTCGATGACGTCGAGGACTGCGGTTGCCGCAGCGATGCCGACGGCGTTGCCGCCGAAGGTGTTGAAATAGCGTGACCGCTCGCCGAATTCCCGAAGCGTCTGCGGATTTGCGGCGAGGCCTGCTACGGGGTAGCCGTTGCCCATGGGTTTGCCGAAAGTGACGAGATCCGGCAGCACGCCGTGGCGTGCAAAGCCCCACATGTTCTCACCGGTGCGCCCGAAGCCGGACTGAACCTCGTCGGCGATGAAGAGGCCGCCAGCCTCGCGGATCGCGGCCGCTGCGCCCTGCAAGACGCCAGCCGGATGGGGGTAGATGCCGTCGCTCGAGAAAACGGAATCCGCAATGAGCGCGGCCGGACGGATGCCGTGCCGGCGCATGTCCGCGATGGCACGGCGCACGTCTGCCTCGAAGGCGGCGCCGACATCCGCTTCGCCGGTCCGGTAGGCGTCCGGCGCGGCCACGGTGCGGGTCGTGCGCGCGAGCGGTACGTGTTCGCCCAGGGAGGGCGAGATCGCGGCTACCGTACCCGTCACTCCGTGGTAGGCGCAGGCCGTCACGATGACGCCCTCTCCGCCTGTGACGCCGCGCGCGATGCGAAGGGCGAGATCGTTCGCTTCACTGCCGGTGCAGGTGAACATCATCTGCCCGATGCTGTCGGGCAGGGTCGCGAGGAGACGTTCCGCGTAGGCGAGGATGTCTTCGTGGAGGTAGCGGGTGTGGGTGGCGAGGAGGCCCGCCTGGCGCGAAATCGCCTCGACCACCTTCGGATGGCAGTGGCCGAGCGAGGCGACGTTGTTGTAGACGTCGAGATAGGCCTGCCCCGCTTCGTCGTAGAGCCAGACGCCTTGCCCGCGCACCAGATGCACCGGCCGCTCGTAGAACAGGCGATAGGCGGGCCCCAGCACACGCTGGCGCCTCGACACGAGAGCGTTCTCATGCTCGCTAAGGACGGCGGCGCCGGGAACGAAGGCGTTTACCATGGAGCGGTCCACGATCATCATCGTCTCCTAGAGTGCGCAGGCGGCTGCGAAGACCGCGCGGGCTTCGCCGCGGGACAGCCTGGCAAAGCGCTCCAGGCCCAGCCAGGCGCGCGGATTGTTGCGAAGGATGTAGGCGCTGTTCGCCGGGTGGCACTGTGCACGCCAATGGGTGATGACCACCGTGGTCGCGAAGCGCGCGGCGATGAGGTCGAACAGCAGGTCGATTTCCAGCGGAAGGAGCGGCGTGACCTCGTTATAGGCGCCGACCATTTCGGCGATGCCGTCCAGCGGGTGGCCCTCGGCGCACACGTGATAGGCGGTCGCGATGGCGAGGTCGTTGACGAGGGGCGTCAGGACCATGTCGCCGAAGTCTATGATGCCCGATACAGCTTCATCGTGCCCGATCAGAATATTGTGCGGATTGAAGTCATTGTGCACAAGCTGCGCACGCAGCGCGGGAAAAAGTGGCTCGACCTCGGTGGCGAAGCGCTCAAGGAAGCTCTCCACCAGCGCTCGGCGGCAGGTGTCGTCGATGTAGGTGGTGAACTGGCGCAGGCGCGAGGCGTGCCTGATATCCCAGAGAAGATCGTGGTCTCCTTCCGGATGCGAAAAATCCTTCAACGCCAGGCCGAGCCGGGCAAGGCACGCGCCGATGTTGCGGCGCTGGCGCGACGTGCCGTCCAGAAGGTGCAGCGGTTGCCCTGGCAGATAGGTGAGGACGCGCGCGATGCAGGTCGCCCCATCCAGGGCGAGAGCAAGTTCGTGGTCGCCATCCCTCGTCGGCACGAGGCGCGGTACCGGAAGGCCGGGATCGGCCGCCTCGATATGCAGCAGGGCCTTGGTCTGCAGATCGGTGAGGCTGCTCGGCTCGGCCGGGTTGGTCACCTTGAGGACGAAGCATTGCCCGTCCGCCTGCTCGATGCGGAAATTGGCATCCCGCTCGCTCACCAGCCGCCTGGCCTGGCCGTCGAGCCCGAAATATGCGGCTGCGATATCCCGCGCCTCGGCTTCCGACAGATGCGGAGGCGCCGATTCCAGCGTCGAGATCATGGCCAGCGTCGACCCTTGCATGTCGTCAGACGCTCTCAGCCATGCGCAGTGCGGCGAGCATGCCGGGATCGACGATGCCGATGGAATCCTCACCGAACATGCGCGCCCGGCCGATGCGGTTCGCCTTGCTGCGGAACTGCTCGGCTGCTTCGGAAGCCGCGCGGACACAGACCTTGCGCAGGTCGTCCGCAGTGCCGTCAGACGTCGTGGCAGCGGCCATGGCAGCGAGCGAATCGAGCACCGTCTTGTCGCCGGGCTCGGCCTTGCCGCGCCGCGCCATGGCGTCCATCGCGGCGCGCAGGAGGCCCGAAATCTCCGCAGGCTTCATCTCGGCCCGGCCGGAGGACGCCTTGGCCGCAGCCATGAGGCCCGTCGCGGTGAGCGTGCCGAAGGAGGAGGCGGAGCTTTCCTGGAACGCCATGGCGCAGGTGAGGAAGACGCCGGCGATGTCGGCGGGCCTCGCCCCGGCGAGCTTCTGGGTCGCTGTGCGCCAGCCGTTGGACAGGGTGATGCCGAGGTCGCCGTCGCCGAGCCTGCCGTCGGCCTCGTTGAGCTCCGCTGCGAAAGTCTGTGCCGCGGCGGCGAGCCGGTCGACTGCGCGGATCAGTTCGTCGACCGTGAAGGACGAGGCAATCATGCCCTATCCCCTGCTACCTGCCAGAAGGCGCAGGCTGCGGGGGCTTTCAGCCAGGCTTCCAGCTCGTCGTCGAGGGCCATGACGGTGAGCGACATGCCCGCCATCTCCATGGACGTGGCGTAGCGCCCGACGAGGGGCATCACGATCCTGATGCCGTCGGCTTCCAGGATCTGCCGCACGCGGCGGAAGGCCACGTAGAGCTCTTCCGGCGGAGTCGCGCCAAGGGAATTGACGAGAACCGACACGCGCTGGCCGGAAGCGAGAGGCATGTCCTCGCGCAGGCGCGCTACCATTTCGTCGACGATCTCGTCGGCGGAACGCAGGCGATTGCGCCAGATGCCGCGTTCGCCGTGGATACCCATGCCCATCTCGATCTCGTCCTCGCCGAGGGTGAAACTCGGCTTGCCCGCCTGCGGTACGATGCAGGGCGAGAGGGCGACGCCGATGGAGCGGCAGGATTCCGCCGCCTTGCGGGCGGCAGCAGTGACGGCAGTGAGGTCGCCGCCGGCGTCGGCCGCGGCTCCTGCGATCTTGAAGGCATAGACCATGCCGGCGACGCCGCGGCGTTTGGCGGCTTCGGCCAGCGGCGCGGATGCCACGTCGTCCGCGACGAGCACCGTTTCGGTGCGCAGGCCTTCGAGCTCCAGCATCTCGCAGGCCATGTCGAAGTTCATGACGTCGCCGCCATAATTGCCGTAGAGGCACAATACACCGGCGCCGCGTTCCGCATGCTTGATCGCCTTGCGGATCTGGTCCGAGGAGGGCGAGGCGAAGACATCGCCGATGGCGGCGCCGTCGAGCAGGCCGGGACCGACATAGCCGGCGAAAATCGGCAAATGGCCGGAGCCGCCGCCTGTAACGATGCCCACCTTGCCATCCCGGGCCGGAACCGAGCGCACCAGCACGCGACGCTCCGGCTGGGCATAGTATTCGGGATGGGCGGAGCACAGACCGTCCAGCATCTCGTCGACGAAGTCGACGGAGGAATTGATGATCTTCTTCATGATACCCGTCTCAAGGTTGGCGGCTTAGCCGCCGATCTTCGGGAACGGCGCGTCGTCGACGAACCGCTTCAGGACGTTGAGCGTGATCTGCGCGACGTTGTTGTCGAAGTTCTGCCAGGGCATTGCCGCGACCCAGGAGATGGAGCCGGAGGAGAACACTGCTCCGCCATGGCCCGTCTCGAAGAACACCATGTCGGCGCGCACCAATTCGTTCTCGACGCCGCCGACCCGCAGATGCGTGGCATCGAGATCCTCGTTGGCGAGAAGCATGTTGTCGGTATGACCCTCGGAGGTGGCGAGCACGAGCGCGTGAGGCGGGGAGCCCAGATTGCGGTCGTAGCGGTCGATCTCCTGCCCCGCGGCGCCGCCGAAGCCGACACCGAAATCACCGATGATCTCGTCGTCGACGCCGTCGAAGATGAACTTCGCCCGTGGATCATTCGCATCGGCATTGCGGCGATAGTGGGTTGCTATGTCGAAGCCCTGTGCCGTGAAGCCGACGCCGACGAGCGTGTTCGGAGCGCGGCCGTTGCGACGCCAGAGGCCGCCATATTCGCCGGTGAAGCTCATGTAGTATTCGCCGGGCTCGGCGACCCATGGGCGGGTGCCGTCTTCGCCGCGCCTCACCTCGAGCACGCCGGGGAGCGTATCGTGGAAGGCGACGCGCCAATAGAAGCCGTTGCCGCCGAGATACATGAGCCGTCCGCCACGCTGCAGGAAGCCGACGAGCCCGTCCCACATCCGGGCGGAGGTATATTCCGGGTGCCCGCCGGTGAGGATGACGTTGTAGGGATCGAGAAGATCGCGGCCCTCGCGATCGAGATCCTCGTCGGTGATCACGTCATAGTCGAAGCCGTGATGGCGGAGGAAGGCGAGGACATAGCCGTCGCCGGCAAGGCTCGACAGGCGCGTATTGGGCCGCATGTTGAGCACAGGGCGCAGATAGGACGAATAGCAGACGCCGCTGCCGTCCGTGTGGCGCTCGTAGAGCGAGTTGCCGAGATCGGTGCGCTGCTCGAGCAGCACGTCTTCCGGACCGAACTGCCACAGCCGGCCGCGATAGGCTTCCGACATGGGGTCGCGCTCGGTGAGCCGGTAGTTGGCATAGGCGAGATAGTGGGCCGTGGGCGCGATGAACACGATCTTCGGCCGCTTGCCAGCTGGCTGGCCCGGCAAGCGGCGGGGCGGGCGCACGAAGAACATGATGTAGCCCGGCATGCCGCCGTCATCGAGCTGCACCGCATAGCAGCCGCTTGGCATGTCCTCTGGCACGGTCCATTCGAAATCGGCTTCCCATTCAGCGTCGTAGAGATCGTCGTCATGGAAGTGAATGGCGCCGTATTCATGCGGCACGACCTTGAAGTCGTTGTTGCCGCCCGTCCAGTTGAAGCCGGTCATGGCGCGGGCGGGCAGGTTTACCGCCTCGCCGTGGCGCAGCGACAGGGACAGGTCGCGCACCGTCGTCGTACCCTGGTCGAGCGAGAAGTCCCAGCAGCCGAGCACGTCGGCGGACAGTTCCGCGGGCAGGCGATCACCCGCGAGAACCGCGATCTCGCCATCGTCGAGAGCGCGGCGCGCCAGACGAGGCCGGTCGATCTTCCCGTTGTAGAAGCCGGCATAGGGCTCGGCCGGTCCGCCGGCCGCATGGGCGGCCATTGACAGGGTGCCGCCAGTCCAGGGACCCGGGACGGAGACCGAGCCGTCCGCGCTCGCCGGCTCGTTGATGAAGGGGTAGGGCCGCAAGGGCTGCTGCGACACGCGCACCCGCCCCGTTTCAAGGTCGAAGGTTGCGGAAGCGAGGTACCATTCGCGCGTCAGAAGCGGCCGGCCCGTCGAAACGGTGACGGGCTTGCCGCCCGCGCCCGCAAGGGTCAGCGAAAGGGCGCCCTTCTCGTCGAGCTCGAAGCGGAAGCCTGCATCCTCCGCCGCGTTCCAGCAGGCCATCAGGGTCTGGCGGCCGCCTTCGCCGGGAAGCGTCGGCCAGATATAGGCCTGTACGGTGAAGCTGCCGATCGCTTCCGGCTGCCGGTCGGCAGGGAAGCGGATATACGAGCCGGTGACGATGCTCTGGTGACGGGCGGGATATTCGCCTGCGAAATCTGCGGCCACCGCTTCCTCGATGAGCCCGCAGCCGCCGGCATGGCTGTCCATGCTGTGCATGCGCAAGAGGCGGGCACGGTAGGAGGGCGCCTTGCCCTCCTCGCTCACCATGAACTTCACCACATCGCCCGGGGCCACCGACTGACGGTCGGCATATCCGATGATGTTGAGCTTGGGCAGTTCGTTCATTTGGAAAGCGCCTCGTGCAGATCCTGGCCGGTAAGCTTCAGCCAACGGCGTGCGAAGACGTCGCGCTCGGCCTCGAATTCGTCGGTATAGATCCTGTTCATGGAGACGACGTGCTCCTCGCCCGGTCCGCCGAGGCGCACCAGCGCCCATTTGCGGCCTGGCTCCAGGATGAGCAGGCACGGCTTCTCCGTGGCCGCCTCGCTCCGCATGAAACGCAGGATGCGCTGCAGATTGGGGCTATGCCGGCCGACCGGCATCTCCATGAATTCCTTGGCGTAGGGAAGATCTGCGACCGGATCGATGGATTTGATGGTCATCGCGAATACACAGCCTCTCGGTTCCGGGCGCGCAGTGTGTCCCGGCTCGCCGCGTCGGCGGCCTGGGACAGGTCGGTCAGAAGGGCGTCGATGGCTGCCTCGTCGTGGTTGAGGCTCACCCAGAGCTGGACCGAATCCGGATGCCAGGCCCGCGCGGTGCTGTAGCCCTTCGCTTCGAGCATCTCGTCAACGGCAAAGACGTCGATCTCGTCGGACGCAAGGAAGAGGTGGGCGGCGGCCGGCCTGCCGATGACCTTGAGGCCAGGGATCGCGGCGATGCCGTGCTCCAGCCGCTGGCGCAGGGCGATGACGCGGCGGGCGATATCGAGATAGCCTTGCCGGCCCAGTTTCTGCATCACCGCCCAGGCAGCGACCAGCGGACCGGCCGGGCGCGAGCCGGCGACCCCGGATGTGGCATAGTGCCCGAATGGCCAATCCTCGAAGCGATAGTCCTGATGCTCGAACAGGGCGGCTTCGCGCAGCAGGAGGACGGAGACGCCCTTGGGCGCATAGCCGAACTTGTGCAGGTCCGCGGACATGGAGCGCACGCTCGGCACGCGGAAATCGAAGGTGGGGACGGCCTGGCCGAGCGCTTCCGCGAAAGGCACGAAGAAGCCGCCCATGCAGCAGTCCACATGGAACCAGAGATCATGCTTCTCGGCGAGCGCGCCGATCTCCGGAATGGGATCCACGGTGGCATAGGCGGCCGGCGGCGCGGAGCCGACGATCATGATGGTCTGCGGCCCGATGAGCGAGGCCATCTGGGACACGTCCGCCTGGAAGTCGATGCTGCTCGTGGCACGGCGGGTGCGCATGCCGAGCATATGCGCCGCCTTTTCCAGCGAGGGATGGGCGGTGTGTGCGAGCACCACATCGAAGGGCTCCGCGACGCGGCCTTTCGCCCGCGCGGCATCCCGCGCCGTCTTCAGTGCCATGAAGTTGCTTTCGGACCCGCCGATCGTGACGGTGCCGATGGCTCCGGAGGGGGCGTTCAGCAGATCGAGGGAGAAGTCGATGACGTCTCGCTCGATCTCTCGAAGACTCGGAAAGGAGGAGCCGGCATAGAGCACGTTCTGTTCCACGACCCGCGTCTGCACCTCGCAGATGAGATCGATCACCTCGCGGCCGACGAAATAGCTCGGGCGAAAGCTCCTGGGGTCATGGACATCCACGTCCGCAGCCTGGGCCTTATCGAGCTTTGCCATGATCTCTTGATGAGAGATCCCGTCGGGCGGAAACCGGCGCCTTGAATTGTCGAGGGGATGGTGCCCCGCCCAATCGGTCATCGTCTTAACTCCTAGCCGGATATGGTGAGGGCTTACTTCAACAGCCACTCGTTCCAGCGCTCGCGCAGCTTGTCGCGGTTCTCGGCGACCCACTTGTAGTCCGGCACGATCTGGGACTTCAGGTTTTCGGGATAGGCGATGCGGCGGGAGCGCTCGGCCTCGGGGACGAGTTCCAGCGAGGACCGGTTGCCGGTGTCGTAGTTGACGACATTCGCGAAGGCGAGGTGAGCCTTGGCGCCGCCGAGGAAGAAGTCGAGGAACTTCATCGCGGCTTCAGGATGCCGGGTGCCTTTCGCCACCGCCCACAGGCCGACGTCGCGGATCGACTGGTTCCAGTTCAGATCGATGGGATGGCCTTCCTTCATCACGCCGACGGCGCGACCGGACACGACCATAGCGAGAACGACATCACCCTTGCGCAGCGCCTGCTGGGCCTGATCGTTGCTCTTGTACCAGACCGCCACATGCGGCTTGAGCTGATCGAGCTTCTTGTAGGCGCGGTCGAGATCGAGCGGGAACAGCTTGTCGGCGGGGACGCCGTCCGCAAGGAGCGCCATGGTGGGCACCCACCATTCGCGGTCGCCCGTATCGGGCAGGCCGCGCGGGCCCGGGAAGGTCTTCACGTCCCAGAAGTCAGCCCATTTGGAGGGTTTCTCCTTGGGGAAGGCTTCCTTGTTGAAGGTGACGACCATGCCGCCGAGCGTGCGGATGATGCCCCAGCCGGTGCAGGCGCCTTCGATCCCCTCCTTGGCGAGGTTCGGCAGCTTGGCGCAATCGATCGGCTGAAGCAGATCGCGCTTCTCGATGAGATCGGCGGGGCCGGCGGTGATGATGTCGAATGCGGAGGAGCCGGTCTTCAGTTCAGCCTGCAGCCTGGCGAACTGGGCCGGAAGCTCGGTATCGACCCGTACAACCTTGATCTTCGTCGCGGCAGTGAACGGTTCGTAGAAATTCTCCTGCAGTGCCTTCGCGAAAGCACCGCCGGTCGAGGATATGACGACCTCAGGATCCGCAGCGCGGGCGGCGGAGCCGGCTGCCAGCGCAAGCGCGCAGGAGAAGATCAGAGACGAGGCAGTGGCAAATTTCATGGCATTCCCTCTGTTATTGCTTGGTTGAACGTTGGCGTGGCTTCGCTGGTGAAAATTCGCGCTCACTTGCGATCGGATTTGAGGAACGCCGTCGCGGCGAGCACGAGGATGGTCGCAAGGGTCAGCAGGGTGGCGACGGCAGCGAGCACCGGCGTCACATTGAGCTCGACGTCCTCGAAGAACTTGCGGGCGATGGCCTTGTCGCTGACACCCGACAGGAAGAACGAGATCACGGCCTCGTCGAAGGAAATCAGAAAGGAGAACAGCGCTCCGGACGCGATGCCCGGCCAGATGATCGGCAGGGTGATGCGGCGGAAGATCGTGAACCTGTCCGCGCCGCAGACATAGGCGGCGGCATCCAGATCGACGTCATAACGCTTGAGGATGGCGGAGACGCTGAACAGGACGAAGGGGATGGCGAGACAGGCGTGCGACGCTACGAAGGCGGCGATGGAGCCGACCATGCCGAGTTGCTGGTAGAAGAGCAGCAGCGCGATGGCGACGACGATCTGCGGCAGGATCATCGGCATGATGATCACGAGCTGCATCAGGCCCCCGAAGGGCACCCGCGAACGGGTGAGAGCGAGGGCTGCCGCGGTGCCCAGCACGACGGAGACCACCGTGGTCAGCACGCCGACCTTGAGGCTGAACCACGCGGCGCGCAGCCAGTCGCCATCGTTGAAGAACTCGCCATACCAGCGGAAGGTGAAGCCGCGCGGCGGAAAGTTGAGATAGCCGTCTGTGCCGAAGGACATGGGCACGATGATCAGCGTGGGCAGGATGAGGAAGGCTGCGACGGCTATCGCAAGGGCCAGCATCAGCCATTCGAAGCCGGACAGCATGCGAGCGGGGGTCGTCTCCATCTCTAGCCCTCCGCTCGCGTGACGAGGAAGAGGCGCCGGCAAAAGGGCATTGCCATCAGGACAACGGCGGTGATCACGGCCGAGAGCGCCGCGGCGAAGGGCCAGTTGAGCGCATCCAGCGCCTGTTGCGAGACGAGTGTGCCGATCATCATGGAGCGCGGGCCGCCGACGAGGGCGGGCGTCACGAAAAAGCCGAGGCTGATCAGGAAGACGAAGAGGCAGCC
>WPCJ01141596.1_pt1 | contig 11403 bp, 21 predicted proteins | sample 5399831 | NCBI WGS metagenome assembly WPCJ01 (sample SAMN12869470, study PRJNA574797) | sludge metagenome | isolation source: wastewater treatment of pH10 | place: China:Beijing | collected 2019-05-20 | reverse complement strand
CACGAGGCGGGTCAAGGTGATAACGACGGCGCGGTCCGTCGGGGTCGCTACCGCTGGGAGAGCGTCCGCTGCGAGTAGTTCGGGGAGTTGCTCGAGCAGATCGTTCGTGATGTGAATGTCGGTTACTTTCCGCATTCCTTCGGAGAGTGCCCCGTACAGGGAGGTTGTGTCGGCAGCGGAGCGTTGCGCTACAGCGAGTCGGGCCGTCAGGTAGTCCCACGTTTTTGTGCCGCGGTTCCCGTCGGCTTGGTGTACTGCGAGGACTACACCTACGGCGGCTCGCCGCTCAGGTGTGAGAACTGTTGGCGGCAGTTCCGCGAGGTCGATCATGTCTGATATCGGGGTTCTCATGGGGTCTCTTTCGGTGGTCGGAATTGGCGGGTGGTTTCTTCGAGGATCGGCATCAGGCCGGGTTCTTTCCGGGCGTGTTGCAACTGGTCCCAGAGTAGGAACGCGTCGCCGCCGAGTTTTTCGACCGCGGCGGGTGGTGGGGCGTGGTCAGCGAACGCCGGGCCGGGCACCCCAGCGGCTCGTAACCGGCCCGCCGCTTCTGCCGCGATCCACAGGTCGGGGCACCACGGGATGGTGTCGTCGTCGGTTGTGACGGACCCCCACCGGGTCCACGGCAACGTGTGTTTCTGTCGTGAACGACCGCACGCTATAGCCGCGTCGGGTCGCATGTAACATAACGCGGTGTGTAACGTTTCGCGTGTGTGAGCGATCAACGTTCCGTTCGCCCGGATTTCCCACGCGAACGCTGGCCACGGTTTCCGTTCGGGGTGCGCGGTCAACATGCGAGCCCACCATCCTTTGAACACGATCACAGCGGCGGCGCTGAACCATGGGGTTGTGAACCGGTCCCATTGCGTGAACGACGCGCCGAGCAGCACCCGGGCGGACCACACCGGGCCGTGTTCGCCGGTCAGTCCGCATGTCCCTTCGCTGGTGGGCGGACCGACCGGTTTGGCCCCGACAGTCATTGTTGACGGGTCAGGCGTGCCGAGGGTTTCCCAGATGACGTGTACGGGATGGGCGGTCATAGCGCTGCTTTCTGTGTTGCACGCGCCGTTTCGATCGCTGCGGCGGCGCGTGCCAGCACATACGAGTTGGGCCACGCCCGGTTATCGAGTATCTCGGCGGCAGCGCTCATCAGCGGTTGCACGAGCGCCATTTGTCCCGCCGCCGCGTCTGTCGCTTCGGCGCGACGTTCGGCGTCTTGGACGAGTTGCCGAGCCGCGAACCTGGCCTGCTCCATCACCGATTCAGTGTTCGCGGAGGCGCGGTCAGCGGCACGTAAACGGTCGCGGGCGGCGGTGCTGAGCCACGCACCCCACCAGGTCGACGTGGCAGCCCGTTCGCATCTGGGCAGTGTGGCGGCGTACCGCATGATCCGCTCGACCCGCACCAGTTCTTCATGGCGTTCCATCCGGGCAGGTACCGATTCGGCTAACCGCACCGCGACGCGGTCCATTTGGCGTCGGTTTTCGCGGTGGTGCGTCGGTTTCGGTCGCCGGTTGACCCGCCATGTGCCGTCCGGTCGGACCGTCATAAACCCGATCTCGGGTGGTAGTTCTGCAGCTTTGGCGACGCCTTCCGCTACAGCGAACCACATGGCGTCTACGAGCGGCACGTACCGCTCATATTTACGGGCTGTGACATCGGCAAGAAAATCGGAACGCGAGGCTTTACTTCGAAACCCTCAATCCACGTCGATCCGGATTTAACCCAGAAACCGACAACGTCGAGCCGTCCCGCGTCGTGGTCGTCTAACTGGATTTCGGTGACGGTCGACCCGGTTCGTTGCGACCCGTTCCGAGTCTGCCGCGAACAGTATTGGACGACAGCGTCAACAATGGTTGCAGTGGTGGTCATGTCTGGTCCCTGGTTTCGTTTCTAGTGTTACACAACGCCGCGTTGTTTGACGTTGACGAACATGCCTCCACGTTCGACGGCGAGGTCGGCGTTGCGTCCGTCTAGGTCGATGCCGATGGATGACCGACCGAGGCCTTGTGCGACAGCGAGGGTGGTGCCTGACCCGGCGAACGGGTCGAGCACGATGCCTGGTCGCCACGAGTCATGCCCGCAGTCGCTCCATCCGGTCGTGACGCGATCGGTTTCGACGGCGGCAGCGGAGTCCTTGCGCCCTCTGCCGCCCCGATCCCGTTCGCGCACCCCGCCGACACGTCGAGCGGATGGTGCCGTGACCACGATCCGTTCGGACGGCTGCCCGCAGGTGGTGCACACGCGGCCGGGGCACATTGCCTTGATTAGCCGTTCGGGTAGCGCCGTGGGGTACGTCGCGTAGTGGGCTCCCACGTAGCCGGCGGTGGGCAGCCGCCAGAGCCAGTCGCCGTCCTCGGGGTGGTTGTCGGCGTGCCAGTCGAGCGGCGGTGAACCAGCGGTCGTGTGCAGCACGTCGAGTGTGCCCCGGTTGCTGCCCGGGGCCCGTTTCAGCAAGTTCGGTTTCGCGTCGACGCCTCTCGCGGTGCGCGGGTTCGTCCGCGGTGACGGCTCGAGACGTACTGCGTCGAGGTCGAAGAACCGTTTCGGGCCTTTACATGCGACCACCACATATGAGGTGGCGGGCCGGAATTTGTCGCCCAGCGCGCCCGGCGGTGGGTTGGGTCGCGCCCAGCAGATCACGTTCCGGACCCGCCACTGCCCAGCCGGTGACTCCTGACCGGTCAACACGTTCCGGCCGTACGCCAACGACGCCGCGTACAGGTGGGGGATCATGCACATCGATTTCGGGAGCGGCCAACCCGACCCGCGTTGCGTCGTCACGTACGTGTCTCCGAGCTCAACACAGATCGAGCCGTGCGGAGCCAAAACCCGGCCCAACTCTGCGGTGACCGCCAACAGCGCGTCGAGGAACTCGGCCGGTGTCGGCTCGTTACCGATCTCGAGATCTTTGTCGGGGTGGTCCGCGGGCAGATAGTCGCGGAGCGCTAGGAATGGCGGCGAAGTCACCACCACGTCGATCGAACCGTCAGGGATTTCCGCGAGCCGGGCGAACACATCACCGACACGAAACTCGGTCACCATTGGCGTGTTCATTGGTCGCCTTCGATGACGCCGAGCGCCACCGCGTCGTCGTACGGGATGTCCTGCATGGTGTCGGGCCGGTTCGGGTAGTAGGCCCCCATCGCGTCGTATGTGTCCCACCATTCGCGGGCGAGGATTTCGTCAGGGTCGAAACGGGTGGTCACGCGATCAGCCCCTCTAGGACCGCCCGCGCGACCGGCGGGCAGACCGCGTTGCCGATCAGCGCCCATGCCGCCGCCTGGGAAATTTTGGCCCTATCAATAGCGGCCGTGAGATCCGACGGGAACCCCATGAGTGCGCCGCCTTGTTCGATCGTGAGTCGAACGGGCCGGGCGTCGCCTGCCTGTTCCACTCCGACGGCACCCGCGTTCTGCGAGCCCTCGTGGTGCCCCCGGGGGTCCGCACAGATCGTGGTGCACGGGCGATCCGCTGGCCAGAACCGCCCGTTCTGGCCAGAACGCGTTGTGAGCGTCGGCGCGGGTTCATCGCCGGAGCGGACCGCTGCGTGGCCTTGGTTCGACGCCGCGAGCGAAAACAGGTTGCCGCGTGTCGTGAGCGTCGGCGCGGGGCTATCGACCGACCGGCGATATCGACCTACCTCACCCCCTGCGAGTTGGGTGTTCTGATTTGTGAGCAAGTACCGGCCGGGGTCTTTCCCGACGTGGGCCGGGATCGTGAACGACGGCTCGTTCGTTCGGCGCGATTTGCCGAACGAACGACCGGGCCGATAAGCGAATTCGCCGCTAGGCGGGATGCCGAGAGCGTCGGCCATTGACACCCACGGGAGCAACCCGTCGAGCGTCAACTCGTGCCGTGGCCGGCCGAAACGGTATGCGCGGTGCGTCGGCGGGGGAGCCACGACCGGGCGGTCTCGGTGGGCGAGGAGGAACACGCGGCGGCGGGTCTGAGCGACGCCGTACTGCTCAGCCGACAGGACGGTAACGACAGCGTGATATCCGACCTGCCGCAACTCATGGGCGATGATAGCGAACGCCTGTTTGGCTTGCGGCACCTGCTCACACGCTATCCAGCGCGGCCGGATAGCCCGCGCCCACACCAGGGGTTGCCACACAAGTTGCCCGCGCGGGTCGTCGAGGCCGGCGCGTTTCCCGGCCAGCGACCACGATTGGCACGGCGGCGACGCGATGAGCCCCTCGGCACCGGCGAAGTCGGTCGGGTCGAGGTTGAGGAGATCGGCGGTTGTCGTCGCCCACCCCATCGCAGAGCGGACCGTTCCGACGGTCGGCTCGATATCGATTCCGCGCTCGATGATGCCCAGATCTCGACACGCCGCACCCCACCCCACCCAGCAAAACAGGTCTGTCGCTGTGATCACGCCGGGACCTCGAAACGTAGTGAGAGTTGGCCAGCAGAGTTCGGAGCTGGCATCGCATCCGGCGCGAGCCCGAACGCCAACAATCCGCCTTTGGTCGCGCCGATCCGGTCCCACCCGGCACGCAGGTAGCACCGGCCGGGGTCGCGTTTACGGCGCACCTTCGCGGCGTCAACGAACGTCACGATCCCGAGTTCGGGCGGCTCCCACACCGCACGGGTTGCCGCCACCGCGGCGGTGATCAACTCCGATGAGAGCCCAGCGCCTTCGTTACGGAACAGCGAGTTGACCCACGCGCCAGCCCACGCGTGGCGCGTGTATTCGGCGTACGGCCAGGACGTAACCCACAGCGCCGGCCCCGGGTCATCGATGCGGAGAACTAGGCACCTACCGGGCGGCACGAACTGAGGGGTGCCAGGCTTTTGGCGGCTGTAGTGCCGGTCAGCGATCGCCACTGATGCCGGGTCGGCGCGGTCCGAGACGTTCCACGGTTGAGCGATCACGTCGGGACCTCAAAGATGGTGAGTCGGGATGTGTTCGCCCGCGGTGACCGTTGCGGCCCGTTGTGTTCTTGGCTCCGCGGGGTCGTCAGCAGCCACGTCGACGCGACCTCGGTTAGGCCGAGCGCCCATCCGGTGCGCACCATGAGGTCGTCGGTGGAGAACAGTCTTCCGCCGTCGATCCCGCGGCCTGCTTTCGCGGCGATCCATCCGCCAGGCCGGGTGATCCGCACGGCCTCGGTCAACCCATCGATAATCAACTGTTCGAGCGCCTGTTTACGGGTGGGCGGGCGGATGGCGGCAGCCAGATCGTCCGCGCCCACCCCTGTTGCGCTGGCGATCTGGGCGAAGCATGCGGCCACGTGTGACGGGTAATCCCCGGCATGTGACTGTCGGGGCACCGTCACGCTATGATCCCCCTTAAACCAGCCGGTCGCCCATCTCGACTGTGTCCGCTGCTCCCATCCGTGGCGTGTGAGGTACCCCGTGATGTCCCGCTCTTTGACGTGCGCGTAATCGGTCGCCCGGTGGCCAGCGCCTCGGGCGCGCATGGTTGCGCTGTCGATGCCGTACGCGGCGTTCATCCCCGCAAACTGCGCGTCGGTGCCTTTGAGGACGTAGGGCGGGTCGTACCAAACGCACCCGAACGCGTCATCATCGAACGGGGTGTCGCGGAAGTCGCACGCCACGTCGTGCGGTGCGGGGTCGGCCGTCATCGGTCCGATACAGCGCACCATCCCTTCGGGGGCCGGGTTCACAGCCCGGGGCCACCATTTGCCTTGCCCGTAGGTCAGGTCGCACCATGGGCCGGTCGGGAAGTCGAGAATGCGGCGAAGATCGGCGACCATGTGGGCGTTGGACCGCCACGCGTACGCCGCCATCACGTCGGCGGTCACGACTGCTTCCCTGTCTCGGTCATTTCGGCGACCAGTTGGTCGACCACGGATTGCCGCGGCCCGAACCATTTGGAACACGCCTCGGTCCACGCCTCAACCACATCGGTGATGCCCGACGCGAAGAACGGGTCGCTGGTTGGCTCGATAACCCATCTATATGCTCCGCGTAGGCGATAAACGAGTGGCCATTGGCGCCCGGGTTGATCAACTTCTCCGATGACCGACCTTTTATCGGTTACGGTCACGCGCATTGTTTGCCCGAACTCGGCGGCAATCGCCTCGAACTGCGGCACCAATAGCACCCGTTCGCGGCGCAACACTTCCGATTTGGCGCGTGCAATTTCTACTTCCGTGGGTTTCATTTCGCCTCCTCGGCGTGTTGTCCGCGCTTGGTGCGGCTGATATGGGCGGCGAGTCCGCGAGCGGTGCGGAACCGCCGTTTACATATGCACACGTGCGGGGTTTCCGCCTCGGCGGCAGCCCGTTTCAACGCGTCGGTGAGACGCCCTGTGCGCCGCTGATCGAGACGGGCCAGCGCTGTAGCGTGGCACCCCGCGGGCGTCTGGACGGTGTACATCGCCGACCGGAACTGGGCGACGTAAGCGATCATGTCGTTCAGGTCATTGACGGTTATTCCGCCACCCGAGGGCGTGACAGCCGAGCCAGCGGGTTTCGTATATGCGGTGGCTGGGTGTGCCTTGCCGCGGCGGTCCAGAAACCACATCAACGGCGCCCCGTCGAAGTCGAGGGTTACGACCATCGCGGCGTGCGTTTCGCTGCCAGCGAGGCGTGCGTTTCGCTGCCAGCGAGGCGTCGCTGCAAGTCGTCCAGAGCCGACGAGAACCCGACGCTCATAGTTCCACCCATTTGGTGCACCCCGGATCGCTGTACGGCACTTTCGGGTCGTACGGCGGGTCGTGCCACGGAAGCGATTCGGCGTTGGGATTGGCGTCCACAGCACACCGGCCAGCGTTCGGGAAGGTACGGTTCATGTGGACGCACGTGGGGCAGCGGCGCGAGGTCGGGTTTTGGGCGCACCATTTGATATGTGTGCGGATCGCTTCGTAGCGCATGGCTTTGCCGCACCCGTCGCACACCCATCGTTCCGCCAGCCGAGCACCGACGATCGACACTGGTGTTTGGTCGCTCATGTCCACGCCCCTCGGCGTCGGCCCTCTTCGAGAATCACGTCGACATGGCACGGTGCGTCGAGCGGGCACCAGCACGCCAGATAGTCGTATTGGGCGAGCTCGGCGAACCACTTGTCAGGCCAACTCGGGAGGCCGCACCTGCTGTGGCTAGCGAATGCCGCCACCGCATCGGCTACAGCATCTTCTTTGCGTCCCCACGCCCGGCGGTATGTTGGGCCGTCCGCCCTCCACCCGGCCGTGTGGTTTTCCACCCGCCACGGGTTCCCATAGTCACCAGGACGCGTGCACGACTTCACCGTGAAGGTCTCCATCTCGGTGCAGTCGTCGCAGCATTCCCACGCGATCCCGGTGTCGTCGCGGTCCATCCGGACGAATTGGCCGGTCCGGTGGGCGCACCTTGCTCGCACCCACCCGGGGCCCGACGGCGGGTCGATCGAGTCGGGGTCCCAGCGGTGGCCGGCACCCCAGCGGAGCCATTCGCGGCCGTCGGGGGTCCGCAATCCGACGCCGGGTATCCCGCGGACGCGTTGAGCTCGCAGCGGTGCCCTCACGGCGTGTCCTCGTGTGGGAGTAGGCGGTTGAGCAGCACGCGCAGGCGTTTCGCGTCGGCGTTGACGAGTCCCGCTTGGGCCCCGAACAGGGATTTCATGTGCCCCAGAAACGCGGTCAGTTCGCCGGGTGTCAATCCCCTACGGGTCGTGGACACGGCGTCCATCGCGGGGCTGGCGGCGGCGACCATCCCGGCTAGTTCGCGTCGCGCCGAGTCCAGCGCCTCGGTCGCTTGGTCAGAATGTGTGCTCATAGCCCCGCCCGCAGTTCGGCCAGGAGCACATCAACATCGATGCCGGTCTCAGTAGCGATAGTCGTGACGCGATGCGCTACCTCGTACACCCAGCCGTCGTGCGCCTCATGCAAGACGTAAAGGCGTGTGTACGGCTTTACGGTCAGCGCCCACCATTGCCGGTACTTGTCCGGTTGTCCCTCGGGTGCCCACATGTCAGACGCTTCGAGCCACGCCGTTAAATGCGCGGGGGTGATCCCGTCGTACGACGGCAACACGTGCCCGCAGGATCCACATTGGCTCATAGCGCCCTCCACGCGACAGCGAAACCCCAGCAGAGGTAGAGGCCGACGGTGAACGAGACCACAGCGAACAGGCAGCCGGCGGCAAACCACGCGGCGCGGTTCATGTCGTTTCCCGCCACATCAGGACGAGCATCACGACGGCCACGGCGAGCGCTGTGATGGTTAAGCCGGGCCCCATCCACCATTTCCGGAACCGGTTCACGACGGCACCTGATCCCACGTGCGTCCGTCGAGTATCCGGCCCGCTGCTTTCTTCCCGACGCGGTCGCCGGACGCGTCGAACTCGCCCCACTGTTTAAACAGGAACGGCACCCCACTATCGAGGCAAACGTCGCGGATTGAGCGCACCCAATCAGGGTGCATGGGCCGTGCTTTCGGCCCGGATTCGCCGCCTGCGATCACCCAATCGATCCCGTCGAGTCCGCCCGTACCGAAATCGAGCGGGCCGAGCAACGGCTCGCACGACAGGAACGTCGGCGCGCCGTCAGCAGCGTCGATCAGGGCAGCAACCCGATCAATAGAAGATTGGTGTCCCACGCTTGTGCCAAGCCGGACGTTCAGCGGGGGCCTAACTGTCCCTCCGCATAAGCACCACCAGTTAAACGGGTCGACGGGGTTCAATCCGCAAGAAATGCATTGGGCGAAGTCCCCCGCGAGAAATTCTACGTTTTCGGGTCGTTTGGTGAGCAGTAGCCAGTCGAGGTTGGGGGTCGCTTCGATCAGGTCCCACAGATCGGAGCGCCACGGGTCGAGGTCATCGCGGTCTTCGAAAACGTCGGCCAGCGACGCGCAAAACACGCTTCGGCGCACCCCGTCGGCAGCAGCTTTCCGGTCCCACCGGAGAGGTAGACGCCAATTCGCATCGCTTGTCCGCCGCCGCGGGGTGTCTTTGCCCCAGTGGGTTTCGGGGCCGTTCAACCCGCGGGCGTCCCACGTTTCGGCATAGCAGTTCCGGCACTCGGCACTGACGCGTTCGCACCCGATCCACGGATTGAACGTGTGGTGGGCCCATTCGATTGTGGTGTGCTCACCCATCGCCCACCCCTGGCGTGTCGTCAGGGTCGGCGGGGCCGATCACGGACGCCCACGGACCCGTCAACATCGCGTAATGACGTGCGCCGTCCGGAGTGGACACAGTGGCCAACACCGCACCGTGCGCACAGTGCGCACCTTCGCCCGTCTCCAGCGTGCCCTGGACCCACCCGCCGGTAGCCAGGAGGTCGACCGCGGTGTCGATCACGCCGACATCCAACGGGGCGCTCACGACCGCACCTCGGCGATGCGTTGCGCTGCTTCGAGCGCTTCGATGGCGGCGGCAGCGAAGGTTGCCAGGTCAGCGTCGGTGGGGTCCACACGGTAGACGCGGCGGCGAACTGCCTCGTAGCGGCCGATCTTGGCATCGAGCGCATCGAGCTGCTCGCGGGTCACTCTGAACGGCTGGTCCACAGCATCGACCGGCGACGGTTCGGGGTCCGTGGCGTCACCGGCCCCGCTGATTAGACCTCGCGCCACGCGTTTGGCGACGTTCGCTTCGACGATCTCGCTAAGGGTGATACCGAGCAGATTCGCGATAGCTCCGGCATAGAACATCACGTCGCCCAACTCGGAGACCATGTTGTCTCGGTCGAGCGGCGTCGGGTCCGTGGTACGAACCGACTTTTTGATCGGCTCGAGAACTTCGCCTGTTTCGCCGCCCAAACCGAGCGCCGCGTACATCAGCGCCTCGTCATGCGGACGGTCGACCATGCCGCAAACACACCCAGCGAACCACTCTTCCGGGCTCACGACGCAAGCCCTGTCGGGATCCGCCATACGCCTTGCGCTCCTCGGAACAGGATCGGAGAGTCGAACATGACCGGATCGGTCATGTGCCACGCCCAACGGCCCGCCTCCCAGTAACCGTACGGCAGCTGGTCTGAAACGTCTTCCTGGGCCGCGTCGCGTTCGACGTCCAACCCGATCCGCGGAGTCGCACCGAAGGCGTCCGGGTTCTTGAGGCCGTACCAAATGTACGGGACAGCAGATTCGGGTGGGCGATCCGGACGGTCGTAGATGCGTTCCATGCCGAAAATCGGCAGGACTTCGGCGACGACGGCCGTACCGACAATCGCTCCGAACGGCAGCGGAAACCAGTCCTGCCGGCCCGGAAACAAGATCGACCAGTGCGAGCCAGCATCCCGATACCACAGGTCGCAGCCGCCGATGTGTCCGTCGCGACGCAACCCGGGCACGTCATCGTTGCCGAACTGGTACAGCGCGGTGTCCGACTTCGCGGCGTGAATCGCGATGCGTTCACCTGCCGCTACCGGTAACCCTGGTAGGGGCAGTGCCCCCGCCGGGCACATCGGCCCACCAGGGGGGTTATAACGCGTCTCCCAGTGCTTGATTCCCGCCGCGATCAACGTCGCGTACGGCTGGTGGAGCGTCAACGCTTTCGTCACGCCATCCAATAGTTTCATCTGGTCCCTTTCGTTTCGGCAGCGAGCCGTGTTTCGAGTGTGTCAGCTAACTGTTCGACGTTGTGTTCGGTCAGTTCGAACGCGAACGTTTCAGTCGGTGACACGAACGTGAGCGTCGCGGGATCAATAGTTCCGTTGCGGAACTGGAGTGTCCCGCCGATCGTGTGCCCGGGCCGGGTTTCCCACTCAACAAATGTTTCGAGCAACTGGTAGATACCCATGTTGCCGTGGGTGCCGCAGTTGGGGCATCCCCAGATCGTGTCGTCGGTTTCGATGTTGCCGCATCCGTGTTCCCCGACGGGGCATCCAAGGTGTGAGGTTCGCATCCCGGCGGGTGACAACAACGACATGTGGGTAGCCTACCCGACTGTCAACACGGGGTCAATTATCGGGCCCGGAAACGACCCAAGACTTTGAGGCCGTGTTCAGCCAACACCGCTAGAACAGCCGCAGCGTAATCGGAGACCGGGCCACGCCTGCGCTCAGGGAGCACGACCGGCTGTTTGTCGCACAGCCCCTTGACAGCTTCACGGCAGGCGTCTAACACGTCGCGTGACCCGCTAGGGAACCGAACAGAATCATGGGATTGGACCATCGACATGCCCCGCTCTCCAGAGCAGACAACTGTCACGTTCTCGTCTGACCCGCCGCGTGTGAACACGACATGCCACGACCCGAACTCGTGCGAAACCGTCACAGAACATGGGGTTCCCGTAGCGGTGAGATGCTCAGACGCGACCCACATTTCGTGGATTATCTCGTCAACAAACCATGGGCGGCGGGCCGTTGTCATCGCTCGGTCCGTTTGGTGAACGCTTCGAACGCGTCTTCGAGCGACGTGAACGTTTCAGCGCGCGCCCATCCTGGGTACGTGCTGATCGGTGTTTCCGACGCGACACGGATCACCGTTGACGGTTGTTCGCTGTCCGCGGG
>WPCJ01043798.1_pt1 | contig 11407 bp, 8 predicted proteins | sample 5399831 | NCBI WGS metagenome assembly WPCJ01 (sample SAMN12869470, study PRJNA574797) | sludge metagenome | isolation source: wastewater treatment of pH10 | place: China:Beijing | collected 2019-05-20 | reverse complement strand
TAGGCCCGTCGGGGGCGGGCAAGTCGACGATTTCGCGGCTTCTCTTCCGCTTCTACGACGTGCAGTCCGGCTCCATCCTCATCGACGGACAGGACGTGCGCGAGGTCACGCAGGAAAGCCTGCGCGCCGCGATCGGCATGGTGCCGCAGGACACGGTGCTGTTCAACGATACTATCGCCTACAACATCCGCTATGGCCGCATCGGCGCTTCCGAGGAGGAGGTGCGCCGGGCCGCAGAGCTGGCCCAGATCGGCGGTTTCATCGAAGCTCTGCCCGAAGGCTACGACACCATGGTAGGCGAGCGGGGACTGAAACTTTCCGGCGGCGAGAAGCAGCGCGTGGCCATCGCCCGCACCATTCTCAAGGCGCCGCCGATCCTCATCCTCGACGAGGCGACCTCGGCGCTCGACAGCCACACCGAGCAGGAGATCCAGTCTGCGCTCGATCTGGTCAGCCGCGGCCGCACCACCATCGTCATCGCCCACCGCCTGTCCACGGTCATCACGGCCGACGAAATCATCGTCCTCAAGGCCGGTCGCATCGAGGAACGCGGCACGCATGCGGCTCTGCTTCGCAAGGGCGGCCTTTATGCCTCGATGTGGGATCGCCAGCGCGAAGCCACCGAGGCCGAGGAGCGTCTGTGCATTGCCCGCGAGACTGACGAGATGGGCGTCATCGTCAGGCAGCGCACGCCAGAGGTGATCTGAAAGTGCAGGGGAAGGGTTCTGTGCTGACATATTGTTTCATTGCGACACGGAGGCGTTTCGGCTAGAGAAGCCGCATTGAAACGGAGCCGGTGCAGCAAACGATGCAACTCCTCGACACGATCAGAAAAACATTCGTGCCGATCCACCGCGAGGGCTATCCCTTCATAGCCCTTTTCGCAGTGGTGACACTGGCGATGGGCTATTTTTCCGGGTTCCTGCTGTGGGTCGGAGCTATACTCACGGCATGGTGTATCTATTTCTTCCGCGATCCCGAGCGCGTCACGCCGGTTGATGATAGTCTGGTGATCAGTCCCGCCGATGGCGTCGTCACAGCGGTCGGCCCTGCGGTGCCGCCGCAGGAGCTTGGTCTGGGCGGCGCTGAAATGACCCGCATCTCGGTGTTCATGGACGTGTTTTCCTGTCATGTGAACCGCGCGCCGGTGCGCGGCCGCATTACCCGTATCGAGCATCGTCCGGGCCGCTTCATGAATGCCGAGCTGGACAAGGCGAGCAGCGAGAACGAGCGCAACGGCCTCGTCATCGAAAGCCCGAACGGCACGGTGGCGGCGGTGCAGATCGCCGGTCTGGTGGCGCGCCGCATCCTGTGCTGGGCCGAGACCGGTTCCGACACGCTGGCCGGCGAGCGCTTCGGTCTGATCCGTTTTGGTTCGCGCGTCGATGTGTATCTGCCCGAAGGGGCGGTGCCGCGTGTCGCCATCGGCCAGACGGCTGTCGGCGGCGAGACGGTGCTTGCCGAGTTCGGCGGCAAGGAGACCGCGCCCGTGGTGCGCGTGTCGTAGACCGGTCCGATGACCCCACCCTACAGGAAATTCGAGCCACACGGATCCGGGGGACCCCGCATCCGCGAAATCCCCTTGCGGATGGTATTCCCGAACCTGCTCACGGTTCTCGCCATCTGCGCCGGCCTGTCCGGCATCCGATTTGCCTTTGAAGGACGGTTCGAGACGGCGGTGGTGATGGTGCTGATCGCCGCCTTCCTCGACGGGCTGGACGGGCGGGTGGCGCGCCTTCTCAAGGCGACCTCCAAGTTCGGCGCACAGATGGATTCCATCGCCGACATCGTCAATTTCGGTGTGGCCCCGGCCTTGGTGCTCTACGCTTTCCTGCTCGACCGCGCGGGGTCGCCGGGTTGGATCGCGGCGCTGCTCTTCACCATTGCCTGCGGCATGCGCCTTGCCCGCTTCAACGTGCTGGAGGAAGCGCAGGACAGGCCGTCATGGCAGGCTGAGTATTTCGTCGGGGTTCCTGCTCCTGCGGGGGCTGCGGTGGTGATGCTGCCGCTGTACCTTTCCTTCATCGGCTTCGAGCCGACCCGCTACGGGGCATTCCTCGCCACGGGCTTCACCGTCATCGTGGCCTTCCTGCTGGTCAGCCGCCTGCCGGTCTATTCGGGCAAGAGCCTCAAGGTGCCGGGCGACCGCATGCTGCTGGTCATCCTGGCCATCGTGCTCGTGTTCCTGCTGCTGGTCAGCTATCCGTGGTACACGCTCACCGCTTCGGTCATCGGCTATCTCGTTTTCCTGCCGCTCAGCGTTCTGGCCTATTCCCGCCGTGCCAAGCGGGAGGGAGAGACGGAACTGCCGCCGGATGTGGATGCCCGCATAAGCGAGTGACCGAAACTCAAGGGGCGGTTACAGGCGGAGCCCCGACGTGCGGGCTTCATTTTTCATAATCAGATGTTTGAAATACAGCTGCAGCGGCGCGAGCCCTGCCAGCGTGGTCCAGAGCGTTTCCAGGAGAAGTGGAAGCACTTTTCCGGTTCGGAAGCGCGACAAACCAAAGACTTGGAGCCATTCAGTGATTCCCTGAAACAACTGAACGGCTCCAGAAAACCTACGCCGTGCTTCCGGCTTCCAGATTCCGGATGGCGAGTTCGCGGGTGGCGCGATAATCCGTCTTGCCGGAACCCAGAACCGGAATTTCTGCTACTTTGACGATGTCTCCCGGCACCGCCAGTTCGGCCAGCCCCGCCTGCTTGCCGAGCTTGCGCAGGCTTTCCGGATCGGCTGCCGCCGCGGTGGTGACGAGCACGATACGCTCTCCGCGCTTGGCATGCGGCACGGATACCACCGCGTGGCACTCTTCCGGCCACAGCGACTGCACCAGCATCTCGATTGCCCCCAGCGGCACCATTTCGCCGGCGATTTTGGCAAAGCGCGCTGCCCGCCCGGTGATGGTGATGAAGCCTTCACGGTCGACCTTCACGATGTCACCGGTGTCCTGCCATCCCGATGGCAGGGGCTGGATTTCACCCGGACGATCCGCCGACATGTATCCCATCATGACGTTGGGGCCGGAAAGAAACATTCTCCCGCCTTCGGCGATACCTTCCACCGGCTCGATCCGCATCTTCATGCCGGGTAAAAGCCGCCCGACCGTGCCGTCGCGGCTATGGATAGCGGTGTTGACTGCGGCGACGGGCGCGGCTTCGGTAAGCCCGTACCCCTCTATGATCGCGGTGTCGAAGCGCTCGCGCCAGACGCGGCGGGTCTCCGGCTTCACCGCTTCCGCTCCCGCGACGACAAAGCGCAGGCTCGAGAAGTCGCCCTCGGAGGCGGTGCGCGCGTAGTGGGCGAGGAAGGTGTCGGTGCCGAACATGACGGTCGGCTTCAGCCGCCGCGCAACCTGCGGGATCAGCTTGTAATGCAGTGGCGAGGGATAGAGGAACAGTCGCATGCCGGACACCAGAGGCAGGATGGTTCCCGCCGTCAGGCCGAAGGAATGGAACATCGGCAGGACGTTCAGCGCCACGTCCTCGGTGGTGATGGTAATGCGGGCTTCCGCCTGCATGGCGTTGGTGATCAGGTTGCGGCTGGAAAGGACCGCCGCTTTCGGCATCCCTTCGGTGCCGGACGTGAATAGGATGACCGCAGGCTTTCGTGCATCCTGCCTGCCAAGCGGATAACGCCAGAGCAGCGCAGCCGCGAGCTTATGCATTGTGATGATGCCGGCTTGCAGGTCTTCCAGCCACACCAGCTTCGCGCCCGCCTCTTCCACGGCATGGACGATGTCGCCGAGCGCCGCCTTTTCAACGAAGGTTCGCGACGACACCACGGTGCGGATGACGGCCATGCCCACGGCGGCGGAGGCATTGGCGGGGCCGGAGGTGTAGTTGATGAGCGCCGCCGTCCGCCCTGCGCTGGAAAGGCCGAGCAGGGTGAGCACCGCGCCAGTCGTGTTGGGCAGCATGATGCCGACAGCTTCGCCCGGTTCGGCAAGGGCTGAGAAGCGCTTGCCCAGAATATGCGCACCGCCAAGCAGCGCGCGATAGCTCAGGCTGCTGCCGGTGGCGTCTTCCACGGCGATGCGGCCGGGCCCGAAGCGCTCGGCGGCGTCGCGCACCGCCTGAAACACGGTAAGAGCCGGATCGGTGGCGGCAAGCCGGGCCTCCGCCATTCTGTCGAACAGGGCATGCGCATTTCTGGTGGCAGGGCTGCCGTTGCGCGCGACCAGTTCCTCGGCGGTCATCGGTTCGAGCACTGACATCGAAAGGCGGGGAAACCAGCGCCGCGGCGATGGGGATTTTCCATCGATCTGGAAGGGCAGAAGATTGGCGTTGCCGATGAAGATCGGCACGATGCGCGCGTCCGCCTGCATGGCGATGCGGATCACGGCCCGATAGAGACGGAAGGAGCGGGTATCCGGCTCGACCGCCGCCGGAATGTAGACAGCCAGCCGCCCCTTGCCCCTGAGCACCCTTACCAGCCGGCGCGACACGAAAACATGCTCGGCATTGAAGGCGATGGTGCGGGCGAACTCCCGCCATGGTTCGAGCCACAGCGATCTGGCCGAATAGGGATCGAGAATGTGCAGCGTGTTTTCAGGCAGAAGCGACAGCATCAGCGCCGGATCGAGGCGCGACTGGTGAGTGACCACATAGATGACAGGCGCTGTCGCCTCGGTTGCGATACCGATCCGTGAATCGGAGATGCGATAGATGAGCTTCAGCGGCGCATAGAGGATGGCCTGCGACAGGCTGAGCCTCAGCCGGAACTTCTCGACTATGGCTGTCAGGCCCCAGATCAGGGCAATGGCAGCCAGTAACGCGAGGATCAGGACCATATGCGGGTGCTCCGGCCTTTGTTCTTAGATCGCCCTGCGTCCGTTCGGACGCACAAAAGACGATCTGAATTACAGATCGAGCATCGGAACAACCGAAAACCGGAGTCCACTTTTCGGACCGATGCTCCGGAAGAATGTCCGAGCCCGATTAAGCCCGGAAAGTAACCGAACCCCGGTTCACGTCAACATGCCTGTCTGGTTCTGCGATGAGGGCAGCAACAGGGGAACACGCAAACCGCGATGCCCGGATGTACGCCGGATCGCAACGGAAGCGGATTATTCCGGCATGCGGTAGGAAACCCAGCGGTCGTGTCGTGCCTGATAGATTTCGCCGGTGCGGGTCAGTTCGGGGCTGGCAAGCCCCACGATGCGCTGGGCGATCTCTGACGGATGCGGCAGCGTGTTGGGGTCTTCGCCGGGAACGGCAAGGGCGCGCATGGCGGTGCGGGTGGCGCCGGGATCGACCGCGTTGACGCGCAGCGGATAGTTGCGCGTCTCATCCGCCCATGAACGGACCATGGCTTCGACGGCCGCCTTCGACGCTGCGTAAGGTCCCCAGAAAGCCCGCGCGGAATGGGCGGCCCCCGAGGACAGCACGATGGCGCGGCCTGCATCCGACTGGCGCAGCAGTGGGTCGACGGAGCGGATCAGGCGCCATGTGGATGTGACGTTGACGGCCATCACCTTGTCGAACACCTTTGCCTCGACATGGCCGAGCGGGGCGATGACGCCCAGCACGCCGGCGTTGGCCACCATGATGTCGAGCTTGCCCCAGCGCTCATGAAGAGCGCCGCCGAGGCGGTCGATGCCCTCCATGTCGGTGAGGTCGAGCGGCACCAGCGTGGCTTCGCCTTTGCCTGTGCGGGCGTTTTCGGCCTTGATCTCGTCGTCCAGTTCCTCAAGCCCGCCCACCGTGCGGGCCACGGCAACGACATGCGCGCCGCGCTTTGCCAGTTCGCGCGAGAGAAAATAGCCGATGCCGCGCGATGCGCCCGTCACAAGAGCCAGACGGCCCGTCAGGTCGATGCTCATGCCTGTCCTCTGAATGCGTGTAAGGAAATCAGCCGTTACTGGCCAGCAGCGAAAGCGTGTGCACATTGCTTTCGCCATCCTGATCGACGAGGCGGGTGGGATACTCGCCCGTGAAATAGTGGTCGGTGAAGGCGGGAGCCTCCGGATCGCGTGGCTTGCCCCCTACGGCCCTGTAAAGCCCGTCAATGGACAGGAAAGCCAGCGAATCCGCGCCGATATAACGGCACATGGAGGCAAGGCCCTTATGCTGATTGGCGAGCAGCTTTTCGGCATTCGGGGTATCGATGCCATAGAAATCCGGATGGTAGATCATCGGGCTCGCCACGCGGATATGAACCTCTCTGGCGCCGGCGTCGCGGATCATCTGCACGATCTTGACCGATGTCGTGCCGCGCACGATGGAATCGTCGACCAGCACCACGCGCTTGCCTTCGATCATGGCGCGGTTGGCGGAATGCTTCAGCTTGACGCCAAGCGCCCTGATCTGCTGCGTCGGTTCGATGAAGGTGCGGCCGACATAGTGGTTGCGGATGATGCCGTATTCGAACGGGATGCCGCTGGCCTGTGCGAAACCCAGCGCGGCCGGCGTCCCGCCATCGGGCACCGGCACAACCACGTCGGCTTCGACAGGTGCTTCCTCTGCCAGATTCGTGCCCATGTTCTTGCGCGCCACATAGACGCTGCGGCCGCCAACCACGGAATCCGGCCGGGCGAAATAGACATATTCGAACAGGCACAACCGTTCCGGCTGCGGATTTTCCGGCTTGATGCACTCGGTTGTGATCGATCCGTCCTTCTGGATTTCGCAGATGACGATTTCGCCGTTTTCCACGTCGCGGATATATTTCGCGCCAATGATGTCGAGAGCACAGGTTTCCGAACAGAAGATCGGTTTTCCGTCCAGTTCGCCCATCACCAGCGGACGGATGCCGACCGCATCGCGCGCGGCGATCAGCTTGGTGCGGGTCAGGGCGACCATGGCGTAGCCGCCCTCGGCCTGCCGGATGGCATCGACGAAACGCGCGCTGGAGGAAGTGTGACGCGAGCGGGCGATCATGTGAAGCACGACCTCGGTGTCGGAGGTCGCCTGAAAGATCGCGCCGGAAGCGATCAGCTGCCTGCGCAGGGCAAGGCCGTTGGTGAAGTTGCCATTGTGGGCAATGGCGATGCCGCCGACTTCCAGCTCCGCGAACAGCGGCTGCACATTGCGCAGGATGGTTTCGCCGGTGGTGGAATAGCGAACATGGCCGATGGCGCGGTCACCGGGCAGGCGGTGCAGGGTGGCGGCGTCCGTAAAATGATCGCCGACAAGGCCCATATGGCGTTCGGAATGGAAGCGCCGGTTATGGTAGGAGACGATGCCTGCCGCTTCCTGCCCGCGGTGCTGGAGAGCGTGCAGGCCAAGCGCGGTCAGCGCGGCGGCGTCCTCGTGGCCAAGAATGCCGAACACGCCGCATTCTTCGTGCAAATGATCATCGTCTTCGGCGACGAAAGCGCCAAGTCCATTTGCCATAAGCTCAAGCTCCGCTAAAGCCGGTATATAGAACCTGGGCCGCTCCGGGGCAATGTGGAAGTTTGCCCCGCCTCCCGGCCGCTTTTCTCAATCAGTTGGCGTCTTCAGCAGGCGGCGCACCGGCGCCGTCGTCCTCGCCTGTGCCGGAGGCGGCAGGTGCTTCCGGGGAGGGCGCTGTTGCCGCACCCGGTTCGGCCGCCTGTCCGTCACGGTGAAGACGCTTCAGTATAGCATTTTCCGGATCTTCTGGCAGCAGGCTTTCGAGCTTGGCACCAACAGATTCCAGCAAAGGCCGCGACTTGGCTTCGGCAATCCATGCCGGCGTGCGCTCGCCCGCAAGCCAGTTGAAGAACAGAAGGCCGACCGCGACCACCAGAATGCCGCGCGCCGCGCCGTACAGGAAGCCCAGCGTGCGGTCGAGCGCGCCGATGCGCGAATCGATGATGAAATCCGCGATCTTCATGGTGATGAGGGTGACGAGGATCAGCGCGACCAGGAACACGATGGCCGCCGCTGCCGCCATGGCAAACTTTTCGTTGTCGATATAGGGCTGCACATAGGGCAGAACGGGCTTGTAGAAGAAGAAGGCCGCCGCCGCAGCAGCAGCCCACGAGGCTATCGAAAGCACCTCGCGGGAAAAGCCGCGCACCATGGCAAGCATGGCGGAAACCAGAGTGAAGCCGACGAGAATTCCGTCAAGCAGCGTAATCGGCATGGTTCTCGCCCCACTTCATGGACCGTGTCATTCATCGTCCGCAGCACGGCTGCGGCGTGAGCCGGCTATGCGTGCCACGAGGTCGGCAAGCTCGCCGGGCCGGAACGAACCGTCTCCCATGCCGCCGGAAACCTCCTCGCTGCCTCTGGATCTCGCCAGCGGCAGAACGGCATTTGCGAACCCCAGCTTTTCGGCTTCCTTGAGGCGCTGCTGCGCATGCGCAACCGGCCTTATGGCTCCCGAAAGGCTGATTTCGCCGAAATAGACGCAATCGGGCGGCAGGGCAAGACCGGTGAGGGAGGAAACCAGAGCGGCCGCCACGGCGAGATCCGCCGCCGGCTCCGAGATGCGATAGCCGCCCGCGACATTGAGGTAGACATCGTGCTGCGAGAACCGCACGCCGCAATGGGCTTCAAGCACGGCCAGCACCATCGACAGGCGCGCATTGTCCCAGCCGATCACGGCGCGGCGCGGCGTTCCCAGCGGCGAGGGGGCGACCAGCGCCTGGATCTCGACCAGAACCGGCCGCGTTCCTTCCATGCCGGCAAACACGGCAGCACCCGGCGCCTTGGCATGGCGCTCGCCAAGAAACAGTTCAGAGGGATTCGCCACTTCGCGCAGGCCCTTGTCGGACATCTCGAACACGCCGATCTCGTCGGTAGGCCCGAAACGATTCTTCACCGTGCGCAGGATGCGGTAGTGATGGCCGCCTTCGCCTTCGAAATAGAGCACCCCGTCCACCATGTGCTCGACCACGCGCGGGCCGGCGATCTGCCCTTCCTTGGTGACGTGGCCGACCATGACGATGGCTGCCCCCGTCGACTTGGCGTAGCGGATCAGCGCCTGCGCTGAAGCGCGCACCTGAGTGACCGTGCCGGGGGCGGATTCGGCAAGGTCGGTCCACAGCGTCTGGATCGAATCGAGGATCACCAGATCCGGCCTCCGGCCGTCGGCGATGGTGGCCAGAATGTCCTCGACATTGGTCTCGGCGGCAAGCTCCACGGGGGCTTTGGCGACACCAAGCCTTTGCGCGCGCAGCCGGATCTGGGCGACGGCTTCTTCGCCCGATACATAGACGATGCGGTGTCCCTGGCTGGCAAGTGCTGCCGCTGCCTGCGTCAGCAACGTCGATTTCCCGATGCCGGGGTCGCCGCCCACCAGCAGGGCCGAACCGCGCACGAAGCCCCCGCCGGTGGCGCGATCAAGCTCGCCGATGCCGGAAACGATTCGCGGCGCGTCCTCGATGTCGCCGTCGAGCGAGGTGAGGGTGACGGCGCGCCCCTTGCGCGTGCTGCGCAGGGATGCAGGTCCCGCGCCGATGCCGCCCGCCGTACCTTCCTCGATCAGCGTGTTCCATTCGCCGCAGGAATCGCATTTGCCGGCCCAGCGCTGGTGCACCGCGCCGCAATTCTGGCAGATGAATTGGGTGCGTGGCGCCTTAGCCATGCGGAGCACTCCCTTTCAGGAGGCCGCAACCCGTTGCCGTCGGATGGAGAACGTGCAGCAAAATCCTACTCGAACCTCTCCGGCAGGTGGCTTTCTTCCGCCAGATCGAAGAAGCGGGTGAACTGACCTTCGAAGCCCAGCGAAACCGTGCCCGTCGGCCCGTGACGCTGCTTGGCGATGATCACCTCCGCCTTGCCGCGCACCTCGTTCATGGCGCCTTCCCACTTGATGTATTCCTCGGTGCCGAGCTTAGGTTCCTGGTTTTTCAGGTAATATTCTTCACGGTACACGAACATCACAACGTCCGCGTCCTGCTCGATCGAGCCCGATTCGCGCAGGTCCGAAAGCTGCGGGCGCTTGTCGTCGCGGTTTTCGACCTGACGCGAGAGCTGTGAGAGCGCGATGATGGGAACGTTGAGTTCCTTTGCCAGCGCCTTCAGGCCGGTGGTGATTTCCGTCACTTCCTGCACGCGGTTCTGGCTGGCCTTGGCGGAAGAGCCCTGCATCAGCTGAATATAGTCGATGATGATGACATCGAGGCCGCGCTGGCGCTTGAGCCGGCGTGCGCGTGCGGCAAGCTGAGCGATGGAAATGCCGCCGGTGGAATCGATGAACAGTGGAATGCGCTGCAGCGTCTGGGTGCAGTTGACCAGCTTGTCGAAATCGGCCTCGGTCAGATCACCGCGGCGGATCTTGGAGGAGGGGACTTCGGCCTGCTCGGAAATGATACGCGTCGCGAGTTGCTCGGCCGACATTTCGAGGGAGAAGAAGCCGATCACGCCACCGTTCTTGGCCTTGAACGAGCCATCCGCCTGCTGCTCCGGCTGATAGGCATCGGCGATATTGAAGGCGATGTTGGTGACAAGCGAGGTCTTGCCCATACCCGGGCGGCCGGCCAGCACGATCAGGTCGGACTGCTGAAGGCCGCCCATGCGTTTGTCGAGATCGCGCAACCCGGTCGCGACACCGGAGAGCCCGCCATCTCGCATATAGGCGGCGCTGGCCATGTCGATGGCCGTCTTCAGGGCGGTTGAGAAATCCTCGAAGCCACCATCGTAACGGCCGGTTTCGGCCAGTTCGAACAGGCGTCGTTCCGCCTCCTCGATCTGGGAGGACGGCGACAGGTCCACCGGCGCGTCACACGCGACGTTGACCAGGTCCTCGCCGACGGTGATCAATGCGCGGCGCGTGGCCAGATCATAGATGGCGCGGCCATAATCTGCTGCGTTGATGACGGTCACCGCTTCCGCAGCCAGCCGGGCGAGGTACTGAACCACCGTCATGTCGCCCACCTTCTCGTCGGCGGGCAGGAAGGTCTTCATCGTCACCGGGTTGGCCATCTTGCCCATACGGATGAGCTCGGATGCGACCTCGAAGATCTTGCGGTGCAGGGGTTCGTAGAAGTGGTTCGCTTTCAGGAAATCCGAAACGCGATAAAATGCGTCGTTGTTGACCAGCATGGCGCCAAGCAAAGCCTGCTCGGCCTCAATGTTATTGGGTGCCTCGCGATAGAGCGGCGTTTCTGCCGCAGCCAGTTTGCGTGCTGCCTCTGCCATGATTCCCTCGGGTTGCCGATGCCTGTGGTTAGCAGACGAAGGATCGCCTGAGTCCATCTCTTCCCGACAATCTGTCCGCTACGCCCGTGATCCACAGCCTGCACGCGCCATCCACAGGGGAGGCCGGCGAAAGGCGGATTTCCGGCAGAATCAGGTTGACTCAGGTAAGAGGCCTAAATTTTAACAGCCGTCGCCGAACGTATCAAGAACATGCCGCTCAGTCTGTAAGGGCATCGCCCCAGTCGGCGCGCTTCGCTCTTTTGAAAGTATCGCCGTTGCGTTTGGTGAACAGCCTTGTCGCGGCGCTGCCGTCCGGGCAGCACAGCTTCAGCTCGACCTTTCCGGAGCCTGCCCT
>WPCJ01043230.1_pt1 | contig 11415 bp, 11 predicted proteins | sample 5399831 | NCBI WGS metagenome assembly WPCJ01 (sample SAMN12869470, study PRJNA574797) | sludge metagenome | isolation source: wastewater treatment of pH10 | place: China:Beijing | collected 2019-05-20 | reverse complement strand
CGAGCACTGGCGCCCCGTCGCGCGGAGCGAGGACGACGCCGACCGGCGCGAGCAACGCACCGATCGCCAAGGCCAGAGGTCCGACGCGTGGGCGATGCGCCATCGTTTAAATCCGGCGGGATAACCGCCTGCGATCATGGACGATTCTGTTTAAAGCAACGTAAAGTTGTACATTCCTCGAATAGGGCGCGGCGCCATCACCCCAGCCCCCTGCCCTTCAGAGCAGTCCCGATCTCGGCCAGCACGGCCGGGTCCTCGATCGTCGCCGGCATCGCGTACTCCTCGCCGTCGGCGATCTTCTTCATCGTCGCCCGCAGGATCTTGCCCGAGCGCGTCTTCGGCAGCCGCGCCACGGTGATCGCCAGCTTGAAGGCGGCGACGGGGCCGATCTTATCGCGGACGAGCCCGACCAGCTCCTTCTCGACCTCGGCCGGCGATTGCGTCACGCCCGCCTTCATCACGACGAAGCCGCAGGGCTGCTCGCCCTTGAGCGCATCCTTGATGCCGACCACGGCGCATTCGGCCACGGCCGGATGCGAGGCCAGCACCTCCTCCATGCCGCCGGTCGAGAGCCGGTGGCCGGCGACATTGATGATGTCGTCGGTGCGACCCATGATGAAGACATAGCCGTCCTCATCGATGAAGCCGGCATCCGAGGTGTTGTAGAAGCCGGGATAGGTCTCGAGATAGGCGCTGCGGAAGCGGTCATCGTCATGCCACAGCGTCGGCAGTGCGCCAGGCGGCAGCGGCAGCTTGGCGACGATCGCCCCCATCGTTCCCGCCGGCACCGGCCTGCCGCCCTCGTCTAGGCACTGGATGTCGTAGCCCGGCAGCGGCACGCTCGGCGAGCCGTGCTTCACCGGCAGCAGGCCGAGACCGACCGGGTTGCCGACCATACAGGCGCCGGTCTCGGTCTGCCACCAATGGTCGACCACCGGCACCTTCAACACATCCTCGGCCCATTTCAGCGTGTCGGGATCGGCCCGCTCGCCGGCGAGGAAGAGCGTACGGAACTGCGAGAGATCGTAGTTCTTGAGGAATGTCGCCTGCGGGTCCTCCTTGCGGATCGCCCGGAAGGCGGTCGGCGCGGTGAACATCGCCACCGCCTTGTGCTCGGCGATCACCCGCCAATAGGCGCCGGGATCGGGCGTGCCGACCGGCTTGCCCTCATAGAGGATCGAGGTCGCGCCCTGGATCAGCGGCCCGTAGACGATGTAGCTGTGGCCGACGACCCAGCCGACATCCGAGGCGGTGAACATCACCTCGCCCGGCCTGACGTCGTAGAGCTGCGTCATGGTCGCGACCAGCATGACCATGTGCCCACCATTGTCGCGCACCACGCCCTTGGGCCGCCCCGTCGTGCCGGAGGTATAGAGCACATAGAGCGGATCGGTCGCAGCGACCTCGACGCAAGCGGCCTTGCGCCCGTTTGCGCGCGCCGCGGCGACGAGCGTGCGCCAGTTCTTGTCGCGGCTGACATGCATGGAGGCGTCGACCTGCGGCCGCTGTAGCACGATGCAGGCATCGGGCTTGTGACGGGCGAGGTCGATCGCGGCGTCGAGCAGCGGCTTGTACTCGACCACGCGCGTCGGCTCGATGCCGCAGGTCGCGGTCATGATCAGCTTCGGCGTAGCGTCGTCGATGCGGGTCGCCAGTTCCTTGGCGGCAAAGCCGCCGAAAACCACCGAATGCACCGCGCCGATCCGGGCGCAGGCCAGCATGGCGAAGGCCGCCTCCGGGATCATCGGCATGTAGAGGATGACGCGATCGCCCTTGCCGACGCCCTGATCCTGCAGCACCGCCGCGAGCGTCGACACCTCGTCGAGCATCTGGGCATAAGTGAAGCTCGCCTTGGTGCCGGTGACCGGGCTGTCATAGATCAGCGCCGTCTGCTCCGCCCTTCCGTCACGGACGTGCCGGTCGAGCGCGTTGAAGCAGGTGTTGCAGCTCGCATCCGGGAACCAGCGGCCATAGATGCCGGCCTTCGCGTCGAATATCTTCTCAGGCGGCTTGATCCATTCGATGCCTTTGGCGATCTCGGCCCAGTAAGCTTCAGGGTCTCGCTGCCAGGCGGCATAGGTCTGCGCATAGCGGCTTGCATGGCTGGCAGTCATGAAAAGCGTTCCTCTTCGCCGGGTATTGAGCCTAGAGCTGAACTCCGGGCTGGCCGTCTGCGGGCCGGATTTGGCGCGGGATCGTGCCCATGTCCGCCGCTTGCGTGCAAGCGTTCCTCTGTCAGACTTTCAGCGCAACCGGATGGGCTGCGCTGCACATCTCGCCTTTGCCGGGGCCATGACCTTCGACCTCACCTTCTTTGCCGTCATGGTGCCTGCGGTCGTCCTGATGGGGTTGTCCAAGGGCGGCTTCGCAGGCCTCAGCCTGCTCTCGCTGCCGCTGATGGCGCTGATCGTCTCGCCGGTGCAGGCGGCAGCGATCATGCTGCCGATCCTGATCATCCAGGACGTCGTCTCGGTCTGGTCCTATCGCCGTGAATTCGACCGCCGCAACCTCGCGACGCTGATCCCCGGCATGCTGCTCGGCGTGCTCGCCGGCTATCTCCTGGCGGCGAAGGTCTCCGACGCCGTCGTCGGCCTCGCGGTCGGCGTGATCTCGATCGGCTTCGCCCTGCGCCGCCTGCTCGCCGGCAAGACGGCCGCCCAGCCGGTGACGAAGGCAAACTATGCGGCAGGCACCGTGTGGGGCGCGATCTGCGGCTTCACCAGCATGATCGCCCATGCCGGCGGCCCGCCCTTCCAGATTTATGTGATGCCGCAGCGCCTGCCCCCGGCGGTTTTCGTCGGCACCGGCGCGCTGTTCTTCGCGCTGATGAACTGGATCAAGGTGCTGCCCTATTTCATCCTCGGACAGTTCAGCCACCAGAACCTGATGGCCTCGGCGGCGCTCGCTCCCGTGGCGATCCTCTCGACCATCGCCGGGGTCTGGCTGGTCCGGCGCGTCCCGGCCGAGCGCTTCTACACCATCATCTACTGGCTGCTGATCGCGGTCGGCCTGAAACTGGTCTTCGACGGCCTGCATCCGCTCTTCGGCTGATTGCGGCAGGCGGAGCGCGCTTCTAGGCTGTCCGGCAACAACCGCCGGGAACGCCGAACACCATGCCGATCTCCCCCTACGACACCGATCTCGATCGCAACCCGGCGAACTTCCAGCCGCTCTCGCCGCTGCCCTTCCTTGAGCGTGCCGCCAGCGTCTTCCCGAACCATGTCGCCGTCATCCACGGCCCGCTGAAGCGGACTTACGCCGAGCTCTATGCCCGCACCCGCCGGCTCGCCTCGGCGCTGAAGCAGCACGGCATCGGCAAGAACGACACCGTGGCGGCGATGCTGCCGAACACCCCGGCCATGCTCGAATGCCATTACGGCGTGCCGATGTGCGGCGCCGTCCTGAACACGCTCAACACCCGCCTCGACGCCGCGATCATCGCCTTCTCCCTCGACCATGGCGAGGCCAGGGTGCTGATCGCCGACCGCGAATTCTCTGGGACGGTCAAGGAGGCGCTGGCGCTCTGCAAGGTGAAGCCGCTGGTGATCGACTATGACGACCCGGTCTATGACGGCCCTGGCGAGCGCCTCGGCAGCGTCGAATACGAGGATTTCCTGGCGCAGGGCGATCCCGCGTTCGACTGGCTGATGCCTACCGACGAGTGGGACGCGATCGCGCTGAACTACACCTCGGGCACGACCGGCGATCCCAAGGGCGTGGTCTACCACCATCGCGGCGCCAACCTGCTGGCGACCTCGAACGTGCTCACCGGCGGCATGGGTCGGCACCCGGTCTATCTCTGGACCCTCCCGATGTTCCACTGCAATGGCTGGTGCTTCCCCTGGACGATCTCGCTGCTCGCCGGCACCCATGTCTGCCTGCGCCAGGTCCGGGCCAAGGCGATGTATGACGCCCTTGCCGACCATGGCGTCACCCATATGTGCGGCGCCCCGATCGTGATGTCGACGCTGCTCAACGCGCCCGAGGCTGAGCGTCGCAGCTTCCCGCAAAAGGTGAATTTCTTCACCGCCGCCGCCCCGCCGCCGGAAGCGGTTCTCGCCGGCATGGCGCAGGCCGGCTTCAACGTCGTCCATCTCTACGGTTTGACCGAGGTCTACGGCCCCGCCGTGGTCAATGAGTGGAACGGCGCCTGGGACGCCCTGCCCGGCGGCGACCAGGCGGCGTTGAAGGCGCGCCAGGGTGTGCGCTACCCGGCGCTGGAAGGGCTCGATGTGCTCGATCCCGAGACGATGGAGCGCGTGCCGCGCGACGGGCAAACCCTCGGCGAGGTGATGTTCCGCGGCAATGTCGTGATGAAGGGCTATCTCAAGAACCTGAAATCGACCAGGGCCGCCTTCGCCGGCGGCTGGTTCCATTCCGGCGATCTCGGCGTGATGCATCCCGACGGCTACATCCAGCTCAAGGACCGCTCCAAGGACATCATCATCTCCGGCGGCGAGAACATCTCCTCGATCGAGGTCGAGGATGCGCTTTACAAGCACCCGGCGGTGCAGGCCGCCGCCGTGGTCGCCCGCCCCGATGAGAAATGGGGCGAGACGCCCTGCGCCTTCGTCGAGCTGAAGCCGGGGCAAAAAGCCACACAGGACGAGATCATCGCCTGGTGCAAGACCCTGCTCGCCTCGTTCAAATGCCCGCGGACAGTCGTGTTCGTCGAAGTGCCGAAGACCTCGACGGGGAAGATCCAGAAGTTCAAGCTGCGCGAGATGGCGCGGGCGCTGTGATGGCGCAGAGTGACACGATCCGCCTCGCAGCGCGCAAGCGCTGGGTAGCGGCTGCGGCTCTCATACTCATGGCCATGCCGGCCCCCATCCGGGCGCAGGAGGCATCCTCCGCGCTCATCGGCAACTGGCAAGGCACCTATGTCTGCGCGCAGGGCAAGACCGGACTGACGCTGACGATCGACCGGCAGGACGGCGACAGGTTTTCCGGCGTCTTCCAGTTCTACCCGCTGCGCGAGAACATCACTGTGCCCGAAGGCTGCTTCACAGTTTCGGGCCGCATCAGGAGTGGCGGAGCGCTCGACATCACCGGCTCCAAATGGATCGAGCGGCCGAACGGCTATATCACCGTCGATCTCCACGGCCGGGTCGGACAAGGTGGCGCCGATATGTCGGGAACCGTGGAGACACCGGGCTACGGCAGGCTGTGCTCCCGCTTCGAGCTGACGAGAAGCACCACCAAGCCTTCCGTCGACGACACCTGCCGCGCCGAAGCCCCGGCGGTCAGCTCAACGCCCGAAGGCAGCGGACTCTCTGTCGCCGCCGCGCCCTGAAACAACGGCCTGCCGGCACCGGGGCAACATGATATCCGCTGCGCCCGAAGACGCGCCGGCTGGTCAAGCCGACATCTGCCGGCCGCGACCGCCGGCCTTCGCATCATAGAGGGCGGCATCAGCGCGGTTATAGACCTCCGCAAATGTGTCGCCGGGCCGGATCTGCGTCACGCCCGCTGAGAACGAATAATGAAAGCTGGGCTGCGACGGCAGGCATCCCGCCCGGCCAATCGCTCTCAACAGACGCTCGATCACGAGCTCGGCCGCCGCTGGCCCGAGCTGCGACAAAATCAGCATGAACTCCTCCCCGCCGACGCGGCCGAAGCTGTCGGCTGGGCGCAGATTCCTCTGCACGCTCTTGCTGAAGTCGATCAGCACTGCGTCGCCGAATTGATGGCCGAAATGGTCATTGATCTGCTTGAAGCGGTCGATATCGAGCAGCGCGACGCAGGTTTCCGGGGCATCCCCACAGCTCGCCTTCGCAATGGCCTCCTGCAGCAAACTCATGCAATAGCGCCGGTTCGAGATACCGGTCAGCTCGTCGGTCTGCGAATCCTTGCGGGCACTGTCCCGATCCTGCCGCAGGCTGCGTTCGCCGGTGCGCAGCTCGGTGATGTCGGATGCGATGCACAGCATCCAGCCGGCCTGCGACACCGTCTCGGTCATCCATAGCCAGCGGCCATCGGTGACGTCGGTCTCGAAGGCACGGTAGGGGCTCTTCCCACGCCTGGAGCGGGCCGAGATCAGCCAGTGCTCGAAATCCTCGGTCGCGAAGGAGACGCCGCGGCGCTGCTCGAAATTTCGCCGCACCATTTCAGCCCAACTGATCGTCTCATCCTCGGCGACGCCATAGGCCTCCCGAAAGGCCGCATTCGATCGCTGCAGGACGTCCTGTGGATCGAAGAGCGCCACCAGCGTGCCGCTGGTCTCGAAGAGGCTTTCGATAATATCGCCGAACAACGCCACGTGCCCCGGACTCCTGATGATACGCTATGTTTGAGTCGTTAGCAGCGGGTAAAACGAGGCCGTCGAAAGTGCAGTGTCGGCTACACCATGCTTTGCTGAAAGTCTTCGCCTCGCAGCTCCGCGGTTGCCCAGCCTCCGACAAGGGACATGAAGCGATCCGCGGCCTCCAGTTCGGCGCGTGCGATCCACTCGTTCGGCTGATGCGCCTGCGCGATCGAGCCGGGGCCACAAACCAGAGCCGGGATCCCAGCCTGCTGGAAGAAGCCGGCCTCGGTCCCGAACGGCATCGCGATCGGCGGCCATAAGCAGCCAAGGTCGCGTGCCACTCCGACAGCCGGAATGCTCGCCGCACAGTCGAGCGGCAGGACCCGCGCCAATGGCACCGTCTCGACTGTTACATCAGGCGACAGTGCCGTCACGAAACGCTCCACCTCGGCGAACACGGCACCGACGGCGGCCTCGTCAGGCGGCCGGAATTCCCAGACGACCTCGCAGCGTTCGGGAACGATGTTGATGGCGCTGCCGCCTGTGATCTTGCCAATGTTGACGGTGGTCTCCGCCCGGTCGTCCTGCCTTCCGAGGCTACCGAGTGCCGCGACGAATGCCGCAGCCGGCTCGATCGCGCTGACGCCGAGACGCGGATCGCTGGAATGGGCGGCGCGGCCGTGGAAGACGCTGCGATAGCCGTAGAAGCCACGATGGCTGAGCCCGATGCGCATCTGCGTCGGCTCGCCGATGATGGCGAGCGCCGGATGGGGGCAATGCGCCAGCATGTCGGCGATCAGCAGGGGAACGCCGAGGCAGCCGACCTCCTCGTCATAGGACAGGGCCAGATGGATCGGCCGCCGCAGCCTTTGGGCCTGCCAGCCCGGAACGGCAGCGAGACAGGCCGCGACGAAGCCCTTCATGTCGACGGCGCCGCGGCCATGCAGTCGCCCATCCCGGCTCGCGAGCGAGAATGGATCGCTTGCCCAGTCCTGATCGTCGACCGGAACGACATCGGTATGGCCGGAGAGGACGATGCCGCCCGGCTCATCCGGTCCGATCGTCGCCAGGATATTGGCCTTTTCGCCCGAGGCATCGCTGGTCAGGCGAATCCGCACGCCCGCACGATCGAGGTAGTCGGCGATCCAGTGAACCAGCTCGAGATTGGAGCGTCGCGAGGTGGTGTCGAACGCCACGAGCCTGCGCAGGATCGCGACGGTGTCCATGGGCTCTCTTAGAGCTTGGATGCGCGGGGGTGCCGCGCAAATGGCAGCCCCGCGCCCGCCCACCGCCCGGTCGCGAGGAAAAACCCGCCCAGGATCAGCGCCATGCCGACGAGATGGAAGCCGTGCACCGGCTCGCCCAACACCGCGACCGCGAGCAGGGCCGTGAACAGCGCAACCAGATGGAACGAGACACCGGTGACGCTCGGCCCGAGCGTCGCCACGCAATGCCCCCAGAGGATGAAGGCGATCAGCGAGGCGAACACGCCGATATAGAGAACCGCCGCGACCGAACCGGCATCGGTCGGAATGCGCGCGCCTTGCGCCAATTCGAACGCCCAGAACGGTGCGAGCACCACCAGGCCCGCCGCCATGGTCCCGGCCAGGAAGACGAGCGGACTCAAGGCCGCCGGCCTGCGCCGCAGCAGGACGGAATAGATCGCATAATTGGCGACGGCGATCAGCACGAGCAGCTCGCCGCCATCGGCCCGCAATCCACGCAGCTGTTGCGGGTCGCCGCGCGCGACGATCCAGACCACACCGGCGAAGGACAGCGCAATGCCGGCGAGCGTCCGGCCGGAGACCCGCTCGACGCCGAGCACGAATGCCGCGAGCGGCACCATCAGCGGCAGGGTCGAGTTCAGGAAGGCGACGCTGGCGGCCGGCGTCGCCCGCAGTGCGAGATATCCCAGCGCATTGTAGCCGGCGATGCCGAAGGCGCCGCAGGCGGCGATCAGGGCAAGGTGCTGCCGCAGCAATGTCCGCTCCCGCCAGGCCTGCCGGCCGACGAAGGGAACAAGGCAGGCCAGCGCCACGAGCCAGCGCCCGACAGCGAGCGAAACCGGCGGGAAGCTCGGCCCCAGCGCACGTCCGAGAACGAGGTTTCCCGCCCAGAACAGCGGCGGCAGCCAGAGCAGCAGCAGCGGCCGCGCCCAGAGTCCCTTAAGGACGGCGGACATGGGCAGCCTCACACGCCGTCGAGGCCGATGCGCAGGCGGCGGTTGTGGCGCCCCTTATTGTCGATCTTCAGGATCCGCAGCGGGCGCGACGCCCCGGTCGACGCCAGATGCGTGCCGCCGCAGGCCTGACGATCGAGCCCGACGATGTCGACGACCCTGATCCGGCCGTCGGCCGTCGGCGGCGGTGTCACCGAGCGCGAGCGGATCAGGCCGGGCTCGTCGAAGGCCTCGCCCTCGCCGACATAGGTCTCGCGGACCGGCAGGTCTTGCCTGATCACATCGTTGATGGCGCCTTCGAGCCCACGGAGGCGCTCATTGTCGGCGTCGGCCAAGTCGAAATCGATCCGCGCCGTGCCGTCCTCGTTCATCTGCACGCCGGTGACGAGCGCGCCGTCGAAGCCCTGATAGACCAGCGCATTGACGATGTGCAGGTCGGTATGGAGCTCGCGCATCAGTTGCCGGAACGGGCGGTCGACCTCGGCGACCACGGCGCCGGTCAGCAAGATCGGCTCGCCTAGCAAGTGCCAGATGCCATCGCCCGCGGTCTCGAAGCCGGTGATCGCAACCTCGCCACCGGACCAGTGCAATCTCCCCTTGTCGGGAAGCTGGCCGCCGCCGCCGGGGTAGAACGGCGAGCGATCGAGCCGGAAACGCCCCGGCTCAGCGGCCACGACCGCGGTTTCGAGGTCGAACACCTCCGGCTCGTCCAGGCAGAAATAGCGCGTCACACGAAGACTCCTTTTCGGCGGAGTCTGGCGATCGCAGTCAGCACGGTATTGGCGGAAATTGAAAGGTCAGGGGGTAAGGCCGACAGCCCCTGCCCGCTGGTACTGTAAGGGCGTGATGCCGAAGGAGCGCTTGAAGTGCCGGGTCAACGCGCTCTGGTCATAGAAGCCGCTGGCCAGCGCCGCCTCAGCGATCGGCGCCCCCGCCTTCAGCTGCCGGATCGCCGCCTTCAACCGGAGCTGGGTCAGATAGGCGTGCGGCGTCAGGCCGGCCGTGCGCTTGAACAGGCTGATCAACTGGAACGGGGTCATGTCGACCCAGAGCCCCATCTCCTCAAGGCTGAGCCCGCTTTCCGCGTGCTGCGAGGCCATCCGCTTGATCACGCGTGAAAGGGCGGCCTCGTCGCGCGGCACAGTCGGGATCGCGTGAGCGCCGTCGCCATGGCGCGCGAAGAGCTGGCCGAAACTGGCGGTGAGGAGCTCGCGCTCTTCGAGCGGGTCATGGCCGTCTTCGAGGCTGCGATGCAGCCGGGCGAAGGCCGCGATCAGGTCGGCATCGCCGAGGACATTGCGCATGAAATAGGCCGGGCGGTCGATGCCGAGATCGGCCGTGACCTGATCGATGGCAGGCTGCGTCAGATAGAGCGAGCGGTAGCGCCAGCGTTTGCTCCACCCCATGCGGCCGGAATGGGGCTCGGCGGGATTGAAGACCAGCAGCACGCTCTCGCGGGCCTCGTCGCTGCGGCCACGGCTCCTGAACTCGGAGCCGCCGCTCTCCGTCACTGCGACGACGAAGGCGTCATGCTGGTGCGGCGCGTAGTCATGCGTCGTGAAATCGGCGTGGAGGCAGCTGAGCCCGTCGACGCCGGTCGCATTCCAGTAGCGGCTGGTGTTGTGCCTATCGACACGGGCCAACGGTACATCCCTCTAAGCTCGGCGCATTCTCGCACGATCTCGCGATCTCCTCCAAGCCCGGCCTCCCAGCGACGCCGGCGCCGGTTCGCGACGCCCGTACCCACAAAAAACCGGCCCCTTTCGGGGCCGGTGAAGCGCGCCTTGCGCGAATTCGTCACGGACCGCCGCGGCCCGCTCTGTCATCTCAGTGTAGTGTCGGTGCCGGCATGGTCAGCCGCACGCGCTCGATCTCATCCTTCAGCAGCAGCTTCTTCCGCTTGAGCTCGGCCACGCCAAGATCGTTCGACGAGGGGCTGGCGACCGCCTGGGCGATGGCTTCCTCGAGCTGGCGATGCTTGCGTTCGAGCTCGGCGAGATGTGTCTGCAGCGACATCTGGATCCTCCTGATGAGCGTTCTAGCAAGAGAAGTCTGACACAGAGCCGGCTTCACGTCTGCGGGGCAGACGTGCACTGCACCATGAGTTTCTGTGATCCCTTCCGAGACCTTTCCCGAGGCGCATGAATGCGAGCGAGCCGGCCCGCATCGCGCCGGCGACACCTTGCCGGGCCGCCCGCGCCTGCGCATAGTCGGCCGCGATCGCGGCGATGATGAGACGGCTTCATGGGATTCGAATTGAGCCAGGAGGAAATCGAGGTCCTGCAGGCCGAGCTCGCGCGTTTGCGCGAAGAGCACCGCGACCTCGACAGCGCCATCGACGCGCTCGAACGGCTCGGTCCGGTCAATCAGATCCAGATCCAGCGCCTGAAGAAGCGCAAGCTCTATCTGCGCGACCGCATCTCCCATCTCGAAGACCAGCTGACGCCGGACATCATCGCTTAAGCTCGGAAATTCCGCGGGAATCCCGATTCGGCGCTTGCCTGTGACGCTGCGGCCGGTCTAGATCGCGCGCTTCCTCCCTCCTGCCGGGAAGCGCTGATTTCATGGCCGAGCCGACCCCACCCGTCGCCATCATCATGGGCAGCCAGTCCGACTGGGCGACGATGCGCCATGCCGCCGAGACGCTGGGCGAGCTCGGCATCGCCTTCGACGCGCGCATCGTCTCGGCCCATCGCACTCCCGATCGGATGGTCGCCTTCGCCAAGGGCGCCAAGGCGGAAGGCTTCAAGGTCATCATCGCCGGCGCCGGCGGCGCGGCGCATCTGCCGGGCATGACGGCCTCGCTCACGCCCCTGCCCGTCTTCGGCGTACCCGTCGAATCCAAGGCGCTTTCCGGCCAGGACAGCCTGCTCTCGATCGTGCAGATGCCGGGCGGCATCCCGGTCGGCACGCTCGCGATCGGCAAGGCCGGCGCGATCAACGCCGCCCTGCTCGCCGCCGCCGTGCTCGCACTGTCCGACGAAGGCCTCGC
>WPCJ01235208.1_pt1 | contig 11418 bp, 13 predicted proteins | sample 5399831 | NCBI WGS metagenome assembly WPCJ01 (sample SAMN12869470, study PRJNA574797) | sludge metagenome | isolation source: wastewater treatment of pH10 | place: China:Beijing | collected 2019-05-20 | reverse complement strand
TTCTCTTTTGGCAGCGACACAATGTCCGAACTGGCAGTTGCCCGTAAAATTCGATGAAACGGGGTTGATCTGCCACTCGCTTTATGGTCGGATTTCCTCAACTGACCTCCCCGGCTGGCCCTGCCAGTCGGGGCTTTTTTTTACATCAGAAGATAATCGACGGGCTGAGGAAGGGCGGGCAGGTTTTCCTCACCCAGTGCTTCCCGCAGATTGATTTCGATTGTGTCGGCGATAGCACCGATGGGCAGATCGTTGGGCAATGTTCCGAACGGCTCCTCCAGCTCATCGCCCAGCGCGTCCAGACCAAAGAAAGTATAGGCCACCAGCGTCGTCGCAAATGGCGTTCCCCAACCGAGCATATCCGCAAAGCCGAACGGTATGAAGAAACAGAACAGATAGGCTGTGCGATGCAGAAGCAGCGTATAGCCGAAGGGAACAGGCGTGAACCGCAACCGCTCGCACGCCGCCTGAACCTCTGCCAATGCGGACACTGAACTGTCCAGCGTCCGGAAATCGACCGGATGCAGAGCGTCTTTCACACGCATATCCGCAAGCACGACACCAAGCCGGCGCAAGATGAAATCGGGCTTGTTGCGGCTTCGAGCCAACCCCTTCCGCTCTTCTTCCGACAGCCATTTGTCGTATTTGTTTGAGCCGCCGGTTCCCTCTGGCCGAAGATGACTAACCATTGCCTGCGAAAACGCGATCGCATAACGGAGCAGCTTTTCCCGCCTGCCTTCCAGTCCCGGCACATTTTCCAGCAACTGCGTCTGACGCGCCAGATTGCGCGTCGTATAGACGAGCTTGCCCCAGATTTTGCGGGCTTCCCACCAGCGGTCATAACAGGCGTTATTGCGAAAACCGAGGAAGATCGAAAGCGCAATACCGAGCAGCGCCAGGGCCGTCCCGTTGTTGACGGCTGGCACCCAGCCGGGAAAAGCGCGATGCGCCCAGACGACCAGCACCGACAGAAGGAAAACCGCAAAAATCTGCGGCAGGATACGCAGGATGATGGAGCCCTTGAGAATAAAGAAGACCTTCCACAAAGGGGGACGCGGGCGAACAATCATTTCAAGTGGGTCCGACGAAGATGAGCAAATGCAGCCTATACGCCTTCTTGCAACACACGACCAGAAGCACCCTGTATTTTCTTACCGTATAAGAGAATACAAAATTATATTATTCTAAATAACAGTATTACTTATCATAAAATTGTTCTGACAAATATTATTTCATCAGTTTTCATGGGTGAGACATGTCAATCCAATCCTTGATAGACAATATTGCCTCAAACTCCAATATAGACCCTGGAACCGCCGAGCAAACAGTTGGTATATTGCTCTCCATCATCCAACACGAGGCTCCCATTGTCGCGCCGCAGATATTCAACCTGATTCCCGGAGCGCCCGCACTGGCACGCGCCAATGACGTGCTCAATCCCGAAAATCACCAAGCGAATGGCATCCTCGGAACAGTTTCCAATGTCGCAGGAAACTTCGCGGGCGAAAGAATAGGCGCACTGGTCTGTGGTCTGGCGGCCTTGAAATCGACAGGCATGAGCATGGATCAGACCAATCAGGCATTCCTGACAGTCGTCCGCCATATAAGGCAAAGGGATCGAGAACTTGTGCGAAAGCTCTTTGCTTTCGTCCCGGCACTGAAAAGCCACTTCAATATTCCACTTGCTGAATCTTGACTGAAAATTCACCGAACGCCAACAAAGCCGCGCCTTATGCATTGACGTCGGTGCACCATTGATGATCCCTGCATCCCGATCCGGCGCAGCAGCCTCCGGGTCGCTTCTAGATGGTTGTCGTGGAAGCCTAACGGCTTACCCGCCAACTGCGGTTTGAACCGCCCCTTGCGGGGGCAAGGAATACGGAATTTTCATGTCTGTTCAGTCTCTCATCGACAGTATTGCAACCAAGATCAACATCGATCCGCAGCTTGCAGAAAAGCTGGCCGGTTCGGTGTTTTCCGTGCTGCAGCACAGCACGCCTGAAATCGGCAACAAGATTTTCGCGCTCCTGCCGGACGCGCAGCAACTCGCCGCCGCTCACGACGTGCTTGCAACGGGCACTGGCGGCATCATGGGTGCGCTGTCGGGCCTGATGGACAATGTGGCGGGCGAAAAGATGAGCGCGCTTCTGAAAGCCGCTGCCACGCTTCGTTCCAGCGGTCTCTCCAGCGACCAGATCACCGAAGCAGGCGGACAGGTAATCAACTATGTGCGCGATCATGACCCGAAACTGGTCGACCAGCTGGTGGCGAACGTGCCTGCACTCAAGGGCCATTTCGGCCTCTGACGCATCAAATTTCTTTTGTGTGCGCTTTCTGCGATCGCGCACACAAAAGCTTGCCGGACCCATTTGTCATTGAGGACGGTCACAGCTATCATGCCACTATCGAAATCATTTTCTGGTGATTGATGTCTGCTGATACGACGGAAAAGAAGGTTACGCGCGCCCCGCGTCGCCGTACGCCTGCCTATGTCAAATCTCTTCGCGGTGTGAAGAACTGGAAGCAGGCGACCGAATGGCTTGCCTGGCGTGATATCGAAGACATCGAATGCATTACCCCCGATCAGGCAGGGGTTGCCCGCGGCAAGATGATGCCGTCGAAGAAATTCACCTCCAATACCTCGCTGGCATTGCCTTCTGCCGTCTTCATGACGACGATTTCGGGTGATTATCCGGAAGACGGTTACGGCTTCCATTATCCCGAGGATGACGGCGACCTGAGACTGCTGCCTGATCTTTCCACGCTGTCGGCTGTTCCATGGGAAACCGACCCGACGGCACAGGTTATCTGCGATCTCGTCTATCAGGACGGGCGTGCCGTCGAGTTCACACCGCGCAACGTGCTGCGCAACGTCGTCGCCGCCTACAGCAAGCGCGGGTTGAAGCCGGTTGTTGCGCCGGAAATCGAATTCTATCTGGTGCGCAAGAACCCGGACCCGGATTATCCGCTGACCCCGCCGGTCGGCCGCTCGGGCCGCGCTATTGGCGGCGGACAGGGCTATTCGATTGCGGGCGTCAACGAGTTCGACGAACTGATCGACGATATCTACCATTTCTCCGAAGGTCAGGGGCTGGAGATCGACACACTGATCCACGAAGAAGGCGCTGGCCAGCTTGAGATCAACCTGCGCCATGGCGACCCGGTGGAACTGGCCGACCAGGTATTCATGTTCAAGCGCACGATCCGCGAGGCGGCGCTCAAGCACGATATGTATGCCACCTTCATGGCCAAGCCTATTCAGGGCCAGCCCGGATCGGCAATGCATATTCACCAGTCCATCGTGGACAAGAAGACCGGACGCAACATCTTCACCAATGAGGATGGTAGTGAAAGCGAGGCTTTCCGCCATTTTATCGGCGGCATGCAGCGTCATGTGCCCAACGCGCTTGTCATGTTCGCGCCCTATGTGAATTCCTATCGCCGCCTGACGCCGGATGCTTCCGCACCCGTCAACGTCAAATGGGGCTACGACAACCGCACCACTGCCTTCCGCGTGCCACGTTCCGATCCCAACGGGCGCCGCGTGGAAAACCGCATCCCCTCCTCCGACGCCAACCCCTATCTCGCGCTGGCGGCTTCGCTTGCCTGCGGACTGATCGGCCTTGTGAACAAGATTGAAGCCGAACAGCCTGCGACCACCAGCGTCAACACCAAGGAAATCGAGCTGCCCCGCGGCCTGATCGACGCGGTGGAGCTGTTTGAAGAAGACACGGAGCTGCGCAATCTGTTCGGCAGCTCCTTCGTCACGACCTATGCCGCCATCAAACGCGCAGAGTTCGAAACCTTCATGGAAGTCATCAGCCCGTGGGAACGCGAGTTTTTGTTGCTCAATGTTTAAGGGAGTAAGGGAGTAAGGGAGTAAGGGAGTAAGCAGATATGCGGGGGCGTGGCTGTGGCAATCAATTCTTATCGCGATATACTTGTGTGGCAACAAGCAATGGAGCTCGTGACAGCTATATACAAATCGACTGAAACCTGGCCGAAAGAGGAGATTTATGGCCTCACCAGCCAGGTTCGGCGCGCTGCTGTTTCTGTCCCGGCCAATATTGCTGAAGGTTATGGTCGCGATACGCGTGGCTCCTACCAGCAGTTTCTCCGTATCGCCCAAGGCTCCTTGAAAGAAGTGGAAACCCACTTGCTCATTGCTGAGAGGTTGGGTTTCATCGAAAGCGCAAAAATGGGACCCATAATGGCTATGAGCGAAAGTGTCGGAAAACTGCTACGGCTTCTTATCCGCAAATTATCGGAAACCTGACATACTCCCCTATTCCCTTATTCCCCTACTCCCTTAAACGGAATCGCCAATGCCCTACCAGTCCCCAATCTCACCCGGCTATTCCTGGTACGAGGCGACTGTTCCCGACCGACCGCAATATCCCGAGATGGATGGCTCGCGGCAGGCTGATGTCGTCGTCATTGGCGGCGGATATACGGGGCTTTCGGCTGCCTATCATCTGGCGAGACAGGGTGTGGATGTCACGCTCATCGACGGAGCGCGGTTCGGCGATGGGGCGTCGGGGCGCAATGGCGGCCAATTCGGCACCGGTCAGCGCACATGGGCCGAGGACCTCGAGGCCGAATATGGCTTTGAACGCGCCAAGGCCCTGTTCGACGTGGCGGAAGAGGCCAAGGCCTATCTCCTTGCCTTTGCCGACGAACACAACATCGACATGGAATATGTGCCCGGCCAGATTTCGGTCGTACACAAGCCGCGCTATCTGAAGTCGTATGAACGCCATGTCGAGCTGATGGCGAGTCGCTTCAACTATCAGCATCTGCGTCTGCTCGACCGCACGGAAACAGTGAGCCTCCTCGGTTCAGAGCGCTATTTTGGCGGCGTCTATGACGCAGGCACCGGTCATATCCATCCGCTGAAACTGCTAGTCGGAACTGCAAAGGCTGCCCATGCAGCAGGCGCAAAGCTGTTTGAAGACACCAGAGCCACCAAAATCAGCACCGCAAGCGGACGGGTCGAAGTCGAAACCAACCGCGGAACCATTGTCGCGAAAAACGCCTTCATCGCGGTTAATGCCTATGGCGGATTGCTTGAGCCGGTCAGCGCATCGCATGTCATGCCGATCCGCTCCTTCATCGGCGCAACAGTGCCGCTCGGCGATGACAGCCCCATTATTCCGGGCGGTGAATCCATCGACGATTCCCGCTTTGTGGTGCGTTATTTCCGGCGTTCGAAGGATGGCAGACTGCTGTTCGGCGGGCGCGAAGCCTATACTGCCGACAATCCACGCGACATCAGCACGCATATTCGCCGCCAGATCGCCGAGATTTATCCGGCACTGGACAAGGTTGAAATCACCCATGCATGGGGCGGATCAGTCGGCATCACCATGCCGCGCCAGCCCTTCGTGCGCGAAGTGATGCCGGGCGTCATTTCCGCAGGCGGCTATTCCGGCCATGGCGTCATGCTGGCCAACTATATGGGCAAGCTCTACGCGGAAACCGTCGCAGGCAATCGCGACCGGTTGAAACTGTTCGAGGAACTGCGCATTCCAGCCTTCCCCGGCGGTCGCACTTTCCGCTCGCCGCTGCTGTTCCTTGCCCTGTCGTGGTATGCACTGATGGACAGAATATAGGCCATTGCTTGAGCCCACTCATATGGAAAGGCGGAGTGCCAATCAGCGCCCCGCCTTTCTTACCACCGCCCGGTGCTATTCACTCTTTTACGCTACACTCTCACCGACCTTTGCCGCCAAACGCTGATAGGTTTCCTCAACCACGTCGCGTAGTGGAAGAATGCCGCTCAGGCATAACAATGCATGCATGTGCTGGCGGGCACCTTCATAGCCCATGAGCGGCGCACACGGGCTCATGACGATATTGGCTTCATCCGGATATAGTTCCTGATACTCGGCAAAATTCGTGAAGCTTCTATAGCTGTCGCCGCGCATCAGATAGGTTTCCACGGCAGCCCCTTCCGCCAGCACGGCATCATGACTGTCGAGAACGATATTGTAGTAATCGATAGCCGTGTCCATCGCCACCCGTGCTATGCTCTGGCCGTTGACCAGATCCTTCGCGCGGATCAGCACACCATCGATAAGCAGTGCGTGGTTGGGCGAAAGATAAAGGTCGCGTTGCGGGGTTTTGCTGTCGATGGCAAAGCGCTTGACGCGGATCGGCATCACATTCTCATTCCATTGTGAGCCGCCTTTTCTATGGCTCTGCCAGCCCATCCATTTGACCGGGCGCGTTTCACCCCGAGCCGTTGTCACAAGATCGCCGACGGACAATGTCTCCACTGCCACCGGCCCCATCGGCGTTTCGATCAGCGTGCCTTTCAACAGGCAATTGGAGCCACCGCCACCATGACCACCACCGCCGTGGCCGCCATGCCACCACTTGTTGCCAAGGGCCTGCGACGGACGTGACGACACCATTGAAGCAAACACACCCAGTGCCGCGACCTTGGCGGCAGTGGCGGCTGTAAGACCCAGAAAATGCCGTCGCGCACGACTGCGCGGTGAATGCGCATTCTTTCCTGAAGACATGTATCCCTCCGCTCTTCTCGTTACGGCACCGGCCTGAAAATCAGCGTGGATTTCTAGCAAAGCACGATGCGCAGCTTCAAAAACTGAAGCGTCGTTCCGTGTTGCCCGGATCAGCGGCGCCTCAATGCTTTGCCCCAAGTTTACGAATCTGATCTTAGCCGATCGCGCTCCCGAAAAGATTCCGGCAATCAGGCCATAAGCCTTCTCGAATAGGCGTAAGCCCTACTTCGAAAGGTGAGTTTTTCTGCCATTCAGAGACGCCGCATATACCCGACAGCGCTGATCGAGGTTAAGGCCGCTCCTGCAAGTGTGATTTGTCAGCCTTTTAAAAATAGTATACCCCCCTATTCTAATAGAAAGGCTGTTTCAATGAGCGTGCATCATCATACGAACCATTCCGGCCATCACCTGAATTCCAGACATGAGCATGTCTTCCTGGGCGAAAATCACCGGCGCAACGAAAAGCGCACCTGGATCGTGATCGCCATCACGGCAACGATGATGGTCATCGAAATCGTTGCTGGAAACCTTTATGGCTCCATGGCGCTGACCGCCGACGGCTGGCATATGTCCACCCATGCAGCGGCAATGCTGATTGCGGCCCTTGCCTATCTCTATGCACGCAAGCACGCACATAATTCGCGCTTTACCTTCGGCACGGGGAAGCTCGGCGATCTGGCGGGATTTGCCAGTGCAATTGTTCTGGCGCTGATCGCCCTGCTTATCGGCTGGGAAAGCTTCTGGCGTTTCACCGCTCCGGTAAACATCAATTTTCACGAAGCCATTCTGGTCGCGGTCATCGGGCTTATCGTTAACCTCGTCTGTGCCTGGCTTCTCAGGGACGATCATTCTCACCACCATGGCCATTACCACCATGATCATGGTGATGATCATGCGGGAGGCCACGACCGGAACCTGCGCGCAGCCTATATGCATGTGCTCGCCGATGCGTTGACATCGGTTCTTGCCATCGCAGCGCTTCTGCTGGGCAGTCTTTACGGCTGGCTCTGGCTCGATCCGGCAATGGGCATCGTCGGTGCGCTGGTGATCGCAAACTGGTCATGGGGATTGATAAAAGACACCGGTTCAACACTGCTGGACTATCTGCCCGAGGACGAAGACCTGCCAGAGGAGATTACGGAAATCATCAATCGTGAGGGTGGAGAAATTGCCGATCTGCATGTCTGGCAACTCGGGCCGGGTCATCACGGGGCCATTGTTTCAATCATCGCTGAAGAACCAAGAGCGCCGTCCTATTACCGGAAGAAGCTTGCGGCAATCCATGATTTGTCGCATGTGACAGTGGAGGTGGAAGCGCGCGCCGCCTGAATATGGAGCATGTCTCCCAAAAGAGAGAACCGGTTTTGGGAGACATGCATGAATGCCAGCAACATTGCCATGAAGGATCGAAGCTTCCATGACCCACACCATCCGCGAAAAGCAGAAGCTCATCAACCGCGTGCGCCGCATTCGCGGCCAGCTTGAGGGTGTGGAACGGATGCTCGAAGAAGAGAAGGGCTGCGCGGAAGTCATGCAGGTGATTGCGGGCGTACGCGGCGCGGTCAATGGGCTGATGGCGGAGGTGATTGAAGACCATATTCTGATGCATGTTGCCGATGGCTCCCTTCCGCAAAAAGAGCGCGACGAAGGTGCAGGCGAACTGGTCGACGTGGTTCGCGCCTATATGAAATAGGCTTTCAGAACCCGGCTTCATGTCAAGACGTACTTTTATCGTCACAAGGACAGCGCAACATTTCTGCGCCGGATGTTTTCCCCTATTGCGTGCAATTGGAAAAATACTAACCTTCCAACCGTGGCATAGCGAGTCTATGTCGGGGCTTGGAAGGAAATATGATGAAAAAGAAAATGATTGTTGCGGCTGCTATCATGGCCGCAATGGCGACGCCTGCGCTGTCGGCAGATCTCGGCGTGTCGTTCCAGTGGGGACCGACGAAGAAATGCTTCGATTCAAAGTCGCCGCCGTTCAACATCACCGGCGTTCCAAAGGAAACGAAAACGCTGACGTTCCGCATGGTGGATCGCAATGCCATGGGTTTTGAACATGGCGGTGGCAAGGTCGCCTATAATGGCAAGGCCGCTATTCCCTATGGCGCATTCCGCTACAAGGGGCCTTGCCCTCCAGGCGGTTCCCATAACTATTCGTGGACGGTGAAGGCGCTCGACGCCAGCGGCAAAACGCTTGCCGAAGGCAAAGCAGCGAAGATGTTCCCGTAAGGACTTCATCGTGTGCCAAGTGAAGCTGTTGACATGCGCCCGAAGCAGGAATAGCTAGACGGCATGAACAAAGCACTCATCAACACTCGGTCTTATTACGCCCCGCTCATATAGCGGCGGGTTTGCTTTGTCATAGTTCAACCGCTGCATTGCCAGCGGTTGAGTTTCAAGGACAGCACCTCTGGCCATGCGGCCCTAAAGAGGTCAGTCCATGTCTCGCGACAACAATCAGCATATGAAAATTGGCATTATCGGCTTTGGTGCATTCGGGCAGCTTATCGCCCGTCACCTGAACCCGTATTTCCAGTTATATGCTTACGATCCTGCCGCAGACCTTGAACGGACAGCGCTGATGCATGGCGTCACCCTGACCTCTCTGGAAGAGGTCGCCCTCTGCGATATCGTCATCCTTGCAACGCCGGTCGCAACGCTTGACCGCGTGGTGGAAATGATCGCCCCGCATCTGCGCCCCGGTGCGCTTGTTCTCGACGTCGGCTCGGTCAAGGTCGGCCCCGCCGATACCATGCGGCGCGGCCTGCCTGCGCATGTCGATATCGTCGCCACACATCCGCTCTTCGGTCCGCAGAGTGCACGCGACGGCATAACAGGTCTGAAAATCGCCGTCTGTCCCGTACGCGGCACGCGGTTCCACCGCATTGCTGCTTTCCTGAAAAGGGAACTTGCGCTCGATGTCATCATAACAACGCCGGAAGATCATGACCGCAAGGCGGCAATGGTTCAGGGGCTGACGCATCTGATCGCCAAGGTTCTGGTGCAAATGGAGCCGCTACCAACCCGCATGACAACGAAGAGCTTCGACCTTCTGATGCAGGCGGTCGGCATGGTCCGTCACGATGCGCCGGAAGTGTTTCAGGCCATCGAACATGCCAATCCCTATGCTCCGCAGGTGCGCAGACGTTTCTTCGAACTGGCAGATCGGGTCAATGCGGAACTGGCGCGGCCCGATCCGGTCATAACGCAAAACCGGGCCGCAGAGGTGGCTACAGGGGCATTTCGGAAGTCTGCTTGACCGTCTGGCTCGGTACGTCGGTCTTCAGGTTCTGAACGCCCTTGATCCGGCTCAGATATTCCGACTGGAAGCGGCGGTAATCCTCGATATCCGCCGCAACCACCCGGATCATCGCATCATAATCGCCGAGCATGAAATAGCATTCGAGCACCTGCGGCAGCTTCAATATCTCCTTGGCGAAGGTCTGCAGCGTTTCCTCATCCTGCTGGTCCAGCCGGATGCGCGTGAAAAAAGTCAGCCCCTTGCCGACCTTGGCCGGGTTCAGGACCGCAACATAACGGTCGATCACGCCCGCCTCTTCCAGAAGCTTCACCCGCCGCAGGCATGGCGAAGGCGAAAGACCGACCTCGCGCGCGAGATCATTGTTGGCAATGCGACCGTCGCGCTGCAGTACGCGTAGAATCCGTTTGTCAATCTCATCCAGCTTCATTGGCGCTCAATTCCATTTATGCCAATCTTATTGGCATTCCCTGCCAAATATTGATGCATAAGGGCATAATTCGCAACCAAATTGCTCGCGAAATTGGATATAGTCGCGAAACTTCTCAAGCAAATATGCAAGAGACTGAGCAAGGGGCGGTTGTTAATCAGCGACGAGCCAACGGGAATTTTATGGATATTTCACAGGCCTATGTGCCTCGAAAAAGCAGATCCGGGCGCGGCTCGGAATTCCGTCGCGGGGCCGCAGCCGGTCTGCCGGTTCTGCTTGGCATTATTCCCTATGCGCTGGTTCTGGGCGCGCAGGCCGCGCAAAAGGGCCTCAGCGTCATTGAAGTCCCCGTGATGACCGGGCTGAACTTTGCAGGCGGATCGGAATTCGCGGCCATCCAGCTCTGGACCTCGCCGCCGCATGTCCTCCTGATTGTTGCGATCACCTTTCTGGTCAACAGCCGCCATCTGCTGATGGGCGCGGCTCTGGCGCCCTTCATCCGCCATCTGCCCAAGCGCAAGGCTTTTGCGAGCCTGTTTCTGATGTGCGATGAAAGCTGGGCGCTCGGCCTTGCGGATGCCAAACGTCGCCAGTCGAAAGGCGTCAATCCGGCGCTGAGCCTCACCTTCTATGCCGGTGTGGCCATACCTTTCTACCTCGCCTGGGTCGTCTTCACGACGCTGGGTGCCGCCTTCGGGCCGATGATGGGAGACCTGCGCCCCTATGGTTTCGACATGGCATTCCCGGCAGTGTTTCTGGTGCTGCTGGCGGGCATGTGGAAAGGTTTTGCGGCAGCGCGCCCGTGGCTGGTCAGCCTTGTAGTGGCCGCGCTGACCTATCTCACCATTCCCGGCGCCTGGTATGTCGCCGCCGGTGCCTTGTCCGGTCTTGTTGCAGCCTATCTGCTGGCAGGTGAAGAATGATCGATCCATTAGCTGTTCTGACCATCGTTCTGATGGCAAGCGTCACCTATCTCACGCGGATCGGCGGCTATGTGCTGCTGCGCAACCGCACGCTCAGCAAGCGTGCGACGGCGGTGATGGAAGCCGCGCCCGGCTGTGTTCTGATTTCGGTCATCGCGCCCGATTTCGTGTCCGACAAGCCTGCCGACCTGATCGCGCTTGCAATCACGATCTTCGCCGCAACGCGCTTTTCCATGCTTCCAACAGTGCTGATCGGCATTGGCGCGGCAGGCG
>WPCJ01092909.1_pt1 | contig 11425 bp, 5 predicted proteins | sample 5399831 | NCBI WGS metagenome assembly WPCJ01 (sample SAMN12869470, study PRJNA574797) | sludge metagenome | isolation source: wastewater treatment of pH10 | place: China:Beijing | collected 2019-05-20 | reverse complement strand
TGCCGCGGCGCCCGGCAATTCCGGCGTCGGCGCCATCGACGATGCCACCATGGGCGGCGCGACGCCGGGCACGGCGCGCCCATGGATCGGCGCTCTCGGCAGCTATGGCAAGCTTAACGGCGACGGCAACGCAGCGGCGATCGAGTGGAGCACCGGCGGGCTGGCGCTGGGCTATGAGAACGAGGTCAATCTCGGTGGCGGCACCGGCTTCGGCGGTGTGGCTTTGGGCTACCAGCACGGCCAGGGGATCGTCACCGCCCGCAATTCCGAAACTGCATTCGACAGCCTCTCGGCCGCCGCCTATGGCGGCTGGAGCGATGGCGCCACGACGCTTGTCGGCGCGCTCTCGGTCGGCACCGCCCATGTCGCCACCGACCGCACCATCGCGGTGGGCGGCAGCAGCACCGTCGCCAATGCCGATTACTGGGCGCAATCGGCCAACCTGCAACTGGAAGCGTCGCATGCGTTCGAACTGGGTGGCGGGCTGAGCCTAGCGCCGCTCGGCACCCTGAGCGTCGGCTGGCTCGGCCGGCCCGGCTTCACCGAAACCGGCGCCGACGCCTTCAACCTCACCGCCGAGGCCAGGGACGATGTCTCCGCCGCGGCGGGTCTGGGGCTCGCGGTTGGCCAGCAGGTGGCGCTGGAAGCCGGCACCCTCGCCCTCGAGGCGCGCGCCCTCTACGAAGCGAGCCTCACCGACGCCAACACCACCGAAGCGTTCAGCTTCGCCGGCGGCACCGGCCCCTTCAGCATCAGCGGCGCCCCCGCCGACGCCAACTGGGTCCGCCTCGGCGCCGGGTTCGCCTTCGAGCTGCCCAACGGCCTGTCGCTCGGCGCCAACTATGACGGCCGCCTCTCCGCCAACGGCCAATCGCACCAGGCCAGCGCCTCGCTCGGGGGGAGTTTTTAGAGGACAGGCGGCCTGTTCTCCTCCCCGACGGGGAGAATAACAGGTCGATCCCGGTGCCGCAGCGATCGCGCAGGCCTCCTGACTATTTCCGCGAACGCCAGACTCCGGTCGGAAATACGTCCAGCATGCCCGTCTTTGTCGCGATTGTGGACAAGTTTCGAAGGTCGTTGCAATTGAGGCGAGCGAAGAGACACTATTTCTGCAGCTGAGAACTCAGTTGTGCGGACCACCCACCGCCAACTGACCCGTTAGTCTGTGGAGAATGCGCTTGTGTCTTCGCACGATTTCACGCATCGCGATCATTCTGGTATTTCTTTGCTCAGCGGCAACATGGACCGCCAGCGTCTGGGCGCAGACCACCCTCTCCCCCTCGCAAGCTGACAGCCAGCTGCTGCGCCAGTTCCTATCCGCCGCCAGCATGGACGCCGATACCTCCGAGGCGGACGTGTCGGATGCGCTGCAACTGGTGGTTGAGCGGACCGAGCTTGCCGAAGAACTGCTGCAGCTGCTGCAATCGGCTGCGCCCGATACCGCGCTCACCGCCTTTGCGCCGATCGGCTGGCGGGCACTGCCGGCAAAGCTGTGTGCGGCAGTGGGGCTGGATCTCGGCCGCTGCGTGAGCCTCGACTGCTTTATGGGTTCCACTTCGACACCTGGCCTCGATCTTGCAGCTCAGTGCAAGCTGACGCCGGAACTGCTTGCCGCCCACGCCAATCCGCCCTTCCCGCCCGACATGACGACCTTCGGGAGCTGGCTGCAGTCGATCCCGCGGGACGGCATGGTGGCAGACGTCGCCGACCCTCTGTCGCTGGGACGCTTGCCGATCAACGACAAGATGGTTGAGGCCAAGGGCACACTGCATGTCATCTGGCCCGCTCTGGTCGCCGAGGTGATCCGCCTCAGGGAGCAGGAAGGGCGCCCTCAACTGGCTCTCACCGAGATGCAGCCGCTGCTGCTCGGGGTCATGCGGGCGGAAGCGGAGCGTGCCGCCACCGCCGCACAGGTGGTTGCCGTGGCCCGGCTGTGGACAGCGCTGCCCGCTTCGGCGTCGGGCTATCTGGCCCGCTCGCCCAAACTGCTGCAGGCTATCAAGCAACTCAGCAGCGACGCGGCCGAAATCGAGTCCGCCTTCAAAGCCGCTCCGGTAGTCCCTCGATTGCCTGACACGGTCAGCCCGGCCATCGCGCGCGGCGGCGCGGCACTGGCTGAGCTCAGGGATGAGCTTACGACCCTCGTCGCCTCCCTGCCGGCGCTCGCCGCGACCGACGCCATCGAGGTCGTGGCCGATGCCGCCTGCCCCGCAACCGACGAGGCCACCCTCGACATGATCGCCGAACGGCCGATCCAGGTGACCGGCGCCGCCGATGGCGAGGCCCGCTTCAAACTCGCACTGCGCCAGCTCGAGCGCTCCGAGGATGGAGCGATAACCGCGGAACTGGCGGCAGTGATCACTGCGCCGGTGCGTGAGGTATTCGATGCCGACAAGAAGCTGGCGGCGCAGGCCGACTGGAAGTGCCTCGCCGAACTGCAGCAGATCTTTCCGCTCGGCGTCACCATCAGCCACCTGCGCGAGGTCGAGGGAAAGCTGCGGCTCGAGGCTCCGCCCGGCACCCTGGTGCAGCGCACCAATGTCGACCGCCTGCGCGAGGGCCTGTCCAACCTGTTGAACCGGGTCGACGCGGTGCTGCCGATGCCGCGCTCGATCGAGCTGATCGCGGCGCGGCTCGAGTTCTCGGCCGATCTCCGCTCTGTCACGCTGCTGACCACGGCGGAGGTACCGCTGGTCGGGCGGCGGCACGAGGCACGCGTGCCCCTTGTCGTCGACGGCAAGCTGCAGAGTGAGCCTGATATCGCGACGCTACTCGATCTGAACGGGCTGGTTGCAGCATTCAATGCCGAGCTGAGTGCCAAGGCCGGCGGGCGCAGCGTCAGCCTCGGCCCGCTTACCGCGGTGCTGCGCAGCGTCTCCATCGTGCCGCCAGAACGCCAGGACAGCGCCAACTGGCTGGAAGCCAGGGCCGAGCTGAGCGCCGGCACGCTGGGGCTCGGCAGCATCGATCTGGTGGTGGCCGAGGGTGACACCCCCAAGATCGAACTGTCCGGCGACCTGACCCCGGCGTTTCGCGCCGCGCTTGCCGGCGTGATCGCTACACAGCACGCGCTGGGCGAGCAGATGCGGGCGCATCTCGACCAGCTCGCCGGCGACGCCGAACCTTTCATAGCCGCCGTCTCGAAGGCGCTGCTGATCCAGCGCGTGGCGATGAAAGATGACCAGGTTCTGCTGACGCTGGGCCTCGATATCGGCCAGCTGACCGGCGGCGATACCGAACTGATCGAGGTGACCGGACCGCTGCAGCTGGGCAATGGCGATCTCGGCCTGCCCCCGCTTTATGCCGAGCTCGTCAGCAAAGCGGTCGCCAATGGCAAGGCCTGGATAAACCTTGCCGCGCAGCGGCTGGACGCAGCGGCGGGCCAGCTGATCGACGCCGAGATCGACAAGGCGATGCAGGCCATCAAGGAGAGCGCCGCCACGGTGGGGCTCGGCCTCGAGTTCTCGGCGCGCCAGGTCGACGGCAACAGGACGCTGAAGGTGAGCGCCTTCGGCGAGAGCGCCACCATCGAACGGGTGCGGATCGCTGCCGCGCCTCCGGCGGTCGATTTCAGCCAGGCTGACCTGAAGGACGAGGATAAGCGCCGGCTCAGCGCCATGGTGGTGAGCCAGGTCAACAGCTGGCTGCCGCTCGCCTTGACCGCCTGTGGCGCCTCGCGGGTGACGGTCGGCCCAAGCGGCATCGTCATGGAGCTGAGCGTCGAAACCAGCCTCCTTGGCTGCATCCCGCTGCCCGGCGTCGCCTTCGACGGGGCGCGGCTGCGGATCGACGAGAAGGCGACGGTCGCGGCGATCGAGGCGGTGCTGTCGAACAAGCTCACCGCGCTGCTGCCCAGCGATGTGAGCGAGTATGTGACCGGGATCGCCATCTCGGCTGCTGAAGGCACGTTGGTCGCTACCTTCAATGCACCTGTCCCCGGCCTCGGTTCGAGCCTCGCTGGCACCGCTAAGCTGAACCTCAAGAACGGCAAGGTCTCGATCCATATCGACGATAAGGACACCCTGTTCAACGCGGCCTTCAAGCAGGTTGCAGGCGCCCTGGGCGGCGATTTCTCGGTGGAGCTGATCCCCGGTCGCGTCGGCCTGCGCGCTTCGGGTAAAGTCGATCTGGGCATTACCGCCATCGGCGTCGACGGCATGGAGCTGACGCCCAAGGGCGTGTTCATCCCGGAAGTTCGGGTGACCTTGCCATTGGGTATAGTGGCCGGACCGTTCACCGTTTTCCCGGTCGAGGTGCGGGCTCGGGTGCAGCGCCCCTATGCCATCACCCTGATCGGCGATGTCGGCCTTGGCGGCACCACCTCAATCCTGATGCTCAGGGCCAGGTTCGGCTTCGACAACATTCCGCCCCAAAAACTCACCGTCGGTGGCTCGCTGATCATCGTGACGGTGCTCGAACTGCTGCGCGCCGAGGCCGTGCTCGACCTCGACCGCCGGATGATCGACGGCACCTCGGAGACCGTCGGGCTGCTCAAGGCGCTGATGCCGATGAAGCAGACCATGCATATCGACGAGCACGAAGCGCGGATGACGGCGACCGCGACCATCCTCGGCATCGATATCGACGGCAAGGGCCGCATTGTTTTCGACAGCAATCCCGACCTCAGCATGCAAGGCACGATCGATGCCGGCAGCCTCGCGCAGTTCTCGGCGACGCTCGACACCGACCTCTACCTCACCGACCCCCGCGCCGGGGTATCCGGCAGCGTCGATTTCAAGCTCGGCGATATCAGCTTCGACGCCGAAGCGACGTTGCGGCGGGTGCGGCTGCGCGCCGAGGTGATCGGCATCAAGGCGTCGCTGACCGTGCCGACGCTCGCCGGCGTCGACCGCAGCATCATCAAGGCGCTGTTCGAGTTCCTGCTGCACCCCAGCATCGACCTTGAGGCGCTCGCCAAGCTCAATATCAATGTGAGCCCGCGCAGCGGTTCGGGCGGTGATGGCGTCGGCGGCGGCGACGGCGATGGTGGTGACGACGGCAATGGCGGTAACGGCCAGGGTGGCGGCGGCACCCAGGCGGGAGATTCCGAAGTCAAGGGCGGCACGCCGTTCACACCGATCCCTGGCTCGTACCCGGTCGGGACCATCCCGTCCGAATGGCAGCAGGCCTGGCTGCAGGGACCGGCGGGCTATTGCGAAGCGCTCTATCGCGGTAGCGAGATCAAGTGGTTCGACAACGAGAGCGTGCCCCAGGCAGTGGCGGCGTTCAAAGCCAATGGCGGCCCGCCGCGGGTTTACCTCGGACGCAGCGGTGAAGCCTACCCGCTCTTCGACGACTGCAAGGACAAGCGCGGCGAGCGCCAGGGTGCGGCGACGACCCTCTACTTCCCGGACGGGGCGACCCCGGTCTCCTGGACGCAGGGACATCAGGAGGTGGTCGAGCAGCCCTGGGTGCAGGCGGTGGTGCAAAAGATCGACGGCCGGATGCCGACCAGGGCGGATGGGGTCTCCTCTACCGCGGCAAGTGTCCTGCGCTTCATGGTCGAGAACCAGCTCCAGGACGAAAGCCTGGTGCGCCGCTTCGTGCTCACGAACGGCAGCGTCTTCTGGATGGCGCATAACGGCGCCGGCCGGATCCTGGTGCTCGATCCGACCCACACCTACCTGTCCCTGCACTATGAACCCGATGACCCGATCGGGTTGTGGCTCGCCACCATCATTGCCGACGATGCCGGCCATGCCGCGCTGCGCGACAGCCTGCTGCCCATTCTGTTCCGGGGTACCCAGCCGGTGGTGCTGCATGCGAGCGGCGAAGCGCCGCCCGACCGCCTGCTGGTGGCGCTGCGCCTCGCCGATGACAACCAGGTGGCGCTGCCGTTGAAGCGCGTCCCCGATCAGCTTTGCGCCGATGGCGTGCCAGCCGCAGGGCCGATCCTCTCCGGCCTGTGGGACCCCGATGGCCCCTATGGCCCGGTGATGGAGGAACTGATCCAGCGCGGCGCCGACTGCCGGTTCTGGACCGAAATCCAGGTGGTGGGTGAGGACGATGCCGTGGCCGACCGCGTGCTGCTGATCCGCAAGGATGCGGCGGAGTGGAGCATTCAATTCGTCGATCGGCTGGCCAGCACCTGCATGCGCAGCGGGCTCGACTCGGCCCGACTGCGCGAGGCGCTGCAGCAGTTTGTCGATCTTGGTGCCATCGACCAGGCCCAGCGCGACCAACTGGTGAACGATGGCCTCGGGCTGGTCCGCGAGGCGATGGCCTCCGGCGAGCCCAACTGGCGCGAAGCCGGCTTTCCCTTCAACCCACTATTGCTGGCAACCTGCGGAGCCGTCTGATGGCGCTATCTACTGGTGCAAATGCCCTGTTTCGGCAGCGCAATCTCTTCGATCTGCGCGCCGAACCGACGATTATCGCCTGCGTCTCGGGGCTGATCCTCGCGTCACTGCTCTACCTGCTGGTCATTCACAAGCTGAACGACGACCTGGCCAACGCCATTGCCGGCAACGATGTGCTCAGCGTGGTGCTGAAGACCTCGCCGTTCTACCCCGAGCCCAAAAGTACCGGCGGGGGTGGCGGGTCCGTTGCGCCGACTCAACCAGCCGGCGGTACGGCGGCGGGCGCGGCAAATACGGCGCTGGCCGCCGAGGGTGAAACCAACGATCTCGCGCTCGGCATCTGGATCAGATACCTGAAGCTGGCCGCCGCCGATCAGAACATCGGCGAAATCCTCGACGACGAGCGGTTCGGGCTGTTGCAAGCGGCGCTGCGCACCGGCGACTCCTGCCCGGTGGAAGGCCAGCCGACCGGCCGGCCCGAGCCGCTGGCCATCCCTACGGTGGACCGGCTGATCAACCTGGCGCGGTTCCTCGGCAATACCGATTGCGCCGATAACCTTGGCAATGATGGCCGCAACGGCATTGCTGCCGGCCTCGTCCGGCAGATCGCCGGGCTGGAGCCGCTGCCGGCGCATGGTGGGCCGTGCGCCACGGCGCTGCACCCGATCCTGATCTGGCGGCTGGTCACTGGTGGAGCCCCCGTGGCGGTGCCTTCCGGTTGCGCCAACTACCTGTTTCCGGTGTCGGCGGTGTCGGGCCGCCAATTGGTGACCTGGCTGTTCGAGCAGAACGCCGTCAACCAGAACGTCACCACCGCCGCCCTCGAGGACCGCCAGGCCAAGGCCCTGGTGGCGAGCGCCAAGACCCAGTGGGATCAGGCAGTGGCTGCGACTGGCGAAGCCGCAGCTGCGCGCGATGCCGCGAAAACCGCCGTGGAGGGCGCCCCTGCCGGCACCCCCCCGCTGCCTGAGGGCAAGGCAATGGATGTCTTCGTCGCGGAGCTGCAGGCCGATCTCGACGGCAAGCAGGCGCGGGTAGACGAACTCGGCGCCGCCGAGGCGAAGGCCAAGGAAGCTCACGCGTTAACGGTAGCGGCAGCCACCCAGCTCCAGGCAAAATCCGAGGCCAAGGAAACGGCGCGCTCGCGGCTGATCGACCTCTACGGCACCCGCACCGCCAACGACGCCAAGCTGGGGCTCGAGGACGAGCAATTGCGGGCCATCGAGGATTTCGCCATCGGCCTGATTGCCGCCATCGATACCGACCCGGCGGTGTCTTCGGCACGGCGCTGGCTTTCAGCCTATCGCGGTCCGGAGCAGTTCTGCATCTTTGCCCTGTTCTTCATCACCCTGATGCTGGTGGGGGCGCGTTACCTCGCCTACCGGCGGAACAGCAGGGACGTCGACGGCGCGGTCGCGATCATCGAAGGGCTGCAGCTCCCGACCCCGCCGGCCGGCGGGCTGCTCACCAAGGCGCAGCAACTGGCGCTGGCCGATGGCCGGCTGAAGACCATGCACGGCGCCAACCTGCATGCGATCTCGACCACCGCCGTCCCCCGCACCGAGCTGACCACCGACATGGTACGGGCGACGCTGGCGGACCTGTCGCAATTACGGCTCTATGGCCTCAGCGATGAGCGCACCGAACAGGTCGCCGTCGATCTCAAGGACAAGGTCAGCGCCTCGCGCACCATCATCGACTGGTGCATCGCCACGCTGCCGGCCCTGGGCTTTCTCGGCACGGTGCGCGGCATCCTCGATGCGCTCAGCGGCGTCAGCGGCCTGACCCAGGGCGACGCTGCCGCCCGCCTGCAGACCCTGCTGCAGGTCTCGGGTTCGCTCGGCCTCGCCTTCGCGACGACACTGTTTGCCCTGCTCGGCATGCTGGTACTGTCGTTTCTCGATGTGCGCCAGACCAATGACGAGCGCTCACTGATCGATGAGTTCCGCGACTACCTGACGGACCGGGTGTTGCCGTGAACTTCGACGAAGAACGCAAGATCGTACGGCGCGACTCGTTCACGCTGAGCATGGTCGACCTGTTCGGTTGCGGCTTCATCGCCGCGACCTTCCTGTTCATCTTCAACATGCTGCAACCGCAGCTCGATGCCGCCGAGCGCAGTGGCTCGATGGCCGCCCAGGCCGAACGGGGCAGCCTGGGCACTGGCGACGGCGGCCCGGTTATCGTCGCCATCCGCTCCACTCGGCCCCTCGCCGAGTTCGAAGTGCCGTACACGCGCGAGGGGGAGAGCTATCTCTATGAATACCTGCTGGCCGACTCGGCGGCGGAGCGCTGGCCCTATCATCGGGTGCTGACGCCCGCGGTGGACGCCCCCGCAGGCGATGTCACCGTCCGCTTCACCCTCGGCAACCAGGTCGCAACCGCCAGCGTCCGTGGCTGGAGCGATGCGGTCCCGATCGATTTCAGCTTCAGCGTCGACAGCGGACTGCGCGCCAGTGTCGACCGGGATTTTGGCCACCAGGTCGAGGTCGAGCTGTTGCCGCGCCGACCCGGGAACGCCGCCTATGTCAGCCGCTATGCGTTCTTTTCCGATGAGGTGTTGCTAGGCGCGGTGTCCTGGCTGGGCGATGTCGACAGCATCGTCCTCAGGCGCGGCGATCAACCAAAGCTCAAGGCAAAGATGGCGGATCGCAGCGCCGATTGCAGCCTCGTGGTGCAGGAACAGGAGATTGGCGACCTGGTGTTCTGCGGCGCCACGCCGCCCGACTGGCTGCTTCCCGATTTGTCAGCCGAGCAGTCGCAGAGCGCCTCGGTGATGCTGCCCGGGGCCTGTGTCGGCGGGACCTTGCCGGCGGGCGCGCCCTGCGCCGCTACCGTCGAGGACATCTGCCAGCGCCTCGGCGCGACCACCTGCGGCTCGCTGCGCGACGCGATGCTGATCGGGGGGCCAGCGTGACCGACACAGCGGGAGCGCCCGGTGACGCCGTGGGCATCGAACCGCAGCGCGCCCGCCTGCGGATGCGTGGCAAGAAGCGGCAATCGTCAATGCCGGCGCTGCGCAAGAACGCCGCCATCCTGTCGATGGTCGACCTGTTGTCCTGCGCCTTCGGGGGCGGGCTGTTTCTCTTCATGCTGACCGCCGCGCCATCGGAACTGGCCAATGCCGCACCGCCGTCGGCGACGAGCTTTGCCTTCCTCAGGATCACCCTGACCAGCAACGCCGCCCGTCCGCTGGTGGTGCTGCAGCGGGCCGATCGCGGGGATGATCCCATCCTGATCGACGACGCGCGCTGGGCTGGCAACTCGTCGCGGCGCCTCGTCGATGACCCGCATGCCGGTGGAGCCCGGCCCAAGGTGTGGACGATCGGTGCAACGCCCTGGGATGTGCTGCCGCCGGGAACGCTGCAACGCCCGCTGCTGCTGCAGCTCGAGGCGCCGATCGGCGACTGGTGCATCAGATTTGGTCTGTCCGACAATGATGAACATGCCAGGACCCCCTCAGGCGCCTCCATCGATGCGGTGAAGGTTGCAATCTATCAGGCCGAGGGCACGGGATACGCGTCGGTTGATACGGCCGCCTTCCAACCCCTCAGCACCGTGGCGGAGCCGGGCGCCATACCCCGGCTTGCCTCGGCGTGCATCCCGATCAGTTTCGTCGCCCCAGCCGACGCCGCGCCGGCCACCTAGCCGTTGCATCACCCCGACGAAGGTCTGGGCCCCGGCTTGAGATGCTGCGGCGAACTCAGGCGCCGGATCGGGCTTTACAGCTCGCCGTTGTCCACTGCCGTCTGCACCTCGGACCAGGACTTGACGATGCGGGTTGGCGAGACGATCTCGGTGTTGGCGAACTGCTGGAAGTAATCTGCGGCACGCTGCTGCATGGCCACCCACAGCGCGTGCGCACCATGGAGGACATCCTCCTCGCTGGTGAGGAGGAGCTCCGCTGCATTGAGGTTGGTCCGATCAACCGCTCGGATGAACAGTTCGCCCGCGCCATCGGGCAGGACGCGGAACCCAAACTGCCGATTTCCTGAAACCGGGTGGGCCCCGCCATCGCCGCTATCCACGGTAATGGTGCTGAACGTCCACGTGGTCCCGGGGGTGCGGGTCACCATCACCGCCGCCAGTTCGTGACCGAAGCCGAACGGCGTTTCGACCTTGAAAATCAGGATGCTGCCCAAGCCTGGGCCCTTGCCCTCAAAGAAGTCGTTGTCGCCATCGGGATAGGGACTGACGCTGGCAAGCGCCGGATCTATGAACTCGGGGAAATGCGACCAGAACATCTTGAAGATGGCGTCGCCATCGACCGTAGGGTTCGACAGCCGAATGGCATACTCGTCGAAATTGACCAGCGTACCCGGCGCATCAGCGATCTGCTGGATGGTGAAATAGACATCCGAAAAGCCGTTGAGCTGGCGCGACGTCACCATTTCGCTATCGGTCGGATCGAGATGAAACAAATCCGACCACGCAGAAAGCTCCCCCGCTCCCGCCTGTCCCGTCGACAGCGCCACCCCCAATGCGGAGCCGCCTACAAGCAGCGCGCGGCGCGAAATGCGATGATGATCCACTCTGCGACTCCCCTTTATTGCATCCTCGAGCAATGAAAGCCGTCACTGCCCGATCCAACAACAACAAGCACAGCGCAGTCGACTTCACAACAAGACAATCAACTGACAGGTCTTTTGAATATCACCTGACACCATACAGTAACGGATGGGGTGCCGGCGACGGGGTCAGGCAACCATCACGATTGGTCGGCATGGGGGCGGTGTCAGAGCTCCGTCTTCAAGGGCAGTGACCGCAAGTTGCCGCCCTAGGCACCCGACGCTGCCTGACATCACCGCCAATCCCGCAGCTTCGCCGGCGGCACCGGCCCCTTCAGCATCAGCGGCGCCCCCGCCGACGCCAACTGGGTCCGCCTCGGCGCCGGGTTTGCCTTCGAGCTGCCCAACGGGCTGTCGCTCGGCGCCAACTATGACGGGCGTCTCTCGGCCAACGGCCAGTCGCACCAGGCCAGCGCCTCGCTCGGGGGGAGTTTTTAGGGGCGGGCGAAGCAAGCAGAGCCCGCGCATCGCGCTGCCGGCGCCCCCAGGAGATCGGAGGGGCGCCGGCTGCGCTTGTCGCAGAGGTCAGCCCGCGACGGTACCGTCGGTCGTCGCCGG
>WPCJ01351383.1_pt1 | contig 11437 bp, 11 predicted proteins | sample 5399831 | NCBI WGS metagenome assembly WPCJ01 (sample SAMN12869470, study PRJNA574797) | sludge metagenome | isolation source: wastewater treatment of pH10 | place: China:Beijing | collected 2019-05-20 | reverse complement strand
GATAGTACACCGGACCGATCTTTGCCGCGCCGACCAGCAGGTCTGGAGGCAGGCTGCTTGCGCCCGCACCGCCCCAGATGATGATGATCATCTCCTGCAGCATGATGGCCATCGCAAACAGCGCTAGCAGCAGATAGTTGTCGTCATCGGGATTGGAACCGTAGAGGTGGCGCAGAACACCCCGCTCCAGCAGCGCACCGAGCATGGACATCAGCAGCGGGGCCAGCAACAGGGCCCACCAGTAGGAGCCGGTGATCTGGATGATGCTGTAAGCCGCATATCCGCCAAGCGCGAACAGGGCGCCATGGGCGAAATTCGGGATGTTCAGCATGCCCAGGATGAACGTCAGCCCGAAAGCGGTCATCGCGTAGAGCGCGCCGGTCGTTAGTCCGTTCAGCAGCTTTAGATACAGGAGATCCACGGTATCCGTCCGATTTGTGTGCGGGGCCGCATGTCGAGCGAGCGGCCGCCGCAATAGAGGTAAGGTGCCAGATTTTCATCGCGTAGGAAGAGGGCAACAGAGCGCTGCCCTTCCTCTTGCGGCTTGACTACAGTGCGCCCATGTCCTTGCACCCCGGAACATCGGCCGGAACGTCGCCGCTATGGGTATCGACAATGCGCGCGAGGTCGAACTTGTTTTCGACTTCGTTGGGAGACTTGCCCTCGGTCACGAAGAAAGGACGATAGGCCTGATGGTTATCGGCACCAATGCGGGTCGGCCCAACCACCGTATCATTGCTTTCCCAGCCTTCCAGAGCTGTCACCAGATCGGCCGGGGTGAGGCCTTCGGCCTTGGCAAGGCCCTCCAGAATGAGCTGCATGGTGCCGTAGCCGCTGCCTGCGGGGTAGCCCGGAGCTTCATCGAAGCGTTCAATGTAGCGTTCGGAGAAGCTCTTCGCGATCGGGTTGTCGATCGTGTAGTAGAAGGCAGAGCCAATGACCACGCCCTGGGTGATGCTCGGATCGAGACGGATATAGTCTTCGATGCCGCTGCCCCATGGCACCAGAATCTTGGCCTGTCGCGACAGACCGAAGGAGTGTGCGGTGCGCAGGGCCTGAGCCGTGTCGAGGCCGAAATTATTGACCAGAATGACGTCGGGACGGGCGGCCGCGATCTCGCCCATGTAAGGGCTGAATTCACGCTCACCCAGAACATGACGCTGAGATCCGACGATCTCGATGCCAAGCTCTTCGGCGAATTTCTTTTCCAGTTCCTCAAGCGTCCAGCCGAACGAATAGTCGGAGGTGAGCATATACCAGCGCTTGGCGTCCGGGTTTTTCTTCGCCACGTATTTCATGGTGGCTTCCACGCCCGCATGATATGGCGGCGCCCACTGGAAATTATACCTGTGGCACGGCAGCGGACCACCGCTGAAGCAATGCACGCGCTTTTCACGCAGCGCCAGCTCAGAAACGGCTGCGGACACATCGTCAGCCCACGGGCCGGCGATCGCCACCACGTTTTCACGCTCAATGGCCTCGGAGACGCGACGGGTTGCGGTACCGGCATCGCCGGCGCTGTCACGCGAGATATAGTTGATTTTGAGACCGGTGGAGCGCTGGTTGAAATCCTCGATGGCCATTTCCTGGCCGCGCTTGATGCGTTCGCCATCGGCGGCATAAGGCCCGGTCAGGGGCACGATGCCAAGAATGGAAACCTCGCCCTGTGCGGCCCGCGCAATGGAACCCATAAAGGGCATGGCGGACGTTCCGGCAAGAGCGGCTGCCCACTGCAGCAGCAATCTTCTGTTTACGTTCGGAAACATAGTACCTCCTGTTACACACGGCGGGCAGGCACGATCGCCTGGCGCTGCAGCGTCCTCAGACGCTCACTCCCAGATATTTGTTGACGGTGGCCGGGTCGGCGCTCAGCTCGGCGCTCGGTGCCTCAACGGCAATGCGGCCATTTTCCAGAACATAGGCGTATTCCGCGATCTCAAGCGCGATATCCAGCTTCTGCTCGACGATCAGCATGGACAGGCCGGTGGCGCGCAGACGCGAGAGCACTTCCAGCACGCGATCCACCATCACCGGGGCAAGCCCCTGTGAGGGTTCGTCAAGAAGAAGAACGGCAGGATCCAACATCAGCGCCCTTGCCACAGCCAGAATCTGCTGCTCGCCACCGGAAAGCGCTCCACCCGGTCTTGGCAGCAGACGAGTCACCAGCGGAAACTCATCGAGGACGCGCTCCATAGTCCAGCTCTGTCCCTTCCGCTCAGCAAGGGCCAGATTCTCCTGAGCGCTCAGATGGGTGAATATTCCGCGACCTTCCGTAACGCAGGCGATTCCGCGCTTGACGATCTGATCCGGCCGCAAACGGGTAATGTTCGTACCGTTCAGTTCAATGCTGCCACTGGTCGCGGTCAGCAATCCGGCTATCGTGCGGATGGTTGTCGTCTTGCCCGCACCGTTGCGGCCAAGCAGGGTCACAACCTGCCCTTTGCCGATGGACAAAGACACGTCGTGAAGAATGTGGCTCTTGCCGTAGGCGGCATTAACATTCCTGATGATAAGACCGGTCATTGCAGGGCCGCCTTTGCACGGGTGCCGAAATAGGCCTGCTGAACCTCCTGGTTCGAACCGATCTCCTCGGCCGTTCCCTCAGCCAGCAGCGAACCGAAATTGAGAACGCTGATACGGTCGGCCAAGCCGACCACGAGTTCCATATTGTGCTCAATGAGCAGAATGGTGAAATGCTCGCGCAGGGTCTTGAGGATGTCGACAGCCTCACGCAGCTCCGCCGTCGAAAGACCACTTGTCGGCTCGTCGAGCAGCAGGAGTTTGGGACGGCAGCACAGCGCAATCCCGATATCGATAAGGCGCTGGACGCCATAAGGCAGGGTCTGCGCCTCGCGTTCGGCAACCTGCTTCAGATTGAGAAGCGTCAGCGCTTCATCAACCAGCGCGCTTGCGGTATGGCTGGACGAACGCGGAACCACCGACCAGCCTTCGCCCGCCGCACGGGCTGCCGCAAGGCTCAGATTTTCCCGCACCGTGAGCCTGGGAAATATGTTCGTCCGCTGATAAGAGCGCGCGATCCCGAGCTTAACACGCTGCGCAGGTCCCAGTGCGGTAATGTCCTCGCCTCCGAAGCGGATGATCCCCCGGGTGGGTTTGTACACCCCGCTCAGGAGGTGAAAGAACGTGGTCTTGCCGGCACCGTTCGGGCCGATCACGACATGGAGGCTCTTCTCGCGCACCGCAAGTGACACGCCGGAAACGGCGTGAACGCCTCCGAAACTCAGTGAAAGGTCTTCCGTCGTCAGCAAAGGTCTACTCATCAGCTTTCTGGCAGTTTTCGCCGCTTTCAATGAGTTGAGCCGATAAAATTGTTCTCGTCAATCGATTATTAAATGATATAAATGATCTGAAAAATAGATCAAGTTGCTGGATACAAGGGAGGCTCGTCGCGCGTGTTTGGTCTTAGAGATGCAGAAATAGTCCGCGAAGTGGCACGCTGCGGCGGCTTTAGGGCGGCAGCCCAGAAGTTGCGTCTGTCCCAATCGGCGGTCTCGACCAGAGTATCCGAAACCGAGCAAAGACTGGGTGTGGAACTGTTTGATCGCAAACGGCACGGCGCGCGGCTCACCCCTATTGGCCGTCGCTTTCTCGATCAGGCAGAGAGGCTGATCGAAATGCGCGACCAGATCGCTGCGAGCCTGCTGCCTTCCTCTGGTTTCGCCGGAACGATCCGCATCGGGGTTGCCGAATCCATCGTCCATACACTTCTGCCCAACATGTTGAGCAGGATCAGTGATATGTTTCCCGATGCCCGGCTGGAACTGTCGGTCGACCTCTCGCCCGTGCTTGCCAGACGACTGATGGACGACGATATCGACATAGCCATACTGGTCAGTCAGCTGGTGCCTGTCGGGGCAATCGATGTTCCGATCTACAACTGCGATCTTGGCTGGTACGCCTCTCCCTCGATGACGCTGCCTAATGGAGTTCTCAGCCCCCGGGAGCTGGCTCAGTTCCCGATCGTTACGTTCCTGAAGGGCTCTCTGCCCTATGTCGAAGTCGAGCGGATATTTTCTGATCCCAACCTGCCCTCGCCTTTGCTGCACGGCTGCGCATCGCTTTCAACCATGATGCATCTGGTCATCGATTCCTTCGGCATCGGGTTGCTGCCTGCATCGTTCGCAGGTCCGGCCGTCGCTTCCGGCGCTCTGGTTCCGCTGAAGACATCGCCCGGCGCCAAAATCGACCGTCTGGAGTTCTCCTTCAGCCATTTGCGCGCCCGCAACAGCAATCAGATGGAGCAGATCAGGCTGTGCGCAGAGGCAGCCGCAACAGAATTTCGATCTCGAAAATAGATCAAATTATCAAATTTTGATCTATTGACGGAAACTTTTATGCATTTATGACTTGGCCCTCAATGACAGCAGGTCGTGGAGAACCTTGGTGACAAGCGGTATCGGCAACATTGAGATCGACCCCAGACTGATGACGCCCGCACAGGTTCGCGGACGTATCAGAAATGGACAACTCCCTGTTCCGACAGCAGGATTTTCCGACGGCTACATGCAGGGCAATCTTGCCATCCTGCCCGCCGCGCACGCTGGCGATTTCATGCGTTACTGTCTGCTCAATCCCAAAAGCTGCCCGGTTCTGGCTATCGGCCAGCCGGGCAATCCGTCTTTGCCAGCGCTTGGCGACATCGATATCCGCACCGATATTGCCTTTTACCGGGTGTTCCGGAATGGCGTTGCCGAAGAAGAGACCGAAGATCTCGGTAAGCTATGGCGCGACGATCTGGTTTCCTTCGTTCTGGGCTGTTCCTTCTCGTTTGAAAGTGCCCTGACGCGCGCCGGCATCGTGGTTCCCCATATTGCAGCGGAGCGAAACGCGCCGATGTACATCACCAACATCCAGACCCAGGAAGCGGGTCCGTTCGGTGGCCCGCTCGTGGTTTCGATGCGCGCCTTCAGCCCCGAAGACGCGATTCAGGCCATCGTGCTGTCGGAGCGTTATCCGCTCGCCCATGGGGCGCCGGTGCATATAGGCGACCCGGGCCGGATCGGCATCGGCGATGTCCATCGCCCGGACTTTGGCGATGCGCCACTGATCGGTGAGGGGCAGGTTCCTGTGTTCTGGGCCTGCGGGGTAACGCCCCAGATGGCCATAGGCACGGCTAGGCCCGACCTCGCAATCACCCACATGCCCGGCTTTATGCTGGTGACGGACATGCTGGCGGAAAATGCTTCCCCCGGGCAGAGCCTTCGCCATCCGGGCTGGCCCGCAACTTCCCACGAAAGAATTTCATGACAAGCTTGCCTCTTACAGATGCCGGCGATGCGGTCGTGTCCGCGTCGCCCAGACAGGCCATCATTGCAGGATGGGCCGGTCGCAATGCGGAAGCCATTCAGCATCATATTGACGAACTGGGGGCCCTCGGCGTTCCCGCTCCTTCTTCGGTTCCGCTCTATTATCGGGTCAGCGCGAATCTTTTCACCACCGCTTCCCTTATCGAGGCGGTGGGTGCGGACAGTTCCGGTGAGGTTGAGCCGGTTCTGTTTCAGGACGGTGAGCGTCTGAAACTGGGCGTCGGTTCCGACCATACGGATCGTGCCCTCGAAGCGCATTCCGTCGCCCTGGCCAAACAGATATGCGCCAAGCCCGTGGCCCCGCAATTCTGGAACCTTGAGGAGGTCGAATCCCATATCGACCTGGTTGAGTTCAGGGCCTGGATCCGGGATGGCAAGGAACAGGAGTGGACGCTCTATCAGCAGGGAACGCTGGCGGATCTGCGTCCTTTGCATGAACTGGTCGCGGGTGCGCGTGCCACGCATGGCAGCGAGGTCTTCATCAATGGCACGATGATGATGTGCGGAACGTTCGGCGTCGTCTCCGGGAGCATCCGTCCGGCCCGCTACTTCCGTATGTCCATGCACGACCCCGTTCTCGGGCGGACAATCGAGCATCAATACGAAACGCTGAACCTGCCAAACATCGCATAGAGTTTTCCTTAAAGCATCTTGCAGCCAGATGGGTAACATCTGGCGTCGCATAAATGCAGCAAAAACAAAGAGATAGATCATTTCTGCGATTCAGAGAAAAGCAGAAGTGCTCTAAGGCGACCGATCCGGTCGTCTCACCAGCCAGCAATTGCATTGTGCGGGCATCCGAGCCAGTCTGGCCGGCGGGGCGTCACGCTCGTTATGATCCCGTTTCACAAACAGAGGTAAGCAATGGCAACCCCAGCGACCATCTCCAAACTGTCGGAAGATCTGGCGCGGGGCCGCACGACCAGCCGCAAACTGGTCGAGGAGTGCCTCGAAAAAATAGAAGCGGCCGACGGCGAGGGTGCGCGAACCTTCATTTCGGTCGATGCAGAGCGGGCGCGGACAGCGGCCGACGCCTGTGACAGCCTTCGAGAGGCCAACATCCCGACAGGCCCGTTCGCCGGTATCCCCATCTCCGTCAAGGATCTGTGCGACATCGAGGGTCAGGTTACGCGCTCCGGTTCCAGGGCGCTCGATGATGCTGGCCCTGCTGAGACCGATGCCGAAGCTGTCGCGCGTTTGCGGCGGGCCGGCTTCATTCTTATCGGCCGCACAAACATGACCGAGTTCGCCTATTCCGGACTCGGCCTCAATCCCCATTACGGAACACCGCTGTGCGTATGGGATCGGGATGCGGGACGCATTCCCGGGGGCTCGTCATCCGGCGCGGCCATTTCCGTAGCGGATGGCATGGCGCACGCAGCATTGGGTTCGGACACCGGAGGCTCCTGTCGCATCCCTGCTGCGTTCAACGGCCTTGCCGGCTTCAAGCCCACGGCACGGCGTGTGCCGCTGAAGGGTACAATCCCTCTGTCAGCTACACTGGATTCGATCGGGCCTATCGCGCATAGCGCCGATTGCTGCGCCCGGCTCGACGCCATCCTTTCCGACCAGCCTTTGCACCCCAGCACAGCCAATCTGCAGGGGCTGCGCATTCTGGCTCCCACGACAGTGGCGCTCGATGGAATGCAGGACAAGGTGGCTGCGGATTTCCAGGCAGCGCTGTCCAAGCTTTACGCCGCTGGCGCCGTGGTCTCGGAAGCGCCCTTCCCTGAATTCGCTGAAGCCTCAGCCCTGCTGGACAAGGGCGGGTTTTCGGCAGCCGAGAGCTTCGCCTATCACCGCGAACTGATTCAGCTAAAGGCTGAGCTTTATGACCCCCGCGTCCTCATGCGCATCAGACGGGGTTCGGAACAAAGCGCGGCCGACTACATTGGTCTGCTGAAATTGCGCAGATCGGTCATCGCGCGTGCGGCGCAACGCATGTCCGGCTATGATGTGCTGGTAATGCCAACTGTCCCAATTGTGCCCCCGCTGGTGAGCGAGCTCGCAAATGATGCGGATTACACTGCGATCAACCTTCTGGTCCTGCGCAACTCCACCTTCATCAACCTGATTGACGGCTGCGCCATCTCCCTTCCCATCCACGAGGAAGGAACCGCACCGGTTGGCCTTACTGTGGCGGGAATCGACGGAACCGATGCCCGATTACTGGCCGTGGCCGCGGCCATGGAGCCTGTCGTCGTTCGCTGACTTTATTCCTGCTCGATCGAGGTTGCTGCGAGCTGGGAACGGTTCTTGCTCTCACTTTTCCTAATATGGGGCTGAACCCCTGAAACACAGTCGAGGTCCATCGAGTCACATCACGCACAACCGATGCGGATGTGCTGTCTTCAATGCTGCTGGCGCCGAAATTCAGTGTGCCGTTATCGGGGGGCATTTGCAGGCTGAGCACGCGCAGAAGCGTCGTCTTGCCCGCGCCGCTTTTGCCGACGACGCTCAGAACCTCGCGCGGGGCAATCCTGAAACTGATATTTCTAATCGCAGCAATCCTGCCGCGCTTGCCGGGGGTGTTGAATGTCCTGCTGAGGTTTTCCACCTCGATCACAGGATAGTCTTTCAACCTCATCCCCGTTTCGGCCTTGCGCGATGCCCGTCAGATCACGCGCAGATATGGGCCGCCGCTGGTGACATCGTGCTGGATCTCCCGGGCGGACCGCAGGAATGCCGGCGACCGAAATCCAGTGCCACCGCCATCAGTTCCTCATCCACCTCGCCCTCGGTCAGATCAAGCAGAAACTCGTGACCTGCCTCTACATGATTTCTGCGCGACTGGTTGAGCAGCAACAGCAGCAACCGCTCGTCACGCGTCACCTCAGCCGCATAAGCGGTGTCGGCCATGTCGAGCGTTTGCAACCTGTCGCCTTTTATCCGCAGAAGCATATCCGAAATATGGGCGAGACATAAGCCAGTGGAAAGCCCCGTGCGCACGTCCCGGCGGGCTGCAGCGGCGCTGTAGAAAAAGCTCCGGTTGCATCTTTCGGGATTGCGACACGTTTCCACCAATCCCCGCACAAGCGGCAAAAGGGCCTGCTCATACGCATCGCAGCCGACAATGTTCAGGGGCGGCAGTTCAGCATGGCTGGGATCATGACTGCAGTTGATGCCATTGTCTTTTGATCATAGGCGCACGGCACTCGTTACCGACCGGCGAACAGAACACCTGAAGCAAACTGGCCGATCGCAAAGGACGTAGGGGCAATGAGGTTACAAAATCGCTAGTGTCAGGGTTGTAGAGTGCGGCGGGCCGCGATGCCGGCCCCAAGACAAAGCTACATGATAAGAAACGGGGCGATTGTCCGGCGTCAGCGCTAATGGGACCAAAGTGACTTAACTGAGAACGGAGGATTTCTGGTTCATCGTAGCCTTATCAAAGGAGCGAAGATGAGACAGAAATCCGGGACAGGGAAAGCACTTGCGGAACAGGTCATCAAGGACATCCGCCGTGCGACCCGCAAGCAGTATGGGGCGGAGGAGAAAATCCGCGTCGTGCTGGAAGGCATGCGTGGCGAGGATTTGACGGCGGTGGTGGCCGTCTTCCCTGAAGGCGATGGCGAGGCCCGCCGATATGACGTGCTACCCATGTTCTTCCTGCCGGAAGCGAACATCGCCACGAAGAGCGAAAAGGATCGGGCCGATGATGTGCGCTGGGGCCCCGATGGCTTCCTTACCCTCACGCCCGGCAACGTGGTGGACCATAGCGCGATTGTGGATCACGTCATTGCCCTCGGATAAAATCACGGTGTGCAGGAAATCGCGATCGACCGATGGAATTCGACGGCGGTGAATACGGCCCTTCAGGAAGAGGGCTTCACCATCAACCAATTCGGCCAGGGCTTCGCCAGCATGGCCGCGCCTGTCAAAGAGCTGAAGCGAGCGATCCTCACCAGGCATTTCCGGCACGGTGGCAACACGCTCTTGCGCATGTGCTTCGGCAACGTGGTGGCCGACAAGACGCGGCGGAAAACGAGAAGTTCACGAAGGAACGGGCGCGCGGGCGCATCGACGGTGCTGTTGCTGCCGCAATGGCCGTTGGCCGCGTCATCGCAAACGAAGTCACACCATCACCCTATGAGAGCCGAGAAGGCGGATTCCTCTTCATCTAAAGAGCAAGGCCATGCACCAAGTCAGTATCACCGGATTAAACCGGGTTTCGCATCCGAAGCCGAACAAGGGCGGCAACACCATTCTGGCATTCTTCGATTGCAAGGCGAACGGCTTGGCGCTGGCTGGATGCGCCTTCGTTCGAACACCGCGCCAGGCTTGACGGGATGGCCGCCGAAGCTCGAAGGCGCGGATGCGGCCCGCCGAAGTGTCGGCGTTGCAGATGAACAGCTTCGGAGTGTCATGGTTCGGCAGGCGCAAGCGTCCTATCGCGCCCTCGGCGGCACCGATGGCGAATGGATCAAGACATGGGACGAAGAAGAGACGGAAGAGGCCGACGAGGGAAAAGGGCTTCGCCGCTTCCTTTCGAATGGCGCGGAATAGCACGAATTTTCCGCCGCCCGCTTCCTATATGCTTCCTGTGAAGCTGAAAGGCAGTAGAGAAGATGATCTAAGGTCTTGATTTTATTGGCGCGCCGCACCGGGTGAAGATGACAACTACATCTACTCTATAGCCCTCTAAGGCGCGCTTTAGTGGGGATGCCTGAGGTCGAGGCTCTGGATGTGAACTTCCTGTTCATGAGTTTTCTTCGCTTGCGAAAAAAGAGGAGCGATCCCTTGCGTTCGAATCCCTCCCGTTCCGCCACTTCGGTATAAAACCGGGAACGCCGATTCCCGCCGTTTTCCCTCCCTTCGTCGCTACCAGCGTCCTCAACAGGATGTTTTTGTTTCCTTTGATGTAGATCGCATCGTCTGCGACCTCGACGTGTTGGGCGAAGGCCCGGACGTGTTCCCGCCGATAGCCGCCCTTTCCAAGCCGGAGACGGGTGCGTGCTTCGCTCGCCAGTTCCCGCACGGCTGCCCCCGTGAGGCGCTGGTGGGTTGAGCTTGCGAGCATAGCTTCGATCCGCGTGGCATCGGCACGCGCCTGATCCCGCAGCGCCGTGAGGCCCGCAATGCGCTCGCCAAGGGAGGATTCGGCCGGGTCGAGCGAACCGGCTTCAATGGCGTCGTAAAGGCGCTTGAGGCGGTTGTCGGCCTCGGCCGCGCGATGGTTCAACTCGGCGATATGCTGGCTGCGTCGCTCGACGCCTTCCTGCCGGCGATCCAGAAGCGAGGCGAGCACGTCTTCGATCCGGTCGGGGTCCAACAGCCTTTCCTCGATATGCGTCACGACCATGCGGTCGAGCTTATCCATCGGGATCGCACGACCTTTGCAGCCGGTTTCGCCCTGCCGCGCCCGGATCGAGCAGGCATAGTAGCGGTAGCGACCGTTCTTGCCGGTGCGCAGCGTCATCGCGCCTCCGCAGTTTCCGCAATGGCAAATGCCGGTCAGCAGGTTCGGGCCGCTGACGACGCGCGGCGGTGTCACCTTCGGATTGTTGATCTTCAAGCGGTTCTGCACGGCCTCGAATATCTCAAGGTCGATCAGCGGCGGCACCGGGACGATGACGATTTCTTCCTCGGGTTTCACCACACCCTTGTTGGAACGGCGATTGAAGCGATGCTCGCCGATATAGGTGCGCCGGGTCAGGACACGGTGAAGCTGGCCGATGCCCCAACGCCCGCCGTTGCGGGTGAACATGCGGTGCTTATTCAGGTGGTTTACGATGTTTTTGACGCCCATGGGGCCGGACGTGCCGTCACCTTCCGATGCAAGGCGGAAGATCAACCGCACGGTGTCAGCATGGAGCGGGTCGATCTCCAGCTTCTTCTTCATCTTCGCGCCGCGTTGCTCGGCATCGACGACACGGTAGCCGATGGGCGGCAGGGAACCGTTCCAGAAGCCTTGCCGGGCGTTCTCCTTCAACGCCCGCATAACGTGCTTGCCGTTCTCCTTCGACTGATATTCGTCGAACAGCGCCATGATCTGCCGCATCATGACGTGCATGGGGTCGTCGCCCATTTCCTGCGTGATGGACACCAGCTTGACGCCGTTCTTGGCGAGCTTCCTGACGTTGAACTCCAGCTCGAAGTGATCGCGGAAG